>Ga0075443_10000109_pt1 | contig 32861 bp, 45 predicted proteins | sample CoawatmetaG00DNA_3_FD_71583 | JGI IMG/M metagenome (GOLD analysis project Ga0075443, IMG submission 71583) | Marine microbial communities from the West Antarctic Peninsula - Coastal water metaG006-DNA | ecosystem: Environmental > Aquatic > Marine > Coastal | place: Atlantic Ocean: West... | reverse complement strand
GGTTACAAATTCGGTCAAGAAGAAGAAACTTACAACATCGTAGCTGCACACGGTTACTTTGGTCGTTTAATCTTCCAATACGCTTCATTCAACAACTCTCGTGCTTTACACTTCTTCTTAGCTTTATGGCCAGTTTTAGGTATCTGGTTAACTGCTATGGGTATCTCTACAATGGCGTTTAACCTTAACGGTTTTAACTTCAACCAATCTGTAGTTGATTCACAAGGTCGTGTTATTAACACATGGGCTGACATTATCAACCGTGCCGATTTAGGTATGGAAGTAATGCATGAACGTAACGCTCACAACTTCCCATTAGATTTAGCTTCAGGTGATGTATTACCAGTAGCTTTAACAGCTCCAGCTGTTAACGGTTAATCTATAAGTTTTTGTTTGTGATCTAAACCTTTATTTTTATAAAGGTTTAGATACAATTTTTTTTATTTTTTATATACAACATGTTTGTAAATCTAAATATAAAATATTATAAGTTTTTACATAGAATTTTACTAAAAATACTTTTATTTACTAGATTCTATGTAAAAATTTTTAAATAATTTAAATGAAAATATTCGTAACTAACTTTTTACTAAAGTATTTTCATTCCAACGTTCTAAAACTAATGTATTAGAACCATCTTCATTTTGTTGATATTGTATAGGTTGGAAACCCATTTTTTGACTTTCACCAATAATTACTTCACCAGCATATTGCTGTGCAATTTTATCAATAAAAGTTTCAATAGGAGAAGATTGCTCCCAAAAGCTCATATCTACAACTAATTCATACTCTTGTCCATTCCAACAAAATTCAATATTATAACCATTTGATTGTGGAATTACTAAATTTTGAGAGACTTGCTGATTTGAATTATTTTCAATATCACCCAAAGATTTTTGTCTTTCATGAACAATATCTAATTTACATAAAGCTTTTTCTAAATAAAAAATATTTTGAAAACGCGTTTTCATACTTGTAAAATGTGACATAAGTTTTTCTAATTATTAAATATAGTTTAGCTTATTCTCTCATTATAAATTATAACTGTGGGTTTAAACGTCTATTTTTATTTTAAATTATTAAAAAATAATTACGTTAGATAATTTAAATCTAACGTAATTATTTTTTAATAATGTTTGCTTTTTGTAATAAATACATAACCGTTTCTGTAGGTTTTGCTCCATTCTCTAACCATTTTACAATTTTCGGTGTATCTAACTTCGATTGTTTTGTAATAGTATTATAGAAGCCAACTTCATCAACAGGACGACCATCACGACGAGACGTATGTTCCATTACAACTACACGGTATGATGGCGCTCTTTTTTTACCTGTTCTTTTTAATCGTAATTTTAACATAATTAAATATATAGAAAAATGTGTTTAATTTTTTTTAAATAAAGAAATGTTTACTATTAACGTCTTGAATAATATTCAATAACTAATAATTCATCTAATTCTAGTAAAATTTCGCTTCTGTCACAATAATTAGTAATAGTACCTTCTAATTTTTCACTATCAAATTTAATGTGTGTTGGTCGATCCACGAATCGAATATTTTTTAAATTGTTTTCAACAATTGTTTTTGATGTTGTTTTTGCTTTTACACTAATAACGTCACCAATTCGACATTGAAAGCTTGGAATGCCAACAACTTTACCATTAACAGTAATATGTCCATGTGTTACTAACTGTCTAGTATTTCCAATTGTTGGGCCAAAACCTAATGTGAAGCAAATACTATCTAATCGCATTTCTAACAATTGTAAAAGAATTAAACCTGTAACACCTTGGCGGCGTCTTGCTTCTTTTATGTAGCGATATAATTGACTTTCAGTTAAGCCATAGTTATATTTTAATTTTTGTTTCTCTTCTAAACGGATACCATATTCTGTAGTTTTTTTACCACCCTCAGAATTACTTTTTCCATGTTGACCTGGTCGATCCTTCTTTTTGGATTGTTTTTGAGTAAATCCTGGTAAATTTCCTAAACGGCGTGTAATACGTAATTTTGGACCACGGTATCGTGACATAGAATTTTTTTTTTAATTGAGATGTTTTTTCTTAATGTATTAAATAAATAGTTTTAATAGGGCGAGTGACCGGACTTGAACCGGCGAATGGCGGAATCACAACCCACTGCCTTAACCACTTGGCCACACCCGCCTAGTTATTTACATAGCTACTTTATCAGTTTATATTGATCTAAGTCTAGAGTAATATAAAAATTAACATTAATAAGTATATAAATGGTTATTTTCTTTCTAAATGGACAAAAGTACACTACTGAAAATTCAATTACATTATTAGATCTATTAGAATATTTTAATTATAATACTGAATTACTTGTTGTTGAGTATAATCATTTCATTTGTCCAAAAAAACTTTGGGATAGTATAAATATTAGCCAAAATAATACTATTGAAATTATTAGTATAGTTGGTGGTGGATAATTCTATAAAAATTTTATAGAATTACCACTTTTTAACTCCGAAGCGTAATACTGTATTTTGTAATTAATAAACTTTGTAATTTAAGAATAATATCTTCAATTTCTTTATTAATTAATGTTTTTTCATTTGATTGAAAAACTAATTGAACACATAAACTAGTTTGATTTTTTGGAATAGATGTTCCTCTATATTCATCTAATAGTTTTAAATCAATTAAAAATTCAGGACTATGTTCAAAAATCGTAAATCGAATTTGATCAAAACTAATGGTTTGATCAATAATAAAGGATAAATCTTTAACAATTTTTGGGTAAGACGAATAAGTTTTATAAATCGGTAATTTTATTTGTTGTATTTGAGATTTTAAAACTTCAAAATTAAACTCAAACAGGAATAATTCTGAAGATATATTTTTATCTTTTGCTATGACTGGATGAATTTGACCAAACATACCTACTGATGTTCCATCCAACAAAAATAATTCTGCAGTTCGATATGGATGTAATGACAAATCATATTTTTGGGTTAGAACTTTTTTCCAATAAACTGAAATATTTAATTTACAAAAAATATCTTCAATTTTTCCTTTTGCTTCAAACCATGATAAAGTTGTGGTAGATTCATTCCATTGAGTTTTTAATTTAAGACCTCCGAAAATGCCTGCAATATTTTCTTGCTCTAAGTAATTATCAACTGAATCTTTGAAAAAAATATGACCATACTCGAACCCTTCTAAACAAAAACTATTTTGTTTTAAATTTTCGCTAGTAGTTTGAATTAAATTTGGTAATAAACTTGTTCGTAATGTCGAACAATCGGTTAATAAAGGATTTACTAACTTAATATTATTGGGTATTTGTTCATTCACTAAAGAGTATTGAATTAGTTCATTAAACCCTTCGTTAATTAAACAATTTGTAATTTTTCTTCGTGTTTGATAACTAAAATCTTCATTACCAATTCTTTCAATACTCGGTAAATTTGTTACAAAATTATTAAAACCATGTAAACGGCCAATCTCTTCAATTAAATCAATTTCTCGTTCGATATCACCTTTTCGACTTACTGGAACATTAACGTCCCAGTATTTTTTATTTGGTTCAAAAAAGAAATTGAAATTTAGTCTTGTTAAATATTGAGAAATTTGGTCTGGTAATAAATAATTTTGTTGTTTTGTATCTTTTACTGAAATTGGTCCTAAGATTTCAATGACATTATCATATTTCAACGTAATTTTTGGAATATGTACCTGTTCTGTTTTTGACGTGGTATGAATTTTACAAACTAATTCAGGATTAGAAAGTTTTAACAGATAAACTAATCTTTCTAACGCTTGGTTTAAATCACTATTATTTATTCCTTTTTCATACCTAGCAGAACGTTCAGTTCTTACACCTAAAATTCGTGATTCTTGCCGTATTTTTTTCGAATTATAAATTGAACCTTCTATTAATAATGACGTTGTTGAATTATCACACTCTACTTGCTTATTTGAAATAATCCCTGCAATTGATATAGGGTAATTCTCTGCTTTTAACAGTAAAATATTCTCATTTAATTTATACTCAAGATTATTTGTTCCACTAAAAGAAGTATCCTTTGTTGCGGGTACCAAAGACAATGTAAAATCTGGTTTTTTTACTTCCGTGTAAATTTTGTTTAAATCATAAAACTCGAACGGATAACCTGTTTCTAGTAATATGTAACTTTGAAAATCTAAAAAATTATTTATAGATTCTATTCCAGAACAAAATAATTTTTCTTTTAACCAATTTGGAACAGTTAAATCATTTAAATTTTCAATGGTCAACGCTATAAAAGTCGAATAGTCCGATGATTTTTTAGACTTTATGAATGCTTCTTCAATAGTATTTGTGAAACTATAATTTTTTGTTGAGTATTTCGAAATTTTAGAAGGTTGATCTAAAAGTGCTTTAATTTCTTTTGAAATTCCTTTAATAGATAAGCTATCTGCTCGATTAGCTGTTGCTGAAATATCTAAAACAATATATTTTTTATTATTTCTTTCCATCTCTAAAATTTCTTCAACCTCAAATCCTCCCAACGTAAGTTTTTTAACTAGATCATCTAGTTCAATCTTTTCAATACCTACTAATTCATTAACCCAATCTAATGATATATACATTTTTAATTATGAAAAATTTTTATAAAATTAATTAGCTTTAGTAAAAACTAATCTATTACTTTCACCATAACGTTCCATAAACCTCATAAAACGATCCCAAGATTCAGGACTTTTCATTATATAAATTGATTCAATTGCTTCAGGTTTTCCGTTAACAAAACGTGCATTAACATCACGTGTTTCAAGAATACCTTCCTCATCAATCAAATACATCCCTGTAATTTCCCCTTCTTTCGCTGTATTTTTATCTAAAATATTTGGATTTTTAAACCTAAATGTAGCGGTGCCTGTACTTCCATCACGTGAACGTGTTAAACGGACATCGGGTAAAATTTTTTCGTTTAACCCTTCAATAAATTGAATTTTTGCTTCCATTGTTTCCCCTAAAAATATTTTAAGCCTAAGTTAAATATATATGATTGAGAATGGTTATTCAAATTTTTCATTAAAGCTGGGGTGGAAGGATTCGAACCTACGAATGGCGGAGTCAAAGTCCACAGCCTTACCACTTGGCGACACCCCAAATTAATAACACAATTTAAAAGATAAAAATTCTATCTTTTTGATCTTGGGCAAGAAGGGATTCGAACCCCTGACACCGTAGTTCGTAGCCACGTGCTCTAGTCCACTGAGCTACAAGCCCAAACTGTGTTATGTAAAAATATATTACTATGAAATATAGGTTTTAGTAAAGCTTTTAGAAAAAGATTTTAATAGAATTGCCTATTTGACTTGCGAAAATTTCTTAGTTTCTTTTAAAGTAAGGTTTTATATATTTTTCATAATTAATACAAAAATTAAAACATATGGCAAAAAAGATATTATACCAAGATGATGCTCGACGCGCCCTGGAAAAAGGTATGGAAATTATGGTTGAAGCAGTTTCCGTAACATTAGGTCCAAAAGGGCGTAATGTTGTATTAGAAAAAAACTACGGATCTCCCCAAATTGTAAATGATGGAGTAACTATTGCTAAAGAAATTAAATTACAAGATCATATTGAAAATACTGGTGTTTCTTTAATTCGTCAAGCAGCTTCTAAAACAAATGATGTTGCTGGTGATGGTACTACAACAGCAACAGTTTTAGCATACGCAATGGTAAAAGAAGGATTAAAAAATGTAGCAGCTGGTGCAAACCCAATTTCTATAAAATTAGGAATGGAAAAAGCTACACAATACTTAGTTACACAAATTAATGAATATGCTCAACCGGTAGAGGATATTCAATCGATTCAACAAGTGGCATCTATATCAGCTGGTAATGATGACGTTATTGGATCATTAATTGCTGATGCGTTATCAAAAGTGGGCAAGGATGGAGTAATTTCATTAGAAGAAGGTAAAGGTATTACCACTGAATTGGAAATTACTGAAGGAATGAAACTAGAAAAAGGTTTTATCTCACCATACTTTATTACAAACACAGATAAAATGGAAGTTTCATATGATAATCCATATATTCTGTTAACTGATAAACGTATTACACTAGTTCAACAAGATTTATTACCAATACTAGAACAAATTACAAAAACAAAACGACCTTTATTAATTATTGCAGAAGATGTAGAGAAAGAGGCTTTAGCAACTCTAATTTTAAATAAACTTAGGGGTATTGTAAATGCAGTAGCTATTCGTGCTCCTGGTTTCGGTGAATTACGAAAATTAATGTTACAAGATATTGCTGTTTTAACTGGCGGAACAGTTGTTACCCAAGACGCAGGCTTAAGTTTAGATAATATTAATGTAAATTTATTAGGCCAAGCTCGTCGGGTTATTATAACAAAAGATAGTACAACTATTGTAGGTGATGGGTTAGAAGTTGACGAAATTAAAGCACGTTGTGAACAACTTCGAAAACAAATTAATGTAGTAGATACGTCTTATGAAAAAGAAAAACTACAAGATCGTATTGCAAAATTATCTGGAGGAATTGCTGTAATTCGAGTTGGTGCTGTAACGGAAACAGAAATGAAAGATAAAAAATTACGACTAGAAGATGCTATTAATGCAACAAGAGCTGCTGTTGAAGAAGGTATTGTTCCAGGTGGTGGAGCTACATTAACTCATTTATCAGAAAATTTATTATCATGGGCAAAAAATAATCTACAAGATGATGAATTAATTGGTGCGATGATTATTACACGAGCTATTCTTGCTCCTTTACGTCGTATTGCTGAAAATGCGGGGATAAATGGGCCTGTAATTATTGAGAAAGTTCAACAAGAAGAATTTGAAATTGGGTATAATGCAGCTAAAAATAGGTTTGGAAATTTATTTGAAGAAGGCGTTGTTGACCCTGCAAAAGTAACAAGATCAGGAATTCAAAATGCGACATCAATTGCCAGTATGATTTTAACAACTGAATGTATTATTGTAGATGAAGATGAAACTTTAAACGAATCATAAAATTCGTTTAAAGTTTCGGCTTTAAAATTATAAATCATTTAAATCTGACATTGGGTCCGTATTTCCTTGATTATCTAATTCCATCATATCTTTCATAGCCATTTTTAAATCTTCAAGTTTTGAACTTAATGAATCAAAACTTTCTGCTTGGATATCTTTTCGGATTGTTTCAATTAATTCTTGAACATTTGTTTGTTTATCTTCAGAAATGTTAGTAGCGTTTAATTCTTTTTCTGCTTCATAACACAATGTTTCTGCTTGATTTTTTAAATCAACATTTTGACGTTTTTCTTGGTCAAAAGATGCATATTTTTCAGCATCGTCTAACATTGTTTCGATTTCATTTTGTTCTAAATTTGATGCACCTTGAATTGTAACAGACTGTTCAATTCCTGTTTCTACTTCTTTTGCTTTAACAGATAATAATCCATCAACATCAATATCAAATGTTACTTCAATTTGTGGTACTCCACGATCAGCTTTTGGAATTCCATCTAGACGGAAATTACCTAAACTTTTATTACCAGCTACTAATTCTCTCTCACCTTGTAGAATATGAATTTCTACATTTGTCTGGTTATCTACTGCAGTTGAAAACATTTCAGACTTTTTAACTGGAATAGTTGTATTTCGTGCAATAATTTTTGTCATTACACCACCTAATGTTTCTACGCCTAATGATAATGGTGTTACATCAAGTAATAAAATATCTTTAATTTCACCTGCAAGGATACCAGCTTGAATAGCAGCTCCAATAGCTACAACTTCGTCTGGGTTTACTGATTGATTTGGTTTTTTATCAGTTAAAACTTCTACTAAATTTTGAATTGCGGGTATTCGTGTTGAACCACCTACTAATACTACTTCATTTATGTCAGATTTTTCTAATCGTGCATCACTTAATGCTTTTTCAACAGGAATCTTACAACGTTGAATTAATTTTTCACATAATTCTTCAAATTTATCTCGTGTCAATTCTGTTTCAATATGTTTTGGACCTGTTTTATCAGCAGTAATAAAAGGTAAGTGAATTGTTGTTTTTTCAACAGTTGATAATTCCATTTTAGCTTTTTCTGCCGCTTCTGTTAAACGTTGTAAAGCTTGAATATCTTTTGTTAAATTGATGTTTTCTTTATTTTCAAAATCTGCAACAAGCCAATTTACTAAAACTTTATCAAAGTCGTCACCACCTAATTTAGTGTCACCAGCTGTTGCTAATACTTCGAAAATACCATCACCAACTTCTAAAATTGAAACATCAAATGTTCCACCACCTAAATCAAAAACTAAGATAGTTTCATTCTGTTTTTTATCTAATCCATAAGCTAATGAAGCAGCTGTTGGTTCATTAATAATACGTAAAACTTCAACACCAGCAATTTTACCGGCATCCATCGTTGCCTGGCGCTGTGAATCATTAAAATATGCTGGCACAGTAATAACAGCTTGTGTTACTTCTTGGCCTAAATATGTACTAGCATCTTTTATTAATTTTCGTAATACCTGAGCTGATAATTCTTCAGGACTAAAATCTTTGCTTAAAGAGGAGCAATTTATTTTAATATTTCCATTTGTATCTTTACCAACTTTATATGGTAATTGTTTCGCTTCTGACGAAATTTCATTTTCTTTTGAACCTATAAAACGTTTTACCGAGAAAAATGTATTTTCTGGGTTAATAACAGCTTGACGTTTTGCAATTTGGCCTACTAATAATTCTTGCTTTTTTGTATAAGCAACAATAGATGGAGTTGTACGTAAACCTTCTGCATTTGTAATTACTGTTGGTTGTCCACCTTCAATTGCTGCTACAACGGAATTCGTTGTTCCTAAATCAATACCTACAACTTTTGCCATATTTTTTTTTAATTCTTTTATTTAAAATATTAAGTTTTTTTAAATATATACACCAATTGATAATGAATACAAAAGTTTAAAACCCGTAATATATTTTTAATAAAATTGTTAATTTACCCTCTATAGACAAAAAACTTAAAATTACTTAAATTACTGTAATTGATTTAGTAATTTAAATTACTTTATTATTTTATTGTTAATTTTAAATAGTTAACAGTTTGGTTTTTATAATGTTAATAGATATAGTATATATATTTGGAGAAAGATAGTGTCTATAGGTTTATTAGGTAATAAAATTGGGATGACTCAAATTTTTGACGAATCTGGGAATATTATTCCTGTTACAATTTTAAAAATTGGACCATGTGTCATTACACAGATTAAAACTGTTTTAACAGATGGTTACAATGCAATTCAAATTGGTTATGGAGCTACGTCAAGTAAGTATTTAAGTCAACCAGAATTAGGTCATTTACAAAAGTCAAATATTCAACCTTTAAAATATTTAAAAGAATTTCGAATTAATAAACCTGAAGAATTTACAGTAGGGCAAATTTTAAATGTAGAATCTTTTGCTGCCGGACAACTTGTAAATATTACAGGTAAAACTAATGGTAAAGGTTTTTCAGGCTTACAAAAACGTCATAACTTTACACGAGGCCCTATGACTCACGGTTCAAAAAACCACCGAGCTCCAGGTTCTATTGGTATGGGTACTAGTCCCGGCCGTGTTCTACCAGGTAAAAAAATGGCAGGACAATTAGGTAATAAAACTGCAAATATTAAAAAATTGAAAGTTATTCAAGTAAATAGTGACGAAAATATCATAGTAGTTAAAGGTTCTGTTCCAGGAAAACCAGGAAACTTACTAAGTATTGATTCATCAGAATATTAGTACCAAAGAAAAGAATTTAGAGAAAATTAAATATGACTGTTCAAAAATTTGTTACATATAATTCTTTAGATATAAATGGACAAGTACAAAATGACGAACACAAATTAGAGTTAAATGTACTTGACGTATCAGGGAATTATTTAATTCATAAAGATATTTTGAGACATCAAATTTCTCAAAAGCAGGGAACGGTTTCAACCAAAACACGAAGTGAAGTTCGAGGTGGTGGTAGAAAGCCATGGCGTCAAAAAGGAACAGGTCGTGCTCGAGCTGGTTCTAATCGTTCTCCGTTATGGAAAGGTGGTGGTGTTATCTTTGGTCCAAAACCCAAAAATAATACTTTAAAATTAAATAAAAAAGAGCGAAAGTTAGCTTTGCAAACATTACTATATAATAAACGAAATATTATTTCAGTAGTTGATAATTTCGAAACTGTTTTGGACTCACCAAAAACAAAAGCATTTTCAAATATTTGTAAAAAATGTGATATTTCTTTAGACCAAAAAGTTCTGCTTGTTGTTTCAGAAAAAACTTCAGCATTAAAATTCTCAACAAGAAATATTAAAAATATAGAATTAATTTCTGCTTCAAGTTTAAATACATTTAGTTTATTAAAAGCTAAACAAATTTTACTAACACCACTAGCAGTAAAAGATATTAAGGAGATTTATTGTGGTTGATTCTTCATATTTTAATTGGAGTAGTACAGATATTATTAAATATCCGCTTATCACAGATAAAGCAACCCGACTTTTAGAAAATAATCAATACAGTTTTATTGTAAATCCTTCATCTGACAAAATTACAATTAAAGCTGCAATTGAATATTTATTTAATGTAAAAGTGACCAAAATTAATACTTGTCACCTCCCAAAAAAACAAAAGCGGGTTGGTAAATATATTGGTTGGAAATCACAGTATAAAAAAGCAATTGTTACTTTAGCAGAAGGCGATACAATAAACCTATTTGCTGAAAGTTAATAATTATAGAATACAAAATAATCAAGTTTATGAGCATTCGTCTTTACAAATCTTATACACCCGGTACACGTAACCGAGCTCTTTCTACGTTTACAGAAATTACAAAGAGTACACCGGAAAAAAGTTTAATTAGAAAGAATCATAGAAATAAAGGACGTAATAATCGTGGAGTTATTACGATTCGTCACCGTGGTGGTGGTCACAAAAGAAGATACCGTTTAATTGATTTTAAACGTAATAAAGATGGCGTAGAAGGAACGATTGCTTCTGTTGAATACGACCCTAATCGTAATGCAAGAATTGCATTAGTTCACTATAGTGATGGTGAAAAACGTTATATATTACACCCAAACAATTTAAATGTTGGTGATACCATCCTTTCTGGTTCTGGTGTTTCTTTAAAAATTGGAAATGCATTACCTTTAACAGACATTCCATTAGGAACATCAATTCATAATATTGAATTAATTCCAAATCGTGGTGGACAAATTGTACGAGGAGCTGGTACTTCTGCTAAAATATTAGCAAAAGAAGGAAACTACGTAACATTACGATTACCTTCAAAAGAAATTCGTTTAATTCGTAAAGAATGTGTTGCGACAATTGGAGAAGTTAGCAACAACGAAGCTTTCTTACAACGAAGTGGAAAAGCGGGTCGAACTCGTTGGTTTGGAAAACGTCCAACTGTACGTGGTTCTGTTATGAACCCTTGTGATCATCCACATGGTGGTGGTGAAGGGCGTGCGCCAATTGGTCGAGCTAGACCATTAACTCCATGGGGTAAACCTGCTTTAGGGATGAGAACAAGAAAAAAGAAAAAAGCAAGTAATGCTTATATTCTTCGACGTCGGTCGTAATTGAAATTAACTAGAAAAAAATAAAACTATTTTCAATATGCCAAGATCATTAAAAAAAGGACCTTTTGTTGCATATCATTTATTAAAAAAAATTGATAAAATGAATGCTGATGGAAAAAAAACCACTATTACTACTTGGTCTCGTAGTTCTACGATTTTACCAAGTATGATCGGTCATACAATTGCTGTTTATAATGGTAGACAACATGTACCAGTTTTTATTTCAGATCAATTAGTAGGTCATAAATTGGGCGAATTCGTTTCTACTCGAACATTTAAAACTCACATTAAAACGGATAGAAAAACACAACGCTAAGGAAACCTTTTTATGGTACCAAAACTTAACGATACCAAATTTAATATAAAAACATTTAATATTAAATATGAAAAGAAATTGTCTCCACTTGCAAAAACAATAATTCAAAGTTTAAAATTTAAGCTTTATTATTATGTAGTTGAAGATTTATTGTACCTTTTAAAGTCAAATCAGAAGGAAGGGAATCAGTTATTACAAACTTTACATTCAACAGTAATTTATCTTCAAAATAATTTATACGTTAATTTTTTTGATATTTATGTATATGAAGTAAGTATTAGTGAGAAACAAAATTCTAATAAATTCATTAAAAACTCCTCTGATTATTTTGAATCATTAAATTATTTAACAATTAAGTTAGCTTATCAAGTAAAACCGATTTCTAAAAAATTAGAATCAATTTGGTAATATAATTTTTTCGAAGATTATTTAATAAATCTAAATTTTCAAGTGCTTTAGTATTTCTATTTATAATAAATAGATTTTATTTTCGTTTTTTTCTAGTGCGAAGAATTAAAAAAAATACATAGAAAAAAAAATTAAAGGGAATATTTGATGTCTAACGTTCAATCAGTGAAAGCTGTAGCAAAATATATTCGAATGTCTCCACATAAAGTAAGACGAGTTCTTAATCAAATTCGTGGACGTTCGTACCAAGAAGCACTAATGATACTAGAATTTTTACCATACGATGCGGGTGGCCCTGTTTGGCAAGTTGTCCATTCAGTAGCAGCAAACGCAAAAAATAATTATAACTTAGACAAAAAAAAATTAGTAATCGATGAAGTCTATGCGGACGAAGGACCGAAATTAAAACGAATTCGACCACGAGCACAAGGACGAGCATTCGCAATTTTAAAACCAACTTGTCATATTACGATTGTAGTTAAAGAAGTTAGTTAAAAAAAACTATAAATTATATTTTAAGTAAAAGGATTATTTCGGTGGGACAAAAAACACATCCTTTAGGATTTAGATTAGGTATTACTCAAGAACATCGATCAACTTGGTATGCAAATTTTAATCAGTATGCAAATTTATTAGAAGAAGACGATCTAATTCGAACGTATCTTAATAAATTAGCAAAAGCAGCAAGTATTTCAAATATCCAAATTAACCGTAATGGTTTAGGTGATCAAATTCAATTAGATATTGAAACAGGTAGACCAGGTGCATTAGTTGGTGAAAATGGTTCAGGAATTCAAAATTTACTGAAAAACATTAAGAAAATTTTACCGTCTAATCGCCAAGTAACACTTAATATAGTTGAAGTTGAAAAAGTTAATTTAAATGCTTCGCTAATTGGTGATTTAGTTGTAAAACAATTAGAAGACCGAGTTGCTTTTAGACGAGCTATTCGTGAAGCAATGCAAGCCGCGCAAGAAGATAATGTCAATGGCATCAAAATTCAAGTTTCTGGTCGATTAAATGGTGCTGAAATGGCCCGAAGTGAATGGATTCGCGAGGGTAGAGTACCATTACAAACGTTGCGTGCTGATATTGATTATTCATTAAAAGAAGCTAATACTATATACGGTGTTTTAGGTATTAAAGTTTGGTTATTCAAAAATGAAATTCTAACAAAATAAAACCCAGAAGTTATATTTTATCAATTTATGTTATTATGTTAAGTCCAAAAAGAACAAAATATCGAAAATTTCATCGTGGTCGTATGCGTGGTAAAGCGACACGAGGAAACGAAATAACGTTTGGTCAGTATGGTTTACAAGCTTTAGAACCAACCTGGATTACTTCTCGTCAAATTGAGGCAGCCCGTCGAACTATTACACGTTATACAAAACGTGGTGCTTCATTATGGATTAGAATTTTTCCAGATAAAAGTGTAACTGCTCGAGCAGCTGAATCAAGAATGGGTTCTGGTAAAGGTACTGTTGATTATTGGGTAGCTGTAGTTAAACCAGGAACAATTTTATTTGAAATCTCGTCAGTTCCGGAAGAAGTAGCACGTGCTGCTTTAAGCTTAGCTGCTTATAAATTACCAATCAAAACAAAATTTATTATTAAACACACAATTGAATAATTTATGAGTTTACCTCAATTTAATGATGTTAAAATCCTTTCAAATACAGAAATATCGGAAACAATAATTCAAGCAGAAAAAGATTTATTCAGTTTAAGATTTAAAAAAGCGACTCGTCAACCTTTTAAATCACATGAAATTAAACATACAAAACGTCTTTTAGCTCAACTAAAGACAGTTTTAACATTAAGATTAGATGCTTTAGAACAAAAAAATACTAATGCAGTACTTAACTTAATGAAAAAACAAAACTATATGACTGGGAATTTTTAAAAAATCTTAAAGAATATTTTGGAATAAGGAGTTTTAATGCCCGTAAAAGAAAAAGTTGGTATTGTTGTAAGTAATAAGATGGAAAAAACTATTGTTGTAAAAGTCGAAAGTCGATTTTCACATCCTATTTATTTAAAAACGATAGTAAAAACTAAAAAATACTTAGCTCACGATGAGTTAAGTGAATGTAATATTGGTGATCAAGTTTTACTTCAAGAATGTCGTCCATTAAGTAAAAGAAAACGTTGGAGATTAGCCAAAGTTCTTTCGAAATCATCCTTAATTAGTTAAATTTAAATTTCTATGATCTATCCCCAAACCATATTAACAGTAGCCGATAACACCGGTGCTCGAAAAATTATGTGTATTCGAGTTTTAGGTGGAAATCGAAAATACGCAAAAATTGGTGATGCTATTATAGGCGTAGTAAAAGAAGCAATTCCAAATATGCCTGTTAAACGCTCTGATATTGTAAGAGCTATTGTAGTACGTACCTGTAAAACAATCCGTCGTCAAGATGGAATGTATATTCGATTTGACGATAATGCCGCTGTTATTGTAAATCTTGATAATAACCCACGTGGAACACGTGTTTTCGGTCCTGTAGCACGTGAGATTCGTGATAAAAACTTTTCTAAGATTGTTTCATTAGCACCGGAGGTTTTATAAATGGGAAAAACAACAAAAATGCATATTAGAATTGGTGATACAGTAAAAATAATTTCAGGTTTTGATAAAAATAAAACTGGTGAAGTATTAAAACTTTATAAAAATACTGGGAAAATTACTGTTAAAAGTATCAACTTGAAATACAAGCATATTAAACCTAATACAGAGAATGAAGTTGGTGAGATTAAACAATTTGAAGCACCCATTCATCATTCAAACGTAAAATTAACTTCAAAAGAATCGTAATTATTATGCCAAATCAACAGTCATTACAAGAAACCACTGAAATGTATCGGTTACTTGAAGATATAAAAAAAGAATATAATGATGGTATTCGTGGTGTTTTACAAAAAAATAATCCTAAATTATTTAAAAACCCACATACAATTCCAAAATTGAAAAAAATTCAAATAAATCGAGGCTTGGGATTATCAGCACAAAATACTAAAATTTTGAAAAAAAGTATTGAAGAATTTACTTCAATTACAGGCCAAAAACCTGTTATTACAAGATCAAAAAAAGCTATTGCAGGCTTTAAAATTCGTGAAGACCTAGAATTAGGTTTAACTGTAACTTTACGTGGGGAAAAAATGTATACGTTTTTAACAAAACTTATATTTTTTACATTTGCACAAATTCGTGATTTCCGTGGTTTATCTGTTAGAAGTTTTGATAAAGCAGGAAATTATACATTAGGATTGAAAGAGCAATTAATTTTTCCAGAAATTGATTATGATGATGTTGAACAAAGCCAAGGTTTTACTATTAGTTTAGTTCTTTCATCATCATTACCAAAAACGAGAGCTAAAACATTTGATCGAATATTAAATGGAATAATTTTACTTAAATTCTTACGTTTCCCATTAAATGATACAGGCTATTACCAAAAATTTGAGTCGTTATCAGAAGTTAGTCAATCATGGGATAAGAAGAAACATTTACGTCGAAAACGCTGGTCTCAAGAATAACAAAATCTATGAAAAATTAATAAGGAGACATTTGTGGTAACAGACCCTATTTCAGATATGTTAACTCGAATTAGAAATGCTAATATGGTTAAACATCAAATTGTACCAATTCCATGTACAAAAATGTCAAAATCTATTGCATCAATTCTAAAAGAAGAGGGATTTATTCAAAATTTTGAATTTTATACAGATAAATCATTTGAATATATATTAATATCTTTAAAATACAAAGGTAACCTACGTGAACCTGTCATTAGTAAGATTCAACGTGTAAGTAAACCGGGTTCACGAGTTTATGCAAATTCCAAAACATTACCAAAAGTGTTAAACAATTTAGGCGTTGCCATTATTTCGACTTCAAAAGGATTAATGACAAACCTTAAAGCGAAAGAACTCGGTATTGGTGGTGAAGTTTTATGTTATATTTGGTAATCAGAGTAGGTAAAAATTATGTCACGTATCGGAAAATTACCAATTAAAATACCTGCAGATGTGGATGTAACTTGTACAGGACCTAATTTTACTGTAAAAGGTAAATTTGGTACTTTGCATGATACACTTCCAGATGTTCTTGAAATGGAACAAAATGACGGGATCTTAGTTGTTAGATTAAAAAATCAAACACGTCAAGGAAAATCTTTACATGGATTATACCGTACATTAATTAATAATATGATAGTTGGAGTTTCTGAACAATTCCAATTAACACTTACATTAAATGGTGTTGGATATCGTGCTACTGTACAAGGTAAATCAGTAGTTCTTAACCTAGGATATAGTCACCCTGTTAATATTACAATTCCTGATAATATTAATGTTGAAGTAGTTCAAAACACAACATTAAATATAAAAAGTTGTGATAAACAAAACTTAGGTTTATTTGCTGCGCAAGTTCGTTCATGGCGTCCACCTGAACCGTATAAAGGTAAAGGTATTCTTTATAAAGGTGAAGTTGTTCGACGTAAAGCAGGAAAATCTGGGAAAAAATAATTTGTCATATATTACAAATAGTTAAAATTAGTATTTAATCAAATTATGCAATTATCAAAAAGAGTTTTATTAAAACTCAAAAATAAAAATAAAAAATTAAAACCCCAAAAATTTAAAACTTTAAAACGAGAAAGTTTACGTGGTCTTGTTAAAGGAAACCAAAACCGTCCTCGTTTATCTGTATATCGATCAAATGAGAATATTTATGCTCAGATCATTGATGATACAACAGCAACAACATTATTATCATGCTCAACATTAGATCGCGACATTGTATTAAAAACTAAGACAGGACGAACATGCCAAGCTTCACGTTTAATGGGTGAAAAATTAGCAGATCTTAGTTTAAAACAAAACATTACAAAAATTGTATTTGATCGCGGTCCATATTTATACCATGGAAGAATTAAAGCTGTAGCCGAAGGTGCTAGAGCCGGTGGTCTTCAATTTTAAGAACGGATTTACAAATCATAAGTAACAGTTTAAAAATTTTATGAGTACCGATTTAAAAAAAGTAAATAAAAAAAATACTCGACGAAATGATAATAATTCTAAATTCGTTGAACGATTAATTAAAATTAGCCGTGTATCTAAAGTAACAAAAGGTGGAAAAAAATTAAGTTTTCGTGCCATTGTTGTTATTGGTGATGAAAATGGTCAAGTTGGTGTTGGTGTAGCTAAAGCAGCAGATGTTGTTAATGCTTTTAAAAAAGCAAAAACAGATGGCCGAAAAAATTTAATTAAAATTCCTATTACGAAATCTTTGAGTATTCCTCATGATGTAAAAGGAAATTATGGAGCGTGTAAAATTATTATGCGTCCATCAATTGAAGGTTCTGGTGTAATTGCCGGTGGTGCAGTCCGTACTGTTTTAGAAGTTGCAGGTATTAAAAATGTTATTGCAAAACAATTAGGATCAGATAATTTATTAAATAATGCACGAGCAGCTGTTTGTGCGTTAGGTCAATTAACAACAAAATCTCAGGTTGCAAAGAAACGCGATCTTAGTTTGAATTAATCATATTTAAAAATCATCAAATGTTAAACTATGGTGAAACAATCAAACGATAAAAATATTTTATTAAACCGACTTTTATTAAGTTTAATAATATTAATATTTATTCGTATAGGGACGTTTTTACCCGTTCCTGGCATTAATCATGGGCATCTAGCGTTTTACTTAGAACGACATTCCATGACTAAAAGTTTGGTAAGTACTTTTGCAGGAAATAATACTTTTGTAATTGGCTTATTTACTCTAAATATATTTCCATATATTAATGCATCAATTCTAATGCAATTGTTAATTAGTGTTTTTCCTAATCTTTCCAAATTACAAAAAGAAGGAGGAGCAGAAGGTCGAAGAACTATTAACCGATTAACAAGATTTATTACACTTGGTTGGGCATTAATTCAAAGTTTTAGTATTGCCTTTTATCTAAAACGTGCTTTATTCGACTGGGATATATATTTAGCCGGAGAAATTATGATTTGGTTAACTACTGGATCTATGATTGTTCTGTGGCTAAGTGAAATTGTTACAGAGTATGGCTTAGGTAATGGAGCTTCATTATTAATTTATACAAATATTGTTGCAAATTTACCGAACTTTGGTAAAAATTTATTCGCACAAACAACGAATAATGTTTCATTTCCAGCTTGGCTATTTATTGCTTTTATCTTTTTTATTGCAATTTATGGAATTGTTTTATTACAAGAAGGAACAAGAATTGTTCCATTAATTTCTTCGAAACAATTAAATCAAACTCAACGTTCAACTTCAACTTTATCAGAAATTGATAAAAATTATATTCCTTTACGTTTCAACCAAGCAGGAGTAATGCCAATTATTTTAACAACTGCTGTATTGGTAATACCTAATTATATAAGTAATTTAGGTTTGTTACCTATTCTAACACTTCCAGCATTTGTAAAATCTTCGAAAATACTTTATTGGATTGGCTATTTTGGTTTAATCTTATTATTTAGTTCTTTTTATTCAACAATTGTTTTGAATCCAAAAGATATTTCTAGTGAGTTACAAAAAATGGCTGTTTCAATTCCTGGTATTCGACCAGGTATTGAAACAACATTTTATCTAAAAAAAGTGATGCAACGTGTAACATATTTAGGGGCTATTATGTTATCCATTCTCGCCACTATACCGAATTTAATTGAAGCAGTTATTCCTGGTTCTAGTTTTAATGGTTTAGGGACAACGTCTTTATTAATATTAGTAGGTGTTATTTTAGATTTATCACGAGAAATTCGTAGTATAATTCTTTCAAATATTTATAATGAAATGTTTGATTAAATCAATTTAAAAATTAATTACTTAGTTAAAAAATTACAATGAAAGTTCGTCCGTCAGTTAAAAAAATGTGTGATAAATGTCGTGTTATTAAACGACATGGAAAAGTTATGGTAATCTGTTCAAACCCAAAACATAAACAACGTCAAGGTTAAGGAGTTAATCAAGTGGTAAGATTAGTAGGTGTTGATTTACCAAAGAAAAAAAGAATTGCCTATGGATTAACTTATATTCATGGGATTGGGATGACAACTGCACGAAAATTAGTAGAATTAGCTAATATCAGTTTAGATACACGAGTTATTGATTTAACAACAGAAGAAACTATTCAGTTACGAAGAGTTTTCGAAGAGAACCAACTAGTATTAGAAGGTGACTTACGTCGTTTTAACGGTCTGAATATTAAAAGATTAAACGAAATAAACTGTCATCGAGGGAAACGTCATCGTACAAGTTTGCCTGTAAGGGGACAACGAACTCGAACTAATGCAAGATGTCGTCGAGGATCAAAGAAAACAGTTACAGGTAAGAAAAAATAATTTTATTTTTACTTATCTTATATTAATTTAAAGTTGTAGGTCATATGGCACAAAAAATTCGGAAATCTACTTTTAAAAAAGATAAAAATAATTTTGTTACAGGTGTTGTTCATATTCAATCGACATTTAACAATACTATTGTAACTATTACAAATCTAGCAGGAGATACTATTTCATGGGCATCTGCTGGAAGTTCAGGCTTTAAAGGTGCTCGTAAAGGAACACCATTTGCAGCTCAAACAGCTGCAGAAAAAGCTGCTTTAGATGCATTAAGTACAGGTATGAAAAATGTAGAGATTTTAATAAAAGGACAAGGTTCAGGTCGCGAAACAGCTATTCGAGCAATTGAAGGCGCGGGCTTTGAAATTCTTTCAATACATGATATAACTCCTGTACCACACAATGGTTGTCGTCCACCAAAACGTCGTCGAGTTTAAATATTTATATATATCTAAATTTTAAGATTGCCTGAAACTATGACTATGAGTAACTTATATATTAAGTGTCTTAAATCAGAAAAAATTGAATCTGGAGCACGGTATGGTCAATTTTTAATAAATTCATTAAAACCTGGTCAAGGAATTACAGTTGGTAATTTATTACGCCGAGTACTTTTAAGTGATATCGGTGGAACTACTATTACGGCTGTAAGAATTGCTGGTGTTCGCGATGAATTTTCAATTATTCCAGGTGTTCGGGAAGATGTTCTTGAGATTTTATTAAATTTAAAAGGAATCGTTTTTCAGAGTAAGTCAACTGACACTCAATTTGGGCGCTTAAAAGTTAAAGGGCCGGCAGTAATTACTGCAAATTCAATACAAGGACCTTCAGACTTAGAAATTGTCAATCCGAACCATTATATTGCAACAATTTCTACAACCGGTGTTTTGGAAATTGAATTTAAATTTGAATACGGTACAGGTTATAAATTGGCTGGCCAAACATTTTGTGATAAATCTGAAGATTTTTTACAAATGGACGCAATTTTTATGCCTATACAAAAGGTCGATTTTAAAATTGAAAATGTTTACGATAATACAAACTATATTACAGAACGTTTGTTTATTGATATTTGGACAAATGGAAGTGTATCCCCAGAAGATGCTATATCATCGGCCTCTGAATTTATTATTGATTTATTTAGTTCTGTACTTCAAAATAAATTTACGCAAGATGCAAATGAATTGGAAATAGCAAATCCGATAATTCCATTAAACCCACATACAAATATTGCCATTGAAGAGTTGCAATTATCAGTTAGAGCTTATAATTGTTTAAAACGAGCTCAAATAAATACAATTGGAGATTTATTAGAGTACTCACCAGAAAAATTACAAGAACTAAAGAACTTTGGTCGAAAATCTGCTGACGAAGTTTTTGCTACTCTTAAAAATAAATTAGGAATAGTTTTAAAATAATTATTTTTTTAATAACGAAATCTTGTATGAATGAAACATTTATTCCTGCTACTGGGTATAATAAAAGAAAATGGTATGTGATAGATTGTGAAGGAAAACAATTAGGTAGACTTTCATCAGTAATTATTGCGGTATTATCAGGAAAATTAAAATCATATTACCACCCGTCGTTTGATATGGGTGATTATGTAATTTTAATTAATGCTGAAGCATTAACATTAGACCGTAATATTCAAAAAGTACATGTTTTCCGACCAGGTCGACCAGGAAGCTCATTAAAAAAATTAGTAAATGCGCTACCTCAACAAATTATTGAACGATGTATCCTTGGTATGATGCCAAAAGGTGTAGCACGTCGAAGATTAGCTAGCCGATTAAAAATATATCAAGGTTCACAACATCCTCATACAGCACAAAATCCAATTCAATTAAATGATTTTGAAAATTTAAACAATAATTTATAAAGATTTTTATGAATACGAAATTAGAATCTGTTTTTCAAAAAGAGAATATTGGAGTTGGAAAACGAAAAGAAGCAGTTGCTCGTGTTTTTCTTATACCAGGTGAAGGTAATTTAATTATTAATAAGTTACCAGGTGAAAAATATGTACAATACAATGCGACTTATTTAAATACTATTTGGGCACCGTTAAAAAAATTAAACTTAGACAATCAATTTGATATTGTTGCAATTGTGAAAGGTGGTGGGCTTACTGGACAATGTTCAGCTATTCAACTAGGAACTGCAAGATTACTATGTCAACGTGATAAAACAAACCGTTCAATACTAAAACCATTCGGGTTTTTAACACGCGACGCGCGTATTAAAGAACGGAAAAAATATGGTTTAAGAAAAGCACGAAAAGCTCCTCAATACTCTAAACGTTAATAATAAAAAAATTATGCCAAAGTCAGATATTCATCCCAAATGGTTTCCAAAAGCACCTGTTTTATGTGATGGAAAACCGATTTGTTATATTGGGTCAACGAAACCAGAATTACGTGTTGATGTTTGGTTAGCTAATCATCCATTTTATAGTGATTCTCAAACTCTTGTTGATACAGAAGGTCGTGTTGAGCGATTTATGAAAAAATATGGATTAAATTCTAATGAATGATAATTCGATCAAAAGATTAAAGAATTTTATATTTACCTATTAGTTTTAAAATAAATGCCAACTATTCAACAATTAGTACGTTCAAAACGTATACAAATTAAGAAAAAAACAAAATGCCCAGCACTTGTAAGTTGTCCTCAAAGACGCGGTGTTTGTACACGAGTATACACAACAACACCAAAAAAACCGAATTCAGCAATTCGTAAAGTAGCAAGGGTAAGATTAACATCTGGTTTTGAAGTAACAGCTTATATCCCAGGAATTGGTCATAATTTACAAGAGCATTCAGTTGTTTTAATTCGTGGTGGTCGTGTAAAAGATTTACCTGGTGTTCGCTATCACATTATCCGTGGTGCTTTAGATAGTGGTGGTGTGAAAGTTCGTACACAAGGACGTTCTAAGTATGGTGTGAAAAAGCCTAAAACAGATAAATAAGTTTAAGGTATTAATAAATATTAAAAATTAATTCTTAAAAGATTAATTTTTAATATTCCACATTAAATCAATTTTTAAATAATCATAAATTATGTCACGTCGAAATATATCCAAAAAAAGATTTCCAGAAGCTGACCCTACTTATAATAGTTATTTGGTAAGCTTATTAACTAACAGAATCTTAAAAGCTGGTAAAAAAACAATTGCTGAAAATATTGTTAATGGAGCTTTTGATATTATTAAAGCTAAAACAAATGAAGATCCATTAGTAGTTTTTGAAAAAGCGATTAGAAATGCTAGTCCAGTTGTAGAAGTAAAAGCTCGTCGAATCGGTGGCTCTACATATCAAGTTCCTATTGAGATAAGCGGATACCGCGCTACTAATTTATCATTAAGATGGATTATTGGTTTTGCTCGTACTCGTGTTGGTAGAAGTATGTCCATTAAATTAGCAAGTGAAATCATTGACACCGCTAATGACATCGGTAATACTATTAAGAAGAAAGAAGAAACACATAAAATGGCTGAGGCAAACAAGGCTTTTGCTCATTTCCGTTATTAATTCATGGCACTTTAATCTCGCTAAAAGTTATACATTTTACCCAAAATTATATTATTTATATTTCAAAGGAATTTTTATAAATGGCACGCGAAAAATTTGAACGTACAAAACCGCATGTTAATATTGGTACTATTGGTCACGTAGACCACGGTAAAACTACTTTAACTGCCGCTATTACAGCAACATTAGCTTTAGACGGCGATTCTGTTGCAAAAGCTTATGGTGATATTGATGGTGCTCCAGAAGAACGTGCACGTGGTATTACTATTAATACGGCACACGTAGAATACCAAACAGCGGAACGTCACTATGCGCACGTAGATTGTCCAGGTCACGCAGATTATGTTAAAAATATGATTACTGGCGCTGCTCAAATGGATGGTGCTATTTTAGTAGTATCTGCTGCAGATGGTCCAATGCCACAAACACGTGAACATATCTTATTAGGTAAACAAGTAGGTATTCCTAATATTGTTGTTTTCTTAAATAAAGAAGATCAAGTTGATGATGAAGAGCTACTAGAATTAGTAGAAATTGAAGTTCGTGAATTATTATCTTCATATGATTTCCCTGGTGATGATTTACCTGTTTGTCCAGGTTCTGCTTTACAAGCAATTGAAGCTATTACAGCAAATCCAGAAGTTAAACGTGGTGATAATCCATGGGTTGATAAAATATACACATTAATGGATGCAGTAGATTCTTATATCCCAACACCAGAACGTGATGTAGAAAAAACATTCTTAATGGCAATTGAAGATGTTTTCTCAATTACTGGTCGTGGTACTGTAGCAACGGGTCGAATTGAACGTGGTGTTGTTAAAGTAGGTGGAGATGTTGAAGTTGTTGGTATTCGTGATACCCAAACAACAACAATTACCGGTATCGAAATGTTCCAAAAAACATTAGATGAAGGTTTTGCAGGTGATAATGTCGGTATTTTATTACGTGGTGTTACACGTGATGATATTGAACGTGGTATGTGTTTAGCACAACCAGGTACGATTACTCCTCACACACACTTTGAATCAGAAGTATACGTTTTAACAAAAGAAGAAGGCGGTCGTCATACACCATTCTTTACAGGTTACCGTCCTCAGTTTTACGTAAGAACAACTGATGTAACTGGTTCTATTACACAATTTACTGCAGATGATGGTACTGTTGTAGAAATGGTAATGCCTGGTGATCGTATTAAAATGACAGCAGAATTAATTTACCCTGTAGCGATTGAAGACGGTATGCGTTTTGCTATTCGTGAAGGTGGTCGAACAATTGGTGCTGGTGTAGTTTCTAAAATTGTTAAATAATTAAAGAAATTTATGGATATAAAAACTAATGAAAAGATTCGTGTACGATTAGAATCTTTTAATCATGAACTTCTAAATTCATCATGTCGTAAATTAGTTAGTCTTCTTGATACTAACAATGAAACACAATACAGTATGGTTCCATTACCAACTGATAAACGTATTTATTGTGTTTTAAGATCTCCGCATGTTAATAAAGATGCACGTGAACATTTTGAAGTAAGAGTTCATAAACGAATTCTAGATATTTATTACGACTCAAGTGTAAATATGTTTGATTTATTATCAAAGTCAGATTTACCGGCAGGCGTTTTATATAGAATTTGTCTATCTTAATTTTTGTATTTTTGTTACAGGTAAATTTTTCTGTAACAAAAATATTTTTACAACAATATATGAATTAACTCATGAATATGAGTGTTTACTATCTATTTTAGTTGAAAATCAACCTAGTATTTTAACTCGTTTAGCTGGTCTTTTAACACGACGTGGATTTGTAATAGAAAGTTTAGTAGTTGGTTCAACAGAATACGATAGTTTATCAAGAATATTAATTGTATTACCCGGTAATTTAAGAATTATTGACCAAGTAACTAGACAATTATATAAACTGTTTCCTGTTGTTAAAGTATATAACCTGACTCATGTTTCGTCTATTACTCGTGAATTAATATTATTTAAACTTATTGCAGACCAAAATGAACGGGAAAAGATTCTTGAGATAACAAAAATTTTTAATGCATCAATTGTTGATTGTACTAATAAAACAATAACAATTGAAGTTACTGGCGATTCTGAAAAAATAGTTGCTATGGAACAAATGATAAATCAATTTGGTGTTTTAGAAAAAGTTCGGACTGGTAAAATTGGGTTAAGTAAAAAATCTATTGCAGGCAGTCAATTATATACCGTTCATCGCGATCGATTACGCCGTAAGATGGTTCATACACACGTCGTTGAACTAGAGAATAAAATGTATTTGTAAAATCTAGAATTTTTATTTAATGGGGACAGAGGGACTTGAACCCTCACGCACTATCACTAGGCAACGGATTTTAAGTCCGTCGTGTCTACCAATTCCACCACGTCCCCTTGACATAGATTATTATATTATAATACTAAATCCTATTGTAAATAGCAATGGTATAGAGTATTTTGGAGGCGGCACCCAGATTCGAACTGGGGATAGAGGATTTGCAATCCACTGCCTTACCACTTGGCCATACCACCAATTTTTTTTAATATAAGTATAAAATACTATAATATATAGTATAATATAAATCAACAGATTAGGGAGCTTATAAATTTCCCAAAATAGAGATAAAAATTGTGAATAGAAAAATTCAGTTTAGGAGTAATTTGATTAATAATATGCTAGGTTACATAATCTCACTATAAAATTACCCATTGCTGATCAAACTATAAACTAAAAAAAAATCTTTTTTATACCACTTGATCATAAGTTTCAGCTAACGAACGGTTATATAATATTGCATAATAATTTATTCGTATGAAAATTCTTTATAATTACTAAAAATGTTCTTATATTAACTTCAAAAGTTAATCCTAATTTTTAGTTAAGTGAAAAAAATTAAAGATTAGAAGAAACAAAATTGTATTATAAAAAATATTTAATTGTAATACATGAGCCAAAACATTCTTCTTTCTTCTAAAAATTTAGTTAATGTGATTAATTGAAAAATAAAATACTATAATCTTTATAAAATTTGATATATACATATATATTAATAGGAAAAATTTATGTTTGAAAAATTTACAGAAGGCGCTATTAAAGTAATTATGTTATCCCAAGAAGAAGCACGTCGAATGGGGCATAATTTTGTTGGTACGGAGCAATTATTATTAGGTGTAATTGGTCAACGCCATGGTATTGGTGCACGAGCTTTAAAAAAATTGAAAGTTACGTTAAAAAAAGCACGAAAAGAGATTGAATTATATATTGGTCGTGGTACAGGATTCGTTGCATCTGAAATTCCATTCACTCCACGTGCAAAACGAGTTTTGGAAATGGCAGTCCATGAAGGTAAAGATTTAGGACAAAATTTTGTTGGTACTGAACATATTTTATTAGCATTAATTGGTGAGTCGGATGGTGTTGCCATGCGTACTCTTGATAAATTGAATGTTGATATACCAAAATTACGTAATTTAATATTAGCGTATATTGAAGAAAACCAAGAAGAAACATTAAGACCGTTAACGCAAGCAGAAAAATTCTTGTTAGAACGAGAAAAAAAAGGAAGTTCTACACCCACATTAGATGAGTATTCTGAAAATATTTCAAAAGAAGCTGTTGATGGAAAGTTAGATCCTGTTATTGGTCGGGATCAAGAAATCCATGATGTTATTAAAGTTTTAGCAAGACGAAGAAAGAACAATCCTGTTTTAGTAGGTGAACCTGGTGTTGGTAAAACTGCGGTAGCAGAAGGTCTTGCACAATTAATTTTAACAGAAAATGCACCTGATTTCTTAGATGGTCATTTAATTTTAGCCTTAGATTTAGGTTCAATTTTAGCGGGAACAAAGTATCGAGGCGAATTTGAAGAAAGATTAAAACGAATCGTTGAAGAAGCACAAAATGATGCAGCGGTTATTTTAGTAATCGATGAAATTCATACATTAGTCGGTGCAGGAGCTGCTGAAGGTGCTGTTGATGCAGCAAATATTTTAAAACCAGCTTTAGCCCGAGGAAAATTTAGATGTATAGGTGCCACAACTATTGATGAATACCGGAAATATATTGAACGTGATCCAGCATTGGAGCGTCGTTTCCAGCCAATTCAAGTAAAAGAGCCTAGTGTTGGCGTAACCATTGATATTCTACGAGGATTACGATCAAAGTTTGAACAACATCATACATTAAGTTACCATGATAAAGCTGTAGAACAAGCAGCTATTTTAGCTGATCAGTATATTGCAGATCGTTTTTTACCAGATAAAGCAATTGATGTTTTAGATGAAGCTGGATCACGTGTTCGATTAGAGAACCGTAGATTACCGTTAGGTATGAAACGTTTATTAAAAGAATTACAAGATACTTTACGAGATAAAGAAGAAAGTATCAAAGAACATGATTTTGATGTAGCAAAACAACTAGTAGATCATGAAATGGAAGTTCGAACGCATATTACCATTATGAAACAAGCAGCTTTAACAAACGAGGCCTTAGGGTTAACTCGTAAAGAAGTTGATACTGTAATGGAAAATGATGTTGCTGAAGTTATTGCTGGTTGGACAGGTGTTCCTGTATCGAAAATTTCTGATTCAGAATCAAAACGATTATTGAAAATGGAAGATACGCTACATGAAAGACTTATTGGTCAACACCATGCCATTGTTTCAGTATCTAAAGCCATTCGTCGTGCACGAGTTGGCCTACGTAACCCAGATCGTCCTATTGCAAGTTTTATTTTTGCAGGTCCTACAGGTGTTGGAAAAACCGAACTAACAAAAGCTCTATCTGAGTATATGTTTGGTAATGAAAATTCTATGATTCGATTAGATATGTCAGAATACATGGAAAAACACACTGTTGCAAAATTAATCGGTTCACCTCCAGGATATGTTGGTTATAACGAAGGCGGTCAATTAACTGAAGCCGTTCGTACAAAACCATATGCTGTTGTTTTATTAGATGAGGTTGAAAAAGCCCATCCCGATGTATTTAATTTATTACTGCAAATTTTAGATGATGGACGTTTGTCTGATTCAAAAGGTCGCGTAATTGATTTTAAAAATACATTAATCATTATGACTACAAATTTAGGTTCAAAAATTATTGAACGTGAAAGTGGTATTCAGCCAAAATCAAAATTAGATAAACCTGCTCTACGAATTGATGAAGATGGTTGTTTAGATTGGGAACCAACAGTAGAACCAGCTAAAGACCAAGCTGTTTTTGAAAAAGTAACTGAATTAGTGAATGAAGAACTAAAACAATTTTTCCGACCAGAGTTTTTAAATCGTCTGGATGAAATTATTGTCTTTAATCATTTAACAAAATTTGATATTTGGGAAATTTGTGGGTTAATGGTTGCACAATTACAAAAACGTTTAGAAGAAAAAGAGATTATTTTAGAAGTAGATATTTCGGTTCGTAACTTATTAACTGAAGAGGGTTATGATCCTGTATATGGAGCAAGACCTTTACGTCGAGCTGTTATGCGCTTATTAGAAGATACATTAGCACAGGAATGTTTAACTACACCGTTATATCCAAAAACTCGTTTAATTGTTTCACGTCGTAAAGAAGAAGGTTCATTAGTTAGTTATACCAATGAAGTAACTGTTGAAATTGATTATACAGATGTTGATCCAGATTTATTAGAAGATACTGTGGATGAAAGTGTTGATACAAGTGATATTACAACTGATTCTAATTAAATTAATGTACTTATAGTACATTAATTTAATTTACTAATTTGCGTCTGTGGCGAACTGGGACTAGCATAATATTTTTTTTCCATTCGCCCAGCCAAATATCCTAAGCGGCCCGCTTGTACACCTAATTTCATGGCTTCAGCCATTTGTTTAGGATCTTTTGCTTGAGCTACCGCAGTATTTAGTAGGACAGCATCAGCACCTAATTCTAATGCTAATGTTGCTTCACTAGGTGTTCCTATACCTGCATCAATTACAACTGGGATACTTGCATTTTCAATAATTATTTTAATGTTTGCTAAATTATTTAATCCTTGTCCTGAGCCAATAGGAGAACCTAGTGGCATTACAGTAGCACATCCTAAATCTTCCAAATGTAATGCTAACATTGGGTCTGCGTTAATATAGGGAAGGACAGTAAAACCTTTTTTTACCAAAAACTCAGCAGCTTTTAATGTTCCTACAGGGTCTGGAAGTAAATATTTTGGGTCTGAGATAACTTCAAGTTTGACAAAAAAGTTATCTTCTTGGCCAAGTTGACAGGCCAATTCATGACCTAAAAAAGCCATGCGAATTGCTTCTTCAGCTGTTTGCGACCCAGCCGTATTAGGTAACAACCACAGTTTTTCCCAATCTAATTGTTTTAAAAAATTTGTATTATCATTTTCTAAATTAGTAGGTAACCTACGGATCGCAACAGTTACTAATTCACAATTACTTGCATTGATACTATCAACTGCATCTTTACTTTTACGATATTTACCGGTCCCCAACATTAAACGAGAATTAAAATATCGATTTCCAATTTGTAATTTATCTAGGTTTTCTATCATATATTAATGTTTTAACTATTACTCCCCAGGTAGGATTTGAACCTACGACCAATCGGTTAACAGCCGATTGCTCTACCACTGAGCTACTGAGGATATGGTAATTACTATATATAATACCATAATTTTTATATTGATTCAAGGCTTAAAAATAATTAGTCTAAAAATACTTTACTAGTTTTTATGTAAAATTAAAAACCGTAAAACATTTGTATCAAATTTTAAATTACTTGAAAATTCCTCTAAATATTGTGGGATGCTCGAAAAATTTATCTGGATAAAATTACCCCGTTTTTGATCTTTAATTGTATAAGCTAAATCACGTTTTCCACGTGAAATTACTGATATTTCAGAAGCACTTAGTTTTCTTAAAGCTTTGGCGTAATTAAATGCCCATGTTTTTAATTCACTGTCATTAAACTCTTCTGTAAGAAGAATCATCATTTCATATTTCATTGTTGCTGACATAATTTTTTCATTTTTCGAAATTCAAATTTATATTACTTGGAAGCCTTTCAAATTGTCAATTTTAATTTATTTAATGGGAAATAAGTTATAATTAAAAATGAAAATTTCAGGCAAATGGATAAATCAGAATATAGTAAAAATAATGTTGAAATATATTTTATATCTATTTATAATAAGTCCATTTCTTAGTAATTTGAACTACAGAAAATAAAGTTAATTAAAACTATTAGCTTTGATGTAAAATTATCTAATGTAAAACAATTTATATAAAAATTTTAAGAAAAAGTTTAATGGACTGGAATACAATTCAAAATTTCTCATCCAATATTGTTTTTGGTATTTTATTATGCTCAATGACCATTTATTGGATCAGTTTATCATTTTTTAAATGGACGACCAATCTTTCTCAAGTTGGAAAAATTGGAGCGATTATTGCAAATATCCTGTTATTTTTTATTTTATGTTCGCGTTGGATAGTAGCTGGGTATTTTCCTTTAAGTAATTTATATGAATCTTTGTTATTTTTAACATGGAGCTTATTGACGATTTATTTATATCTTGAATATAAAACGAAAAGTAAATTAATTGGAGCAATCTTACTTCCAGTAGCTTTACTAATTAATGGGTTTGCAAATTTAACTCTTTCTCCTGATATGCAGAAAGCGAGTCCATTAGTACCTGCATTACAGTCTAATTGGTTAATGATGCACGTTAGTATGATGATGGTTAGTTATGCGACCTTAATTATGGGTTCATTATTATGTATTTTATTTTTAGTTGTTTCTAAATATCAAGACGTTGATCTACAAGTAATCGATGAGACAGCGTTACCTTTATATAATGTTATGTTAGATTATTACGAAGCAAAGGTATTTACAGCTTCAGAAGAGATTTCAGAACTTGGAAAATTAAAATTGTTACAAAGTTTAGACAATTGGAGCTACAGGATTATTGGTCTAGGATTTCCATTTTTAACCATTGGTATTATTGCTGGTGGTGTATGGGCAAATGAAGCTTGGGGCTCATATTGGAGTTGGGATCCTAAGGAAACATGGGCTTTAATTACTTGGATTGTTTTTGCAACATATTTACATGCTCGTATTACAAAAGGATGGGAAGGCAAAAAGACAGCCATAGTAGGTGGATTAGGATTTTTTGTAATCTGGATTTGTTATTTAGGTGTAAATTTCTTAGGCAAAGGATTACATAGTTATGGTTGGTTATCTTAAAAAAAAGGAATCTAAAAATTCTAAATTAGTTTTTAGATTCCTTCTTTTTTAATAGGCTAAGCCTAAACTTCTTGTTGTTTCTGCGCCTAAATAAACTCGTACGCTTAGAAAATCAGTAGGACATGCTGTTTCACAACGTTTACAACCTACACAATCTTCTACTCGTGGTGAAGATGCGATTTGACCCGATTTACAACCATCCCACGGAACCATTTCTAATACATCAGTAGGACATGCACGTACACACTGTGTACAGCCAATACATGTATCATAAATTTTAACTGTATGAGACATAAACTTTATATAATTTTATAAATTACTGATTTAAATTATAGTTTATTTCTTGTATATTAAAAAATAAATTGTAATGCTTACAAATAGTTCATTTATAAACAAGGCAAATAAACTTAATAAGTTATTTTGTATGTATACTTATAACTTTCGACTTCGATGTCCGTTTTTTAGGTACTGCCATTATTTTAACTTATTTAAAAAATGAAAATATTGAATAAAATATAATGACAGTATACGAGAAATACAAGGAAAAATCAAATAATTTCTAAGTTATCCTTGTATTTTCAAGTATTTGTAAAATTAACGTGATAAACGTTGAACTTGTTGAATTAATAAACGGCCGATATTAAATAAAGCCCATGATGCTGCGATTAAAACAGGCGCAGCAATTACAATTAAACGAGTATCCATAGCTGGTAATCCTCTATAAATATTTTAAATACAGAAAATGATATTAATAACTAATATTATAATTAATATTATATATAAAATTATAAATATTTGTTAGGAATATCCGGTTGTTTTTTCATACTCTTCATAAAAAACTAAGGATTTTTAACTTAGATATAATAATCGGATAATCCTTTCTTCCAAATAAGATAGTTAATATTATATATTTTTGTTATTATTTAAAACTTTGGCATTGAACTATCTTCCCAGGAGGTCTCCCTCCAAGTATTGTCATCGATTTATAGCGTTTCACAACTGAGTTCGGGATGGATCAGCGTGGTTCCGCAAAGTACACTAAAAACACCAAAGCAAAAAATCTTTAAAATAGAAAACTATTTTAAAGATTTAAAAAAATTAAAAATTCAAGTCCTCGGTCTGTTAGGACATCTCAGCACATACATTACTGTACTTACACTTAATGCCTATTAAACGGTTAGTCTTACCGTGACCTTACTCACTTACGTGATGAGAATACTCATCTTGAGGTGGGCTTCCCACTTAGATGCTTTCAGCGGTTATCCTCTCCATACATAGCTACCCAGCGTTTACCGTTGGCACGATAACTGGTACACCAGAGGTATGTCCTTCTCGGTCCTCTCGTACTAAAGAAGGCTCCTCTCAATATTCTAACGCCTACACCGG
>Ga0075443_10000105_pt1 | contig 33321 bp, 34 predicted proteins | sample CoawatmetaG00DNA_3_FD_71583 | JGI IMG/M metagenome (GOLD analysis project Ga0075443, IMG submission 71583) | Marine microbial communities from the West Antarctic Peninsula - Coastal water metaG006-DNA | ecosystem: Environmental > Aquatic > Marine > Coastal | place: Atlantic Ocean: West... | reverse complement strand
CCGCTCGGCGTCTACACCGTCGCCACCTTCCGCCTCGGCATGACGCTGAACCTCGGCTTCTTCGGTATCGTCGGCACGGTGCTGACGGTGGCGCTTGCGGCGATGTGGCTGCTCGTCGGCGCCAAGACGCTGGCTGGCGCATGGCGCGGCAACCTGTTCGTCTCACCCTGCATCGCCACGCCGAACTGATCCGCCATGATGATCGGATCAGTCGGCCCGATCACTTGCAGAACGTCCCTTCGATCCGCCAGCACGCCTGGCCACAGGAGAGCCTTGTCATGGACAATTTCGACGCCGGGCTGGCGAGTGAGACCAGCCGTCGCCGCTTCCTCAGCCATGCCGCGCTCGGCACCGCCGGCCTTGCCGCCGCGCCGGCACTGGCGCAGCAGCTCGTCGACCTGAAGCTGCCCGGCGGCAATGCCGAGCGGCCGATGACCAGCGCCTTTCCCGGCAAGGGCAGCATGATCCTCCAGCGCGTCCATCCACCCTTGCTGGAGACGCCGATGGAGGTCTTCGACAAGTCGGTGTTCACGCCCAACGACCAGTTCTTCGTCCGCTGGCACTGGGCCGACATACCGACCTCGATCGACGTCGAAAGTTTCCGCCTCAACGTCTTCGGCCACGTCAATCGGCCGCTGTCGATCAGCCTCGCTCAGCTGCTGCGCCTTCCACGGGTCGAGATGGCGGCGGTGAACCAGTGCTCGGGCAACAGCCGCGGGCTGTTCCAGCCGCGCGTCGCCGGCGCGCAATGGGGCAATGGCGCGATGGGCAACGCCAAGTGGCTCGGCGTTCGCCTGCGCGACGTGCTCGACCTCGCCGGGGTCAAGGCAGGCGCGGTGCAGGTGCGCTTCGGCGCCCTCGATCAGCCGGTCGTGGCGGGCGCTCCTGACTTCGAGAAGGCACTCGACATCGACCATGCCCGCGACGGCGAGGTCATGATCGCCTTCGGCATGAACGGCGAGCAACTGCCGCTCCTCAACGGCTTTCCCTGCCGGCTGATCGTGCCGGGCTGGTACTCGACCTATTGGGTCAAGATGCTGAACGCGATCGAGGTACTGCCCGGCCCTGACGACCAGTATTGGATGGCCAAGGCCTACAAGATCCCCGCGACACCCGGCGCGAATGTCGCGCCCGGTGCCAAGGACTTCCCGACCGTACCGATCAATCGCATGATCCCGCGTAGCTGGATGACCAGCCTGCCCGATGGTCAGGCGATCGCCTATGAAGCGTCGATCCCGGTCGGCGGCATCGCAATGGGCGGCGATTGCGGCGTCGCCAAGGTCGATGTGTCGTCGGACGGAGGCCGCACCTGGTACAGGACGACGCTCGGAGCGGACGAGGGCAGGTACAGCTTCCGTCGGTGGGATGGTCGCGTGCCGCTGCGACGCGGTGCCAACCCGATCATGGTGCGCTGCTGGAACACCAACGGTGTCGCCCAGCCGATGAAGCCGATCTGGAACCCGGGCGGGTTCATGCGCGGCAATATCGAGACCACCACCATCATCGCGGCCTGAGGAGCGAGTAGCATGAAGACCCCGTCTCCCGGCATCATGGCCGCTGGCCTGATCGGCCTGACCGGCATTATCCTCGTCTCGATCGGGGCGCCGAGCAGCCGCAAGGCGCCTGCCCCGATCTCCGAGAAATCCGAGCCGGCACCGCCCACCAGCGTCTCAGCCCGCGGCTTTTCGCTCGCCTCGACCAGCGTCGACCTGCCGGTCGATGACGCTACCTACCCCGATGGTCCGCACGCCGACGTCATCAACGCCAACTGCACTTCGTGCCACTCGGCCAGCATGGCGCTAACTCAGCCTGCGCTATCGGCGGACCAGTGGAAGGCGACCGTCACCAAGATGCGTGAGGTGTACAAGGCGCCGGTGGCCGAGAAGGACGTTGACGCGATCGTTGCTTATCTCACCGCTATGCCGAGCCAGAAAGCGGCACCCGCAACCGGCAAGGCACAGGATCCCGACCCCAAGGTGGCTCCTGATGTCTCAGGTGGAACCGGATAAGCAAACCTCTCGCATAATCTAAAAAGGCGATTTCGACAGACGATCGGCAGCCTTCAGTAGGACTTTTTCAACAGCCACGATCGATTTTGATGCGCCACCATGTGAGAACGCTTAGCAGGGGTGGCGGGCGTATCAAAACACATTCTCGATTGCTGAGGCCCGTGCTAGGGGCGCGGGATGAGTTTTGAGAATGCGTCATGCTGATCGGCTACGCCAGGGTCTCGACCCCCGAACAGGATCTGACACCTCAACTCGACGCACTGCGCGAGGCAGGATGTGAGCGGACGTTCAGCGACAAGGCAAGCGGCGCCAAGGCGAACCGCATAGGGTTGGCCGACGCGCTTTCGCACGCCCGAGCGGGCGATGTGCTGGTGGTCTGGAAACTCGATCGTCTCGGTCGGACGATGAAGGGCCTGGTCGATCTCGCCGCTGACTTGGCGGAGCGCGGCATTGGCCTCCGATCGTTGACGGACGGGATCGACACGGCCGGCACTGCTGGCAAGCTCGTCTTCCACATCATGGCTGCGATGGCGGAAATGGAGCGCGATCTTAATAGGGAGCGCACGACGGCTGCGCTGATGGTCGCCCGGCGTGAGGGCAGGGTCGGCGGCCGGAAAACGGTGATGACCCCCAAACGACTCGAGGCGGCTCGCAAGCTAGTGGCCTCCGGGATGCCGATGCGGGAGATTGCGCCGGCGATCGGCGTCTCGGTTCCGACCCTGTACCGGCATCTTCCGGCACCGGAACAGGATGTCATCGGTGCGGAAGGAAGTCTCGATGCAGATCGGTGAATTGGCAAGCGCTACCGCGACCAAAGTCACAACCATACGGTTCTATGAAGAAATCGAACTGCTCGGCCGGCCCGCTCGTACCGCGTCGGGGCGGCGCACCTATGGTCTCCCGGACGTCGATCGTCTCAATTTCATTCGCAATGCCCGACGGCTCGGGTTCTCGATCGATGAGAGCCGCTCGTTGCTGGCGCTCGCCGACCAACCTGAGCGCGACTGTTCGGAAGCGACTGACATCGCGTCGCGCCACCTTGCTGACGTCGAGGAGCGGCTTCGCCAGCTCGGTGCGCTGCGGGATGAACTTGCCTCAATGAGCGCGGCAGGCTGTTGCGCCAAGACGATGGCGGAATGCCGGGTCATCCAGGCTATCGCGCGACCTGTTGCGTAAGGCCCGATTATACGGCTTGATCCTCTAGCGACTGTAGCATGTAGCAGCACCTCCATTCCGGCAACGGGGCCGGGGTGGGAAGGATTAAGTGGACCGCGTGGACGGAGCCGCGGCGGGGTATTTAAGCCGTCGAAGGGTGTTGAAGCAGCTCGGCAGCGGGCTTCTCGGGGCCAGCATCTCTACCGCTGCTGTGAGCAGGGGGCCTCGATCCGGATCGTACTGGCCCGGCTTCGTCGAACCTCCAAGCTGGCATCCTTTGGAAGTGGGAACAGGCGACACCCTGCTTGTCCCGACGAAGGTCGCGGGCGCCGACATTGAGGCAGTGCTCGACACTGGAAGCGGGGCCTCGATCATCAGCCGCCCGCTTGCCGCAAAACTCGGTATGGTGGGCCTCGAACCTCGAACAATATCCGGCCTTAGCAGCCGGGCCGCAGTTGAATTGGTTCGCAATGTCGAGGTGACGCTGGCCGGCGAAGCCCATGTTCTGTCTTTTGCCATCGTTGCTGATCTCGCCGCGATCTCTGCGGCATATGGAAGACCGATCGACATGATGCTCGGAGCCGACGTGCTTGTCGGCGGCTGCGTTGTCCTGAATTTTGAGAGAAAACAGTTCGCATTCGGAAAGAATGGGAGCTTCCTCGGTGGAGAAGGATGGACGATGCTCCCGCTCGAGCGGGGTGCCAGACAGGAACTCCTCCTCCGCGCGTCGGTGAATGGCTCTGGGCCGATACTGCTGATGCTCGATACCGGCAGCTCATCTGCACTGATGTTGTCCTCTGCCTATCTCGATGCGCACCGCTCGCTCGCCGACCGGCCTCACTCAACCGCAGCGCTGGGCGGGGTCGAGGGTGTGCAGATCGTCAAGACGTTCACTGCCGACAAGGTGAGCCTGGGCGGGCTGTTGACAGAGGCAGTCCCGGCCCTCGCCCTGGATCGATGGGCCTCGGCGAGCACGGTGGGCAACATCGGGATGCCGCTGCTGGGGCAGTTTAATATTGTGCTGGACGTCGCCCTCGGACGCCTGTGGTTGCGACCGGCACGGCTTCAAGCGCGTCTGCCGATGCTGAAGGATCGAAGTGGCCTCGGCCTCGTGGCCTCCCCGACAGATCTTGCGGTCATTCACGTGGCGATCAGCAGCCCGGCGGCAAGGGCGGGATGGTTGATTGGCGAGCGGATCGTGGCGGTGAACGGCATTGCGATCGACAGATCCTACATCCGCGGCCGGCTCTGGCAGTGGCGCTATGGCCGCGCCGGAGACCGGATAGCGCTTAGGCTCGCAGACGGCACAACGCGCATGCTCACGCTTGCTGACTACTACTGAAGCCACCACTCGATGCGGCGCTACTGCGAGCGGCTCTCAAATCGCTTGCTTCTATAGTGGCTGGAGGTTGTAGAGAGCCGGCATGTTTCCCGTGTATCTTCGCCATTTCAACGTCGACGGCGCGCCTTTTGACCGCGCGATCCACGCCGCCCCGGTGCGGCTGATCGTTGTCGCGCTCCTGATCCTACTCGGGCTCATTGTGCCCATTTCCACGTTGCGCGCCGCGCCCGCGGCCGACCCGAACGATGTGCAAACTGCCTGGCGACTGCTCGACTATGTTGCCGTTGATTACGAGGGGGCCGTCGATCGCGGCCGTATCAAGAGCGCGTCCGAATATGCCGAGATGAAGGAGTTTGCAGGCTCCGTTTCCTCACGTCTTGCGGCTCTGCCGATCAAGCCCGAGCGAGCGGCGTTGATCTCGGGTGCGGCACGCTTGCAAGGCCTGATCGTCCGCCAGAGGTCGCCCCAGGAGGTCTCCGCGTTGGCACACGGGCTCGCGGCTGATCTGCTGCAAGCTTACCCCGTGCCGCTCGCCCCGACCGCTCCCCCGAGCTTTGCACGTGGCGAAGCTTTGTTCGGTTCGACTTGCGCCGCTTGCCACGGTGCTACTGGAGATGGGCATGGCCCTAGTGCGGCGAAGCTGACCACGCCCCCGATCGCGTTTACCGATGCCGATCGCGCCCGTCAGCGCAGCGTGTTCGCGCTCTATCAAGTGATCAGCCAAGGTATCGACGGAACGGCGATGCAGAGCTTCGCCGATCTGCCGAGCCAGGATCGATGGGCGCTGGCATTCCGCGCCGGCAGCTTTGCCTTCAGCGACGAACAGGCGCGGCTCGGCGAGCGCCTCTGGAAAGCCGATCCGGCGCTGCGCGACCAAATCCCGGACCTCAAGGCCCTTGTAGGCCTCACGCCAGCCTCCCTCGCTGGCAAATTGGGTGAGCAGCGGGCGCGGGCGGCCATGGCTTATCTACGCCGCCACCCGGAAGCCGTGATCGAACAGGCTCCGGCGTCGCTGTCGCTCGTTCGTCAGAAGTTGGCGGCGAGCCTTGATGCGGCTCGCAAAGGTGATAGCGCTGCTGCGAAGGGAATGGCGCTGTCGGCGTACCTGGACGGTTTTGAGCCGGTCGAGCCGACGCTGGGTGCCCGCGACGCCACGCTGCTCGCCAGGATCGAAGGCGCGATGGGTGAGTATCGCGCCGCGGTCGATCAAGGCGCCGCTCCTGACGATTTGGCGAACCGGGTTCTCGTTCTCAACAGCCTGTTCGACGATGCCGAGGCCGCGCTGGCTCCCAACGCCTCTAGCAATGCTTCGACTTTCCTTGGTGCTTTCACGATCCTGCTGCGCGAGGGAATGGAAGCGCTGCTGATCGTGGTCGCCATGATCGCGTTCCTGCGTAAGGCGGACCGGTCGGAAGCGCTTCCATACGTTCACGGCGGCTGGGTGGGGGCTCTTGCTGCCGGCCTTTTGACCTGGGTCGTTGCGACCTATGCGATCGGCATAAGCGGTGCGAGCCGGGAGCTGACGGAAGGCTTCGGATCGCTGTTCGCCGCCGTGGTCCTGCTCTCGGTCGGCATATGGATGCACGGCAAGGCGCAAGCCGACCAATGGCAGCGCTACATCCGGGCGAAGATGACCCACGCCTTGTCGGGTCGCTCTGCCTGGTTTCTGTTCGGGCTCGCGTTCGTCGTAGTCTATCGGGAGGTTTTCGAGACAATCCTATTCTACGCAGCCTTGTGGACCCAAGGTAATGGCGGTGCGCTGCTCGCTGGCGCCGGAACGGCTGTCGGGGTTCTCGGCGTGATTGCTTGGGCGATGCTGCGCTATAGCCGGCAGATCCCAATCGCGAAGTTCTTTGCCTATAGCTCATGGCTGATGGCAGGTTTGACGGTGGTTCTCGCCGGCAAAGGTGTGGCAGCACTTCAGGAGGCTGGCATCATCAACATCGCGCCGATTGCCGAAGCGCCCCGGCTGTCGATGCTCGGCGTGTTCCCCACATGGCAGTCCATTACCGCCCAGCTCCTTATGGCAGTTGCGATCGCCGTTGGCTTCTCGATCAATCGTCGCGAGGGCACCGAGGCACGTGATCTTGCGCCGGCCGAGTAACGTGTTTGGCGGTGCTTCCAGATTTGTGACGTTTGTTCTTACTGCTACAGTGGCTGTAGATTGTAGGGGGCAGGTATGACCGGAAGTGAATCCTCCTCGTGCGGTTGCACGGGGGACTCGAAGCGGGCCGAGCACGACCCTGCCTACCGGCGCGCGCTGTGGATCGTCGTGTTGCTGAACCTTGGCTTCGGCTTAATGGAGATCGTCGGCGGGTTTGTAGCCGACAGCCAAGCGCTGAAGGCTGACGCCCTCGACTTCATCGGGGACGGTACGATCTCGCTTTTCGGGCTCATCGCGCTGGGCTGGACCGCCGCTGCCCGATCCCGGGTAGCTCTCGCTCAGGGCTTGTTCCTCGGTGCATTGGGCTTGGGCGTGATCGCTTTTGCGATTTGGCGCGCCATGACCGCTGTGGCTCCGGAAGCCGATCTGATGGGCGGAATCGGGGTCGTAGCACTGGTCATCAACGTTAGCGCTGCCCTTGTCCTAGCCCGTTTTCGTGAGGGCGACGCAAATGTCAGGGCGATCTGGCTCTTCAGCCGCAACGATGCGCTCGCCAACATCGCGGTGATCGCCGCGGCCGGGCTGGTGGCGTGGACGGGGAGAGCATGGCCGGACCTCGCCGTGGCCGGCGTGATCGCGCTGCTGTTCCTGCACTCTGCCTGGGACATCACGCGCGGCGCCCTTACCGAGATGAACGAACCCGCATGAAGTGCCACCATCACGCGCTGCTGCCGGCGCTACTCTGTTGCTCTGCCTGTCACCGGTTGCGGCGCAAACCGTACCATCGAGACCGGTGCTGACGCTCGACGACGCCGTCGCACATGGGCTGGCGCGAAAGTCCAGAAGCCGCTCGCGACCGTTGTGATTGGTGGGCTGATCTCGGCGACGTTGCGCACTCTGTTCGTGCTACCAACGCTTACGCTCATTTTAGGCATCTCGGCAGAGCACCGGAGTCCTGCAGCGCGGACGCTATGATGGTCCCATCCTGTTCAGTTATTGTCGAACGCAGTCAAAATGGGGCAAGGGCCTTTCGATCCTGAACCGCACTCTGCCGCCAGTCGGTGAAGCGAGGCGCGCACCCGCTCGAGATCATCGATCTTCGCATCCAGCGCCGCGACTTGGTCGATGGCGAGCTGCCGCGCACGGGCACGATCGTTGGTCGCATCCAGCGCCAGCAGCTCCCCGATCTGCTCGAGCGTGAATCCGGCTGCCTGTGCCGAACGGATAAAGCGGAGCCGCCGCACATCATCGGCACCATAGCGTCGGATACCGCCACCGGTGCCGGACCCGCTCGGCCGATCGGGCTCGTCGAGAAGCCCGCGCCGCTGGTAATAGCGCACGGTTTCGACACCCACGCCACCTTCGCGCGCCAGCCCTGCGATCGTCATGCCCGCCATGCCTTGACTCCGGACTATGGTACGTACCCCATATAGGCTAGGCAGACGAATTGGAGAAGCGACATGGCGAGCGCACCCGCCAAGCAGGCGACGATCTACCGGATGGTGATGCCGGAACACACGTGTCCTTATGGGTTGAAGGCGAAGGACCTGTTGCGCCGAGAGGGCTACGAGGTCGACGACCATTGGCTCCGCACGCGGGAGGAAACCGACGCCTTCAAAGCGAAGCACGGGGTCAAGACGACCCCGCAGACCTTCATCGCCGGCGAGCGGGTGGGCGGCTATGACGATCTGCGTCGCTTCTTCGGCAAGACGGTGCGCGATCCCAAGGCCGTCACCTATCGGCCGGTGATCGCCGTGTTTGCGATGACGGCCTTGATGGCGCTTGCCGCCAGCTATGCGGTGCTCGGCACGCCCTTCACGGTTCGCGCCGGCGAATGGTTCATCGCCTTTTCGATGTGCGTGCTCGCCATGCTCAAGCTCCAGAACGTGGAGAGTTTTTCGAGCATGTTTCTGAACTATGATCTGCTCGCCAAGCGCTGGGTGCCCTATTCCTACATCTACCCGTTCGCGGAAGGCGGGGCGGGCGTGCTGATGGCCGCTGGCGCGCTCACCTGGCTCTCGGTGCCCGTCGCGCTCGTCATCGGCACGATCGGCGCGGTGTCGGTGTTCAAGGCCGTCTATATCGACAAGCGCGAACTGAAATGCGCCTGCGTGGGCGGCGACAGCAACGTGCCGCTCGGCTTCATCTCGCTCACCGAGAACCTGATGATGGTCGCGATGGCGCTATGGATGATCGCCGCCCCATCCGCGCTGTCGATGGCGCACTGACGCGAGGAGCCGCCCGCATCGTCAATGCGGGCTGATCGCCGTGACCTCGGCCGCCATGCCCTTCGCCCTGGCGGTGAACGCGACCCGCTGTCCCGACCGTAATCCCTTGAGCAGGGCCGGGGGAGCTGCCTTGAAGGTCATGGTCATGGCGGGCCAGCCGATGCTTGGGATCGGGCCATGCTTGATGGTCACGGTTCCACCTTTCGCATCGACGGCGGTGATCGCGCCCATGCCGTTTCCGGTCTTCACCACAGCCGCGGACGGCTTGCCGGCTTGCGCGAAGGCACCCGTCGCGATCGGCACGAGCAGCAGGATCGACGCGGCGCGCATGGAGTGTGTCAGCTTCATGATGTTTTCCTTTCGGGGTGGGTAAGTGTTCGGCGCCGCAACAGCATGTAGGCGGCGGGCAGGATGAACATGGACAGGAGCGGTGCGGTCAGCATTCCACCGATCATCGGGGCCGCGATCCGACTCATCACTTCCGACCCCGCACCATGGCCGATCAGTACGGGGAACAACCCGGCGACGATCACCGCGACGGTCATCGCCTTGGGCCGCACCCGCAACAGCGCGCCTTCCCGGATCGCCTCCGACACCTCATCCGCCGACGGCGATGGCCCTCGGTCGGCCAGCGCGTGTTTGAGGTAGATCAGCATAACGACGCCGAACTCCGCCGATACGCCGGCGAGCGCGATGAATCCGACGCCGGTCGCGACCGACTGCGCATAACCGAGCAGCCAAAGTGTCCAGATCCCGCCGGTCAGCGCGAAGGGCAGCGTGCCCATGATAAGCGCCGCCTCGTCGAGCCGTCCGAAGGTGAGGTAGAGCAGGAGGAAGATGATGGCGAGCGTCGCCGGCACGACGAGCATCAGCCGCGCCTCGGCGCGTTGCAGATACTCGAACTGCCCGGAATAGGCGATCGACACGCCCGGGCTGAGCCGAACATCCTTGGCGACCGCACGGCGCAGGTCCGCGACCGTGGAGGCCAGATCGCGCCCACGTACATCGACATAGACCCAGGTCGAGGGCCGGCCGTTCTCGGTCTTGAGCATCGGCGGACCTTCCGCGATCGACACCGATGCGACGGTGCCGAGCGTGATCTGCTGGCCCGATGCGGTCACGATCGGGAGGGTCCGCAATCCCTCCAGGCTGTCGCGCAGCTCGCGCGGGTAGCGTACGCTGATCGGGTAGCGGGCGAGGCCCTCGACCGTCTGGCCGATCGTCTCGCCCCCAATCGCGCCCGACACGATCTCCTGCACATCGGCGATATTGAGGCCATAGCGCCCCGCGGTCGCCCGATCGATGTCGACATCGACATAGCGGCCTCCGGTCAGCCGCTCGGCCAATGCCGAACTGACACCCGGCACGGTTCTGGCGACGCGCTCGATGCTGGCGGCGATCCGGTCCATCTCGGCGAGATTGGACCCCGACACCTTTACCCCGATCGGGCTCTTGATGCCGGTGGCCAGCATGTCGATGCGGTTGCGGATCGGAGGCACCCAGACATTTGTAAGGCCCGGCACGCGCACCGTGCGATCCAGCTCCTCGACCAGCTTCGCCGGCGTCATTCCGACGCGCCACTGATCGCGCGGTTTGAACTGGATGGTCGTCTCGAACATCTCGAGCGGGGCGGGGTCGGTCGCGGTCTCCGCGCGCCCGGCCTTGCCGAACACGGTCGCGACCTCGGGCACGGTCTTAATCAGCCGATCGGTACGCTGGAGCAGCGCCGATGCGCTCGCGGCCGAAAGCCCGGGCAGCGCGGACGGCATGTAGAGCAGGTCGCCCTCGTCCATCGTCGGGATGAACTCGCCGCCAAGCCGCGTCAGCGGCCATGCCGTCGTCGCCAGCACCAGGGCGGCGATGCCGATCGCCGCCCACGGTCGCGCCAGCACGCGGTCGAGCGCGGGACGGTAAGCGCGGGTGAGCGCGCGGTTGAGGAGATTGTCGTTCTCGGCCGGGATGCGTCCCCGGATCAGCCATCCCATCAGGACCGGCACGAGCGTCACCGACAGGATCGCCGCTGCCGCCATCGCATAGCTCTTGGTGAAGGCGAGCGGGGCGAACAGCCGTCCCTCCTGCGCTTCGAGCGTGAAGACCGGCACGAACGACAGGGTGATGATGACGAGGCTGAAAAACAGCGCCGGCCCAACCTCGGCTGCGGCCTCGGTAATGACGCGCCAGCGTTCCTCGCCTGCCAGGGCGGTATCCGGGTGCTCGTGCTCCCATCGTTCGATCCGCTTGTGCGCGTTTTCGATCATCACGATCGCGGCATCGACCATCGCGCCGATCGCGATGGCGATGCCGCCTAGCGACATAATGTTGGCGTTCACCCCCTGCACGCGCATGACGAGCAGGGCCGCCAGCACGCCCAAGGGCAGGGTGACGATCGCGACCAGCGCCGATCGGACGTGCCACAGGAACAGCCCGCAGATGATCGCGACGACGACGAACTCCTCGATCAGCTTGCCCGACAGGTTCTCCACCGCACGGTCGATCAACTGCGAGCGGTCATAAGTGGTGACGATCTCGACGCCGGGAGGAAGGCTCCCCTTCAATTCCGCCAGCTTGGTCCTGACGGCCTCGATCGTCTGGCGTGCGTTCTTGCCCTGGCGCAGGATGACGACGCCGCCCGCGACCTCGCCCTCGCCGTTCAGCTCGGCGATGCCGCGGCGCATCTCGGGGCCGATCTGGATCGAGGCGACGTCGCCCAAGGTGACGGGCACGCCGGCACCGGCGACCTTGAGCGGGATCGCGCGGAAATCGTCGACGCTGCGCAGGTAGCCGGACGCCCGGACCATATATTCGGCTTCGCCCAGCTCGAGAACGGACCCGCCGGCCTCCTGATTGGCGCGACGAATGGCATCGACGGCCTGGGTGTGGGTGACGCCGAACGCGGCGAGCCGCGTCGGGTCGAGCAGCACCTGATATTCCTTCACCATCCCGCCGATGCTCGCCACCTCGGCGACGCCGGGCAGTGTCTTCAGCTCGTAGCGCAGGAACCAGTCCTGCAAGGATCGGAGTTGCGACAGGTCGTGGCGTCCGGTGCGATCGACCAGGGCATATTCATAGACCCAGCCGACCCCCGTCGCATCGGGACCGAGCGCGGCCTGCGCGCCCTGGGGAAGACGTCCCTGCACCTGGCTCAGATACTCGAGCACGCGCGAGCGCGCCCAATAGAGGTCGGTGCCATCCTCGAAAAGGACGTAGACATAGCTGTCGCCGAAGAACGAATAGCCGCGCACGGTCTTCGCGCCGGGCACGGACAGCATCGTCGTGGTGAGCGGATACGTCACCTGGTTCTCGACGATCTGAGGGGCTTGGCCCGGCCAGCTCGTGCGGATGATGACCTGTGTGTCGGACAGGTCGGGGAGCGCATCGACGGGGGTCGCGCGCATTGCGAACACCCCGGCGATGGCAAGCGCGACGGCCGCCAGCACGACGAGGAAACGGTTCGCGACCGACCAGCGGATGATGGTTGCGATCATCGGCCGGCCTCGCGCGTCATGCGGCGCAGCGTCGGCCCGTCTGCGGGTTGATCGAAGCCGAAGCGGACCCGGTCGCCCTTGCGATACCCGCGCACCAGCGCGGGATCGGCAACGCGGAAGGTCATCGTCATAGCGGGCCAGCCGATCGCCGGAACGGGCTGGTGGGACAGGGTGACGCCGCTGCGGTCGATCGCCTCGATGCTGCCGACCGTCTCGTAGATCGGCGTGGCGGACTTCGGCGCCGGCTTTGTCGTGAGCCGCGTTTCGCCTCCGATCGGCCGCGCGTCGAGACCGGCAAGGCTTGCTTCGGAATCGATCAGGAACTGGCCCGACGCGACGACCTTCTCGCCTTCGGACAGGCCGGCGACGATCTCGGTCTTTCCGCCACCTTCCGCACCGATGCGGACCTCGGCCGGTCTGAACCGCCCGCCCGGCCCTGCCAGCATGACGAGCGTGCGCCGGCCGGTCCGGATGACGGCCTCGCTGGGAATGAGGAGCGCATCGCGGCTCCCCTGATCGAGCGCCACGCTGGCGAACATGCCGGGGCGCAAACGGCCGCCCCGATTGGACAGCTCGACGCGGATCGTCAGCGTGCGGCTCGCGGCGTCGGCCTGCGGCAAGATCGCGGCGATCCGGCCCCTGAAGCTTTCGCCCGGAAAAGCTGGCAGCGTGGCGGTGACGGTCGTGCCGATACGGAGCTTGCCGGCGATGGCCTCGGGGACGGCGGCATTCAACCACACGGTGTCGAGCCCGTTCACCTCCGCCAGTGTCTGCCCCTGCGAGACTGTCATGCCCTGCCGGACGCCGAGCGTCTTGATGACCCCGCCAACCGGCGTGCTGATCATCGTCACGCCTTTTGTCCGGCCGCTACGCTCGGCCGACGCGACAAGCCCGGCCGGCATTCCCAGCAGCAGCAGGCGCTGCCGGGCGGCGCGCGCGAGCGCGGCATCGCCGCTCCGCCGAACGGCAAGATATTCCGCCTGTGCGCCCGCCCATTCGGGCACCAGAATATCGGCGAGCGGCGCGCCGGCCGGCACGACGTCGCCCGGCGCGCGCGCATAGACACGCTGGACGAACCCGGCGCTGCGCGCCTGCACGATCGCGACGTTGCGGTCGTTGAACTCGATGCTGCCGGTCGCTGCGGCTGTATCAGACAGTGATCCGCGTTCGGCCGCGACGATCCGCGCGCCGAGCCGCTGGAGGCCGACCGCATCGATCGTGACGCCCGGAGCAGCGCTGCCGCCTCCGCCCTCGTCGGCATAGCGGGGGATCAGCTTCATCCCCATCGACGAGAGACCCGGCCCGTCGTGCCGCTCGGCGGGGATCATCGGATCGTACCAGTAGAGGATCTTCTTCTGCGCGGTCGGCGACACGGCGTCGTCGGCCGCGGGGGCCGTGCCAAGTCTGGCGATCCCGAACCCTGCGCCGCCGGCGACGACGGCGAGTAGGGCCGCGGCACCGAGCAGACGCGGTCGTGTGATGGCGATGCTGCTCATCGGTCCTCGCTCCCATAGGTGATGGTAAGGCGTACCGCGTCGCGCGCCACGTCGGCCTCGCGGTCGAGCGCGGTCAGCTCGGCGTCGGCCAGCGCCGTCTTGGTTTCGATCACGTCGAGCAGGCCCGCACGCCCCGCCGAATAGCTGGCGGTGTCCAGTTCGGAGCGCTGCCGCGCGAGCGGCAGGAGCACGTCACGCGCCCGCATCCACTGCGCGTGATGCATCACGTGATCGGCAAGTCCCGCCTCGAGGTCGGCCGCCAGCGCCCGGCGCGTATCTTCCCGCTCGGCTTCGGCCTGCGAGGCTGCCGCCTGTCGGGCAGCGATCCGCGGATCTTGCCGGGTGCGCGTGAACAGCGGCAAACTCATCGTCACGCCGGCCGAGACCATATCGCCGTAGCGCGGATCGCGACGCTGGTAGGCAACGTCGAACCCCCAATCCGGGCGCTTGTCAGCGCGGGCGGCGTCCACGTCAGCCTGCATCCGCCCCACGCTGGCATCGGCAGTCTGGATATCGGGGTGGCGCACCAAGGCGGCGCGCAGCCGGGCCGGCACGAGGTCGGGCGCGGGCACGTCGCCGGTCGCCTCGGGGGCCGGCACGCCGGTCCAGCGCGCCAGCATCGCCCGCGCCCGCCCGACGTCGGCGACGAGCGTGTCCCTGCGATCCTCCAGAGCGGCAATGGACTGATCTACCGCCAGGGTCTGGGCCGGGCGAGCCGATCCCGACGCGACCGCGCTGCGAGCTGTGGTCGGGAGGGTATGAAGCGTCGTCAGAACGCGATCCATCGCCGCAAGACGGCGTTGGGCATAGGCCAGCTCGATCCACGCGACGCCCGCGCCGAGGCGTATCCGGCGAAGCCGGGACGCTTGCGCAGCTTCGGCGGTCGTGATCGCGGCGCGCGCCTGTGCCTGAGCCGCGTGACGCTTCGCCAGATTGGGGATGTCCTGCTGCACGCCGATACGTGCCATCGTCATATTGTCGCCGCCCAAGGTGAAGGCGGGCGGCCCAGAGATGGGGTAGTTGTCGAGTCCGACCGACAGGCGCGGGTCGGGAAGACTGCCCGCCGCGCGGGCGTCGGCACCGGCAGCGTCGATCCCCGCGCGCGTGGCCGCGGCACCCGGCGAATTGGCGAGCGCTTGGCGGAGCGCCTGGTCATAGGTCAGCGGCCCCGCGTGCGCGGCGCTGGCGATGGCGGACAATGCCGCCACGACGAATAGCTTCATGTTGGTTTTCCGTTCTGGTCGAGGCCACGATCGGGTTGCGCCGGCCGCCACGAGGGCAACAGGCGTCAGAACCCTAACTCGGGTCGATCAGACGGTGGGCGGCTCCGGCTCGGGCGCGACCTCACGCCCGGCGAACATCGGGGCCGGCGGCCATGTAGCGGCGAGCTGCGCAACGCGCGCGCGCTCTGCGATCGGCCGTTCCGGGTCGAAGGTCATCGGGACGACGCATCCCATCTGCGCGATACACGCGAGCGTCAGCCCTTTGCAGGGACGCTCGGGCGAACGCTTGTGCGCGGATGCCATGTCCGGGCAATCCATGCCGCTGGGCATCGCATGAGTGGCGGCCACCTTCGGCGTGAATGCGGGCCCGGACGCATACGCCATCCCCTGACCGAACAGGCCGAGGAGTGCTCCCATCAGGAGCAACAGGGAAAGGCGGGTCTTCAACACGCGAATATTGTCAGCCGGTCAGCGTTACGTGTCAATGAAAGTGCCATCGAGGAAGCCTGACTTCCTGGAATCCCCGCCCTGCCGGGGAATAGGAGGATCGGCAGGGCGGGGGCAGCGCTCCCTTACTGCGGGCGCTTGCCGTGCTTGCGGAGCCACGCTTGCAGCTCGGCAATATCCTTTTCCTGCTTGGTGATCGTCATCTGCGCCATCTCGCGGGTCTGCGCGTCCTTGGCATCGCGCACCGCAACGCGCGACATGGCGATGGCGCCGCGGTGATGCTCGATCATCTTGCGGGTCCACATTTCGGCCGCGTCGCCCTCTTTTGCTGCCATCATCTTCTGATGCATGTCCATTTCGGCCTGAGCGTAGGGATTGCCGGCCATCATCTTGCCCATATCGGCGTGGTTCATCCCGCCCATTTGGCTATGATCCATTCCCTGCATGCCGCCTTGTTGCGCAAGAGCGGGCGTCGCGGCGAGCATTACGGCGGACGATATAATTAGAGTGCGCATTTCAGTCTTCCTTCCTATCGCTTCATCCTTGCGACGAAGCTCCGTGGTGATGGTGATGCTGGTCGGATTGTTGGTTTTGGCCGCCTTTCATCATGCGCAGCATGTCCGGGCCGCCGGTTGCGAGGAAGCGCCAGAGCAGCATCGCGGATAGGACAAGGCCGATGATGTTGAGCCAGGTCGTATAGTTCCAGCTCACGCCCTCGCTCATGAGTTGGGCCGAGCGCGTAGCCGGGACCAATCCAGCAAATCCGAACACGAACTCGACGACATAGGCGGCGCCGACCATTGCCGCATAGAATATCAGGGCGAGTACTGCCGCGGCTTTCAACCCGTAATAGCGACGATAGATATTCAAAATGGGGATGACGATCAGATCGCCGAAGATGAACGCGATCACACCGCCGAAGCTCGCTCCGCCATTCCAGAGCACCGCTGCCAGCGGCACGTTGCCGACCGAGCAGACGAACGTCACCACCGCGATCAGCGGGCCGATCAGCGGGCCGACGATCTTGGCGAGTGTCGGATTGTCGGCTGCGAATATGCTGGCCCAGAAGGTTTGCGGCACCCACGCCGCCACGGCGCCGGCGATCAGCAGGCCGAGCGCGATGTCGAACCACAGCGATGCCCAATCCATCCAGTAATAATGCGCGGTCGCGGTCAGCCCTTTGGCCGAAAACAGACGATCGCGCAGCGATCCGCCCTCGACGCTCATGTCCATCGCGGCGTGGCCTTCCATCTTGCCCGCAACGCCCTTGTCCGCCTGCTTTTTGGCTTGCTCGACCATCCGACGCCGGAAGAAGACCCGCATCAGCGCGACCATCATCACGATCATGACAAGGCCGCCCGCCCAGGTGCCCGCGGTAAACCGCCATCCCAGCAAGATCGCGAGGATCAAGCCCAGCTCCAGCACGAGGTTGGTCGAGGCGAACTGGAAAGCCATTGCCGCAGTGAAGTTCGCGTCCTTGCGGACCATCGAACGCGCGATCGCGACCGCGGCGTAGGAGCAGGAGGAGGATGCTGCGCCGAGCGCGGACGCCTTGATGATCGTGCCCGCCCGATCGTCAGGCAGCAGCTTGGCCATTTCCTTATGGCTGACGACCGCCTGAATCACCGCGGAAATGAGAAAGCCGAAGATCAGCGCCCACAGGATTCCCCAACCCATGATGCCTGCCATGCGAAGTGCTTTGATGATCGCTTCGCCCATATGCATCTTCAAGTCGCCGCTGACGGTCCGTTCCAATGGCCTCGGATGGCAGCCATCTTCTACCGTGTCGCCGAGCCCGTCTCCTTCATCTCAACGGATCGGTGCCAGCGTATTGATGCCGGTGCTCTCATCGGTTTCCGGTGCGGGCGGTGTTGCACCCTTGTCGCGGTAGGATGGAAGATCCGGCGTGCCGTTCGGCGTTGGGTGGGACTCCAGCCGCGCGATCATCCGCTTCATCTGGGCGATCTCACGCACCTGCGCGTCGATAATGCCGTCCGCCAGCTTTCGGACCTCGGGGTCTTTGATGTGCGCCCTCTCGCTGGTCATGATCGCGATCGAGTGATGGGGGATCATCGCTCGCATATAACTTACGTCGTCGACCGTCTCCTGGCTGCGCACCAGCCAGAGCGTCAACGCGAATACGACGATGCTACCGACGACAATGCCGACGTTGGTGCGCCTGTTTCTATACATGCCCCACATGAAGCCGAGCATGATGATCGCCATCGTCGCGCCCATCACGAACGCCATCCACATGCGCGTCTGGCTGTATTCGACATGGCTCAACGCATAGGTGTTGAGATACATCAGGCCATACATCACGACCGTCGACGTCGCGATCATCGCCGCGAAGCGGCCGTAGCCCATGCCCATCTTGCCCTGCTTGTCGTCCATCATGCGTTCCCCTGCTGGAATTGAATTAGCCCCCAGCAAAATCGCGGCGAGCGGTCGGCCGCCTCATTTCATCCCCGGCATATCCTTCATCATCGCGTCATGGTCGGCGGGCGCGCTGGCGACGAGCGCCTTGTATTGCTCGGGCGTCATGCCGGGGAGCTTGCGAACGAACGCGACCATATCCCAGATCAGCGGATCGGGATGTGTCCGGCCCCAAGCCGGCATCGCGCTGAGCTTCACCCCGTGTTTGATGATCCAGAATTGTTGCTCTGGCGACAAGTCCTGCGACTTCGCCAGCTCGGGCGCTTGCGGGTAGAGACCTTGGCTCATCTCCGATTTTTCGACACCCGGCCCGAGATGGCACCCCGAACACATTTCGGTGTAAAGCCCGGCGCCGGTCGAGACGCGCTGAGCCGATGCAAGGTCGGTCGGCGCCGTGATACCGCGAGCGTGCACGACGATCGATCGATCGCGCAACTTCTCCAGCAGCGAATAGACGACGGGCGTATGAGGCGCATCGGCCGCGATGTTATAGACACCGAGATAGATGAAGGCAGCGGCGCCCAGGCCAAGAACAAGCGCCAGGGCGGCGACGAAAGGCAGGCTGGGCAGATGCCGCTTGATCGCGGATCGGTTCGACGCGGAGTTCCTTTCCAGCATTCGTCAGAACCACACTCTCACGCCGGCAACGAAGCTCGTCGTGGTGGGGTCTTTGCCCTGCGCGCGCGTGAAGTCCGCGGTGCGCCCGGTCTGCGCCAAGTAGGAGACGCCGACATAGGGCGCGAACTGTCGCCGGATCTCGTAGCGGAGCCGAAGCCCCAGCTCGGCATCGGTCAGCCCTCGGCCGATACCGTTCTCGCGCACATCCTGCGCCGCCAGGTTGAACTCGACACGTGGCTGAAGGACGAGCCGCTGTGTGATACGCTGGTCGTAATAGCCTTCGAGGCGGCCGAGCAGGTCGCCCTTGGTCGACAGGAATAGCGCCCCCTCGACCTCGAACATGTAGGGAGCCAGCCCCTCGAAGCCGACCGTCGCGTAGGTGCGCTTGGGGGATGGCCCCAAGTCCTGACGGACGCCGCCCTGAAGGTTGAAATAGGGGCCGATAGCCCGGCTGTAGAGCGCCTGCACCTCGGCGCTCTCGATGCCCTCGCGGAACGCGCCTTCGCCTTCGGTCTTCAGCCACAGGCGGTTGATGTCGCCGCCGAACCACGCCTCGCCATCCCAGCGATAGCCGTCGCGGCCCTGTCGGGCCTGATATTCGGCAAGGTTGAACATCACCTGATAGAAGGGCTGACCGCCCTGCTCGAACATCATATCGCTGCGCGCCTTCGCCATTTCGGCAGGAGCGAACACGCGATCGGCATAATGGTCCATTGGCGGGGCAGGGGCGGGCGCATCACCGGCGGGCAGCGCCGTTCCGGTCTGCGCCATGCCCGGCATCGCCATCCCGTTCATGCCCGACATGCCTTGCATGTCATGGCCGCTCTGCTGCCCGGCAGGCATCGACATCCCCGACATCGACGAATGATCCATGCCCTGCATCGGCTGCGCAGCACCCTGAGCGGGTTGCTGACCGCTTGGGGGCATCTGCATGCCCGGCATGGCTTCCATGCCCTGCTGCGCCCCTTGCGCGGACTTGGTGGCGTTACCCGACATATCCATTCCCGGAATGGCGGAATGGTCCATCCCTTTCATGTCAGCCATCGGCGCGGTCGATCGTTTGGCTGGCGCCGCTCGATGCGCAGGGGCACGCTTGCTCTTGGCAGGCTGCTTCGCCTTTACGGCCGACTTCTTCGCGGGCATCGTCATTCCCGGCATGTTCATGCCCTGCATCGACTGCGCCGCGGCGGGACCGGCGACGGCGATCGTGGCGGTCGTCGCAAGGACGAGGGCGAAGCGGCTCATGCGGCTTCTCCACGCGGACGCACGCTTACGGTCCGCATCATGCCGGCGTGCATGTGATAGAGAAGATGGCAGTGGAACGCCCAATCGCCGACGGCATCGGCGGTCAGATCCCACGTCACCTTGCCGCCAGGCTGGACGATTACCGTGTGCTTGCGCGGGGCGTGGTCCCCGTGCCCCGTCACCAGTTCGAAGAAGTGACCGTGGATGTGGATCGGGTGGCCCATCATCGTGTCGTTGATGAGGTTGATCCGCACCCGCTCGCCTTCGAGGAAGGGGATCGGTTCATGCACGTCCGACATCTTTTCGCCGTCGAAGGACCACATGAACCGCTCCATATTGCCGGTCAGGTGGATATCGAGGCTGCGCGACGGCGCGCGCACGTCGGGATTGGGGGTCAGCGCCATCAGGTCGCGATAGACGAGCACCTTGTGCCCGACGTCCTCCAGGCCCTGACCGGGATAGTCGGTACGGTCCATCGGCATGGGCGAGATCGTTTGGACACCCGGTCCCTTCTTGACCTGGGGGGCTTTGGAGAAGTCGCGCATCTTCATCGACCCCATGTCCATCGCACCCATACCGCCTTGCTGGCTGCCCATCGCGCCATGATCCATGCCTGCCATCCCGCCGGCAGCCATTGCGCCGTGGTTCATGCTCGCATGATCCATCCCCGGCATCGCACTGCCGCCCTGCGCCATCCCGCTCATCGCCATCGCGCCGGTCGCCATGCCGGCGCCGGGCGTCGTGAGCTCGGCGGATGGGTTCTTTTCCGCGGTAGGATCGATGCCGCGGGACATGCCGCCCCCCGACATGTCCATGCCGCCCATCGACGACATGTCCATGCCCATGTCCTTCATCGAGGCGAGGGGGCGAGGCCGGAGCGCTGGAACCTCGGCCGCCATGCCCGCACGAGGCGCCAAAGTCGCGCGTGCGAGGCCAGATCGGTCGATCGCCTCGCCGACGAGCGTATAGGCACGGTTGTCGGTCGGGGTGACGATGGCATCGTAAGTCTCGGCAACCCCGATCTGGAACTCGTCCACCTCGACTGGCATTACGTTCTGACCGTCCGCCTGAACGATAATGAGCCGCAGGCCTGGGATGCGGACGTTGAAAGTCGTCATCGACGAAGCGTTAATGATGCGCAGCCGCACCCGCTGGCCCGGCGTGAACAGCGCGGTCCAGTTGTCCTTCGGGCCGTGCCCATTGACGAGATAGGTGTAGGCCGGGCCGGTCGCATCGGAAATATCGGTGGGGCTCATCCGCATCTTGCCCCAGTCGATCCGCTCCTTGAGCGTCTGATCCTTCCCCGCCAACAGCCCGGCAAGCGTTTGTTGCTGATAATTAAAATGGCCCGGATTGACCTTCATGTCGCGGAAGATAGCAGCGGGGCTGAGCTGGCTATGGTCGGAAAGCACGATGACGTGCTCGCGATCGAACTGCACCGGATCGGCTTCGGCCGGGTCGATCACGATCGGCCCATAATGTCCGAGCTGCTCCTGAAGCCCCGAATGGCTATGATACCAATAGGTGCCGTTCTGCTTGATCGGGAATTCATAGAGAAAGCTCGATCGCGCCTTGATGCCGGGAAACGAGATGCCGGGCACGCCGTCATATTGGGGCGGGACGAGCAAGCCATGCCAGTGGATTGAGCTATCCTCGTCGAGATCGTTGATGACGTTGAGGCGCACATTCTGGCCTTCACGCAGTCGGATCAGCGGCGCGGGGACGGTGCCGTTGATCCCGATCGCCTTGGATGGGCGACCATCGATCATCATCGTCTGGCGCGCGATCCGCAGCGTGATGTCGTTGCCGGTGATGGTCGGCAGGGGTGTCACAAGCCCCGCCGTATTGGTCTGCGCCCACGCCGGCATATAGGCGGACAGCGCGAGCCCACTTCCCGCCAAGGCGGCCCCGCGCAGCATCTGGCGACGGTCGATTATGCGGCTCATACGATCCTCAAGGCTCCAAAAAAGGCTGTCCCTCTAGCCTTGATACGCGGCGCGCTGCGCTTTCCCTCAGCGGTCTCGCAAATAATCCGCCAGCTTCGCACGCGCGCGATAGAGCCGTGTTTCGACGGCCTTTTCGCTGATAGACAGCACTGCTGCGGTCTCTGCCTGGCTGAGCCCCTCGATCGTGCAAAGCACTAATGGCTCCTTTAAATTTGTCGGTAAGGCCGAGATGGCTCGGGTCACGCGGTCCAGTTCCTGCCGATCACTCGCGGCATCGTCGACTGCCACTTGGTCGTCGGCGACCGCCTCTGCTTCGGTCCCGAGCGAAATGGTGCGTGAGAGGAAGCGGCGCACCGTCCGCTTGCGACCCCAGTCACGGCATTTGTTGATCGCGATCGTCGAGAGCCACGCGCGCATCGATCGCGCGCCGTCATAGCGACGGAGCGCCTGATGGGCTGCGACGAACGTCTCCTGCAGCAGATCCAGTGCCTCGTCAGGCTCGCCGACGCACGCCCGCACCATCCGGAATATCGGCTGGCGATAACGTCGCATGATCTCGGCAAAGGCGGCGTCACGACCGGCGATGCTGAGCGTCGCCAGCTCGCCGTCCGTAAGCGTGGTCCAGTCGAGGCTCATGCGCCCGACCTCAACGTGCGTCGTCGGTGAGCGCCTTCACCACGGCCTGATCGAACTGGCCGGTCTGATTGGGCCGCAAGAGCTGCCGCATCGCAAAAATGTGCGCCAGAGTCGCTTTCTGTAGCTCGCCCATGACGGCGTGGCTCCGATCGACCGCCGCTGCGACCCGCGGTCCGTTGCCATGCTCGGCTTCGATCGCTTCGGCGAGCCGGGCATTGTTGGCCTTCAACTCCAGCTCGAACGCGCGACGTTGGACGGCGAACCGCTGCTCCAAGGCCGCAAGGCGCGTCTCCTGATTGGCATCCAGTGCGAGCTTGTGATGGAGGACGTCGTGCAACTCTTCGCCGGGCTGTGCACGCGTCGGGAGCAGCGCACGCCCGACGAACACCCCGATGATCGCCGCAGCAAAGCATGCCAGAATGCCAAGAATCAGGCGGGTGCGGCCACTCATGGCGCGCCCAGCAATAGTGTCGAAGGCGCGAGTGGCGACACCGGCCCCAAGGGTGACAGCGACGCGGCGCTTGCCTCCTTTGCGGGCACCCCAGCGCCGACAACTCCCATGACGAGAGCCACGGCGATCGTCATGGCGCCGACACCCATGCCGACGCGCACGGCAGGCCGCACGGCGATGCGCGCCAGCACCCTTGCTTCAATTCCGTCGAGGCTCGCGGGCACAGGTGCATGCGCTAGCCTCGTTAATACTGCGTCGAGGTCGTCCATATCGTTCACTCCGCCCCTCTAGCATGGATTACGCAGGCGCGCCGCTGATCCCTCACGGTGGTGTTTGAGGGGTAGCCAATCGAGACGCGTAATGAAGGACAGGAACCCTCCTGTCGAAAGGCCTCCCCATGCGCCGCGTATCTGTTGTGACTGCCGCCGCCGCCCTCATCATGTTCGCCGGAACGGCGAACGCGCATCCCAAGCTCGTGTCGGCGACACCGGCCGCTAACGCAACGGTCGCAAAACCCGCGCGCATTCAGCTTCGCTTTAGCGAAAAGCTGGTATCCGCTTTCTCCAAGGCCGATCTCATTATGGCGGCGATGCCCGGAATGCCGGAGATGAAGATCGCGAGCACCGCAGCGCTCGCGGCCGACGGGCAAACCCTTGTCATCACTCCGAAGGCGCCGCTGTCTTCCGGTCGCTACAACGTCGCATGGCACGTCGTTTCGACGGACACGCACAAGGTTGCTGGAAACTACGCGTTCGCGGTGAAGTGAGGCGATGGACGACTGGTCGTTGATCGGTGTTCGCTTTGCGCTCTACCTGACGCTTGCGGCGTTGTTCGGCCTCTCTGCGTTCAGCCTCTATGGGTTGCGGACTTGCGAGCGTGGCGACGCGCTCGCGCTACGCCCTTGGTTGGTCGGCAGCGCAGGCTTGAGCCTGCTGCTCTCGACCACCTGGGTCGTACTGATGGCATCTTCGATGGCAGGCACGCCGACGTGGCCGATCGACCGTGAAGCGGTCGGGGCGCTGCTCACCGGCTCTGCGATCGGTGCGGCGTGGAAGCTGCGCATGATTATGCTGATCGTTGCAGCGCTCGCGGCTCTGATCGCCGGCGCGCGCGGCATCTGGCTGAGCGCCGTCGCGCTATGCTCTGCCGTGGCGCTCGCGACACTGGCATGGACCGGACATGGCGCGATGGACGAGGCGGCGATGGGCTGGATACACCTCATCGCCGACATCCTTCATCTGATCGCCTCGAGCGCGTGGGTGGGCGCGCTATTAGGACTAATCCTGCTCGTCTCACGGTCCGCCACGCGCGTCGATACGGCCCATCTGAGGCTCACGTACCGGGCGCTGCACGGCTTCGGCGCCATAGGGACGCTCGTGGTCGGGACGATCGTTATCACCGGACTCGTCAATGGCTGGATGCTGGTCGGGATCGGCAACGTCGCGATCCTCCCGACGACGCTCTATGGTCAGCTCCTGCTCTTCAAGCTGGCGTTGTTCGTCGCCATGCTGGGGCTCGCCTCCCTCAACCGCTTCCGGCTCACACCGGCATTCGAGCGGTCGATCGCCGACGACGATCATGGTCGCGCCCTAGATGCGCTGCGAACAAGCTTGGCTGTAGAGACGGCTTGTGTCGTCGCAATCTTGGGGATGGTCGCCTGGCTCGGGACGCTCGCGCCCCCTGCATCGGCAATGTGATGCGCAGCCGAGGAGCCGTTGCGGCCCTTGGCGTGCATGGCGGTCAAGCCTGATGGATCAGTCGATTCTGCTCGACGAAACGGGGAGAATGCTGGCCGTCGCCGGCCTGATCTGTGTGGTGCTGCTAGTACCGATGATGATCGTCGGGCTGATTGTCAGCATCATCCAGGCGGCGACGTCGATCAGCGAACAGACGCTGAGCTTCGTGCCGAAGCTGATCGCGCTCGGCGTATGTTTGGTGGTGTTCGGGGCGGCAGCGATAGAACTGCTGACGAAGTTCACGGCCGAGCTGTTCGCCGTAATCGCGAGCATGGGGCGCTAGCCCACCAAATAGGCCGCGCGGGCAGTCCGCCTGCCCGCGCGGGCACTGCTAGGCCGCCATCCGATCGCAAGCGTCGGCGCATTTACGGCACGCCGCTACGCAATCCTCCATGCCGTCGAGCGCTTCGCAGCTCGCGGCGCATGCCCGGCAAATCTCGGCGCACTCGCGGCAGATATGCACGTGATGCTCGGACTTTCGCGCCATGAAGTCGATCGCGACCGCGCAAATCTGCGCGCAGTCAGCCATGATCTTCATATGCTCCGGGGCCGCGTGCTGGCCGCCCATCTCAAGGCAATGGTTCATCGCCATGTGAAGACAGGTCACATGACATTCGTGGCAAGCGTCCATGCACGCCTTCATGTTGGGGTCGATCTGGTGCATCGGTCTATCTCCGTGTGAGCCCCCGCCTGCTCCTAGATACGCGAGCCGCGCGATCACCCCTTACCCCGATCTCCGTCGATCGGGGCGATGCTACATGGCCCATCGGCCGAACAGCGTCGCAACGATGATCCCCGCGCCAAGCATGAGGAGCGTCAGCACCGTCATCGCGACGATCTGCGGCGCGGTTACGCGCGCGCCCGTTGCCATGCCGCTCATCCCCGCCATCGCGTCATGCCCCATGTCCGGCATCGGCGTCGCCGACTGCCGGTCCGCGCCGACCTCATGCCCGCCATGCCCGAGCGCCCGTACCGTGCCCATGCCGTGCTTCAACTGGACGCCGACCAACCAAAGGTTGATCGGATAGGCGACGGCGAAGCCGACGAGCGTCGCCAGCGACATGACGCCCCAAAAGCGAAGCGAGTTGGCGTGCATCGCGGCCATGTCCTGGCTCATCAACACCACCATCGTCGGGATCATCCCGGCCATGACGGCATTCATCGAAAGCCATTCGGGGATGAACGACATGCGGAGCGCGCCCCAATAGGAGCCACCCGCCATGTCTCGCATGAACAGCGCCTGGAATATCAACAGCCCGAAAGCGAAGCCGAATGCATATTCCGCGATTACGTCCTGCCACATCGGGAGACCGAGCGCCGTGGTAATCGCGGCTGCGGCGATAACGCCAGTCGCGTCGCCAGCCATGCAATGGATGGCCGAGCCGAACGCCTGCTTCCATAGCGGTCGAACGAAATCCTCATGGCGCTCGTTCGCCGGCTCCTGACAGGACAGTACATAGGCCGCGGCCATGATCGGGCCGCCATAGAGCGTGACCAGCAGCCACCCCCACTTCATCACCCGCAACTCGGGGTTGCGGGTGAAGGCATCACACGCGACGTAGGCGACCGAGATCGCGGTCAGCACGAACCACCCAATCAGCACGGCGTCGAGCCAGGGGGCGGGGGAAGGCATCGTCACGGCAGCTCTCCTCTACTGCTAAAGGATACGCGGCTCCCGGTGCCAACCCTCGCGCGTGTCGTGTCAGGCGAGCTTGCTGGATACCGCCTTGATCGCTTTCAGCCCCGATCCGAACCGGGCGATAGCCTCGCGGTTCTTCTCCAGCTCGCCATAAGGGAGATAGGATATGTCGAGGTCGGCGACGCGGCTGAACGCGGGCCGCTGTAACTGCGCGCGAACGTCCGCCTCGCGCGCGTCGGGCGCGACAAGGAACAGCCCCGCGGTGGCGTGAAGGTCACTGCCGCTCAAGGCCAGGTCAAGCATCCTGACGATGCCAGAATAGATCGATGTCGAATGCTCCACCTCGAACGCCGCTGCGACGTGATCGCCAGCCTTCTGAAGCCACAGCACGTCGATCAGGCGGATCGAGTCCGCGCCTTTCGAGGTCGCGATCGTATCGGGCAGGCGTTCAAGGCATCCTGCGCCCAAAGGCAATCCATTGAACGCGCGGCTTCGATCGTTCGCGGCGATCCACACGTCATAACCGAGTGCCGACCCTAAATCGCGAAGCCATGCCTGGATTTCAGTGTGGGTGCGCTCGTTCTCGCCCTCGCGCTGCGCGGCCTTGCTGAGCGTGCGCGCCTCCTCGCGTGCTGCCTCAAGCCGCTGCTCCCAGCTCGCCAGCGTCGCGCCGCTCACGTCCAAGGGCGGGGCCGGGTAACGATCGGAGCCGATGTCGAACAACAGCCCGCCGATCGCGCCCAGATCGTTCGATAGCAGGTCGCGGAAGCGGTCGTTGAGGTCGAGGATGCCGCTTCGCATGGCCAGGAAGTGCTCCCAGCTTCCCAGCTTCACGTTCGCGCCGGTGAGCGCGTTGTAGCCCTTGACGATCGCGGTGTTGAAGGGCGGCACCAGCGTCGGGTGAAGGAAGTAGAGGAGGTTGGCGACGGCCGGACCCAACCCCTTGATCTTCAAACGGTCGATCGCGTGGATATGCGCGATGATCTCTTCGGCGGTGTCGCAACACGAACAGGCGTCGAGCAAGCGACCGAACGCCCGCTGATTGTCAGGACTCTCGTAAATGTCGGGAATGCGGAGTTTTGGTTTCCAGAGAAACGCATGGTCAGCGCCCTTGAAGATTTGCCGCTGCTCTGCGACGGAATGAACGACGGTCTCGAGCGATGATCCTCGATAGGCGACGCCGAACGTGCCGCGCTCGATCTCCGCCACCACCTGGCCAATCCCGCGTCGGATCGAGCGAAAATTCTTCAATCGCTCGTCCCACAGAAACCAGCTCCGGTAGGTAGCGCCAGGATCATCGCGCCAGCGGGCGATTAAGCGGCGAACCAGGCCGTCATGGTCGGTGCCGGTTGAAAGACTGTCGATCTGCGTTGCCATATGTCCCCGATTGCCCCCGGCCCGCGTTTGGCGAGCTAGTAATAGACCTAAGCTGCGGCCCTTATGGCGTCGAGGGTGTAGAGCTGGCCCCCGCAATATGAGGGCAACGCCGCTCCCGCGCGTAGATTCAACATACACGCCAGCGGTGCCGACAGGGCCTTGACCCTAACACGGTGTCATACCCTACATGCTCTCGGGTCGAAGGAGTCTTGCCATGAACGACCCTCATTACCATTCCCAAGCCGGGCGTTGCGGCTGTTCGAAGCCTGCGCCTGAATCGGTCTCCACGCCCTCATCCTGTTGCGGGGGCGGCTCGGCCGCTCCCGCAAAGATCGAGCACGAACATCATCACACCGAAGCGGGCGGCTGCTGCTCGGGCAGTAAGGACAACGATGCCGCAGCAGCAGTGATCGACGCGGTGTGCGGCATGACGGTCGATCCCGCAAAAACGACACACCATGCCGAGCACGCTGGTCATGCCTATCATTTCTGTAGCGCAGGGTGCCGGAGCAAGTTTGTCGCCAATCCTGACGCCTATCTGAGCGATAAGCCGAAACCGGAGCCGATGGCGACGCCGGGGGCGATGTGGACGTGCCCGATGCACCCGCAAATTCGCCAGGAAGGGCCGGGAACTTGCCCAATCTGCGGCATGGCGCTCGAACCCGAAGAACCGTCGCTCGACGATACTCCCAACCCTGAGCTGGTCGACTTCACGCGCCGACTGTGGGTGGCGGGCGCGCTCACGATCCCGCTGCTCGTCGTCTCGATGTTCGCGGAAATGTTAGGCCTGCATGTGGTTAGCCCTGCGGCCTCGCCTTGGGTCCAGCTCGCACTCACCGCGCCGATCGTGCTGTGGGCGGGCTGGCCGTTTTTCGAGCGGGGGTGGACATCGCTTCGTACCCGCCATCTCAATATGTTCACACTGATCGCGATCGGCGTAGGTGCCGCCTTCCTCTATAGCGTGGTCGCGACGCTCGCGCCGGGCATCTTCCCAGCGACCTTCCGCACGCATGGGAGCATGGTTCCCGTCTATTACGAGGCGGCCGGCGTCGTGGTGACACTGGTGCTGCTCGGGCAAGTGCTCGAACTGCGCGCTAGGGCGGCGACAGGGCGCGCGATCCGCGCTCTCATGGATCTCGCCCCCAAGACGGCGCGACGCTTGCAGCCTGACGGTTCTGAAGAAGAAGTCGGGCTTGCCGACGTGGCAACCGGTGACCGGCTGCGGGTCCGCCCCGGTGAAGCCATCCCGGTCGATGGCGTCGTGGTCGAGGGTCGTTCGTCGGTCGACGAAGCCATGCTCACCGGCGAACCCGCGCCGGTCCTCAAGGAAGTCGAGGCGATCGTTACCGGGGGCACCGTCAACGGGACGGGCAGCCTGGTGATGGAAGCCCGCGCGGTTGGTTCGGACACGATGCTCGCGCGTATCGTCCGCATGGTCGCGGAAGCGCAGCGAAGCCGCGCCCCGATACAGGCGGTCGCCGATCGGGTTTCAGGATGGTTCGTGCCGCTCGTCGTGCTGATCTCGATTGCGACCTTCATCACTTGGTCGCTGGTCGGCCCTGAGCCGCGCATGGGCCATGCCCTGCTTAACGCCATCGCAGTGCTGGTGATCGCCTGCCCGTGCGCGCTCGGGCTCGCCACGCCCATGTCGATCATGGTCGGCACGGGACGCGGCGCTCAGGCCGGCGTGCTGGTGAAGAACGCGGAAGCCTTACAGGGGCTGGAAAAGGTCGATACCCTTGTCATCGACAAGACGGGTACGCTCACGGAAGGCAAGCCCAAGCTGATCGCGGTCGAGACGGTCAGCGCGGTCGGAGAGAACGACATGCTCGCGCTTGCCGCGGCCGTCGAAGGCCAATCCGAACATCCGCTCGCGCACGCAATCGTCGTTGCCGCCAAAGAACGAGGATTGCAGCTCGGCACAGTCGCGGACTTTGCCTCGCAAACCGGGCTGGGTGTCAGCGCCACGGTGGGCGGCCGCTCGGTCGTGATTGGCAATGCGGTGCAAATGAGCCGGATCGGCGCTGATCTCAAGCCGGTCGACGCCGCGGCCGATCGTCACCGTGGCGAAGGCGCGGGCATCATCCTCGTCGCGATCGACGGGGCGCTCGCCGGTCTGCTCGCAGTCGCCGATCCGGTGCGCGCATCGGCGCGCGACGCTATTGCCGCGCTTCGCAAGGAGGGCCTGCGGGTCGTCATGCTCACCGGCGACAATCGTGGGACGGCCGATGCTGTCGCGCGCGCCGTGGGCGGTCTTGATGACGTGCGCGCCGATCTGCTGCCGGAAGACAAGGCGCGTATCATCGGCGAGCTGAAAGCGAGCGGCGCAAGGGTCGCAATGGCGGGCGATGGGATCAACGACGCCCCGGCGCTCGCCGCCGCGGATGTCGGCTTGGCGATGGGAACGGGAACAGACGTGGCGATCGAAAGCGCCGGCATGACGCTCACGCGCGGCGATCTCTCGGCGATCGTGCGCGCCCGCAAGCTCGCTCGCGCGACGATGCGAAATATCCGCCAAAACCTGTTCTTCTCGTTCTTGTTCAACGGAATCGGCGTGCCGGTTGCGGCCGGCGTGCTTTACCCGGTTGCCGGTATCCTGCTGTCGCCGATGCTGGCCGGTGCAGCGATGGCGCTCTCGTCCTTCACCGTGGTCCTGAACGCACTGCGGCTCAACGCGGTAAAGCTGTGAACATCGGAGCGGCGTCGGACGCCAGCGGCGTCTCCCAACGCATGATCCGCCACTATGAAAAGATTGGTTTGGTGCCCGCGCCGCCACGGCGCGGGAACTACCGGGACTACGCCGACGCTGACGTTCATCGGCTGCGATTTATCGCCAACGCGCGCGACCTGGGGTTCCCGATCGAGGAAATCCGCACGCTGCTGGGGCTGTGGTCGGATCGCGATCGGTCGAGCGCGGAAGTGAAGACGCTGGCGGAAGCCCGCGCTGCCGAACTGGGCCGCAAGGTCCGCGTCTTGGACGCCATGCGCCGCTCGCTTACCGGGCTCGCCCAAGCCTGTCATGGCGATGATCGGCCTGATTGTCCGATCATCGAACGCTTGGCTGAATAACTTGCGCGGCTAACTTTTACTCCACTTGAGCGTGATCGTGCGTCGCACCGTTTCACGCGTTTCGCGCTGCGGCTTTGCCGCACCCCTCGATCGCCGCGCGGTTGGCCGTCACGATCCTGTCGGCCCCGACGATGGCGCGGAACGCGGTGGGACTGGCGCTCTGGATCATACGCTGCCCGGCTTCCCAGCGGGGCAAGTCGAGCGTCCGCGCCGCCATGCGCTCGGGCCATTGCCAGCTCGCCGGTGCGATCTCGCGCGCGACCAGGCCCGGCACGATCGCCCATGCGAGGATGCCGGCCGCCACCCCACCCAGGGCAAACCATAGCTGCCGATTCTTCTGGTCGGCGCGTGTCCATGCGGACCCGGCGATGGCGCGAAGATCGGCCATGATGCGGGCCTTGTCCTCGCCCGCCTTGGCGAGCGCCGCCTGATCCTCGCGCCGGGCGGCGCTGCCCGCCGCGGCGATGCGCTGCGCCATCTGCTCCGGCGTCATCGCCAGCGCCGGGGCCGCTTTCAGGAATTGGCCGATGCGCGCGACGTTCTCGCCTGCCGTGTTCACGTTCTGCTGGAGCACGCCAAGCGTCTCGGTATGGTCGGGTATGTCGATCGCCGCGCTCGGCCGCCAAGCCCTCCACGGCGCAGCGCCAGCTCGCCGCGCATGGCCTCGAACGCCTCGGCCGCGCCTGCTCCGCCCTGATCGTCCTCGTTCGTCACCTGTCGTGAGCCTGCAACCCGTGATATTCCTCCGAGTTAATCAAAGGAGACCCAACAATCACCGGACCGGTCATGCCTAAGACACCACACACGAAAGGCCCGGACGAAACCCTTTCTCTCCTCGCCGATCCCTATCGGTTCATCTCCAGGCAGTGCCAGCGCCTAGGCGCAAACGCTTTTGAATCCCGTTTCCTGCTGAAAAAGACCAACTGCCTTAAGGGGGCCAAGGCCGCCGAAATCTTCTACGATACGACCCGCTTCGAGCGCGAAGGTGCCATGCCGGTCGCTATTCAGAAGACACTGCTGGGCCAAGGCGGCGTTCAGGGTCTGGACGGCGAGACCCATCGGCACCGCAAGCAGATGTTCATGGGCCTGATGACACCAGAGCGCGTGCGGGCGCTGGCGCAATTGTTCGAGGCCGAGTGGCGCAGGGCGGTGCCGGGCTGGACGCGCAAAGGAGAGATCGTCTTCTATGACGAGTTGCATGAGCCGCTGACGCGAGCGGTATGCGCTTGGGCGGGAGTTCCTCTTCCGGACGATGAAGCCGGCAACCGCGCGGGCGAGCTGCGGGCGCTGTTCGACGCCGCCGGCTCGGCGAGCCCAAGGCATCTTTGGTCACGGCTGGCCCGTCGTCGCGTCGACGCATGGGCGAAGCGGATCATTGAAGGCATTCGGGCCGGGAGCATCGGCTCGGGCTCGGGGACCGCGGCTTACGCGATAGCCTGGCATCGCGACCGGCACGACGATCTTCTTTCGCCGCACGTCGCAGCGGTCGAACTGGTAAATGTCCTTCGCCCGACCGTCGCGATCGCAGTGTACATCACCTTCGTCGCCCACGCGCTGCAAACCTGTTCAGGGATCAGGGCGGCCTTGGTTCAGCAGCCGGACTATGCCGAGCTCTTCGTCCAAGAGGTCCGCCGATTCTATCCCTTCTTTCCCGCTGTGGTGGCGCGCGCGAGCCAAGATTTCGAGTGGGAGGGGATGGCCTTTCCGGAAGGGCGTCAAGTGGTGCTAGACCTTTATGGGAGCAATCACGACGCAGCGACCTGGGCCGACCTCCAGGAGTTTCGCCCTGAGCGTTTCAGGGCTTGGGACGAAGACTCCTTCAACTTCATTCCGCAGGGCGGCGGCGATCACTATCTCGGCCATCGCTGTCCCGGCGAATGGATCGTCCTCGCGATCATGAAGGTGGCGGCACACCTCCTCGTCAACGCGATGCGCTATGACGTACCGGACCAAGACCTGAGCATCGATTTCGCCAGGCTGCCAGCGCTTCCGAAAAGCGGCTTCGTGATGCGCAACGTCCACATAGGTGGCTAGGGCCGCGTGCCGTGGTGATGGTGATCGGCTCCGTTATCGACCGTTTGCGCGAGTACGGGGTGCGATGCGACATCTACGCAGTCGAATGTTGGTTCAGCAAGTCGATCACGGCGCACCTCGCCGCCCCGTCGCCTTCGCAACGGTCGATGGTCGCAGCCAGCAGGCTTTCTAGTTGCGCCAGATCCTCCATCTTAGCGCGCACACGCTCTAGATGGTGAGCCGCGATCTCGCGGACCTCACTGCATGACGCCTGCGCAGAACCGCCAAGAGACAGGATCGCGCGCACCTCGGCCGGGGAGAAGCCGAGTTCGCGCGCGCGACGGACGAACCCAAGTGCGCGGACGTGACCGGTCCCATATACCCGCCGCCCGCCGCTTGTGCGGGGTGGCGTTGCGAGAACACCAACGCGCTCGAAGTACCGGATCGTCTCGATATTCACGCCAGTCCGGCGAGACAGCTCGCCGATCGTGATGCTTTCCTCAACGCGCATATATTGCTTGCTCCTGTAGTCACTACAGGATGCATGTAACCGTCCGGTTAGCCGCGTGTTGCCGACTGTCGCGTAGCCGTTGATGTCCTGACCTGTGGTGGTCTCCTTCTGGAGTCCAGAAGGAGGTCAGGAGATGGGGCGGATGGAGGTCATTG
>Ga0075443_10000100_pt1 | contig 33512 bp, 24 predicted proteins | sample CoawatmetaG00DNA_3_FD_71583 | JGI IMG/M metagenome (GOLD analysis project Ga0075443, IMG submission 71583) | Marine microbial communities from the West Antarctic Peninsula - Coastal water metaG006-DNA | ecosystem: Environmental > Aquatic > Marine > Coastal | place: Atlantic Ocean: West... | reverse complement strand
GAGAGCCCATGATTGCGCCCGCGCATAATATCCGCAGCTCGGCGTAAAATACGTCCGCGCTCGGTACCTGATGTTTTGGCCCAGGCACGCTGCGCAATCTGCGCACTGACCAGAGCACGCTCAATAATGGCCGGAGTTGCTGAATAAACACGCCCGACAATCTCTCCAGTCGCCGGATAGATAACATCAATGGGAGTACCATCGGTATCTTCTATATAGACACCATCAATAAAGTGACTCGCGGTGGGATGTGTATCCATTTTCTGTTCTCATGCGTCGGGTAGTGGCTTTTAAAAAAGTCGAACGACCAGCTTCACTGGTGATTAACCTGAGTCTGTCAGTATAACTGTGCATGCCCTTAATCAAAAGACAGGGATGAAAACCTAGGTCCCTAATAAGATATCCACAGCTCTGTATAATTGCACCCAAGTAACTAATACTACTCAGTGTCTTGCTCTATGCAATGCGTTAACGTAGCCTAGGTTGGTTCCAAAAATAACAACAAATACCGCTTAGGTATCTCTAGGGAAACTCTATGACTGATCAAAAAATGCTGAGTAAAAGCTATAGGCGGCTCGTGCTCGTACTGCTGACTATTGTCTACGGCTTTAACTTTATCGACCGACAGATTGTCGGAATTTTGGCACCTTTTATCCAACAGGATTTGGATCTGTCAAATACAGAGTTGGGATTATTGATCGGCTTGGCATTTGCTGTTTTTTACACCCTGGTCGCAATCCCTATTGCCTGGTTGGCAGATAGGTATAACCGCGTCAACATCCTTTCTATCGCCCTCGCCGTATGGAGCGGATTTACCGCTTTAACAGGACTGGCTGGCAATTTTATGCAAATTGGTTTGGCGCGGATGGGGGTTGGCATCGGTGAAGCCGGCGGCAGCCCACCATCTCACTCGATCATTTCTGATCTGTATCCAAAAGAGGAGCGCGCCGGTGCTCTGGGCGTTTATTCCATGGGTATACCGCTGGGCATTATGGCCGCATATTTTGCCACCGCTTCATTGATGGGGGCATCAGGTGAGGATGTTGATTGGCGTCGTATCTTTGTATTTCTCGGTATCTCTGGTGTCGCCTTAGCCGTTATTGTGCGGCTGGTACTGCGTGAACCAGTGCGGGGCGCGATGGAGCTTGATAATCATGCTGACATCGTCCAGCCACCCTTTACTGAATCTCTCAAGAGCTTGCTGAAAATACCCGCTTGGTGGTCAATGTGCTTAGGAATCGCCTTTGGATCTTTTGTCTCCTATGCCTTTTCTGCATTTCAGACTAAATATGTAGTGGCCCTTGACCCTAGCTTTGATTTTAAAACCCTGGTTATTGTTCTCGGTGTAATCAATGGAACAACGTACGCAGGCGGCGCGTTTTTTGGCGCTAAACTCGCCGACAAATGGGGTGCAGTTAATATTCGTGCCTATGGCTGGTTACCGGCCATAGCCATAGGTCTGTGCTTACCCATCGGTGTCGCTAGTTTTTGGGTCACCTCAGTCTGGGCACATCTGGGCTGCACTACTTTTTTCTTGCTGTTTTTAGGTATCTATTTAGGCCCTAGCTTTGCCATTGCGCAGACCCTAGCTCCGATTAATATGCGCGCCATGTCAACCGCCTTATTCTTTTTTATTCTCAACATGATCGCCTTGGGCGGCGGGCCTACCTTTGCTGGTTGGCTTATCGATGTATTCAAAGAGAGCCATGCCGACCTGCCAGCGATGCGCTATGCGATGACCGTCACCTGTCTGATGTTTATCCCATCGATTCTGAGCTTTTTGGTGGTCGCCCGCGTACTCCCCCATGATTGGGCTGTTGCCGAGAAGCGCAATGAAGCCCTTAACAAGCAATAAGTCAGTGATACTGCTGCGTATAGGGAGAGGGTAATGTTTGAACAGAATTGGTCGCGATTGTTTTGCCTGCTCGGCTTGCTGGGCGGTGCTATTTTACTGTTGGCAGCGGCTCGGTTATCGGCAGCCCAAGAGATTTTAGTTGCGTCTGATCTTTTAATGGCGCAGAACGTCTTGGCATCCGCGCCTTTAAACCCGCCAGCAATTTTCGCCCGCGCAGAGCGCGATAAAAAAGGCCGCTTTATCAATGCCAATACTGATCTTTCTCATGGTTCAGTGTCGGTGCGCGCAGGTTTTTTCCTCCGGCGCTTTGCCACCGCCTTTCGCAGTAGCGCCGGCGCCCCGCAACGCTTGGCTAACGACGGATCGCTGCTGCGTGACTATCCTGACCATCACCTTCCAACAGTAACCTGGATAGGCCATGCGACAGTATTGGTGCAGATGGATAATGTCAGCTTCCTCACCGACCCGATCTGGTCAAAGAGGCCCAGCCCGGTGCCAATTATCGGCCCCAGTCGGTTTGTTAAACCAGGCGTAGCGATTAAGGACTTACCACCCATCGACTTTGTTGTTATCTCGCATAACCATTACGATCACCTCGACCTGCCAACACTGCGCAAGTTAGCTAAGCGAGGCCCGGAAACGGTATTTTTTGTGCCTCTGGGGAATGCTGATTTATTACGTCGCAATGGCATAAAGCAGGTGCAGGAATTGGATTGGGGCGAAACTGCCACTTACAAAGACACCATCGTGCATTGCCTACCTACACAACATTGGAGCAAACGCAGCCTCAATGACACCCGAAAATCACTCTGGTCGGCCTGGGCTGTGACCGGCTCAGAGCGACGCTTTTACTTTGCGGGCGACACCGGTTATTTCGCTGGATTCAAAGACATCGGCGACAAGCTGGGACCGTTCGATATCGTAGCCATGCCCATCGGCGCCTATGAGCCTAATAAAATGATGAAATCCTCGCACATGAACCCAGAAGAGGCGGTGCAGGCATCGGTCGATCTGAAGGCTAAGAAGGCGCTAGCGATTCATTTTGGCACCTTTGATTTATCCGATGAGCCACTTGCCGAACCGCCACTGAGGTTTAAACAGGCCGCAGCAAACTCAACCTTAGGCAATGACAACAGCTGGGTACTGAAGATTGGTGAATCGCGAGAATTTTAGACACAGGTCAATGCGATGGGCGCTGGGGTCTAACGTGCATAATTCGTGTTAAGGTTCCACTGATCGCTAAAATCATGCCTAGGCGATATTCACTAGCTTGTTACATAGTAAAGAATGAGAGTTTGGTGCGCTGTCACAACGGATACCACCTCGCTCTAAAACCTTAATTGGCCTAACCACACGCATTTTTAGGGCACCATAGGGCACCAATAGTAACGGCCATAGGCATCGCTGCCTGAGCATGAGCACGTCAAGAAAAGGCTTACCAATGACCAACATCAAAAATGGCTTAAGACTCTTACTATTAATCGCACTGTGGAACGCCAATCTGGTGGCCGCTGATGGTTACAACCCTGAAGCAATTAAGTCTGGTCGAGTAGATCCGAGTCTGCATTTACAGCAGGGTAGCAATCAGCTCGAAGCGCAAAAAATCAACCCCGTGATCTATAAAGCAACCGGCTTTGGTAATACCTTTATGGTGGTCACCGATGAGGGGAATGTCATTATTGATACCTCGTTGCCGAGCATGGCACCAAAGCATAAGAGCCTTCTCAATGCGGTCGACGATGGCCCAGTCCACTCGATTATTATTACCCATGGCCATGGCGATCATACTGGCGGTGTCGGACTTTGGCGGGAACCTCAGACTAAGGTGATCGCACAGGCCAACATGGTCGAATTTTTACACTATCAGCGCCGCCTTAACGGCCTGTTTATGCAACGCAATAGCGCGCAGTTTGGTTTTGATCTAACCTCGCCAACAGATGCGTCCGCCAATGAAAGTTCCGGGGTTAATATGCGCCCCAATACCCTGTTTGATCAACGACTGGATTTCACGCTGGGTAAGGAAAAATTTCAACTGTTGCACACGCCCGCAGAAACCTATGACGCGCTGACCGTATGGATGCCTGAATATAAAGCAGCCTTTGTCGGCGATCTTTATTATCGCTCGTTCCCCAACATCTATACCTTGCGAGGCACTAAACCACGCTGGGCGCTAGACTATATTGCGTCAATTGACCGAGTGCTGGCACTGAAGCCAGAGATTCTGCTACCAAGTCATGGTGAGCCTATCATCGGCAATATAAATATTTCTGCGGCAATGGTCCGTTACCGCGATGCCATTCAGTATGTCCATGATGAGACAGTGCGCGGCATGAACGCAGGCAAGGATGTCTACAGCCTGATGCGTGAGATTAAACTGCCAGAGATGCTAGATGTTGGCGAGGCCTACGGCTGGGTCTCTTGGTCGGTGCGGGGTATTTATGAGGGTTATACCGGTTGGTTTGATGGCGCCCCGGCTAATATGTATGCTCAGTCTCCTCAATCTATCTATCCCGACCTAGTGGTGTTAGGCGGTGGCAGTGGCAAGATTGTCAGCCTTGCTGAGCAGCATCTAGACCAGGGTGATGCAGTGAAGGCTCTGCTTTTGGTCGAAGCAGCGATGGTTGCTGACCCCAATAATCGTGACGTTCTGACAATGCGTCTGCAGATATTGTCAGTACTACGCAATGCCTCTACAAACCTCAATGAATCTGGATGGCTCAGTCATGGTATTAACCAAACGCAGCAAAATCTTAAAAACATCGATTAGCTTTTGAGCGTTGCATCGCAGTCACCAATCTTAGACTATCCTGACTTTATTAGACAAAGCAGGCCATGAGGTTGCAATGGGTGAGCGGCCCAATATAGAGTGAGGTGTAACGCGGACACTGACCCTCGATCAACCGTTGCTAAGCTAAAACTGCGGCGTTATTTTATCAGAACACCCTGCCCTTTGAGAGATGTCGTCGCAGCGACATTATGTGTAAGATGGTAATTAAGAATCTGAGGGCCGAGTATCGGCTCTGATCACGTTCCAGGTCGAGCCACTTAGCGGGGTTTCCTGCCGATTGAAAGTCTGACCTTGGTAATAGGTAAAGGGAAAATAGCATGGCTATAATGTCGCGTTTACTCAATAAAATAAAATCTAAAACGCTTGCGGAACAGCTGGCTGAGCTAGATCAGCTGACCGGGATACAGCGTGAAGCTCTGGCGATGAGCGAAGAACCAATTGAGCTCCGCAGTGCCGCCATTGACCTACTCGACTACGGTGTCACACTAACAAAATTAGCCTGCGACTGCCCCATTGTGGGTTTACAGCAACGGGCCCGGCAGCGCATGGCTCAGCTTATCGACAGCAATAGCCCTGGCTTAGCCCAGTTGACCGAAGATGGACTGGATATCATGGCTCAGTTCGCCATTGTCGGATTTTGTCAAAACTCAGCGTTACTGTCGCAACTTCTTAACACCAGTAGTGACCCTCAGTTTTTCTACCAGATTGCCACACAGGGGATTTCTGCCCGACTGCGTGAGCTGGCAGCAGACAAGATTAGTGATGAAACCACATTAAAAAAACTGCTTAAACAGAGCAGAGGCAAAGACAAATTGGTATACAACATTGTGAAGGGCAAGGTTGATGTCTTTCGTGCAATTGAAAAAGAGGCCTCGCAGATTCAGGCAGATATTGAAGCCCTATGTGAGCTTTTACAGGCCCACAGCAACCGCGGTTTTGATATGCTTTTTACTAACAAAGCTGATCGTTTATTTCAACGCTGGGAACAGCTAGCACCCCAGAGTCTCCCCGCTCATAATGTTATAGCGCAAAAGGCCATACTGGTCTGCCAGCAGACCATTGCAGCTCATGCAGCGGAACAGGCCAAGATAGCCGAGCGCAAATTAGCAGAGGAGTCTGCCACTCAGAAATTGCAAACCATAGCACCTGACCTGCTCAACCTATTAACTCAGATTTATGCAATGGACGGCAGCGAACCGCAGCGCATCGTCATCGTCGAGGCTGTAAATGAATGTCGGCAGCGGCGAATCGCTGCACTGCCGTTGGCCAGCAGTAATCCCCATGCAGACAAACAGTTCAGCCAATTAAATAACGCAATTACCTTGCAACTGCAGCTGCTAGAAAAGCACGGTAGTGTCGCGCAACAAACAGCGGCGTTGGCACAGCAGTCAACGGAAGACGCGGCATATCGCGCCATGCAGACGCGACTCGAAGACGCGGCGCTGCTGCCAAAATCGCTGGTGCCGCAATCAGTGCTCGATGCCCGCTCGGTCATGGGCAACAAAGAAAAGCAGTGGGCCGCGCAAAAGCAAACCGTGGCGAATCAACTGCGGCATCTCAATGCCCTGATTGGTAAAGCTAACGGCGCACTTAAAGACGGTCAGTCGAATCAGGCCGCCAGTATCAGGCGCAGCCTCGAGAAGAAATATTTAGAACTGGAGCGGGTGCCACCCGCTGTCACCGCACAGATAGAGCAACTAGATGCTGCGCTCGACAAGCTACTAGACTGGAAGCAATATGCGGTGGAGCCAAAACAGCAGCAGATGATTGATAGCATGCAGGCACTGGTAACCAGTAACGATAACCCTGAGGCGCTGGCCAGCAAAATTAAGCATCTGCAGGAGCAATGGAAATCTATCAGCAAAGGCTCTGACGATCAGGAGCCTTGGCAGCGCTTTCACCAGCTAGCCGAGCAGGCCTATCAGCCCTGCAAACTCTATTTCGCCGAACAGGCCTCGGTGCGCCTAGCCAACTTAGAGAAACGCAGTGCGCTTGTGGCCCAGTTAAAGTCGTTTTTTACAGACCAGCCCTGGGAGACCGAAGACGCAAAGAGCATTGATTGGGCACTGATTGAAAAGTTGATTACGACTGCTATTCGTCAGTGGCAGAGCTATGCACCTACCGAGCGCAAGGGCAACAAACCGGTACAAGCTGAGTTCGATCAGGTGTTGGCAGCGATGCGCAAAAAGCTGTATGAGCATCGCCAAGATAGTAGTGAGGCCAAACAAAAGCTGATTGACCAGGCTCTACAATTATCGGATATGGACGATAATCGTCAGGCCATAGAAAAGGTCAAACAACTACAGGCCCAGTGGAAAACTATTGGTCAGGCTGCCCGTAGCGATGAACAAAAACTGTGGCATGCTTTTAGAAAAGGCTGCGATGTCGTCTTTGAAAAACGCCAACAGCAGAGTAATGAATTTAAAGCTGAACTGCAGGCTCATAAAGCTCAGGCACAGGCTCTGCAAGCCGAGGTGCAACGTTTGGCTCAATTGACCGGCCCTGCCCTGCTCGAGGCACGCCCGCGAGTCAAGGAATGCCAACAAGAGTTTCGCCGCGTTGGCACATTACCCAAGACCGCCTCGACTAGTTTAAATGAACAGCTTTACCAATCACTGCAGCAGTTTGAAAGAGCTGTGGTAGCCCAACTAGCAGCCGCTAAAGTACAGGTATGGGAAGATTTATTTGAGGCTAATAATAAAGTTCGTTTGGCGCAACTAGCCAGTGATCCCGCCGATGGAAAAGCCCGGCAGCAACAGGCCAGAGATTTTATCGACAGTGTTAGTCAATGGCCTAAGCATGGCCTTGCTGCGCTTGAACAGAAAATCACTGTGGGTGCTGACAGCGCAAAACAAGAGGACTATGAACAGGCTCTGAAGATACTCTGTATACGCGCCGAAATTCTTAGCGACAACCCAACGCCCGCCGACGACAAAGCGCTGCGTATGCAATATCAGGTGTCGCAACTGCAGCAGAATTTTGGCAACAGCGGTGGCGAAAGAGCCGATAATCTGCAGGCACTTATTTTAGACTGGGTGGCTGTCGGCCCGGTTGTCACTGATGTCTATGACAGGCTATTGACACGCTTTAGGCTCAGCCGCTAACCGGGTGCTTGTCGGGGAGATTTTTCGCTGATGTCATCGAAGGAAAAAAAGCTAAGGTTCGCTCTATGCCACAGTATTGATCGAAATAAAAACCCCGATATAGGGAAAATTTACTTATCTATCAAATCCACTATTGCCAATATTGGCTGCGGAGTCAGCAGCATTACCGGACACCTCATTCTGAACTAGCAGACTAGCAGCACGTAATAAAACGCCGTAAGCGATAAGCTCAAAGACCTCCTCATAAAAAACATTATGGGTGAAGGTAAGTTTTTCACACAGGTCTCCAACTAGCAGTAACGCACCCGCTCTAATCGCCGTCATACCCGCAGCACTGGAAACAAAAGATTTGGCCAGAGTAATATAGACGCTTAACTTCATTAAAGCTAATAGCACCATGCATGCTAACCCTATACCTAACAATAGGTTGCGACCGGATCCAGCACCCCACTTATGCCAGAAGGCATGAACATTTAACCTCTCAACGTCAACTTCACGAAGGAAGAAAAAAATCGCTAGCCATACAAAGAATAAACAGAGCAACCTATCCGTTCTGTGTGATTGAAAAATAGGTATGATATAGACCGCTATCACCGCTAGTAGCGTTAAAGCCTGAAGGTTTTCTAATATATTATTTTCGTCAAAAACACTAAAATCTTGGCTGACATATACAGAATACCCCGACCAAAAAATCACTAAAATGATTATGGCTTGGACGAAGAGTACCAGTGGTGTTATTACTCTCATTGTAGATATCTCCTACTAGGAAAGTTTTCTTGTATACGTCCAATTCGCTAATGGACATTACCCATTGCGCCTATAAATAGATAAGGTTTTGGGCAGCAGCAGTAGATCGCCGTTATGAGCCAATAGACCTTATCTGTAAATCGCGGACAAATGATACCGCAGATATGATGTGTCTGTCAGCCTTCGCTGATCGGACAGCCGATCAATCAGTCACAAGTCGATATGATGATGGGTAGATTGACGTTCTTGGGTGGCTATTTTTAAGGCGAGCTAGCCACACTCAGGGCCATTTAATATTTTTTGAGTAATAATCAGTCAAAACCAACATAGGTGACAAAGGTGCTATTTTCAGCGCGCGTCGAGCGGACATCATTGGCAGGGAAACTTTCATCTGGATAACCCATAGCAATACAGATCATGATATTTTGATCGTCTGGTATATTGGCATACTCACGAACAACATCCGACTGCATGATACCTTGACCGTTAATCACACAGCCTATGCCCTGCTCCCATGCAGCTAGGACAATACCATAGGCCAGTGAGCCCAATCCAAAATGCGTCATGGCCGCTGGCTCAAGATATTTGTCGTAGGTCAGCACGAGTGAAACTGGGGCATCAAACTGGCGGAAGCCCCTCAGCATCCAATCCATGCGCTTTTCTTTGTCGTCGCGTTCTATGCCCATTGCCTCAAATAACTGAATGGCGACATCAATTTGATTTTTGCGATGCCCGTCTTCATAGTCTTCTTTGTAGGGAAAGTCTCGAACATGCGGCTTACCCGCCAGCGTATTTTTCGTATTGCCCTGACGGATAGTATTTAAAATATCACCGGCTACAGCATGAACATGCCAAGTTTGAGTATTGTACGAAGTGGGCGCCCATTTAGCGGTATTAATAATGTCGTCAATCAATGCTTTGGGTACAGGTTTATCGAGGAACCCACGGGTACTTTTTCGAGACTCTGCAAATTGGGTAAAGTTCATAGTTCGATCCTTGCGTTTGACTTTTTATGGCACTTAGAATGCCATAATACGAAGGGCATGCCTATGCTTGATTGATCCAATAGGGATACAGATTAGTCTGTTCAGGCAATTGACACCTATTACAAACGTACTGACGGTTGACGCTATCTAGGATGGGCGAGATAGGGCGGTTGCTAAACACCCGTATTGCCAATATGCTCTGCCGAGACGATTTGACACGCTATTGCCATTACTTCCTATGATCGCTATAGGAAATCCTGGCCTCCGGTTGCAGAGCTGATGGCTCGGTTATGCTGACATTGAATCGTCTAAATCAGTTATGCTGAAACAAAAGGTTTGCGGTGAAATGACAAATAAGAATTATTGGTTGAAACTATTACTTCTAACCAGCGGCCTAAGAGGCCTCTGCCCCTCAAGATTAAGACTCACGAGTCTGTTGTTACTGATCCTTCTGCACCCAGCCCTAAAGGCCGAGACCCTAGCCCTGTCCGCAGACAGGATTATCATTGGCAATCAGGATCAGCCGCTGCTAGACAGCGCCGTAATAATTGAAGACGACAAAATTCGTCGGCTACTCAAGCGCGATAACATCCCCGCTGACATGCGCATTATTGACCTCGGTGACGCAACCCTTATGCCAGGAATGATCGATGCACATACCCATCCGCTACTCTCTACTGGAGATTATCAGACTAACCACCTCGCACAGAGCTCCGCCTACAAGTCCCTGCGCGCTGCAGCTTTTTTTCAAAAGCTCGTGCATGCCGGCTGGACTGGGCTCAGGGTGGCCGGTGACGGAGACGTATTCTATGGCAACACTGACATTCGTCGTGCGATTGATGAGGGATTTATCATGGGCCCGCGCATGGCCGTTGCCAACCATTATCTGTCCATTACCGGTGGCGGTGGTGACCTAAACTATCTGTCACCTGAGCAGAGCATGATTGCCGACGGGTTGGTAGTCGACGGCGTCGATGAACTTCGCAAGGCGGTGCGGACCGAAATAAAATATGGGTCCGACTGGATTAAAATCCTCGCTACCGGCGCCTACCTCTCTGCCGGCGACAGCCCGAAAAATGTCTCTTTCAGCCCTGAAGAATTCCAGACCGTTATGGATGAGGCGAATCGTCAAGGCATACCAGTCATGGCCCATGCCCATGCTACCGCTGGTATAAAACAGGCCGTGCTTGGTGGTGCCCGCAGTATTGAGCACGGTACATTTCTCGACAATGAGGTTATCAATTTAATGGCGGCGCGAGAGGTCTGGCTAATCCCCACTATTTATATCGGTGATTATTATGCGCTTGAGGGTGGCCTGCGCGAAGATGATCGCAACAACTATTATATGGAGCACGAGCGTCCCGTATGGATTAAATGGCTCAAAAAGGCCCATAAAAAAGGCGTGAAAATTGGTGTTGGTCTAGATTTTGGCTCGCAGGGCTACGCCCCCGAAATCTTTATACGAGAGTTTGCCACATTGGTAGAGATTGGTATGACACCGATGGAAGCGATTCAGGCAGGGACGCGAGTCAACGCAGAAATGCTCGGCTGGGATGATAGACTCGGCACCTTAGAGGTCGGAAAATTGGCTGATATTATTGCTATAAAAGGCAATCCGCTGGACAACATCGACGCCTTAAAGGATGTATCTTTCGTGATGCTTGGCGGTCGTATTATCCGCACACCTGACGGTGAAAAAAATTCCTCAAAGGGTTTGCTTCAGTTGCCATGATGCGCAGATCAGAGACTTGACGCCCCCAAACGGCGACTAAGAGGCGGCAACTGCTTTGCTTTACATGATTTATTAATCAAGTTTTTATCGACGTCGTTTACGGACTGACGCCTTATGGCCAGGCCCGGCAGCACCGCCGGCAACCGTTAAATCACCGCCCATTTGAGCCATGGCGCCACTGGTAATCGCACCTAACGCTGACTGTATTCGCTCTACATCCGGCCTATCGGCTTTCACATAGCTATCCATAGCTTGGCGCATGACTGCAACATGGGCCGGCGAGGTGCCGCAGCAACCGCCAATCACGCGAGCACCGGAGTCCATCGCCATATGAGTGTAACGCGCCATTAATTCTGGCGTGCCGCTATAACAAATTTTTCCCTCGACCCACTCTGGGATTCCGCAGTTACCTTTTGCCACCAGTATCGGCGCCACACCGGCTAAATCGGCAGCTTGCTGCATATTCACAATAGCAGCGATCACTTCCGCAGCACCTAGGCCGCAGTTGGTACCATAGGCTACCAATGGCGTACTCAGTTCAGATTGCAGCTGTACAAGATCCGCAGGCGTCACACCCATCATAGTACGACCATTAGTTTCGATACTCAGGGTTAGCACTATGGGCAGTCCTGCCACGCTAGCCCCTCGCACTGCCGCATGACATTCTTCGATGGAAGATAGAGTTTCGATCCAAAGAATGTCAACACCGCCCTCCTTAAGCGCCAAAGCCTGCTCGGCAAAAGCCACCTCACCTTCCTCTATCGTCATTAGCCCAGCTGGTGCGAAAATCTCCCCTGTTGGCCCCATAGAACCACCCACTACAACCTCACGACCGCTCGCAGCAATCTCTTTGACTAATATTTGCGCAGCGGCATAATTAAATTCTGCCACACGATCCTGCGCGGCATGAAGCTTCAAGCGATAGCTATTACCGCCAAACGTATTGGTCAACACGATATCTGAGCCGGCATCGATAAACGATCGATAGTGCGACGCCACCCGATCGGGGAAGTCGACATTCCAAAACTCTGGAGAATCCCCCGACTGCAAGCCAAGTTCAAATAAGTTGGTGCCCGTGGCACCATCAATTAGCAAGCTGTGTTTTTCATCCAGCAATCGTAAAAAGATATTCGCCATAGATAATCTGTGCCATCCACCAAAGAGTTGTACGACAAACAACATTGTTTCGCTGGGTAAGAGATACCGAAGAAATAACAGGTTTCGAGCGTTGGTAAAATACGATCAGTCAGACCAAAAAGCCTTCTTTCTCACATGAATCCCCCAGCTGAAGCGGACGTGCTTAGATTACGGTTAGGCGCCAATAACAGACTTTACTAATACCGCGACTGGCGCACCTTGCGGGCACAGATTTTAGCGCTCGATCGCAGGTAGTCGTCTTCACCCAAATAGGCATTCTCTCGCTTTTCCGCTCGCATACATTGCTTGTAAGGCGAAAATAAAAAGTCTGCAACAGATAGCGCAGCGACCAAGACAACGCCAGTCACCAGTGCTCGAATTAACCAGACTTTACCGCTTTTAAATGCCTCTGATGACCCTTTCATTACTCGAAATCCTTGTTACTTAGTTAGCCCCTGCCTTGACGCAGATAAGCAGTAATCATTAAATGGTAATACCCGCGTTGAATATTTATCTAGCCTCAATCACTACGCTAATACCAGTGTGACCTTACCAGTATTGTTCATTATTCGGAAGGCGTTACAGTAAGTTTTAGCCTGTGAGTGCTAGTGATATCGAGCGCTTTAACTTGCGACCTAGCCTATTTAGCGGTCGAGGGCATTGGTTGGACCACCGAGGGTCCGAAAATAGCGTCGCTTGCATCTTAAAAAACTAGTGTTATAGTTAACTAGCTCACCATAATACTGTTTAACCTTGCAGGTGCTTCGTTATGAAAATTGAATGGCACGACAAGAGCCCTATCTATCGACAGCTAGCGGAAAAGTTACGTGAGCTGATTCTTCAGAGAATCTATGACGATAACGACGCTATACCATCGGTGCGCCAAATTGCCGCCGACCACCGAATCAATCCACTTACTGTATCCAAGGCTTTTCAGATACTAGTGGATGAACAGTTAGTGATTAAAAAACGAGGGCTCGGCATGTACGTTGCACCCCAAGCAAGAGACCTACTAATAGCCCGCGAACGCAAGCTATTCATAGAGCAGGAGTGGCCCAGTTTTAACCAACGTGCTGTGGATCTAGGATTTGATCTCAGCACCTTACTCAAGGAGTTAGCATGAGTACAGTTATTGAAGCACAGGGAATGAGCAAATCATATGGCAACTTTAACGCTCTTGATAAGATCTCTTTTTCCATACAGGCCGGATCAATCGTAGGCTTAATTGGGCCCAATGGCGCGGGCAAAACTACTACATTAAAAGCATTGCTTGGCCTCATTCAATTTGAGGGCGACCTGTCAGTACTAGGTGCCGATCCTCGAAAATCACGCCACAGTTTAATGGAGCGAGTGTGCTTTATTGCCGATGTAGGCGTGCTGCCGCGCTGGTTAAAAGTCTCCAATGCACTAGACTTTGCTGCAGAAGTACACCCAAAGTTTAACCGGCAGCGGGCTGAAAAAATGCTCGCCGCGACTAATATTCCCATGAATAAGCGTGTCAAACAACTGAGCAAAGGCATGGTCACCCAGCTACACCTTAGCTTGGTTATGGCCATTGATGTGGAACTATTAATCCTTGATGAACCGACACTCGGACTCGATATTCTCTATCGGAAATCGTTTTATGAAAGATTACTCAATGATTACTGCGACAAGCAAACGAGTATTATTATTAGCACCCATCAGGTCGAGGAAATAGAGTCGCTACTGACCCACCTACTATTTATTGATGACGGTCAAATTATTCTCGACAGCGCCATGAATGACTTAGCGTCTCAGTATGCTGAGGTCCTAGTATCCCCTGATGATTGGGCCCGCGCTGATAAAATGGCACCCATTTACAGTCGCGATCTACTCGGTAAAAAAGCTATGATCTTTGAAAATGTAGCAGCGGACAATCTAGCGATACTGGGCGATGTCTCAGTACCCAGCGTCGCCGATCTATTTGTTGCAAAAATGCGAAATAACGGCGGTGTAAAATGAAAGCTCTAGCAATGTTGACCCGACGTGAATTCTGGGAGCACCGTAATACGTTCGTGGCACTGCCCGCAATTGTCGTTGCGGTGCTTTTTAGTGTGATGCTTCTGGGCATGGCCTATACGCCACCTAGCATTAATTTTAGCGTGCAAGGCAACATAGATTCAGACGATTTTAGCGTGCAAAGCAATATCCCGCCGGGCGGTAATCAACAACAATATGAATACCATCGCGACTTCACCGGCACTTGGGCAACTCTATTAGTCACACAGTTGCAGGCCACTGATAGCGACACTCGCGCACAGTATCTTTCGGTCGGCCTCCGAACTATTGAGGGCATTCTGTCGCTCATTCTTTACCTAGTGACCCTGTCTTTTCTACTTAACTGCCTATTAACCGATAGACGCGACCGCAGCATACTCTTCTGGAAATCGATGCCAGTCTCTGACCGGGCCACGGTATTGATGAAACTTTTTACCGCAGTAATAGCCGTGCCGCTAGTCTATTTTGCTGGCATTGCGGCAATCCAAGTTAGCTGGCTATTCCTATTAAGCCTGAGTACCGCTGGGACTGAGCTGTCGGCTTGGGAGACCATTTGGGCACCTGCGCAGTTGCTAACTCACTGGCTGGACTATCTGGCTCTCGTACTAATCAACATTCTTTGGTGCCTGCCACTATGGGGCTGGCTTCTGGTAGTCTCCGCCTACGCTAAAAGCGTCCAACTAATTTGGGCGCTGGGAGGACCGATTGGCCTAATTTTCGTCGAGAGGTTAGTGTCAGACCAAGGTCGTGTGCAAGGCTGGATCATTCAGCACTGCTCGCCCATCACCCGCTCAGCCGACATGTCTGACCAGCTGTTAAGCATAAACATGCTCAGCGCCCTAATAGCCGGAGCGGCCATGGTTGCCCTGGCAATTTTGCTTAGAGGTCGAGCCGACGAGCTATAGCATTGACCAAAGCCCAGGCTAACTAAGTTACGATATATGTTCGACCTGAAGGATTAAAGGACACCATGGAGCGGCTTCTACTGATCACAGCCGCGTCTTCGATGCGATCGACTAGCCTTAGCAAAAGATGCATACAAACTTCTTGATGGTATTAACGCTAGGCATGCTTCATCAACCTCATCTATATCTGCGCGCGAGTAACCACATGGGCCCAGAAATTTAGAAGACAGGACTAACGAACTACCGCGCTAATAGAACTTTAAAGGTCTTTGTGCTGTCTTCCCCATCGCCTGCGTTAAAACTTATTAGCAAGTCATCTTTGCCATCGTAATTTAAGTCATTGACGCTCACCAAATCACCATCACTTGGCAGATGAGTTTTATAGCTGACGCTACGCTTGGCAAACATCTTATTGTCAGACTTACCGAAGTAAATACGCAGTTTATTAGCACCTCCTGATAATATTAAATCTTTTAGCCCGTCACCATTGACATCGCCAAGCTTAACGACCGGTGTTCCAGTTTGACCCGATGAGAGGCTAAAATTTAAGTCTACCTCTTTGCGGAAGTTAGGTTTACTTCCATACCTGTTGGCGCCATTCATTTTGAACACATAAACATCTTGATCGATACTCCCTGAAACTAAGGCACCAATAATTTGCGTGAGTCCAATATCAAATCCAACGAGCAGCACCTCTAATATATCGTCATCGTCGATATCAGAAAAATCTAATCCCGTCAGCACGCCGTTGGCACGAATAACGCTACTCGGCTGTTTAGCAAAAACCAATCTATCGATCGCCTTTGCGCCTAAGTAAACTTCATAATCATTGGCTCTATCAAGCACACCTGACGCTTTAGAATATTTCACCACCATGTCCGGGATACCATCACCATCTAGATCCCGCAGGGCATCAAGCATACGAGACTCAAGATTACTTTGGTCTAATTGCTCGCCACTCTCATCACGCTTAGTCCACCATTCCAAACTACTGATTGATGGGTTTACGCTAATATAATCTGCCGTCTCATTAAACTGACCATTTTCAAGCTGGAGATAAAAACCAATCTCGCCCTCACCTAGCCGTGCTATATCTGTTCGGTTATCAAAATTAACATCGGCAAAAAATAATGTGACGGGCGTATAACTAATAGTCTTTTGCTCAAGACTCATCTTTGGTTTAACAGGCAGTACTTGGCGAACAAACTGGCTATTATCTCGCCCGATAAAAAGAACTATTTCATTAAAATTGGTTACAACCACATCGTCAAACGTATCATTATTTAAATCATGGACAAAATCTCCACGCCTCAAATATGCCGCCTCTGGCGCCAAATATAGAGACTTGATTGCTGCCCGCTGGATAAATTGACCCGTCTGATATTCATAGAGACCTGATGACGATACAAAATAGATTGTTTGTAACGCTTTGGTTGCTAATACCTGCTTAGACTGACCAATATCAAAACTGTGAAAGCTTCTCGGAATTACCGTCTTATCTGTCACTGTATATTTTTGAAGTGTCACATCGTAGCTATAAATCATTAACCAGCGATTTTTCTCTTCATCGACTGAAATAGTTAATAACTCTTTACCTAAGTCGGACAAAAAGTTACCCGCGATAACCCCCATAGTCAAAGCGTACGGCGCCTCGACAGACTGGTCGACGAAGGTCATGTTTTTGCTTGCAGCACTGTGAGTCTCAACTGAGAGGGTTACGCAAAAAAATACTGTGACGACTGTGCTCAGCCAGGAAAATCGGCTAATAATGAAAAGGTTCATAATGACGGCGCTTGCTGCTAAATGTGTGACTTTATATTGACACAAATCTAACGCCTAGTGAAGAGAACTAGTCCTTATCTGGTAGGTTTAATCGTCAATTTAGTTGGGTACCGATTAGTACCACGGATTCCATTTACGAGCCTGAATAGGACGGTGCCGGCTAGCGTTTAGAGCCTAAGAGGGGATGTTCCGTAGATGGTCGAGCTATTAGTTATTATGCACCCCTCGGATTGACCAACATATCATAAATTTGGGCATCTATTAGTGTCGCTCCGTTTGTCAGATAAACTACGCACAATAGTTCGGCATGACTACAAAGCTACTTTTAACTAACCCTATTGAGCCTCTAGATACCGGTATACCCGTACCTAGAGGACAACAAAGGATTCAAACTATCAATAGTCATTCGAGTATCTTTACGACCTTGCGTGCGTACCCTGTCAACCGCGATGAGTTGGAGGGATATTATCAGGCTAGCCCGGACATTCCAACTCTAAACAGAACCACGCTTAATAAAGGCAAACAGTTATCTATCTCTATCTAGCTAAAAGTTATAGCTGGCCTCAACACCATAAAATCGAGGCATATTTGGCAAGCGCGCAATGCCTGTTGCACCAAAGAATGCTTCCGTCGCAACTCGTTCGTCCGTAGCATTTTTAACAAATAGTGTGACTTTATAGCCATCTTTTTCTATACCCGCGCGCAGGTTGACCAAGTCAGTTGCACCCGATTCAATAACGTTATCTAGCTCCCACGACAAAGGTCCCTTGCGGATATAATCAGCCCTCATAATTATATCTAGCTCGTCGCTAACGGCAGCGACGTACTCAACGCCAAGATTTGCACTATATTTATGTACGCCGGGTACATTGTTACCTGTTATATCTCCATAATCGGGCGTGGCTGTAAATCCATCGATTTCAGCATCAACGTATCCGTAACCAAAATTAAATCTAAGGCCTTCGAAAGGCTGGATAAGAGCCTCTATTTCTAATCCTCGAGAACTACTTTCATCAATACCCAGATTTTCAAGCGTAAAAGTACCTAGGTTAAGTCGCGTGAACTGTGTATTTTCGCTATCAATATTAAATACAGCACCTGTTAAGATCATCGCACCGCCCCACAGCGTTGACTTAAAGCCAAGCTCAATATTCTCCGACACCTCTTTATCAAATCCCCTCAATATAGTCGGATCAAACTCATTAAATCCTCCGCTTCGGAAACCCTTAGATGCAGATAGATAAGTCATTGTATTGTCTGTGAGCTGATAAGAAATTTGTAATTTTGGCTGCACTTCGCTAAACGTTTTAGAAGCCTTAGTTAATCCCTTTTGACGTTCGTCAAACGACTCGCGCTTATCCTCGTCATATCGCAAGGCGAATGCCAATGACCAATCGACATTAATAGCATAATCGAATTGGCCAAATATAGCCCAAGCATCACTACTATTTTCATCGACTATAGAGTAAGCGTATTCAGTGTCGAAATTTGTATCAAAGTTAGTGGCCGATGTTGCTAAATCATATTCACTTTTAACAATTTGAAAACTATCACCACTTCTCTGACTGGTATCCGAGAAATCAGAAAACCAATTAAATTGAGAATTAGTTTTTCGGCTTTGGTAAAAAGCACCCACTTGCCACACTATAACGTCGCTATTACCGGTAAACCGAAATTCTGCGGTCATTGATTCAGACTCAAAATCAGTGCTCTGTGCACCAGAAAAGAAAGCTACAAAGTCACTGGGCATATTCGTATAGTCGCCGTCAGAAAATACCTCCTCATCTACTTCGCTATATCCCAATATAAATGTTGCATTACCTAGATCAGAAGCCATGTCTGCCTTAATTGATAGCTCCAGAATATCTCGATCTGAGGTCCCCATAATGTTGGCATTCGAATCGATACTATCTATATTTTTATCAGCATTAATTTCAGCAAAATCAGCGACTGTATAGTTACCAGCACCGTCTTCACTACTAGCATATTTAGCTCTAAAATCAACGGTTAAGTCTTCATTAACTTGAGCCTGTAACATACCTTGAAAACTTGTTCTCTCGCTAAAATCAGTGGCTTTATTGAGAAACTGATTATCATCAAAGCCTCCGGCATCCGTGTAACTACCACCAAGTTGATACTGCAATGTATCTGCTATAATGGGACCGGAAAGAAAACCGCTAACCTTATTGGTGCTACCGTTACCCAGTGTCGCTTTAATTTGTCCTTCTAACTCATTGGTAGGGCGACGGGTCACTATGTTGATTGCACCACCTACAGCACCCTTACCGTATAGAGCGCCCTGAGGCCCTCGCAAAACCTCGATACGCTCAATTGCAAATAAATCCTGATTGATAAAATCGATACTGGAAGCAGTTACACCGTCGACAACATACGCAATTGGTGGATCACCTACTTGAGGAGTGATCATGCCCCTAACAGTAATTTTTGCGACGCCAGGTCGATAGCCTTCGTTTAACGATAGATTAGGTGTTAAGTTTGCGAAATCTTCGAAGCCTTCTATTCCTGCTGATTCAATTTGGGCTCGTCCAAATGCAGTAATAGAATCAGGCACTTCCTGCAGATTTTCTGTGCGTTTACGCGCAGTAACCACTACCTCTTCTAGAACAAATCCTTGCGCAAAGACATGGGCCGGAATGGCCATTACAAAAGCCGCCATAATCCCTGAGTAGAGAGTATGCATGTTAATTTTCTCTCGCATTTTATTTATTTGCTTTCTCATGATTTTATCCCTATTTATGATTTTGAAAATTAATTTATAAAAGTTAATCTTATATTTTATCGGTCATGTAGGACTGGCTGATGAAATTAATGACTCTATGGGTTGATAGTCGAAATCAAATCCGAAACAGCGAGGGGCAACGAAATTCAAAGCTTTTTCTGTGCGATAGAACGCCGGGCAGCCTATACCATAAACGGTTACCCGCTGACCGAATCGCAAGCGCTCTGCATTGATTGGTGTTGAAGTTTCGTAGTCAAGCACAGTTATAAGATCGGGCACAGATGTCACCGTCTTACCATTAATCTTCGCCAGCAGATATTCATTTTTTATACTGATCTTCAAGGGCGGCCTAGCGCCGTCAAAACTCGCGATTGTTGCCTCGCCAATATCATAGCCACCAATTATCTTGGTAGAGCTATCAACAACTTTTCCGGTATAAAGATGATGAATACCACCGTAGATTGAATTGGCAAATAATTTTTGTAGGGGTTCAAATATTTTGTGAGCATTGCCACGACCTTCACGCAAAATGCGTCCTAACTCGACGGAAAAGGTTATGGTGCGGGGAACGATTGAGGCTTTTAATTGCTTGCCGGTCATAGGATGTTCCGCAGAGGTAATCATACCGCCAGAACTTAATGCACACTGTCTGATCTCAGGTTCGAATTCTAAAATATTCTTGGTGTGGAATTCCGTGATACCACCCCTGTAGTCTGTAGTCACCGCAGGTGTTGGCAACACCCCATATATCGGATAAGTCATCATTTGCGCTTCAGGTAGTGCACGGCCCATGCCGTCGCCGTCGACAACCGGTATACTCATACCCGCAGCGGCTATGATGGGAATTAATGAATTAGCGCCACCAACTTCAAAGGACACAACGGCATCGATTTTTTTTCCAAAGCGATCTTCAAATGCTCTGAGAGTATCCACGGCATCATTGATTGATGGCAATAATTCAAGGCTTACTGTGGGGGCACCGACCCCGCCAAGGGCGACTATAAAAGCATCGTCAGCTAAATCATCAGGATCTATTAGATCCACTGGCCCGAACTTATCCAGAGCGGCCTTGGTGATCAGTTCCGCAACATAGGGGTCACCACCGCCACCTGTGGCTAAGAAAACCGCGCCAATTGATAAATCAGCAAGTGACTCGCTGCCAAGCTTCTTCATACTGCGGCTCCCTTGCCCTGAGACGGTATGTCTCCGACCGCCTTAATTCGCAGCCTTGTTGTTCCCTCAGCCATATAGGAAATGGTTGTTTCTTCAATGTCGGCAATGCGGATAGTCTTTGGATTTGCGCCGGCATTTATGGCCGTAGATATCGCTTCATCAGACATTTTTTTGATCGCCTGTTCTCGCGGCATATCTTGGTAGCACACTAGGCTCTCTACCTCACCTCCAATTTGGGCAATTGCGGCGCCTATAGCATTGGCGACCCCTGAGTGTTCCGGGCAATACATTTTGGATGCGACCTCTAGCTTATCTGCCACCAAAATAGCGCCGCCACCGACCAGAATAACGGGCATCGGATCACTAGAGGGCATCATCTTCTCAATACCATTATTGAGCATTGATGCAATGGTATTTAGGCCATTTTCGATAGTCTGTGGAGGTAACGTCACAGGGCATTGATTAGGCCCAACCGTCGCTCTACCTGCAGCGACTAATAAGTCAGTTGCGGTAAGCACAGAGCCACCAAATGCCAGTCCCTGTGTGACTAGATTATGGCCCACTGATTTAGGGCCGATACTCCTACCCTCATCGGTTACAAGACTACCCCCACCAAGACCGAGCGAAAGAATGTCGGGCATCCTAAAATTGGTTCTAACGCCACCCACATCGATGACAATATTAGACTCACGGGGGAAACCACCCTGAAGAATACCAATATCCGCAGTAGTTCCACCTAGATCTACAACAATTGCATCATTTAGACCGGTAAGTTTGCAGGCACCACGCAGGGAGTTGGTGGGACCCGAAGCAAAGGTTAGTGCCGGAAACTGGCGAACAAACTCGGCATCCATTAACGTACCGTCGTTTTGGCTGACAAAAAATCGACATTTAAGACCCCTTTGTCGCAAAGCATCAGCAAAGGCACTAACCACGCTGTCGGCTAGCTTCAATAAGGATGCATTCAATAAGGCCGCATTTTCGCGCTCTAGCAAGCCCAATCTTCCCAAACTATGTGAACAGGTAATATTCACTCCTGGGATTTCACGGCGAAGCTGCGCAGCTACATCAAGTTCAGGCTGCGGTGTCATAGGCGAGAATGCCGCTGAGATAGCTACCGTATTTAGGTTCTTGGATTTGATGTCGGCAATTACTTTGTTGATCTCCGACCAATCTAATTCTGCAAGCGGCCGCCCATCGTAAAGAGTCCCACCGTGCACCATGTAACCATGGTCGCCAAGACTGTGGGAGATATCTTCCGGCCAACCAATTTTTGGCGGGAGTCCCGCACCCGAAGGCAGACCAATACGAATCGCCGCCACCTCAGACAATTTCTTGCGCTCGATCACTGCATTAGTAAATTGCGTGGTACCTAACATGACCGCTTCTATCGAATCCTCCTGCACACCACTGTCCGAAAGGATGCTTTCGAGCGCCTCAAGAATGCCCGATGTGACATCCGCAGATGTAAGAGCCTTAGTCGAAGAAATAACGTTGTCTCCATCGACAAGGACAGCATCCGTATGAGTTCCTCCGACATCAATACCTATTCTCATCGTGGTGAACTCGGGTCTTTAAGCGTCAGCAGGTAGTAGGCCACCGCAGCTACGATCATGGCGTCCAGAGCTGCGATATTAGTTATAGAAAGCCAATCCCAAGATCCCATTAGCGCTACGCTTGCGCCTAATCCCCATGCGGCAATCGCTTTAGGTCTAGACTTTTGCTCTAATAACAGTCGATCTCCGTGATACGCACTGCGGCGTAATATCAGGTAATCCACAATAATGACGCCGGATACAGGCACAAAAATCACCGCCAGATAGAAGAGAAAAGATAGAAAATTATTGAGTATATTCATGAAGGCAGCGAGGGTACCTAGGCTGCCGATGAGGATGATAAGTAATTTATTGTTGAGACTGGGTACTGTGGCTTCTACGCTTAGCATAGCACTATAGAGGTTGAGCGAATTCAGCACCCAACTACCAAAAATTACAATCGCAAACGCTGCCCAACCAATACCCAGTGTCAGCATAATATTAAGTAGGTCATCATCTCCAAGAGCTGTTGCGGAAAGGCCTCCCGCACTGATAACAATAAATTGTATGACTAGATAGGAGGTGAGAACGACAAAAATGGCCCCACTCCAATGACGAATAAACCGGGTTATATCGGGCAGAATCACCGCGCCCACGATCGCCGCCCCAACAACAGCAGAGACGCCATCACCAAAAGATAGTTCGTTGACTGAGGATGCACTCATAATTTGCGTAAGAGACTGGTCAGTCAACGAACCAACAATGAGTTGCGCAGTCACCGCTATTAACACCGGGATTAGCAACGCAGAGAGTGTGTTAATTGCTCTAAATCCATAGACAGTGGTCACTGTCATAATAATGCCTGCCGCTATCTCGACAGGCCATGCAGGGACTGAAACCGCATATAGTTCCAAAGTTAAGCGTTGGACGGCGCCGCTAAACAGGTCAATATTGACACCAAACCAGCCCAGTAATGAGATCGCAAACGCTACATTGACCAGCGCTGCTCCATGAGACCCAAATGCAGTTCGGTTGAGCATATAGGAACTTAAGCGAGTATTGGTTCCAATTGCGGCAGTAATGCAGCCGATTACCGTAAGAATGACGATGCCAACGACGAAAATTTCAAGGGTCTCCAAAGGCGAGAAAGAAATGGCTATTTCAACGCCCGTCAGAAAGACCGGAAGAGAAAAAGCCACCATCGACGCAATCAGAGCCACCCGAACCCAACTGACGGTATATTTGTCAGGTACTGGCTCAGTAGCAAATTCCGTGGACTCAACCTTCATGGTGACGCACTCTTACAGCCTAATTCAGGACTTATTATCGCAGGAGAAACGCAAAATGAGGTATTGAAGTAATCAACCGTTGCTTTAGACTATATGGAATTCACATGCGTAAACTGAAGATTCTATTGTTATGTCTGACAAAAAATCGCTAAAGCTGGATGCAATCAATCGCAAGATCTTGGCTCAGATTCATTTACAATCTGACATAAGTAATGCAAAGCTCGCAGAGATAGTGAATCTCTCGCCCGCAGCATGCTCCCAACGGACTCATGCGCTTAAAGAAGCGGGTTACTACTTTAACGCGCACTGCGAAGTTGATCTTGATCGAATCTGTGAGCACGTTATCGCTTATATCGAATTTACACTGAGTGATAACGGTTTGGAAAACCGCAAAAGATTTGAGGCCGCGATAGAGATTATACCCGAATTTATGGACTGTCTTCGGTTGACCGGAGATACCGACTATATATCGTTTACCTGTTGCTCCAATATTACAGAATTAAACAGACTCTGCGACGAACTTAGTGCCGACAAAAATCTGAATATTCAAAAGATCGTAACCCGACTGGTGCTAGACAGACCCAAGTTTTATTTGGGTTATCCTATCGCAAAGCTCAAATGGCTCGAATAGCCCTGCATTGTATTCATGCAAAGAGCATGTCGCCTCCTGTGTTACATCAGCTACGCCAAATAAATCCGGGTAGGCTATAGAAACGTCTCCTATCACTCTTAAAAGCTCCTTGACGGTAACCCCAGCTCTTTTTTTTATTAGTTAACGGTGCTTAGGTACCCTCTTTGAGTTCACACTTGTAAACGCTTTTATCATTAAACTAAGAAATATCAGGATAATATCCATATGTCTCAATTTGTAGGAAAAACAGCAGTCATTAGCGGCGGTGCTGAGGGTATCGGCTTATCCATTGCGAAGGCATTAGGCGAGCAAAAAATGAATGTTGTACTCACAGATATTGATGAAGAAAATCTCCAAAAAGCGGGTTTAGAGCTTGAAAGCGCAGGGATCCCAGTATTGACGGTTACGCTTGACGTAGCCGATGAAGCTCAGTGGCAAACGGTTGCAGAACAAGCAGTAGCCCGATTTGGGAAGGTTCATATGATCGTCAACAATGCTGGCGTTGGCGGAGACTCAGGATCGATCGAGAATGAGCAAACCAAAGGATGGCAGTGGGCGTTGGATGTGAATCTAATGGGTGTTATTTACGGCGCTAAAGTCATGGTCCCATTAATTAAACGGCATGGTGAAGGCGGATGGATAGTCAACGTCGCTTCAATGGCCGGCATGGGCGGCGTCCCCTATAACGGAGCATATACTGCCACGAAAGCGGCAGTGGTAGCATTGTCAGAAAGTTGGGCCGGTGAACTGCAACGGAAGGGGATCAAAGTATCGGTGCTATGCCCTGCCTTTGTCCAGACCCGCATTTTTGATTCGGAGAGAAATCGTCCGGTGCGATACCAAACTGACATAGCCAAGGTAGCGGATGAGCCTCGATTCCCAAGTAAGGCTAAGGCGCTGGTAGAAAATGGAATTGATGTGTCCATTGTTGGCAAGCGCGTTGTCGAGGCGCTCAATGAAGACGAGTTATATATTTTCACTCATCCTAATTATCGCGCTGTTGTGCAAGAACGATCCGACGCTATTGATGCTGCATTTGAAAGAGCCGCGAAAAGCCCACTACTTCAGCACATCGTTAATCAAAAGATTGATATGCTGTAAGCAATAACTTACCGTGCGTCCCCTCAGACTGGTGCTGTAGCAAGCGATTTACAGGGTATATTGCCAATGATCAACGTCAGCACTTTGTCTTTCGCCAGTTGCGACAAATTCTGGCCACTTCAAGTTTGGCGGAGTAATCTCTCTCGGTTAAAAATAATCTGTGTTAATAACTAGCTATATACTTTTTCCCAACTAGGGTGTTGCGGTACCTAGCGGGTCTAATTAGACTTGGGAGTATCCTGTTATAGGTAACACCAAACCTTATAGGCTAGGAGGCTTAGATGAAAAACCTAATTATTGCGGGAGCGACAGGGCTAGTGGGAAACAACATTCTCCACCAATTGGCCGCTCGTGGAGATAAGCCGGTTGCATTGGCAAGACGACAGATTAACGACCTGCCTACGAATGCTGAATTACTAGAGATTGATTTCAGACAATTTTTGATAAACGGTGAGTTACCTCAGTGTGATCACCTCTATCTGTGCTTGGGAACTACCATCCAGACTGCGGGGAGTCGTGATGCCTTTAGAACCGTCGACCTTGAGTATTCTTTAGCGGTGGCCAAAAAAGCGCTAGCAGCGGGTGCGATAGGCGTAAGCCTAGTTTCCTCTGTGGGCGCAGACGCTAAGTCAAAGAATTTTTATTTGCGAACTAAGGGACAATTAGAAGAGGCCATAAAGTCACTCGGTTTCTCGAGTGTCAATATTTATCGTCCAGGAATTCTAATAGGGGATAGACCTGAGAGTCGACCGCTAGAAGGGTTGGGTAAAATACTCTTTCAAGTAATTGATCCTCTTTTACTCGGCTACTTAAGTCAGTATCGGAGTATTCAGGCGAATGTCTTGGCCAGTACAATGATAGATAATACTGACCAATATGCGGGTGTTAACTATTTCTATTTTAAAGATTTTAATACCGATTGATCGCTAAATTATAGTCATTAGGTACTGGCTGCGGGGATCAGACGTCTTCTGTACAGCCCTTTAGCTGATCAGCTTTTTGAAAAAACATCAAACAAAGCGAATTTACGAGCCTGCGCTGTATCACCACTACTTAGATAGGGTGAACCCGTGTCCGCTAATCCACTACCCACGACTCTGCAGTCTCCGCTCAGTCTTTAGTTTTAGTTCGTTGCAACCCCTCTAACGTCACTGCACCTAAAGAAACCTGAGCATAGTTTGTTATTGGATATAGGTATTATTTTTTAAAACGCGCTTAAAGCATGAGTCTATCGTTACTTTATCAGGGATTTTGAGGGTCCCTTTTCCACCACAGCGGTCATAAGGGACTTTAGTCGACTTACCGCCAGACGTCGCACCTGAGGAGCTTAGCTCCCCTTGTATTTGACTCTGAAATCTAGCGTTAAGGGTTAGCTCAGCCAATGATTGATTAGCAAGTATATAATCAGGATCTTCCATCGACGGCCAAACGGCACACGCCTCCCCAGCGCCGCAAATGGTTAAATCATTATCAATATCGCTGCCAGTAATTAGCGCATAAACTCCAGCGTTAACATCACTAAGGGAAAATGTGTATCCGCCGGAACTAACAACGCTCGACACCTGCTTTTCCACGGTGTCAGTCTCAATATTATAAAGTAGGGTATAAAGCTTTCCCGCGCTCGCTTCAGAGGAGCCACTGGTTAGTTCCTCATAGTTTATTACAAGGGTACGGCTACCCACATCGGAGGTGAACTCTACAGAGCCCTGATATACCCCTTCGGCCAGTCCAGTTCGATCAATGGTTATAACGTAATCACCCAGACCATCAGTCGTATCAGGCGCTACTATACTAATGTTGCTCGCTGATTTTGAGACCTGACTGATAGTTAATGATCCTCCCCCCGCATTTATTGCCTGTATGGCAATCTGCGTTCCTGTTAGCCCAAGATCGCCACTATAATTGCTTAGCAGTAGCAGTGGCGGGAAATCAGCATCAATGCCTGACGACAATGCTTCGGCGGTCTGCAAAGCCTTATCAGCGTCGATCAATCCATAACCAAAGTGAGGATCTTTTCCAGGAGTTCCATAGTCTCTGGTCGAAAGCCCTAGGGTAAGTGCCGCATCGAAGTCAGTCGGCGATAATGCGGGATAGAGACCCTTCATTAGAGAAGCAACTCCAGCGACATGAGGTGCAGCCATAGAAGTCCCGTTCATATATGCGTGGGCGCTACTAATCGAGCCATCAGAGTTGATTTTTGCCCAGGTGCTAAAAACACGCCCCGAATTAGTCGCATTAGGATCTGAGAATCCATAACCGCCTGGAGCGGTAACATCAACCTGCTCATTATATTGTGAATAGCCGGCTCTGTTGCCGTCAGGGTTAGTCGCGCCTACGGACACTACGCCGGCGTAGGAAGCGGGATAGGACAGAGGATTTCCCTCTAACGCTTCATTACCAGCAGAAGCGATAACAATGACGCCAGCTTTGCGCGCATCGGAAACAGCCTGCTCTGCAAAAATACTAGACCCTGGTCCACCCAAACTTAAGTTAATTATATCTGCAGGGGAATCAGGGGACACATTCCAGCGGTTTGGTAACCCCGCCGCATATAGTATCCCGTCAATAATATCTGAGGTGTTTCCCCAACCTGAACAACCCAAAACTCGAATCGGCATGATATCCACGTTCCAATTCACGCCCGTCACACCTTTATTATTATTCCCAGATGCCCCAACCGTTCCAGCTACATGAGTACCATGAAAGCTTGATATCAGATCAGGGGAGTCGGGACACAAAATATTATCCCGACCATCGCCTGGATCAGAAGCGTCAGAGTCTGGCCCATCACCATCTCCCGAAGAACTGCTGACAAAATCATAGCCATCTGTGGTCAACCGACCCACAAGATCAGGATGCTTCATCATGACACCTGTATCTATTACGGCAACCTTGACCGTGCCAGCACCAGTAGAACGATCCCAAGCCTTCGGCATATTTATTTGCTCGTAGTGCCATTTTTGAGTGATATACAGTGGGTCATTGGGTACAGAAGATGCCTTATATATGAAATTTGGCTCCACAAACTTAAATTGCTTAAGCCCACGCATTTTCTTGGCCATTTTAAGCGTATTTAATTTGTTCCCAAGAATGGAGTTTAATGGCTGACCTAGCCCGACTGCTGGTGAAACAAACCCAGTTGCAGACGATGTTAAGCTAGACGCGCTAGAATTTAGTGTCTGCGTCACTGAACCCGAGTTGCTAAATGTATACAAAACTGGACCGTTATAGTCTGGTAGCGTCATTTTACTCGCGTTATTCAACCCCAAAGATTGCCTTGCCTTTGCAACAGAACTTGATGAAGTGCCCTTGCTCTCGACTACCATCAACTGATCCTCGACCAGCTCAGCACTGGCATTCCATCCATGGGACGCTAATGTTTGACGGCCTCCTATCTCCAATAAGTAAGTCGATGCCCCGGACCATGCGCTGACTTCAATATAGTAGACACCCGCGCTGGCAATAGTTAGAGATTCGTAAAGCGTACTGTCCCCTATTGATGCATCAATTTCGTTACATGATGAATCACCAAGGGCTAGATCCAAGTCACCGCTAGAAGTATCACCACTGGTGAGATTAATGACTTCACCACCGTTGGCGTTTATCTTGTAAACATCATATACATCGCCGCTTACTTTTGACGTTCCAGGATCACCAGCCCCAGGCTGATTAGCATAACCGGAGACAACCGATGTTCTGGGGATAATCTGAGCCGATGCGCAATCGCCATTTGCCGTGGAGATCGAATCAGCGTCATTGACATCACTATCCGCGAAGTAATTGCTTGGAATCGTTATGGTGCCACTAAGCGTTAGAGTGCCCTCCAACTCCGTCACAGAGATTATTTGATTCGCTGTATGAGAGTACCCATCAGAGTTTGTAACTACAGCAGACACCGTGTAGTCGCCCGCAGACAGATAAATACGATCAAAGTTTGCCCCATTACCAGACAGGCCATCCCCTGAATCCCAGACGATTCCCGTTATAACATCCGAGCTATCGTCTGGATTTCCAGCCAGACTTGTATTGGCGCTAAAGAACACGCGGAGTGGCGCATTGCCAGTAGTCAAGTCAGATGTCATTGTAGCAGTAGGAGGCGTAAGTAAAGCGTCTAAGGGCGCTAGATCGCGAGTATCGGCAACACCATCACCGTCATCATCAGCATCAGCATTATTACCTGTACCGTCGCCATCGGTATCTACGGATTCTGTCGAATCTAACGGGAAAGCATCTATGCTGTCACGAACTTGATCATTGTCATCATCAGCATCTAATACGTCAGCTAGGCCATCGCTATCATTGTCTGGCGCGTCTACAGCAATCTCAACATTGACAAATAGCTTTGACGCAGACGTGTTATCGGTAAAGCTAACCACACTTATATCACTCGATAAAACATTGGCTACCGAAGTTTGTAATGAGTTTTGAGCCGCATCAACGATTTCCAACGCGGTAACTGACAAAGGGTCAAGAGCGGTATCTGAAACCAAGGTATTAATCATGGCGATAGACGCTGCCACGGCAGACAAAGCCGAGGTTTCAATGACTATCGTAGGAGTTACGTCCTGAGCTACCTCCGACAAAATCGTTTGAATAGTGCTAGTTAACGTGAAATCAATACTGCCTTGGGCTTGCACAATGGCCAAGATTTTTTTAGCCAAAGACTCAACTAACGCCAATGACACATCGGTAGTCTCATCGCCATCATTGGTTAGTGTGCTCACCGTTTGTAAGATCAAGCCCACCTGCTGATTTACACGCTGATTAGCTTTTGCATTCTCATCTCCAGCCTCGGCTTTTGACCACTCATCTGATGTGAGCAGCTCCTCTGGAGTACCACCAATCCCTAATGCTACCAGAACTTGCTCCTTGATCACTGGCGTTGAGGCAAAGGAAAGTAGCGTTGTAATGGGTGTTACGCTTGCAAGCTGCGTCACATCAGCTGGCACATCGGAGACCAAGGCAAGCTTAGGCAACGCCGTTCCAGTTTTAGCATCTGTACCCCCCTTCGATATCACTCTAGCGCCACCACTTTGTGACGATGTAAAAGTTGCAACGTTAAAATATCCGTTTGCATCAGTTGCACCGCTAGGCTCGTCTGGGTCTTTTTGATTATTGCTATTTAAGTCAACAAACACGAGCGCACCTGTAATCGGTGCATCAACTACCCGACCTTGAAATGCGTCCGTCACAGTGACAGTTAAGGACTGACTATCATTTAGCGAGCCGTCCGTGACTTGCACAGTCAATAAATAAGTATTATCAATATCAGCGTCACCGGGAGACTCAAAGTCTGGCACTGAAGCAAAAGACAAAACACCAGACGAGGTAATTTTAAAGAGAGACTGATCATCACCAGAAAGAATAGAGAAGCTGAGGCTGTTTCCGTCGGCATCTGTGGCGCTAAGAGATACTACATCACTAACGCCTTCCCGGACGGACAATATTCCGGGATCGGTTATAACCGGTGCACGGTTAGGTATCGAAGTCGGTGTTGAGCCACCTCCGCCTCCACCGCAAGAAGAAAGCAGGACAATCCCGCACAAGTAAGGGGCCAAACGAATCATAGAAGCATCTCAATAAACATATTGGCTATATCTTTCAGCATAAGGTTCTTACAATATGCGATTAAAGACACGTGTTGTCTAGAATAAATTGCTAATGCGCGAAGATAACTTTGCGTGACAAAGTGAATCCAATTGAAAGCTAGAATAAGTAAAACCCCTGTAAACACAGTGGGTTAACTAGGTATGGTAGAGGCGGCGGGAATTATTCGGCCTTCGTCCTTACCCCTTCAGAGCCACCGGCGCTGCGTTCCCGCGTTGTCTCGCCACTGCGTGGTTCGGCTGAACCCGCTCCGCGTCTTCATCCCAAAATCAACGGCCAATAAAAAACCCCAACCCTTTCGGGTTGAGGTTTCGTTATTGGTGGAGGCGGCGGGAATTGCACTTAGACTATAAAATACTGATTAATATACGTTTTTTAGTTATATAACCAGCTTTTGTTACATCCTTTGTTACTTAAAAAAAGGAGCATCTGCACATTTTTTATATATGCAAGATAAATAGCCAAAATAGTTTATAGAGTCAGTGCCATGGTGTATTTTTTCTGGCAGAAAATAAAATTTGTTGTTAATGTGAGAACGATGCCTAGCCGCAGTAGCTTTTGCATAATAAATCGCTCTAGGCTCTCGGTGTCTTTTTCAATAATTTTTAGGACATAATTATTAGGACTCGTCATCGAAGAGCATTCCATGATCTGTTCCTGAAGAGCAACAAAGTTATCCACCATTTCAATTATTTTCTGGGTGTGATCAAGCAGCGCTATAGGCCATGGCGGCTTTGTACCCCTGATCGTTAACGGTGGCGAATTCTGGCCACTATTAACCACGGCCATCGCTGGCGGAGTAATCGGCTCCGCCTTGATCACGCTTTCGATGGTGCCTTCAAGATTCGCCTATATTCAGCGCAAGAAATTTCTACAAGGGGCGATATAACAAGTCGCCTAGACCCAATATCATCGGCGCTGATCTTTGTTGTGCTATGCAGTAGCACTATGAGTGAACCATCGTGCCGATTAAAAAAATATTGAGTACAGAGGAAAAAGCTAGCTTACCAATCATGGTTTGGGGCTGGGAATTTCCACCCTACTCTCAAGTCTGATTGTAATATATGATGCTATTAAACAATCTCTCAGAAAAATTTAAATCAGATGTGCTTTTTTGATTTTTTATGATGAAGTAGGGAAATAAAATGCGTCAATCTTCGGTTATACTTTATGATAAAGCTGAGTGTCCGTTCTGCTGGAAAGTCAGGTTAGCCCTCACGACAAAATCGTTGCAAGTAGAGCAGATTACGATTGATGCCGAGAATAAGCCAGCCGACTTTTTGGCATTGTCACCCACTGGTAAAGTACCCCTGCTGATCAGTAATGGAGAGTTAATCTCTGAATCTTCCGTTATTATAGAAACGTTAGAGCTTTGGCAGCCCAATCCGACACTGCTAGGCAAACACCCCCACGAGCGTGAGCGCATTGCAACCCTGAACCATTACTCAGACACGGTCGTTGGCCCTGCGATACGCGATGCCATATTTACTCAAAGAGGCCACCCCAGTTCTCAGTGGGATATGGGCGCTATTGAGCAAAGTAAAAGGAATTGGAGCGACTGCCTTGCATGGTTGAATAACCAATTTAAACCTAGTGACCCTTCGCGCCCAGCTTTTTTAAGCTGTTTTAGCCTCGCTGAATGTGCATTGTTACCTAGATTCGCACTCGCTAGTGCCTATGGCTTACATCAAGCCAAAGAGTTCCCAGAGCTGCAGAGGTGGTTCGACTATCACCGGCAACAACCCTATTTTGTCACGACAGCCCCAGCAATTGTTTACGATTAAAAAAGACAATACATCTAAAAATATAGCCCACTTTAATGCGCTGAGCGCGACCATCGAAATTACTATGTTGGTGCTTTTTAAGGCAATCAAATAACTACTACTCATTCCTGGATCTTTGGAGACCCCGGGAACAGCGAGCCTCATTTAACAGTCATTTTTTTCAACCTATAGGCAAAAGCAGGACGACTTAGACCAATTAACCTTGCCGCTTTGGAGATATTGCCCTGCGTTTTCTGTAGTGCCGAAGTTAACATAGCTTCTTCAAACTTCTCGAGCTCGAAGCCCGATGAAAGAAGAGACTCAACCAATCCGTCAGCATCGATTCCCTCCGGAAATATTTTATTTTTCAGCCTACCTGTTGAGTCTAGGACCTTGGCTTCTGAAGGTCTTAGAGCACTTTCCGGGAACATGGACTCCATGCTAATAACACCATTGGTATCAGCCAAAATGACGGCGCGTTCAACCACATTCTCTAACTCTCGAATATTGCCCGGCCACCCATAATTCGATAACATTTCCATACCGCGATCAGAAATCCCCAGCACATTTTTGTTGTAAAGAGCTCGATATTTCTCTAAAAAATGAACAATAAAGAGG
>Ga0075443_10000099_pt1 | contig 33872 bp, 30 predicted proteins | sample CoawatmetaG00DNA_3_FD_71583 | JGI IMG/M metagenome (GOLD analysis project Ga0075443, IMG submission 71583) | Marine microbial communities from the West Antarctic Peninsula - Coastal water metaG006-DNA | ecosystem: Environmental > Aquatic > Marine > Coastal | place: Atlantic Ocean: West... | reverse complement strand
CTCAATGGCTTTCGCAGTTATTTTGCCGACTACCTAAATTCTACACTTAGCGCCAAAGCACGATTTGAAAAAGCTGATTGGCATGGGGTGCAGCAAGCTAACGTCGATCGTCTTGAGCTGTATAAATTAAAAGTCGCACAAACGGTCCAGTATTTGGGTATGGTCACTAACAAGGATATTGCTGATCTCGAACTGTGGCGGGAGGCTAAGACCGCCTATACTCAGCTAGTCTTTAACTTTCCTAATTTTGAAATTGCCGAGACATTTTTTAACTCTGTCTTCAGCGATCTACATGATCACGATAAAATTGATGACGATATTATCTATGTTTTATCTTCCCAATTAATTGAGGCGCCGGCTGCCGAATACAGTATTTTTGTGCGCTATGAAGGCGAAGAGTTTCGTGACACCTTTCGAAGGATTCTTAAGGAATCTGAGTTCTCTCTGCCTGGCGAAGATATTGACCTGGACCTTGACTGCATAATGGATGTGTTTAATCAAGAGGTAGTTCCGAAAATCACTGGCCCTAAAGACGCGATTAAGTTTGATATTTTGGAGTCGACATTTTATCGAGGTAAGGCGGCCTATATGGTCGGTCGAGTTATCGATGGCAAGAACAAGTTTCCGCTAGCTCTGGTATTTTTAAATACCGAAAAAGGCCAGCTATATGTGGATACCGCGATATTCAATACTGATGATCTGAGTGTGCTATTTAGCTTTACACGCAACCATTTTATGGTCGATGCGCCGCTACCCTATCAGTATTCCCATTTTCTTAAAAAGCTTATGCCTCTAAAGTTAGATTATGAAATTTATAATTCGCTGGGCTTTCCCAAGCATGCAAAAACAGAGTTCTTCCGCCAACTGGTCGGGCATCTTAACAGCTCAGAGGATAAATTTATCGTCGCTCCGGGTATTAAGGGTATGGTAATGACAGTGTTTATGCTGCCTTCATATAATATTGTTTTTAAGATTATCAAGGATAAGTTTGCTCCGCCCAAAGAGGTTACGCATCAAATTGTGCGAGAGAAATATCGTCTTGTATCGCGTCATGATCGTATTGGTCGAATGGCGGACACCCAAGAATTTGATAATTTAATTTTTCCTTTAGATCGATTTTCTGATGAGCTAATACAAGAATTACTGAAGGTGGCTGCATCACAGATTGAAATACGAGATGACAAATTGGTTATTAAACATCTTTATACTGAACGCTATATGACACCGCTTAATATTTATTTACAGAGTGCGAGTGATGAAGAAATGTATAGTGCAATGGAGGAGTATGGTAACTGTATAAAGCAGCTAGCCGCCGCTAATATCTTCCCCGGCGATATGCCGTTAAAGAATTTTGGTGTGACCCGTCATGGCCGTGTAGTGTTCTATGACTATGATGAAATCGCATTTCTGACTGACTGTAATTTTCGAAGGATACCGGAGCCTAAAAACGAACAGGAGGAAATGCAATCAGGTCCCTGGTACACGGTGGGTCCAGATGATATTTTTCCTGAAGAATTTCGATTGTTTTTCTCTGGCAATATCAAGGCGCGCAAGATGTTTGAAGAGATGCATAGTGATCTCTATCAGGTAAGTTTTTGGACTGATTTACAGCATCAAATACGGAGCGGCTATGTGGTCGACGTATTTCCCTACCGGCGAGTAAAGCGCTTCGATCGAAATGCGGAGGCCATTGTCGATGCCTAGTGAACTAACGATAAGACAGATATTCAGTCCGTTCACCGCTTCGAATTCTAAAGCCATCTAGGTCAATAGTCAGAAGTATCCAATTTTGGTCTATTCGATCACCGGCTTTAAGTGTCCGCTGACCGGTAAACAGCCTATTGGATGCTGAGGCTTGAGCAATAAACATATGACCAGAAACGACCATAACCGGCAGCGAGATTGGCCCAGATACTTTTAATTCTGGGAGAGTTTGGGGGATTACAGTGACCGATTGAGGAGCCTGCTGATGCACTTCCGCCAATGGCTGGCCCGAATCAGAAATCGGTGTCAGCAAGATTAAATAACTACCCAACCCGATGGATAGCAATAACACCACTACCACGACCCCAAATGTTTTCGCCGAAGTTGACTCTATTTCCGGTTCATAAGGATTCCAGTGTGCGCTCACAAAGTCTTCGAATTCTTTGGGGTCTTCCCTCAGTCGCTCACGCTCTGCTTTTTGCAATGCATCGAGGATATACGACATTATTTATCACCTTTATCAAGGCGAGGAACAGAGGTGTTAACTAGTTGATTCAGTCTCATGATTGTTTCACGCCCCAATACCGCATCGATTTTTAGTCCCTGTTCGGACTGGAAGTCTCGAACCTTATCGGCAATTGCTGTCGTGTAAAGACCCCCAGTCACCAATCGCTCGGCCGTTTGGTCGATAATGGCTAACTGATCCTGCAACCAACTCACCAGTTGAGGGTTTTTGCTACCAATCTTTAATGGCTTAAACCCCTGAGGAGGCTGCCATAGATAGAGAAAGTTACCGGCCCAGCGCTCAGTGAAAAGAGGCAGGGCTATACTGCTAACGCCCTGGCTACTGGTCAACGTAGCCGTGCTCTGACTAACACCCGTCAGCAGATAGGTTCTCAGTACCGACTCCTCTTTGAGCCAGACGATACCAGGACGATCGATTCTGCGTAACGCCTCCAAGGTAACTGCGGTCATTTTTCTAGCCCTCAGATTCTGGTAGACCGCCTGCGCATAAAAAGCGTCCTCTGAATAGAGTTGGCCGACATCAATTGACCAACGTTCAAATAATGCTGTAAATGGATTAGCAACTGAGGCCAATGATTTTGGATTATTTATAGCCTCAGATTCTAGTCTTTCTACTGACTCTAATAATGGCAGCGGTGTATTAGTTCTTGGCCTCAAAATATCAGGGTTGGTAAGGAAATGCATCATTAAACCACCAATGACAATGAGTAATACGGCCAACACAGCAAACGGCCATTTGCCGGTTTTAGTGCTTTTCCCGCTACCAAGAACCTCACCGGCCGCAGTTTTGACCAACGCTGGGGATACTGTCTTAGCACCCAAAGAATAGGCGGCAACTAGGGAATGCTGACACACTAAATTAACCAGTCTTGGCACGCCTTGAGTCATTCGGAACAACATCGATATGCTGGCACTATTGAAAAGCGGCCGCTGCCCTCCGGCTCGATGCAGACGATGGTTTACGTAATTGGCGAGATCTTTTTTTTCTAGCGGTAACAAATGAAACCTTGACACCACGCGCTGGTTTAATTGACGCAGATCCTTGAGGGCAAGAATGTCGAGTAACTCAGGCTGGCCTACCAACAGAATATATAAAAGCTTTTGAGTATTAGTTTCTAAATTGCTGAGTAGGCGTAGGGTTTCCAATACATCGGGCGTGAGATTCTGCGCCTCTTCAATAACAATTAGGGTTTTCTGACCCTCGGCATGGCTGGCGAGTAAATCTTGATTGAGTGCATCAATACATATCTTCGAGAAGGACAATCCGCGAACATCTGTCAAATCGATTGCCAGTTCATCACAGATACTAGCCAATACATCGGTCACCTCAAGCTTACTATTAAGCACATAGGCAACCCGGATATGAGCGGGCAAGCGTGTCAATAGGGTGCGCGTTAAGGTAGTTTTACCGGTACCCACCTCACCCGTGAGTAGGATAAAACCCCCTTCCCGATCAAGGCCATATTTAAGATGGGCCACAGCCTGACGATGATGATTGCTGGGGTACAGAAATCCTGGATCGGGAACAATTGAAAATGGCTCCCGTTTTAAACCAAAATGTTGTAAGTAGATGCTCAAGCGCTCTACTCGTCAGTATCGCTGTTGGCATTATCTCTAAACGCTTCCAATTGCTCCGTCAGCGGACCTCGGGTCTTATCTTTGAGATCACGATAAATCAGGTGGTCAAATTTCTTTTGCGACAACTTCCTGGCATCCTCTGGCGTGCGGATAATGGTAGGTCGGATAAACATCATCAATACCCTTTGCTCACCAATTTTACTGGAGGATCTGAACAGCCTACCCAGTAGCGGGATATCGCCTAGCAGAGGTACCTTGGATGCGGAACCATCCGTTTTATCCTCAATCAGACCACCCAAAATCAATAGCTCACCATCCTGAATCATGACGTTGGTTCTCATGCTACTTTTTGACGTGGTCTGCAATCCGGGCGCGCCACTTTTGACTTTTGATGATTCCTGTTCAATCTCAAGTCGCACGGCACCCCCTTTGCTGATCTGTGGTTTGACTTTAAGTTTTAGGCCCACCTCTTCACGATTAATCGTTGTGAAGGGGTTACCGCTGTTGTTGTTACTATTACCACTTGTGAAGCTGCCGGTTTGAAATGGTACCTCTTCACCCACAGACAACTCTGCCTCTTCATTATCAAGTGTCAGCACAGAGGGCGTAGAGAGAATGTTCGTGCGACCATCGGTTTTCAATGCCTGAATCAGGATCCCCATACCCTTTCCTGTCTGCCGGTCAAAATCCCCTGCGATGCCTAGGGTCGTCTGTGGCAAAGCACTCAGAGCCGAAGTGAGCGCGGCAGGTTCGATACTACCATTGGCACCCAAGCCTAACAAACCGGCGAGCGCACCATCAAAGTTAGTCAGATAACCGCCCCTTTGCTGACTAGTATAAATAAGTTGAGTACTGAGAGTTTTTGCCTGCGATTCAGAAAGCTCAGCAATCACCGCTTCAATTAAGACCTGTGGTCGAGAGACGTCCAACTCAGCTATTACCGTTCTAACCTCCCGAATCACTGCCGAGGGAGCCGCAATAATAAGCGCATTATTTAATTCATCAATTTCTACTTTATAACTGGCCTTACTTTTCTTACCACCGGCAGACTCTCCGGCTAGACGTAAAAACACATCCGAGCTGAGCATGCCATCAATAATGGGCTTCAGCCCTGCCGCACGCGAGAAATCAAGTGGAATAACTGCGACGCCAGATTGCTTAGTCGCCGGGATATCCAAACTCTTCAAGAGATCAATAAACGATTTCCGCGCGATACCGGGACCACTGACTATAACGCGATTATTGAGTCCGTCTTCAACTAGCGAAAGCTCCTGCTTTTGTAACTGTTTGAGCTGGCTGGCAATATGTACCGCCTCTCCAGCAGAGATATGTACAAGATTGATGATCTCAACGGCTGTGGTATCAGGATCATCGAGTCGTTTTAAAATGCGCTTCAATTGAACCACGTTGCTGCGGATATCTGAGACTACGAGGCTGTTGCTGGAGGCATAGGCCAACAGTCGCGCACCATTGCTGAGCAGCGGTTTTAACACGGGTACTAGTGTCGCCGCCTGCACATGATTGATGCGCAACACTTCTGTTTGCAGCTGGTTTTCACCCTGGCCACCAGCAAAACTAAAGGCCTGATTAAAGGGCACTATTCGCACCACTGCACCATCTTCCTGCGCCTGAAAACCCTGCACCTGAAGCGATGAAAGTACGGCCTGATAGAGTAGAGAAGCATCTAGAGGCTCGGGAGCGATAATGGTGACTTTGCCTTTAACTCTGGGGTCTATAACAAAAGATTTGCCGGTGATCTCCGCAACGCTTTCAATAACACTAAGAATGTCGGCATCACGAAAATTAACAGATACCTTTTCTACAGCCGACACCTCAGCAACTATACACAGAGTCAATATTGTTGCTCCCGTGACATAATACAGCCGTTTTAGAATATTCATTTTGAGATTAATCCTTTCATCTTTATTGTATTGATCGAATTCAAGTTAAGGTAACATTTTAGCGTACAGGCTTGCGGCATTCACATAGATAGTTTCTTCTTGGCCCTCTCGGATCACGGTCACGGGCAGGCTGCTCGAACTACTATAGCCCATCCACGCAGCCGGATTGGCCATCAGCTCGCCCATAGCCATGCCGTCCACAGCAATGACCACATCGCCGTCACGGATATCTGCTAATATTTTCATCTCGTCTGAGAGATTATTGAGTTTTAGCCCAGATCCACCCGAGACATTGACCGGCACAGCACCGAACATATTAGCCAGAGCAAAGCCGCTTTTAGGACTTTGGGTTGCAGGAGATGACTGTTCAGTCTCCATAATAATATCCGGTTTTTTTAACAGTACCTGTTTATTGATGCCATTTTGCTTGACGACAATTCTATAGGCTTCAATCTCTATAATTGTCGTGTCTGGGGCCAGTTTGTCGCCCTCGTGAAAAACGTCTTCCCGTCGGCCCCTAAATTTAACTGTGGCAGACGCCGTACTCGGTGTAATTAGAACGCCCAGCAATTCCGCGTCTATCGCAGCATCTGCTAAGTTGTCGCGCTGATCAACAACCAAAACCGCCGCGACAGAATCACCGCGAAACCAATCCCAATACAGGGGCTTGGCGCGCTGAACAGACGCAACGCTAGTCTCCATGGTCTTGCCAGCATTAAATTGCATGGCAAGCAAAAAACCTAGGTAGAGGCAGAGCAGTACTAACGTCAACACGACGCCTAAACACACAAGTTGTAGAGGATGCATCTTTTTACTAATCAAGACCTGTAATCTCCATAGTGCCAGCAAACGGTGAGCCAGATTCATCACTTGCCGCTATCTTTAGGCGAGTAATAAATAACCCCTCACAGGCGACCTGGTATGCCATTCGCATGATAGAGTTAGCGTCAGAGCTCGTAAAGCTCAGGGAATAGCCCTGCACCTTTTGCGTTAAGTTACCCAAAATTAGCTGATTACGGCGCACCAAACGGATGATAGCATCGCGCTGCGGAACGACGTCAGTATCCGCGCCCGTGCAGCTATTTGTTAACTCTGAGACCACCGCAGCCTGATCTTGCAACCAGGATAGCTGTAGCGATAATTTCTCATGCCGGTCATTAAACTGACGCTGTTTTTCTACCAGCGGCAGTAATAATACATAGGTCAGCGTTAACAGAAGTATCAACGCACCACCCAAAAGAAACCTCTTTTCTCGGGACTGCAGTCCTGCAAAGCCATTTTGCAGCCGACCAATTAGTGCATTCATTTGATAGCCTCTGCGTTGGGCCTAACAACTAACAAAACACTCTCAGGACCACCATCGGGCAGCTGAGTCAGGGCGATCTGGTAACCCGGAATACTAAGCATCTTGGCCTTTAACTTAGCGCCATTATCTATCTCCAAGCGGATGCCCTTTGCATCGGCACTGAGCGATCGCAAATCACAGTTACAGGCGGTCATCAAATCTTCAATGGCAACCAGCGCGGCCATCGACCCAGTGCCTATCGCTGCCTTTTGCTTACGAAGTGTAGTCAAGCGCTGTTCGGCGGAACCTATAAGCTGAGCAACCTCCGGCGCGCGACCACGGAACAGCCTGCTATAACTGCTCAATGATTGTTTTTCTAGGGCCTGCACATTAATACTTAAGGTATTGGAGGATATCTGCAAATAGACCACCAAAAGCCCAATAGCGAGCGCGGCCAAGCCTACTGCAGGCAGCCAACCTTTGGAATAAGTAGACGATGGTGCCGTTTTGAATTTGCCCGTTAACAGATTAAAGCCAATTGGCATATCCACGAATTGCCAGTCGATACTGGTATTATTAATGTCAGCTAGATCACGAAGATGGTCTGGCACCAAGGTTTCATCTGGTAGTGAGATGGACAGTCGTGGAGATATGTTTGAGGCCGCCAACAGACTATCAATTAGAGCCCAACCCAAGTTAGGCTTGGCTGCAAAACCAGTTTCAGGGCCGCTGCGCACCAACAGTAATCCGTTTCGCCAGCCTATAGTGATACGCCCCGACTCATAAGGTAAGGCTAAAAAGTCAGGCACCATCAGGTTGACTGCAACACCAGCATTATGAGCAACTCGCTGCCATTGCTGCATATCCTCGTGGCTGACAGCAATAACCTGCAACTGGTTATGACCTGAACGTCGATTAATTACGAAATGCATAGTCTCGACAGGCTGCAAAACTCTGTCTTCCAGCATCCAGGGAATCAGTGCACTCCACTTACGTTCTGGCGCCGACGGCACATCGATTAAATGCATAGAGATCCGTTCAGAGGGAACCCATAGAGCCATAGTAAGTGTATTGGCACCGGCCATTGATTTAAGTGGGTCGCTCTCATCACTCAGACGCTGATCTAGGTTGTGGATATGGTCAACATTCATCTAACTATTTTTCCCAATCATTAAACAGGCGGGTTCCGGCGCAATTTTACTTGCATCCGTTCTGTCGATCTCTTCATCCCGATCCTCACCGGCAAATAACGCCTCGGCGGCTGATAGTTTGTCAGGCGCTTTATCCGGCAGACTGGCTGGCACTAGCGTTATCGCTCGAGAGATAACTACGGGTTCTTTCAGTCCACGACGGCTCATTATACTTTTTAACTCGATATGTGCCTCCCCTAACGTCACATCCAAGTAAAGCTCAAAATAATCCGTTTTTACATCAACTATACTCGGCGGCCAGCGTGCAGAGACGTCGGCCGGGGCCAAAACAAACTCTCTAGTAATCATCGCGTGAAAGTCAGCCACTGTGTTAAACGGTCTATTCTCGAGAACCACATCGACAAATGGCTCGTTGAGGGTGCCACTTAGGGCCAGTAAAACCTCGTCTGATGCGGTGTTAATGTTAATGGCTGTATCGCTCGGCAGAGCGCTTGACCAGGCCGCTAAACGCTGCACCTCCCACACCTCATACCCACTGATAGCTGCCAACTCAGTGACGTCTGAAACACGCGTGTTAGCAACTACTCGCGGCGGCCGGCGGTTGTCATAATCCGGTTGTTCGGCACCCCAGGAGTTGACGGTTGCCGAATCAGCATCGAGCCAATCAATTATTCTAGCTACTCTAGCCGGATCTGCAGGGAACTCAAGAATATCCAACAACCTGATCCAGACTTTGGCCGTGCCCATATTTTCCGAGTTCATCTCCAGCCGCAGTGCCGGCGCATCATAGGAAGCAAAGTTATTTAGATTTATGCGTGCTTGCATATCGGCGATGCAGCCGGTCAAAATCCCTCCCTCCACGGGAAGCAACGGCATGGCCTGAGCCCAATCCTCACCAAATTCATCAACGCTGCGATCATCTTGTGCATCAGACAGCATCTGCGCGGCCCAACTCTCACCGCTAAGGGCCAGCAGGAGTGCTTGGTCGCGATGTACTGATGCACCGGCCTGCGCAACATCAATCTGATGGCGATAAAAAATATTACTCAGCACCAAAGCCACCGCCAGAGTAAGTATTAGTGCCGCTAACAAGGCGACGCCGCGCTGCGAACCACGCTGTCCATTGATATCTTTCATCAGTTCGAGACCACCCCTGGAAACAGAATCGTAGTCTCAGTATTATCTACTAGCCTTATCGTAAGTCTGATCATTTTTGGCAAGCTGTTGACGCTCACTTGTTGGTTTAGAGGGGGCCAATTCGCATCATAGCTATTATCTGGCGTTAGGTGCTCGAGCAGAATTTCCTCCACACCGTTAAGTATAAGTAAGCGACTGCCCTCGCTATCCCTAGTCGATCCAGTGATGGCCCAAGACTTTCGCTGCAGCTGCTGGTCTTCATTGATGCTGTAGGCTATGCGCCTAACACCGCTGGGATTAGAGCGTATCATCGGGCCTCCACCGCGACTAAAATGCAGACCAAATTCGCTGGGATCGGTGAGATAGGCCGACTCAATTGAACCACGCTCATCGACAAATGTTCGGGGCCGCAGATGCAACAGATCTTGGCCAATAATTTGCCAAGCACGCTGCAGTTTGGCCTCTTCAGCCAAATCAGATCGACTGCGCTCATTGACCTTGATCACCACATCAACGGCCTGATAAGACAACACCGACATAAACGCCATGATCGTTAACGAAACCATGACCTCAATAAGAGTAAAGCCGTCCTCACGACCCTGCCTGCGCCCCAAAAGGCTCATTAGGGCTTACCTATTAGATAAATACTGAGTGTGGTATTTTTTGCTTCGCTACTCGCAAGCCCGACCTGCATTTCGTAGCGATAAAAATCTTTACCCATAGCCGCTTCGACCTTCATCTTCCATCGCCATTCTTGCCCGGCCTGCTCGTCGACACCCTGTGTTGCGTCGTCATCGCCGTCATTGGCGGCAACCCAACCCTGAGCATATTGATAGCGTTGCATCAGGCGATTCCAGCCCACTGAATTAGAAAAAAAACGTTCGCGTAAGCGGATACGCTCATCGGCATATTGCTGCACCATGGAAATAGATCCGCCTAATACCAAACTCAAGATAACCAGAGCGACAGACACCTCGATCAACGTGAACCCATGCACCGCGCTGTTACCATAGACTTTCATCTTGTGCGTCGCTCCAAAACCATAGCGGAGGTCTCATCGTCCCACAAATAAACATAGGTACGTTCAAACGAGTCAAAACTCAGTACTATTTCACCCTTAGGCTCAGTATAGCCGTCGGGTAAAAAGGCCATTTCAGGCAGCAGGCGCTCAATCTCATCCCCATACCTGTTAGTCATTTGATCCTGCTGCGGCAGCAATTCCTCTGTCTCAGCATCGCCCAAAAGCCAATGGACTGTTGCGCCGTCCTCTAACAAAAAGGGTTCTGGAGCAATGACTGCCACCCAACGCATCCGATAATAAACGACAACGCGAAGTCTTGTAATCGCTGATGGAGTGGCATCGCCTTCACGACCAGGATCACTTTCAGGCACTATGCCGTAGGCCGCACCTTCGAGAGATGCTCGCTCAGAAATTTGCCGCAACCAAATCAGTAACTTATCTGCTTCGCTCTCATAGCGCCGATCAGAAGCCTGATTAAGTGCCAGAAGACTTATAGCTGACATGGTCGCGATAACCATCACGACCACCATGATTTCAATCAGCGTAAAACCCTGCTCACGCCTACCTGTCATCTGAAAGTCCCATGTCCAGATTTAAGATGAACCGTTATCACTTGATGTTCCAGTTACCCCAGTCTTTGTCTGGACCTTCTCCACCGGTTTGATTGTCAAACCCGAGGGTAAACACATCGATATCTTTGCCATGGGTACTAGGATTCGTATAGCCATAAGCCGAATCGCCACGGGGATCAACGGGCAATATTGGCAGATAGGGGCCGGCCCATTTCTCCTCACCAACCGGTTGCGTAATCAGCGCCTCTAACCCCTGCGCCTGAGTGGGATAGCGGTAGTTGTCCATTTTATAAAATTTTAATGCCCCTTCAAGCACTCGAATATCCTGAGCAATACGCGTCACTTTAGCCTTGTCCAGCTGCTTAAATACCGTGGGACCAATTATCGCGCCCATCAAAGCAATAACCATGACAACAACCATAATTTCAATCAGGGTAAACCCCCCCTGCCTATTGTTACTTTTCATACCAATACTCCACTCAAAAATCGATTTTCTAGCCCATTATTAGTGCCCAGGCAGGTTATTTTGTATCGCGCTAACCTCGCAGCCACAGGGTTCACCTTAGATCATATTATTCATATCTAGTATAGGTAACATAACGGCGGCGACAACCGCCAAAATCATCATCCCCATCAAGATAACCATTATTGGCGTAAACAGCGCCATAAATATCTCAACCGCGTTTTTTAGGCGTACTGAGTAATACTCCGATACGCGCAGCAGCATCTTATCAAGCTCACTCGAAGCCTCGCCACTGCCGACCATATGCACTAAAAAACCACTGCCAAGCTGACTGTCCTCCAGCGCCTTTTGCAAACTGCTACCCTGCCGCATACCTTCGGTGACCGACTCGAACTTGCGCTGCAAGTGCAGATTGCTAACCACCGTGGCGGAAATACTCAATGCTGCCAGAGCCGGAACACCATTGCTAAGCAGCACGCCCAGACTGCGAGCCCAGTCGGCAATACTCCCCATTCGTATCCAGCGTCCCAAGCCGGGCATACTCAGCATTAACTCATGCCAGCGCTCTTTGCGCACAGGATCTCGCATAGCGAAACGAAAGCCCAGAGTTAAAACGATAGCCAGCAGCAACAGAACGAGACCATAACTCTGAACAAAGTCACTAAGCGCCACCACAGCTTGAGTAATCAATGGCAGTTCCCGTTTCGAGGTGATGAATATGGCGGTAATTTTTGGTACTACCACGGCCATCATAATGGTCACTACAACGACCGAGAAACCGACTAAAAAAGCAGGATAAATCATGGCCCGGGTAATGGTTTTTTTGTTCTCTGCGCTGGTCTCAAGATCCTCAGCAAGCCGCAACAGCACCCGGTGTAAGTGCCCACTTTCTTCGCCAACCCCAACACCAGCAATAATACTTTCAGGGATTTTATAAGGTGAGCGCCTTAAGGCATCTGAGAAACTCCGCCCCTCGATAATTTCACTGCGCCAGCTCTCTACCATGCGCCGCTGCCCAGCAGTCTCTGCCTGCTCAATAGTCATACGCAGGGCCTCTTCTAAGGGCAATCCAGACTGAATTAAAATTGCCTGCTGGTGCAACAGCAGGGACAGATCAAAATTATTAACCCTTGCCTCTCGGCCAATGCGGCGCCTGGCCGTGGTCTTATCACCCAACTCCGCTAATGACGACGGCAGCAGGCCTCGCTCTTTCAGTACACGTCGAGCCTGACGCTCAGAATCAGCGGACACCACTCCGTTAATAAGCTTGCCGGCGTCGTTATAAGCCCTGTAGTCAAAGGTTGGCACGGGGCTACTGACTCGTAATTCGAAGGACTTCTTCGATCGTAGTGACGCCCTCACAGACGAGACTGAAACCAGCCTGACGGATGCTTGGTACACGGCTGCGAATCGACTCTTCCAATTCTATTTCGCCGGCATTATTATGAATCAGAGTTTGCAAAGCGGCATCAACAGAGACCAATTCAAACAGGGCCTGTCGGCCAGAAAAGCCTGTACTATTGCAGTGGACACACCCTGCAGCTTCATAAATACTCTGGCCAGTTCGTAGCTTCAGTAGGTCTCGATTGAACGCATTCGGTTTTATTTTTATGCGGCAGTGAACACAGAGCTTTCTCAATAGCCGCTGGGCGACAATCCCCCGGATAGTTGAGGCTAACAAAAAGCTGTCCACCCCCAGATCTTGCAGTCTAGTGATCGCTCCAGAGGCAGTATTGGTGTGCAGTGTCGAAAGGACTAAGTGGCCCGTTAAACTGGCCTGTGTCGCAATTTCGGCAGTTTCACCGTCACGAACCTCCCCGATCAAAATGACATCGGGATCCTGACGTAAGATAGCGCGTAGACCCCGCGCAAAGGTCATGCCTGCGCGCAGATTAATCTGGGTCTGACTAATACCGGGAAGATCGTATTCAACTGGGTCTTCAACCGTCATAATATTACGACCCTGACGGTCCATTTGTTGAAGCGCGGCATATAAAGTGGTGGTCTTACCCGAACCGGTTGGACCGGTGACCAAAATAATGCCATGAGGTCGATTAATCAGCTCGACCAACTCAGCGGATATCATCTCTGGCATACCCAGATCATCCACCTGCAACTTGCCTGCATCTTTGTCCAATAGACGCATTACTACACGCTCACCATAACTGGAGGGCATGGTGGAGACTCGCAGATCAACATTGCGGCCACCAAGTTTAACACTCATACGACCATCCTGAGGAAGGCGTTTTTCAGCAATATCCAGTTTCGACATAACCTTGATTCGCGAGATTAGCAGCGGTGTAATCTGTACCGAGGGTGACAGCACGGTACTCAGAACACCGTCGAGACGAAAGCGAACTAATGATTCTTTTTCGTAGGGTTCAATATGGATATCGGAGGCATTTTCTTTGAGCGATTCGGCTAAAATAGCGTTCAGCAGACGCACTATCGGCGCATCATTTTCAGAGTCGAGAAGATCACCCACGTCTTCAAGTTCGGCGGCGGCTGACTCCATATCAACAAAGTCTTTGATGTCAGCCATCACTGATTCAGAGGAATTTTGGCCAGCACTATAATAGGCACTGACAAGCTCATCAAAGGTTTCGCTGCTGACCCGCTCAATGGGGAAATCAGCATTGGTGATACGACTGACCTCCTCGACCGCCCAGGCGGGCGCATCTGGCGCGAGAATCAGGTCTCCTTCAACTTTGCGTAAGAGCAACCTATTGGCTCGCGCAAATTCAAAGGGCAGGGATGCATACTGCATTAACTTATACCTCCTTATCTTGGCCGGTAACAAACGCCTAGCAATCCTGCTGCCGAATGACTTCGAACTTTACCATAATCCTATACTAAATCGATATTATTAAGCGTTGATTTGAGCAGAGCTCGCAATTCTGGGCCAACCAACACTGCCCTGGAAAGCTATAGAAGAAGCGCATCCAGATTATCTCCAGTCATCCAGGAGACTTCTCTGTGGAAAATGGCCAGGAATCAGGCCATTTAGGCGATATAACAGCCCACGATAACTTTGCAACTAGCAGTTATAGGGGGGTTATTAAACGCCTTATTTACAGGTTCCAATCGAACTATATTGAATCGAGGCGGCGATGGATTTTCCCAAGCATCCCTGCGCTGGCATCTGTCAGTTTCCAGAGCCAACTGACCGCCATAAACCTAATCAGAAACTGGTTTGCCACTCGCCATGCTAGGGAATGGGAACGCACGAATGTTACTGCCACTGGGCGCCTCAGTTACTTTGCATGCGCCCTCTTTTTCAACCTCATCGATGCGTACGATTGACTGCATAGGAATGAAGCTGCGCTTGATGTCAGCAAATTCATTTTTAAGCTTTTCTTCGGCGGGATCGACAATCATCTGCGAACGCTCACCAAAGATAAATTCCTCAACTTCGAGAAAGCCCCATAGATCGCTCTGAAAGACGTGCCGCGCGTAAATCTCATACACCTGTCCTTGATTAAAAAAGGTAATGCGGTAAATGGGTTCGCTGGCCATGGAGACTCACTACTTTGCGCTTAAATTAGGGATGAGATAATAGCACAACATAGCGCTATATCATCGCTAAATGTTGCGCATTGACAGTGCAAAGCTATAATGCGCTCTCGTGACTTTGATCAAAGATTAATTAAAAAAATGACAACAAAACCGGTTAAAAAGCTCCATATCGTGACTCATGGCTGCCAGATGAATGAATATGATTCGTCGCGCATGCAAGATTTGCTGGGTGAGAGCCACCAGATGGTACCAACCGATAAAGCTGAAGAAGCCGATGTCATATTACTCAACACCTGCTCAATTCGTGAAAAAGCGCAAGAAAAGGTCTTTCATCAGCTAGGGCGCTGGAAGCATCTTAAAGAGGCTAAACCTGACCTAGTAATTGGGGTCGGCGGCTGTGTCGCAAGCCAAGAGGGTGCGGCCATTGCTAAGCGCGCGCCCTTTGTCGACGTTATCTTTGGTCCACAGACATTACATCGTCTACCAGAGATGATGGCGTCTCGAAAAACCGGTGGCGCGGTAGTGGTCGATATTAGCTTCCCCGAAATTGAGAAATTTGATCGCCTCCCAACCCCAGAGGCCAGCGGGGTCAGCGCCTTTGTGTCGATAATGGAAGGCTGCTCCAAGTATTGTACCTTTTGCGTAGTGCCCTACACACGCGGAGAAGAGGTGAGTCGTCCAATGGCCGATGTACTGGCCGAAATAGCATCATTGGCCGCACAGGGTGTCCGCGAAGTGAACCTGCTCGGTCAAAACGTGAATGCTTTTCGCGGCGAAATGCCTGATGGCTCTATTTGTGATTTTGCCGAGTTATTGCCTTACGTGGCCGATATCGATGGTATTGATCGTATTCGCTATACCACCTCACACCCTGTCGAGTTTTCTGATGCGCTGATTGATGTGTATGGCCGTGTGCCTGAGCTAGTCAGCCACCTCCACCTGCCAGTACAAAGCGGCTCTGACCGAATTTTAATGGCGATGAAGCGCGGCCATACAGCCATTGAATATAAGTCCAAAATTCGCCGCCTGCGAGTTCTGCGCCCCAATATCAGTATCTCTTCCGATTTTATTATCGGCTTTCCCGGAGAGACCGAGGAAGACTTCGCTGCGACTATGAAATTGATCGAGCAGATCGGGTTTGATACCTCTTTTAGCTTTATTTACAGCGCCCGTCCCGGCACCCCGGCAGCAGATCTTCTCGATAACACGACTGAGGAAGTTAAAAAACAACGTCTTAAGATACTTCAGGGCCGGATTATGCAACATGCTGCAGAAATTAGTCGTCGCATGGTGGGCAACATAGAAACTCTTTTAGTGACCGGCATCTCCAAGAAAGACCCTGGGCAGTTGCAGGGCCGTACGGAAAACAATCGTGTGGTGAACTTCCGCAGCGATGACCATAGCCTGATTGGTAAATTCACCACCGTTACCGTCACTGAAGCGCTGCCCAACAGCCTCCGCGGTGAGCTTGCCAACATAGCAACACTCAGTTAAAAAGCCATCTAAATCTGACGGCTTATCGGCTATTTTTGCGGACTAAAAAAAAGGTTACTCTAGACTTTAGTTCGCGCTATGCTAACGCTTTAATGTTACACAAAGGCTCCAAATCACCCATTGAAACGATTGGATACCAAACCATCAGCCCATAGCATCACTCTCGTGCCGAATGACGCCCGTCGCCTTGCTTCTCTGTGTGGCCAATTTGATGAAAACCTGAGATTAGTTGAGCAACGACTCGGTATTGAAATACGCTCACGCGATAATTTCTTTTCAGTCTATGGGGCTACCTCGGCATCAGAAAATGCCGTTAATGTCGTTTATAATTTGTATCAAGAGACCGCTCATTGCAGCGAACTGTCTCTTGAGGAAGTACACCTCCACCTTCGACAATACGAGAGCGAAAAACCTATGACCCCACCTGCCAGCAATGTACAGACTGCCGACAGCATCGATAGCTTTTCGATTATACGGACCAAACAGGGCAATATTAAGCCTAGAGGACTTACTCAGCAGCGTTATGTGCGCTCAATTCAGACTCATGATATCAATTTTGGCGTTGGTCCCGCAGGGACAGGCAAGACCTACCTGGCGGTCGCCTGCGCGGTAGAAGCGTTGATGCGGGACGAGGTACAGCGAATTTTGCTTGTACGCCCCGCGGTGGAAGCAGGAGAACGGCTAGGCTTTCTGCCCGGTGATCTAGCGCAAAAAGTAGATCCTTATCTTCGTCCCCTCTACGATGCTCTGCATGAGATGCTTGGCTTTGAAACGGTCGCTAAGTTTCAAGAGCGCAATGTTATTGAGATTGCGCCACTCGCTTATATGCGCGGACGCACACTAAGCAATGCCTATATTATTCTCGACGAAAGTCAGAACACGACACGCGAGCAAATGAAAATGTTCCTCACACGCATCGGATTTGGTTCTACCGCAGTAATCACCGGTGACATGTCGCAGATTGACCTACCTCGTGGTGTTGCCTCGGGCCTAGTTCATGCTTGCGAAGTATTGAAAAATGTCGAGGAGATTAGCTTTACACACTTTGATTCTCGCGACGTGGTTCGACACCCCATTGTTCAGAGTATTGTTGATGCCTATGACGACTTTGAGAAAAAAGAGTCAGCCTGAAATAGCGATGAAACTTTCAATCGACATTCAAAGGGCCTGTTTATCTGATCAGGGCCCCGATACAGACAACATTGAACGCTGGGTCACTGCGGCACTGCGCAATGAGCGCGAGACCGCTGAACTCAGTGTCCGTATTGTCGATGATTCAGAAAGTGCCGCGCTCAATGAGCAGTTTAGAGGCAAATCCGGCTCCACAAATGTCCTTTCATTCCCCTTTAGCGCAGTGGTGCCAGAACCTCTGCCCATACTGGGCGACATAGTTATCTGCGCTCCCGTGGTTGCCCTCGAGTCATTGGTGCAGAGTAAAACGCCTGCAGCGCACTGGGCACACATGACGGTCCACGGTGTATTGCATTTACTGGGCTATGATCATCTTGACGATCAGGATGCCGCAGTCATGGAAGCCCTGGAAACAGATATTATGTTGGGGCTGGGTTTCCCACCTCCTTATCAACAAGAAACTAGATTAAGCCACCAAAGGTCTGATTGAAAAACTGATGAACGACGAAACTAACAACAACACCGAAAAATCTTTCCTGCAAAAGATTGGGCGCGCATTTTCTTCCAATCCAACCAGCAGCGGAGAGGTCACTGACATGCTGCGCAGTGCAGAGAATGAGTCAATCATCGATACTAGTGCGTTACAGATCATGGAGGGCGCACTCAGGGTATCTGACTTACAAGCTCGCGAGATAATGATTCCTAGGTCACGCATGAATGTAATTGAGGAAGACTTTAGCCTTGAGCAGATTTTGGATCTGGTTATTTTGTCGCAGCATTCTCGCTTTCCTGTGGTTGGCGAGTCCGCCGATGATGTGCAGGGCATATTACTGGCTAAAGAACTACTACCTTTATTATTGTCGGGCAAAGAGTCATTTGATTTAAAAAGCCTGCTGCGTCCCGCGACGATAATCCCCGAGAGCAAGCGTCTAAATATTTTGCTGCAAGAGTTTCGCGAGCATCGCTATCATATGGCTATTGTAGTCGACGAATATGGTGGCGTGTCCGGGCTGTTAACCATTGAAGACGTGCTCGAAGAGATTGTCGGTGAAATTGAAGACGAGACCGACGAGCACGAACCGGAGCAAATTAGAGGTAATGGCGATAATCGTTATCTTGTTGAAGGAATCACCGAAATCAGTGATTTTAATGAATTTTTTGATGTCGGCCTGCCAGATGATGAATTTGATACCGTTGGCGGCTTGGTTAGTCACGCCTTCGGGCGCCTGCCACAGATCAACGAGAGTACCATCATCGAAAATTTTAATTTTAAGGTGACTGCTGGCGATAATCGCAAAATCAATCAGCTGGAGGTCACTAAAAACGACCTATGAAGCCAATTAGCAGAGCTCAGGAGTCTATATTGCTATTGGTCGCTGGCGCACTATATCCGTTAGCGCTTGCCCCCCTGTCACTTTGGCCCCTAACATTTGTTAGTATCTCAATATTCTTTTGGCGTCTGCAGCAGCAACCCGCCAAACAGCTGCTATTCAAAGCTATGGTATTTGGCTCGGGTTTATTTCTATCGGGCGTTAGTTGGGTTTATGTAAGCATGCATGACCATGGCTCGTTATCGATGTCAGTAGCTTTCGTCGGCACGATTATATTCTGTCTCTTTTTGGCCTTCGTGTTTGCCCTGCCGTTTACACTAAGCGCATTGATACCCCAAACCCCCTTGTCTCTAATGCTCGGGTTGCCGGCCATCTGGGTCATTGGCGAATGGATCCGCAGTTGGCTTTTCACCGGTTTCCCATGGCTTTATGCGGGCTATAGTCTGACTGATCACTGGTTAAATGGCTGGGCTCCCATCGTCGGAGTACTGGGCCTCAGCTATCTTGCGGCCTTTGGGGCTGCAGCGTTGACACAACTGGCGCTGCGTCGCAAAGACTCCCATCTAGCCCTAGGCCCGATCACCGCCTTAGCCTCAATAGCGTCACTGGTTATCGGTGGCTATGCGCTGCAAAAGGTAGACTGGACAACAGCTACCGAACGCACATTGTCCGTAGTGCTAATCCAACCTAATATACAACAGGCCAACAGATGGTCTCCCAGCCAGCGTGAAAGTATTTTAGAACAACTATCCGAACAGACAGACCCTTACTGGGGTGCAGATATCATTATCTGGCCAGAGGGGGCTATCCCGGCACTACCCGCAGCTGTTATGGATTATCTGATTGAGGTCGATAATCTCGCAAAAGTGAACCAAACGACGCTATTTACCGGTATACCTACTCAGGATTACCGCAGCCGTCGTATTTTTAATTCGATGATGGGCCTCGGTGAGTCTAGGGGCCAATATGATAAAACCAGACTGGTTCCCGCTGGTGAGTACATCCCGTTTGAGGAAGTTCTGCGTGGTTTAAATAGTTTCTTTGAACTTCCCATGTCGTCATTTTCCTCAGGAGCTGCCAACCAACCGCGGCTGTCTGCTAAGGGTCAGTTCATAGCCACGGCGATATGCTATGAGATTGCCTACCCAAACCTAGTGGCAAAGACGGCATTAGGCGCTAGTATGATTATGACGGTCAGTAATGATGCTTGGTTTGGCCACTCAATGGCGCCCCAACAGCATATGCAAATGGCGAGAATGCGTGCCATTGAAAATGCTAAGCCTCTGATGCGCGGGACTAATAATGGAATTACGGCACTGGTTGACTATCGAGGCAATGTTTATCAGCAACTAGAGCAGTTTACGGTGGGGGAATTGGAGGGCGTTATCAGACCGAGACTGGGTCAGACGCCATTTGCACTTTTCGGTAGCTGGCCTACCGTCATTGCCGCTTTGCTATGCTGTGCGGTATTAACATTGATACGTAAATTAAATAGGATTAAAAAAACATGAATGGCTTAATAAAAATCTTTCTTACTTTGGCAATGTTGGTCTTTTCAGCACTGAGCAGTGCTCTGGAAGTAGGCGATCAGGCTCCGGCATTTTCACTGCAGGGTACTGATGGAAAAACTTACAGCCTCGAACAGTTCCACAATAAGCAGGCTGTTGTTATTGCCTGGTACCCCAAGGCTTTTACCAGCGGCTGCACGATCGAATGTAAATCGCTAGCCCAGAATGGGCATCTTCTTAAACGCCTCGACGTCAGTTATTTCATGGCCAGCGTTGATGCACTGGAGACTAACCAAGAATTTGCGACGGAGACCGAGGCTGACTTCCCGTTGCTAAGTGATCCATCGAAACAAGTTGCCGAAGCCTATGATGTATTGGCTTTTTATGGCCTGCCCAACCGCCATACCTTTTACATTGGCAAAGATGGTAAGATCTTGTTTATAGACCGCCAGATTAATGCCGCTACCTCGGCAGAAGATATGGCTTCAAAGCTCGAAGAGCTGGGTGTTCCTGCCAGACAGGCGAGCTGAACATCTGAATCAAAGGCCTATCTAACTCTGTTAGATAGGCCTCAGATCCCCTATAATTCACGCTTATTTGCCAACCTAATAAGCAGTGAATCTTCATGACAATCGATCAGCATTACAGTCCCGCCACCATAGAGCGAGATGCACAGAAATTCTGGACCGAAAATAAGACATTTGAGGTCAACGAAGATCCCAGCAAAGAAAAGTTCTATTGCCTGGCTATGTTCCCCTATCCCAGCGGTAAACTGCACATGGGCCATGTGCGCAACTATACGATCACTGACGTAATAGCGCGCTATCAGCGTATGCAGGGCAAGAACGTTCTGCATCCCATGGGCTGGGATGCCTTTGGTCTACCTGCGGAAAATGCGGCGATACAAAATAATACCGCGCCAGCTAAATGGACTGAGGAAAATATTGCCTACATGAAGGCCCAACTTAAATCTCTGGGGTTTGGCATCGATTGGTCTCGTGAACTGGCCACCTGCGAGCCCAGTTATTATAAATGGGAACAGTGGTTTTTTACCAAGCTGTACGAAAAGGGTATGGTTTATAAGAAAACTAGCGCTGTAAACTGGTGCCCTCGCGATGAAACGGTACTAGCTAACGAACAGGTTATTGATGGCTGTTGCTGGCGCTGTGACAGTCCAGTAGAGCGCAAAGAAATTCCCCAGTGGTTTATTCGTATCACCGACTATGCCGAACAACTGCTCGATGACTTAGACGATTTAAAAGATTGGCCCGAGCAGGTCAAAACTATGCAGCGTAATTGGATTGGTAAGAGTCGCGGCGTCAATATGCGCTTTGATCTAGCCACAGCGGTTGGCGACCATCGCAGTTTTGATGTCTATACCACCAGACCAGACACTCTGATGGGTGTGACCTATACAACCCTGGCTACCCAGCACCCAATTGCTCTCAAGATTGCGCAAAGTCATCCGCAGCTGGCGGTTTTCATTCAGGACTGTCAGACCCAACAGGTCTCTGAAGCAGAGATGGCGACTATGGAAAAGCGCGGTATGGATACAGGCATTTCCGCCATACATCCGCTTACTGGTGAGTCTGTACCTGTTTGGGTGGGCAACTACGTATTGATGGACTATGGTTCGGGTGCGGTTATGGCCGTTCCCGCCCATGATCAGCGCGACTACGAATTTGCCAAAAAGTATAATCTTGGGATACAGCAGGTGGTCACCCCGTTGAAAGGGGAAGCCTGCGATATCGACTCCGAAGCTTTTTTGCCTAAGGGGCTGCTAATTAATTCGGGCAAATATGACGGCTTAGATTTCACGGAGGCATTCGATGCTATCGCCGCAGCGCTTGAAGCGATAAACCAGGGCTCGATCACCACCAACTACCGCCTTCGCGACTGGGGTGTTAGTCGCCAGCGTTACTGGGGATCACCGATCCCAATGTACAATCTAGCCGAGGGAGGGGAAATTCCAGTCCCTCTCGATAGGCTGCCCGTTATTCTGCCAACTGATGTAGAAATGGATGGTATACAGTCACCTATCAAATCAGATCTTGGGTGGAAAAAGGCGGACCTTGATGGCCGAGCGGTTGAGCGTGAAACGGATACATTCGATACCTTTATGGAGTCCTCTTGGTACCATGCACGCTTCACTTGCTCTGACTTAGATAGCGCTATGCTAGACCCTGAGCGCGCTAATTATTGGTTGCCAGTTGACCAGTATGTCGGTGGAATTGAACACGCGATTTTACATCTATTGTATGCACGCTTTTACCATAAGCTACTACGTGATGAGGGTCTGGTTAACAGCAGCGAGCCCTTCAAAAGTCTGCTCTGCCAAGGTATGGTTTTAGCCGAGTCTTTTTACAAAGATAATGGCGGCCGCAAAGAGTGGCTCTCGCCATTAGAGGTAACTGTCGATCGCGACGAAAAAGGTCGTACGGTGAAGGCAGTGGAAACCGCCACCGGCAATCTGGTGCACAGCGGTGGTGTCACTAAAATGTCGAAGTCTAAAAATAATGGTGTTGACCCACAGGTCGCCATCGATAAGCATGGCGCTGATACCGTGCGCCTATTTACCATGTTTGCCGCGCCCCCAGAACAAACGCTGGAGTGGAGCGATGATGGTGTTTCTGGCGCTCACCGTTTTTTGCGTAAGCTTTGGACTATGGTGCATGCCCACTTAGCTATGGGTTCGGTTGCGCCTTTAAATCCAGCGACCCTGAGCGGTGGTCAAAAGAGCCTGCGTCGCAAAACCCATGAAACAATTAATAAGGTTAACGATGACTACGGTCGTCGCAATACTTTTAATACCGCTATTGCTGCAATAATGGAATTGCTTAACGACGTGGCTAAACTAACTACGAACGACGCTCAGAGTATTTCAGTGCGTCACGAGGCAATAACTAGTGCCATTTTGTTACTGTCTCCAATCGCACCACATATCTGTCATAGCCTTTGGCACGCAATGGGCAACGAATGCTCAGTGGCTGATGCCGATTGGCCACTGCTGGATGAGTCCGCACTAGTGCGCAGCTCGATTGAGCTGGTTATTCAGGTCAATGGTAAGGTGCGTGGTAAGATTCAGGTGGCGGCAGATGCTCCTAAGGAGGCGATTGAAAAGATGGCGATCGAAGACAGTAATGTGCAGCGCTTCACTGAAGACTTCACCATACGTAAAATCATTGTTGTCCCGGGAAGATTGGTTAATATAGTGGCCAACTAAACCGAGTGTATGCAACCACTAGTCAACAAGGGCGCTAACTATAATGAAAAATCTATTTCTTGGTACTATTATCTTACTACTGTCAGCCTGCGGCTGGCAGCTTCGACACTCGCAATTGGTACCCCAAGATTTTGGTAGTTTACACCTGTCGACAATAGATTCTCACAGCCCTTTAATTCAGGTGTTAACCCGAGCGTTGAAGGCGTCTGATATTGATCTAGTCGATAATACTGCCAACGCCGCCTACTCATTAGTAATTCTCGACGTTAGGAAAAATCGCCGCACCGGCACAGTTAACGCAAGCGCTCGGGTCGCGGAGTACCAGCTCAATGAAGAGGTCGACTTCTTGATTACCAAGTCAGATGGAACTCCCCTTAGCCCGCTGTCAACAGCGTCGGTGGAACGCAGCTATGAGTTTAGTGAACAGGATATCCTGTCTTCAGATACTGAAGAGAAGACCCTCAGAAACAGCATGCACAAAGAAGTTGTTAGACAGATCCTGAATCACCTCCGCGCGGTTGCCAATAGGATGAACGTAGCGCAGAGTAGCAAAGACGGGATCGGTCAGTGAAACTCAGAGCAGAACAGCTTTCCAGCCATCTGCAAAAACAGCTACTGCCAGTCTATGTGATTAGCGGCGAAGAACCGTTATTGGCACAGGAATCTGCAGATTCTATTCGAATAGCCGCTCGAGAGAGAGGCTTCACTGGACGAGAAGTTTTTCATGTTGAGGGTAACAGTAGTAATTATGACTGGAGCAGTGTAACCAGTGAAGCCAATTCTCTTTCGCTATTTTCCGATAAAAAAATTCTCGAAATTCGCATCGTTAATGGCAAACCTGCCGACAAAGGCAGCAAAGCCCTGACTGAATTATGCGCCAACCCCAATATCGATAATGTCCTACTTATTATTTTGCCGAAACTAGACAAGTCCGCCTTAAACAGCAAATGGTTAAAAGCATTGGAGTCGCTAGGTGCTCATATTCAAGTGTGGCCTGTGAAGGGTGATGATCTGCCCAAATGGATTCAGCAGCGGCTCCAGCAGGGCGGAATTCAAGCCAATTCAGAGGCCGTAAAAATACTGGCCGACCGCGTAGAAGGCAATCTTTTGGCCGCGGTACAAGAAATTGAAAAACTTAAATTACTATCACTGGATGGTAAGGTGAACGCCAGCACTATGTCATCGGTAGTGGCGGATAGTGCCAGATATAATCTATTTGAATTTATTGACAGAATGCTTATGGGCGAAGCACAGTCAGCGGCTAAGTCATTGCGCGGTTTAAAAAATGAAGGGGCGGACCCGTTGTCATTACTTTGGGCAATTACTCGCGAACTGCGTATTTTAGTCAGGGCCAGCGAACAGGTTGCTCTTGGACAGCACAGTGACTGGGCGCTTAAAAATGCCGGGGTTTGGGAAAATCGAATGGGCCTATTTCGGCGTGCACTGCAACGCTGTAAACCGGCCCATTTGAGAATGTTTCTATATCAAGCTGGGGCGATCGACCGAGGCATTAAGGGCGCGCGCCGTGCTGACATCTGGGATGAAATGGCTACGCTGGTGCTGTCCATTGCTGGCAGTCAAACACTTCAAGCCCGCAACATAAAACTCCTACTAGACAGCTAACCAAAAATACACCACCACCGTAATCACCGCTACGCCCATAAGATTTAAAGCAAAACCCTCTCGGACCATCTGTTCGACGGTGATTTTTCCCGTACCAAATACAATCGCATTAGGTGCGGTTGCCACTGGCAACATAAAAGCACAGCTGGCAGAAAGTGCAGCGGGCAGCATCAACAATGCAGGATCAAAGCCGGCCCCTAAAGAGGCGGCGGCCAGAATAGGCATCAGTAACGTAGCGGTTGCAGTATTGCTGGTAATTTCGGTTAAGAAAGTTACCGCCAGTGCCACGGCAGCAATTAGCACAATAATGGATAGTCTTGTTACGCCTGACAACGATTCTCCAATCGCCTGGCTAATGCCCGTCGCAGTGAAGGCTTTGGCGATGGCAATGCCGCCGGCGAATAACAGTAAAACACCCCAGTGGATGGATGAAGCGGACTCCCAATCCAACAATTTTCCACCGTGGCCATTAGGTAATACAAATAATAGCACCACTGACGTGAGGGCGACTGCGGCATAGTTGGCATTAGGTACACCGAACAAACTCGTCCAACCACCAAAAGGCTCCTTTAATGTAATCCAAGCCAGCGCTGTCAGCGAAAAAATGACTAAGACTCTCACCTCTTCTGTACGCCAAAGTCCTGCTTGGGGAATTCTTACCGGCGCAGTCTCTGCCAAATGACGAGTAATCCACAGGCCTGCTAGGGGCAGCAGCAGCACTACGACAGGCAACCCCCACAGCATCCACTGGCTAAAGCTGGGTACGGTACCCGTAGCCTCACCATAAATTTTCAGAAATACAATATTGGGCGGTGAGCCTATTGGAGTCCCTAAGCCGCCAATACTCGCGGCGTAAGCAATGCCAAGAAACAGAGGCACAGCCAAATTTCTAGAATCCTCGTCGGACGCACTGTCGAGCACAGCATAGGCAACCGGTAACAGCATTAGTGTGGTCGCTGTATTAGAAACCCACATACTCAACATCGCCGAGGCAACCATAAAACCAAAAACTAGACGCCGCTGATTATCACCACCAAAAAGGCTGACCATCGACAGTGCCAGACGCCGGTGGGCACCACTCTTCTCCATAGCCTTAGAAAGCATGGCACCACCCATGAGTAGCAAAATCAGCGGATCACCGTAGGCCTGAGCTACCTGTTTGCCATCAAGAATACCAAGCAGCGGAAATACACCTAGTGGAATCATTGCTGTCGCCGGGATGGGGATAGGCTCAAACACCCACCAAAGTGCGCAAACTACCGTGAGTCCTGCGGTGAGAGCACCTTCACGCCCCCAGCCAGTTTGTAGCATGAGCACTGTCAAAGTAGCCCCAATCAGAGGAGCTACCCACAGCGATAGTCGTTTTAATTGCAGCGTCACCGTAACCCACCCTTGGCAACATAATCATCGCCATAACCAACTGATTCTATCAAAATGTGCTCCTACTGTTGTCCAATAAATCCAAGATATGCCCCTATGGACAAGTCGTCATCAACTGTTACCTTGCTATTATTAACCCAAAAATAATGGCTTTTAATATTCGGTTGCCCCAACTAGATCGCGGCTTGCGAACCCCTTCATCTGAGTGCATCAAAAGCCACCGCGATTATGCTTCAAAGCCTGTTTTAACTGATCATCCAGTAAAGTCAGACGTTCAACAGTTCCCACGTCCCACCACTGTCCGGTATAACACTCGCCAGTCACTAGGCCCGACTTGATCTCAGGGCGCATAACGTCGAGCCAGCGAAAGCTATCAAGCCCTCCATGTTGAGCCTGATAGCGGGCGAATAGCTGCGGTCGCACCACACTAATCCCGCTAAAAGTGTACCGGGGGCTAACGTCCAAAGTCACCCTATCACACACTAAGGCAAAGTCGCCCTGAGGATGGTGCCCCGGGTTATCAACAAGAATAAGATGGGCTTGGGCATCAGCGGCCAGCTGAAAACCTTCCAAGGGACAGTCCGTCCAAATATCCCCATTAATTAGCAAAAATGGGTCACTGCCTAACAGTGGCAGCGCCTTGGCAATACCTCCCCCAGTTTCAAGGGGAAACGACTCCCGAGACCAGTGAATATTTACACCAAATGCTGTGCCATCGGCAAAGTAGTCTTCAATCTGCTCGGCTAGCCAGCTGGTATTAACTACAACCTCGGTAATACCGACAGCGGCCAAGCGCTCAAGATGATATTGCAGTAGTGGTTTGTCACCAACTTGCAGCAGCGGCTTCGGTGTTGCCTCCGTCAGCGGGCGCATCCGCGTGCCAAAGCCCGCAGCCAAAATCATCGCTTTCATGTAACACCATCCTGCGCAAATGGTTGTTCACCAGCCACTTGCCAATCGCTGTACCAAGTTTGTGCTGACAATACCGGCTCGACGCGCCGTAAAAACCAATCATAAAATTCCGCCGTTTCCGGATAGACTTTTGCTGCCTCCAGACTGTAGCGAATAACTAGGGGTAAGTCTTTAAGGTAGCTTTGCTTACCATCGCGTAGCGCTAAACGAGCAAAGATACCCATGACTTTGATGTGCCGCTGCATACCCATTAAATCAAACCAGCGCAGAAACTGCTGCTGACCTGAAGCATCGCAGTGCGGAGACTTAGCCGCGAAGATAATTGCTCTCTCTCGCATCTGCTCTGCAGGCCAACGTACATAGCAGTCTTTCAATAACGACACCAGGTCATAGGTTACTGGACCGAGAACCGCGTCCTGAAAGTCAATCACACCGAGGCTTTTATCTGACAAAAGCATCAGATTTCGGGAATGATAATCTCTGTGCACTACAACCTGAGGCTGAGTTATCGCGCTCTCGATCAATACGTCAAACACCGTATCCAAAAGCGATATTTCATCTCTATCAAGGCTAATACCAAGCATTTTACCTAGAAACCAGTCCCCAAAAAGAGCCATCTCGGTGTAAAGTCGCGGGGCATCATAGACTGGAAATGTTTGCGCCTTTGGCGCTGTTTGCTGAATCTCCAGTAGAGTCGATTCAGCCTGCTGATAATACTCCCCGAGGCTATCCTCGTTAAGCAGGGATTGCAGGAGCTCATAGCCAAAGTCTTCGAGCAATAAAAAGCCTCGGGTAAAGTCCACCGCATAAATGATTGGGGTACGTATGCCCTGAGTCTGAAGCGCCATAGCCACGGAAACATAGGCTAGGTTATTCTCTTGTGTCGGCGGTGAATCAACTGCGATTAGACCGGGCTTAGTGTTCAATCGGAAATAACGACGAAATCCTGCGTCTCCGGCAAGGGCTTCGACCTTTAGCGGACCCTGAAGGAGATGTTTGGTAGGAATATAGGCCATAATCCAATCCATAAAGGCCTGTTTATCTTGATTTTTCACTCGCTCACTGCTCAGTAAACCCTTGTAATTCAATCGCTGTGTGACAGTATTCCGCGCGGACAGCATGTAACCGCGCTAAAAGGAGGATATTCTAGCCTATTTACTGCAATTCAGGCCTCTACTGTCGGTAGATATCAGGTAATATATGTGCCTTTACATTAAGTGCTGGACTCCCGTTTTGACTGAAATGCTCTCAATGCTGCGAACTAAACAACTGCTGAGTTGCAATGGGTTATGGTTAGTCCTAGTGATTGGCCTAATAGTGCCTGTTGCAGCCACCGCTAAGGATGAGCCATCTACGTCAAACTGGGACTGTGCTGCCAGTAACAACGGTCAGTGGCTTTGCAGAGAAAAACAATATCAAGGTGTTACTAGACGTCATCGCCCGGCCGGTCGGATATCTATTCCTGTCGCTGATCCCGAAGAGCCAAGAGTTAGCAGCGGTCTGAATCTCGATTGGGTCGATACAATCGATATGACGGGTGAGCAAAAGCGTCTCGTCGATAGCAACTGTTGTGGTGGCTACATTGAGCCCGAGCAAAATTATCCAGATGCCAAGATGAATCCGGATAATGCATCTCTGCGCATTAATGCCAATACCACCGAGGCCATCACTGAAAGCGCTGCAATACTTGAGGGTGATGTGCAGTTCTCACAAGGCTATCGGCAGGCACGCAGCGACAGCGCTGAGATTGATCAAGTCAATCGCCTGATTAAAATGCAAGGTAATGTGCAGTTTCGTGAGCCGGGTTTGCTGTTGTTGGGAGACAGTGCCACCTTACAAACAGACACTAAAGAAATCGAGATCGACAACCCTACCTATGTTATTCACAAAGGGTCTGCCCATGGCACAGCCGATAGCCTATCGCGCACTAAAGACGGAATTATTTCGCTGAATCGGGCTAGCTTTTCAACCTGTAAGCCCGGAGACTCAATCTGGCGGCTAGTGAGTGGCGAACTGGCTATCGACCAAGAGACCGGATTTGCGACGATGAAAAGCGTGCGTATGGAAGTGAAAGAGGTACCCATCTTTTACTTTCCCTACCTGACATTCCCTGTCACCGATCGCCGCGTTAGTGGGCTTTTATTCCCTTCAATAACTGTTCATGGTGACAATGGCATCGATTTTGAACAGCCTATTTACTGGAATATAGCCGCAAATTATGATGCCATCATTTCTCCGCGTTACATTCAAGAGCGCGGCGCCGCCGTAGAAATTCAAGGTCGTCATCTAAGCGCTTGGTCGATGACCGAAGTCTCCATAAGTTACCTTGGCAACGATAAGGGGGGCAAAAGTATCACCAAAAAAGATCCGTTCAGCGGTGAGATCATCAGCAGTGTAGATAATGTCACTGGCTTGCGGCCTAATGAAGGTGAAGGAAGATACAGCGGCAGCGTCAAGCACAATGGCGGCACTGATCGCCCCTGGTCCACCGCTCTGGACTATAGCAAGGTCAGCGATTTTGAGTATTTTGATGATTTAGGTAACTTTAGTATCGACGATACCAGCCCCACCCACCTAACTCAGCGGGCATCTGTCGGCTATAAGACTCAAAATTGGAATTATGGTATCGATACCCTCGATCATCAGCTGATTACCCAGGGTCTGAATAAACAATACGAAATCCTGCCCAGAATTACAGTAGGCGGGTACTACAGATTCGATAATAACCTAGCGCTAAAACTGGACCACGAGTATTCGATATTTGACCGCGATGACAACCCTAGTTATGTAACAGGTCGTCGCAGCCGAATCGACTATAGTCTGAGTTGGGCTAATGAGTGGGCTTGGGGATATATTACGCCCGCGGTATCGCTCAAGCATAGAACCTATGATCTGGACCTGAATAACAGCGCCTTTGTCAACGACAGCCCATCAGTGACCGTGCCCGTGTATTCCATTGATGGAGGGCTTTTTTTCGAGCGTGATACCCAGTGGTTGGGAGACCTGACCCAAACACTGGAGCCGAGACTTTACTATGTTAATGCAGCCACGAAAGACCAGTCTGCGCTGCCAGATTTTGATACCAGCGAAATGACGGCGGCCTATGACCGATTATTTGCTGACAACCGCTTTGGAGGCGGTGATCGAATTGCCGATGAGCAACGACTGACAGTCGCCTTGACTAGTCGTTTTATCAGCAAGAAAACTGGTCAGGAGCGCTTTAAAATTAGTTTAGCTCAATCGATTTATTATGCTGACAGGCAGGTCACACTGCCGGGATCTACGTCCGTGTTAAGTCAATCTCCCATGGCGTTAGATTTTACCGCTAGATTTAAAGCTAACTGGCGCATAACGGGCGATGTTGTTTACGATAAAGACGAAAGTCTTATTGAGAAAGCAAGTATTGGAATACGCTACAATGATGGCAAAAACCGATTATTTAATCTGACCCATAGATATACGCGAGATGACCCACGCCTTTTTGAGCAGCGTTCTTTTAAGACCAATATTGAACAGGCAAATATATCTGGCATGCTGCCGTTGCTGGGTAATATCAATCTGGTCGGGCGTTGGAGTCGCGACTTTACTAATCAACGTGATGTCGATATCTTTGCCGGTTTAGAATATAACAGCTGCTGTTGGCGCGCGACTTTGGTTTGGCGTCGTTGGATAGACAGAGAAGATTCTATGTTGTTCCCAGAAAGGGACTTGCGGTCTCAAGATGGAATAATGTTACAAATACAATTTAAAGGTCTGGCCAGTAGCAGCGGCCGGGTAGACACGATACTCGAAAAAGGTATATATGGTTATGAACCTCCGGTCAATTTCTAAACTACATTTTGCTCTAATGTCTGTAGCGCTGTCGATCTCGCTCAGTGTCTCCGCTCAGGTAACAATGTTGGATAAAGTTGTTGCCATAGTCGATGATGACATCGTGCTCAATAGCGAGTTACAGCAACGTATGATGACAATTAATGAACAGATTGCACAGTCTGGCACTCAGGCACCGCCTCAAGAAATCATATTACAGCAGGTACTAGAGCGACTGATCTCTGAGCGGCTTCAGCTCAATATGGGCTATAACGCAGGTATTCGCATCACCGACGAAGAACTTAACGGGGCGATTGCTCGGGTTGCACAGAGTAACGGCCTAACCATTACCCAGTATATTGCTCAGATCCAATCCCGCGGGGGTACCATCGCCGTGGTTCGTGAAGAGATCCGCAATGAAATGGTGATTAGACGCGTACAACAGGGCAAGGTCATGCGCCGTATCCGCATTAGTGAGCAAGAGCTGGATAACTTCCTGACCTCTGAAGAAGGACGGTTTTTGATATCGCCAGACGTTAATATAGGTCAGATTTTACTATCGGTGCCGACAGGATCGAGCAAAGATGATACTGACGGCATTTTAGCCCGCGCACATAAACTTCATACGGATACATCCAATGGCACCGACTTTCGACAGTTAGCGATAGCCAATTCAGCGGACCAATCAGCCCTCCAAGGCGGTGATCTAGGCTGGCGTAAAATGGCTCAATTGCCCGGCGTTTTTATTGACGCAGTTGAACAGCTGGAACTGGGACAGGTATCTGATCCTATTCGTAGTGATGCTGGCTATCATCTGTTAAAGCTTTATGAGAGACGCGGCGGCGGCAAGCAGCTTATTGAGCAGCACTTTGCGCGCCATATACTTCTTAAACCGAATCAAATTCGCGATGAACAGGCGACTATTGCTGAACTTAATGGTCTTCGCGAACAGGTATTGGCCGGTGATGAGTTTGCAAAGCTGTCCAAACAGCTGTCGGAAGACCCTGGCTCCGCGTTAAAAGGTGGCGACTTGGGCTGGTCTACACCTGGAATGTTTGTACCTGAATTTGAAGAGACAATGAATTCGATAGCGCTAAATGAAATCAGTGCGCCTTTCGCATCGCAGTTTGGTTGGCACATTCTGCAGGTTACTGAGCGCCGAGACCAGGATTTCAGTAGCGAGATTTTGCGCAATCGTGCTCAGAATGTTTTGCGTGAGCGCAAGTACGAAGAAGAGCTACAAGTTTGGTTGCAGGAAATACGCGACGAGGCATTTATCGAAATCAAAGAGGTTAATCCTTCATGACAGTAAGCCTAGCACTGACGCCGGGGGAACCCGCCGGTGTTGGGCCTGATCTGTTGATTCAGACCGCACAGGAAGTACATAAACATGCAATGGTTGCTTTTGCCGACCCTGATCTACTGCTAACCCGCGCCTCTCAACTCGGTTTACCCCTGACGTTGGTTGAACCTAGCGACAGGCCGTCGGTTGCCTCAGAGTTAGCGGTGGTACCTATTCGACTTTCAGAGCCAGTTGTTCCGGGGCAGTTGGCGGTTGGCAACGCTCAGTATGTACTAGACTGTATCGATGCCGCAGTCAAAGCGGTGCAGGCTGGTGACTGTCACGGCCTAGTCACTGGGCCGGTGCAAAAGTCGATCATTAACGATGCCGGTATAATCTTTACCGGACATACCGAGTACCTTGCAGCTTTGACGCACTCCAAGACGGTGGTAATGATGCTAGCCACACAGAGTATGCGTGTTGCGCTGGCAACCACCCATCTGCCACTACGCGATGTGGCCGGCGCAATCACGCGAGACCTTCTTGATAATATACTGACTGTCCTATGCCTAGATCTAAAGACTAAGTTTGGTATTAATAACCCGAGGATTTTAGTCTGCGGGCTAAACCCCCATGCCGGCGAAGGGGGTCATTTGGGTTCTGAGGAAATAGACATCATAGCTCCAGCTTTGGCATCGTTTAGACAGCTTGGCATTGATGTTATTGGTCCTTTACCAGCAGATACATTGTTCACGCCCAAGTACTTAGAGGATGCTGACGCCGTTCTGGCTATGTATCACGATCAGGGGCTGCCAGTTTTGAAGTTTCAAGGCTTCGGTAGTGCGGCGAATATAACCTTGGGCCTGCCCATCATTCGAACCTCTGTTGATCATGGCACTGCGCTTGATCTGGCCGCTTCAGGAGCCGCCAGTAACAGCAGTCTAAAGGCAGCCATTAGGGTCGCTGTCGACATGGCTAAAGCGAGTAATTTTTGACTATTAACCACCAGACTAGAAAACGTTTTGGGCAGAACTTTTTGATAGATCAGCAGATCATAGGTCAGATTGTTGCCTGCGTGGCACCTAAGCCAAGTGACAATCTGATTGAGATAGGCCCGGGTATGGCAGCTATTACTGAGCAGCTCATCACGGGATGTCCAAATATGTCAGTGCTCGAGCTGGATCGAGATTTGGTTAAGTTTCTCGAAGAGAAATTTGTCGACCAGCCGGGCTTTTCAGTCCATAACGGCGATGCTTTGAAGACCGACTTTGAACAGTTCTATGATGGTCGTAAGCTTCGGTTGGTTGGTAACCTGCCCTACAATA
>Ga0075443_10000091_pt1 | contig 34364 bp, 33 predicted proteins | sample CoawatmetaG00DNA_3_FD_71583 | JGI IMG/M metagenome (GOLD analysis project Ga0075443, IMG submission 71583) | Marine microbial communities from the West Antarctic Peninsula - Coastal water metaG006-DNA | ecosystem: Environmental > Aquatic > Marine > Coastal | place: Atlantic Ocean: West... | reverse complement strand
AAAAGAACAAAAAAAAGAACAAAAAAAAGAACAAAAAAAAGAGCGACCCTAAGGCCGCTCTTCTCGATCACACATAAAGCAGTATTAGAACTGGTTCATGGTGTTGTCTTCACCTGATGCTTTCAGTGCAGCATCACCGGCAAAGTATTCTTTATGGTCGTCGCCCATATCGGAACCGGCCATGTTTTGGTGCTTCACACAGGCGATACCCTGACGGATCTCTTTGCGCTGAACACCAGCAACGTAGCCCAACATACCTTGCTCGCCGAAGTAGTCCTTGGCCAGGTTGTCGGTAGACAGTGCCGCAGTGTGATACGTAGGCAGAGTAATAAGGTGGTGGAAGATACCGGCTTCACGGGCAGAATCGGCCTGGAAGGTACGGATCTTATCATCCGCAAGCGCGGCCAGGTCAGTCTCGTCGTAGCTGACATTCATCAGGTCGGCACGATCGTAAGCTGAAACGTCTGCACCGGATTCGCTCATGCTATCAAAGATCTGCTGACGGAAGTTAAGAGTCCAGTTAAACGATGGGCTGTTGTTGTAAACCAGCTTGGCGTTAGGCACTTCTTTGCGAATCTCAGCCATCATGGCGCCAATCTGGCCAACGTGAGGCTTCTCGGTTTCGATCCAAATCATATCAGCGCCGTTCTGCAGGCTAGTGATACTGTCGAGGATACAACGTGCTTCACCAGTGCCAGCCTTGAACTGGTAGAGGTTGCTTGGCAGACGCTTAGGACGCACGAGCTTGCCGTTGCGATTAAGGACCACATCGCCATTCTTCATATCCGCAGGCGTGATTTCTTCAACGTCTAGGAATGAGTTGTACTGATCGCCGAGATCGCCTGGCTCACGAGTTACAGCGATCTGCTTAGTCAGGCCAGCACCCAATGAATCAGTGCGGGCAACAATTACGCCGTCGTCTACACCCAGCTCAAGGAACGCGTAACGAACAGCATTGATCTTAGCCAGAAAGTCTTCATGAGGAACTGTAACCTTGCCATCCTGGTGACCACATTGCTTCTCATCAGAGACCTGATTTTCAATCTGGATACAGCAAGCACCGGCTTCAATCATCTGCTTGGCCATCAAATAAGTGGCTTCAGCATTACCAAAACCTGCATCGATGTCGGCAACGATGGGCACGACGTGTGTCTCATGGTTATCGATTTGATCCTGAATAGCTTTCTTGGCATCGCCTTGAGCAGCGTCCAGCTGACGGAACAGTCCGCCTAATTCGCGAGCATCAGCCTGACGCAAGAAGGTATAGAGCTCAGCAATCAATGAGGCAACCGACGTTTTCTCATGCATTGACTGATCGGGCAGGGGACCGAACTCTGAACGCAGAGCCGCAACCATCCAACCTGACAGATAAAGGTATTTACGCTTGGTAGTACCGAAGTGCTTTTTAATCGCAATCAGCTTTTGCTGACCGATAAAACCGTGCCAGCAACCCAGTGACTGGGTGTACTGAGATGAGTCAGCATCGTAGGCGGACATATCTTCACGCATAATCGCTGCTGTGTACTTGGCAATTTCGATGCCTGTTTGAAAACGGTTTTGAGCGCGCATACGCGCTGCAGAGTCAGCGCTGATCGCGCCCCAGTTCCCGCCGTGTTGCTCTTTTAGTTTGGCAACTGCTGCAAGATCATTAGAAAAATTGGACATATTTAAAACCCTTGATTGAATTCGTGTCGTTTGACAGTGCAGTGAGTTTAGGTATGATGCCGGTATTAATCTAATTGATAGTTTCTATTGCGAGCATTTTTATTATGAATATAGCAAGAGTCGATTTAAATCTACTGGTCTATCTGGATGTGCTACTGCGAGAGTGTAATGTTACCCGCGCCGCTGAAGAGCTGGGCATCAGTCAACCTGCCATGTCCAACAGCCTGCGACGTTTACGAGATCTGTTTGATGACCCCTTATTGGTCCGCACCAGCGATGGTATGACGCCCACGGATCGGGCATTGGAACTGCAGCCTTTGGTGCGCAATGTTCTGGCTGCTGCTGAGATCGCCGTGCTACCTAAAACAATATTTGATGCCGCGGCCTCTGATCGCATCTTCCGCATCATGGCCAGTGACTATACCGAAGTGACCTTGTTACCTTCGCTGCTGACCCGTCTGCGTAAGGAAGCTCCGGGGGTTCGACTGGATATCATGACCCCCAGTGACGTGAGCTTTCACGATGTTGAGCGGGGCAAGGTGGATCTGGTGATCAACCGCTTTGATACGTTGCCCCAGTCCTTTCACCAGGTTCATCTCTGGGATGACAGTTTTTCCTGTGTTATGAGTGCCGCTAATCCGGTAATCAAAAATTGGAGCCTCGACAGCTATCTGTCGCACAAACATGTCTGGGTCAGTAAAACCGGAATGGGTGTAGGTGTGGGCATGACCCCCGACGATGTTCAGCGCCTCGGCTGGGTCGATGAAGCCTTGGGCAAGCTTGACGCCAAGCGAGAAATTACTGTGTTTACCCGCCATTATCAAGCGGCGCTGCTACTCGGTGAGCAGGAAGATCTGATTGTGACAATCCCGACTATCGCGGCACGAACCATGGCCAACAATCCCAAAGTGGTGATCCTTGACCCACCCTTTGAGATTCCAAGAATGCGCCTGAAAATGGTCTGGAGCCCATTATTACAAAGGGATCCTGGGCATAAGTGGCTGCGCCAGATGATCAAAGATGTGTCCTCAGAGATCGCCAAGTAGGCATTGGCGTCGCGAGCTCCACTGAGTCCAAGATCATAATCCTGCTGAATAGCAAAGATTAAAACCATAGATTTGGTTTATCCCATAGTTGGGCATAGACTCTTTGAAAATTGTCGTCATAAGGGAAAGCACCATGGTCGAACGTATCCAGCATTCGGGATTGCAGATTGCAAAACCTATCTTTCAATTGGTCAACGACCAAATCTGCCCCGGAACCGGCATAGAGCCAGATCAGTTCTGGCCAGCATTTGCCAGAATAATCAACCATTTCGCGCCGATAAACCGCGATCTCCTTGAAAAGCGTGAGACTCTGCAGGCGCAGATTGACAGCTGGCATCACCAGCATCGCGACGACTTTAACTTCGCTGACTACAAAGCCTTTTTGCAAAGCATTGATTACTTAGTGCCTGAGGGCGACAACTTTAGCGTCACACCACGCAATGTTGATCCCGAGATCGCCAAGCAGGCTGGGCCACAACTGGTTGTGCCGATTATGAATGCACGCTTTGCCCTGAACGCGGTGAATGCTCGCTGGGGCAGCCTTTATGACGCGTTGTATGGCAACGATGTTATCTCTGAAGAGGGCGGTGCCGAGAAAGCCGGCGCCTATAATCCGCTACGCGGTCAAAAGGTTATTGATTATGGACGCGACCTGCTTGACACCTCAGTGCCTTTAGATAATGGCTCCCACCATGCTGCCACAGGCTATCAGGTGGTTAATCAGCGCTTGGTAGTCACTCTGAATAATGGTTCCCAGGCACACTTGGCTAACCCTGAGCAGTTTGTTGGCTATTTGGGTACAGCAGACAGCCCTGCGTCAATTTTGTTAAAAAACAATAGGTTGCACTTGGAAATTCAAGTTGATTCTGCCCATCAGGTGGGTGCGACAGACAAAGCTGGGGTCAAGGATATAGTGCTTGAGGCGGCCCTCACCACGATTATGGACTGTGAAGATTCGGTTGCTGCAGTGGATGCTGAAGATAAGGCTCTGGCTTATAGCAATTGGCTAGGCCTCAATAAAGGTACTCTTAAAGAAACCATCACTCGTGGTGATAAGAGCTTCGTTCGCTCGATGAATCCAGACCGCGAATACCTTGCAACAGATGGTTCAAAATTGACTCTCAATGGCCGCAGCCTAATGTTTGTGCGCAATGTGGGTCATCTAATGACCAATCCTGCGATTCTCGATGCCGATGGCAATGAGGTTCCCGAGGGCATTATGGATGGCGTGATCACCAGCCTGATCTCCCTCCATGATCTTAAGCGCAGCGGCGGTCTGAGCAACTCCACAGCCGGCAGCAGCTATATAGTTAAACCTAAAATGCACGGCCCCGAAGAGGTTGCCTTCACCAATGAGCTGTTCGACGCCATTGAAGACGCTCTGGGTCTTGAGCGACATACTATCAAAGTCGGCATTATGGATGAGGAGCGACGCACCTCGGTCAACCTTAAAGAGTGTATCCGTGCGGCCAAAGGCCGTGTTGTGTTTATCAACACTGGCTTCCTCGACCGCACCGGCGATGAAATTCATACAAGCATGCATGCGGGTCCCTTTGCACTAAAGGCTGATTTGAAAGCTATGCCCTGGATTAGTGCCTACGAAGATCGTAATGTTGATGTAGGTCTGGCCTGTGGCCTAAAGGGCAAAGCTCAGATAGGCAAGGGCATGTGGGCGATTCCGGACAATATGGCGGATATGATGCGAATCAAAATAGGTCACGTAAAATCTGGCGCTAACACCGCTTGGGTGCCGTCGCCAACCGCGGCAACACTGCATGCCATGCATTACCACCAGGTTGATGTGGAGGCCATGCAAGACCAGATCGCCCATCGCGCTCAGGCTAATGTAGACGACATTCTTACTATTCCATTGCTTGGTGACCGTCAGCTCAGTGCTGAGGAAATTCAGCTCGAGCTGGACAACAATGCTCAGGGTTTACTGGGCTACGTTGTGCGTTGGGTAGAACAGGGTGTGGGTTGCTCTAAGGTGTTGGATATCAACAATGTTGGCCTCATGGAAGATCGCGCAACCCTGCGTATTTCCAGTCAGCATATGACTAACTGGTTGCACCATAATATCTGCAGCTCAGGTCAGATAATGGAGACCCTCAAGCGCATGGCAGGCGTGGTTGACGGTCAAAATGCTGGCGATGCAGACTATGTCGCGATGAGCCCCAACTTTGATCAGAGCATTGCTTTTAAAGCGGCCTGTGATCTGGTATTTAAAGGCGACACACAGCCCAGTGGTTACACCGAGCCATTGCTGCATGCCTATCGTCAGCAAGCGAAAGCTGGGCGTTAATAATAGGGCCTCATGATGAAATCCACTCCCGATCTTTGCGACCAGTACCCGGACCTGATTCAGGTGGTTGAACCCATGTTCAGCAACTACGGTGCTCGTGAGCGTTTTGGTGGCGAGATCGTCACCGTGAAATGCTTTGAAGATAATAGCTGCGTCAAACAACTTGTGGATACTGCGGGTCAGGGTCGGGTGATGGTAGTGGATGGCGGTGGCAGTATGCGCCGCGCCTGTCTTGGGGATATGCTAGCGGAAAAAGCCTCAGTGAATGGCTGGAGCGGGCTGATTATCTATGGCTGCATTCGCGATGTGGATGAGATTATGGCCACCGATATCGGTGTTCAGGCCCTGGGTACACATCCCATGAAAACTGAAAAGAAAGGTATTGGTGAGACGCAGATCCCGGTGACCTTTGGCGGAGTCACCTTTAATCCTGGGGACTATGTCTACGCCGATAACAATGGCATTGTTGTGGCCCCACAGCAGCTTATCTAGACTGCTTTTCTAGAATACCTCTCTAGATGCCTCTCTAGAATGCCTCTCTAAATCAATACCAGCTTCATCGCCATATGAGGCATATCTGCATCCATAAACTCTTCACCGTAACCCATAAATCCAAGGCCGCTGTAAAACGGCAATGCCGTTAGTTGCGCGTGAAGATAAAGCTCTGGGAGTTTCTCTGCCGCGGCAGTTTTAATCACAGCGCGCATAATGGCGTCGCCAATACCGCGCTTGCGCTGGGATTTGAGTACGGCCATGCGGCCAAAGTGGCCATCTGGTAGCAGGCGCGCGGTGCCAACCGGCCTATTGTCGGCATCATAGGCCAGCCAGTGAATACACTCTGGGTCGAGGCCATCAAAATCAAGATCCAGGGGCACATTCTGCTCCTCGACAAATACCGCTGTGCGAATCCGCCTGATCTCAGATTCACAGGCTTGCCAGCTGGTTTGTTCAACGCGGATTATTGATTTAGTCTGCATACAAAGACTCTTAACTATTTAATATATCCAAAGGGTAACGATAATCTATCTGGGGACCAATTTCCCTATTCTTAGGGCCCAAGTCAATACTCTCTTAAAGGGCTTTAATATAAATACTAAAGATTGCCTTCTGTAACTGAATAAGAAAAGATGACCCCATAGTTCAAATCGATAGTTCAAATCGATAGTTCAACTCGCTGCTCAATTAGAGATTGTTAAGCATGATCAAAAGCCTATTTAAAACTGCTCATATTAGTGTTTTCCTACTGGTTAGTTCCTTTGCCATGGCCAGTGAAAAAGCCATTATCGACCCCAGTGCACGCTTCCATCCGGTGGTCAGTGACCGCGGCATGGTGGTCTCCCAAGAGATGCTGGCCAGTCAAGTGGGCGCCGATATCTTGGCTCGTGGTGGCAATGCCATAGATGCGGCAGTGGCAACTGGCTTCGCTCTGGCGGTAACCTTGCCCCGCGCCGGAAACCTCGGTGGTGGTGGGTTTATGTTGGTTCACCTCGCGGAACAGAATAAAACTGTCGCTATCGACTATCGCGAGATGGCGCCAGCCTCAGCGTCTAAGGACATGTTCCTCGATGCCGAGGGTGATGTGGATAACAACAAAGCACGTTTTAGCATTCAGTCCTCAGGTGTGCCCGGCACCGTTGCCGGCTTGCTTTACGCGCTGGACACTTACGGCACCATGAATCTAAAGCAAGTCTTACAGCCGGCTATAGAGTTGGCTAGCAAAGGGTTTAAGGTCTCTGTCGATCTCTCTTCTTCGCTGCAGGCACGGCAGAAAACATTGCACAAAAATGCCGCCTCTAAAGAGTACTTTTATAAGGCCGATGGGGCTGGCTACGAATACGGTGAAACGTTAATACAAAAAGATCTTGCTGCAACGCTAGATCGCATTGCAAAGAAAGGCCGCAGTGGATTTTATCAGGGTAAAACCGCTGAGCTTATTGCCGCTGAAATGCAGCGCACCGGTGGTTTGATCAGTCGTAAGGATTTGGCTGGCTACGAAGTTATTGAACGCACGCCAGTCTGTGGTGACTACAGAGGTAATACTGTCTGCGCCATGCCGCCGCCATCCTCTGGTGGCGTACATATGCTGCAAATGCTGAATATTCTTGAGGGCTGGGATCTCGCATCTCTGGGACATAACAGCGCTGCCTATATCCATCGTTTGGTTGAATCCATGCGCCGCGCCTATGCCGATCGCAGTCGCTATTTGGGCGATCCAGATTTCTTCCCCGTACCTGTAGCTGAGCTAACCGATAAGAAATATGCCGCTGCGTTGCGCGAGCAAATTAATTTGGCAGAAGCCAGTATGTCCAAAGATATCCGTCCTGGTCTGGACAGCATATCCGCCGGTAACGAAAGCACCGAAACAACCCATTTCAGCAGCTGGGATCAATGGGGCAATGTGGTCAGCAATACCTACACGCTTAACTTTTCCTATGGCAGCGGTATCTCAGTAGCTGGAGCGGGTTTTCTGCTGAACAACGAAATGGATGATTTTTCTGCCAAGCCCGGCTCGCCAAATGGCTACGGTCTTGTAGGCGGTGTCGCCAATGCTATTGAACCCGGTAAACGACCACTGTCATCAATGACGCCAAGCATTGTGTTCGATACCACTGGTGCTCCTATACTGGCCACTGGTAGTCCCGGTGGCAGCACTATTATTACCATCGTAATGCAGATGGTGTTGAATGTGATCGACTTTGATATGAATGTCGCTGAAGCCACAGCCGCGCCGCGCATTCACCATCAATGGCTGCCAGACAGAGTATTTTATGAGTCAGGAGTGTCAGGTGATACTTTGCAGCTATTGCGTGAGATGGGCCATCAGCTAAACGACAAAACCAGCCGCCTGGGTGCAACTCAAAGTATTCAAGGGGATCCCAGTGGGGCTATGACTTATGGCACCGCCGACTACCGCCGTGATGGTTCAGGGGTAGCCGTACCTACTAAATAGCCCAAAGCAGCAAACAGTAACCAACTAGCTACTGTTTAAGACCGTTCTCATAATGGCTAATGCTGCCATCTGCATTGCGCAGATCGGCAGTACGCTGTTCGCCCGTTTCATCAACCAGCATCTGATATTTGGGCGTGGTCATAAAGATCGCAAACCACTCCGCCAGCAATTTATCGTCATCCAAGGTTTCTAATATCAGCTTCTTCGCCTGAGCCACATAGGCTTCGGGTATAGGTCCCTGAGCCGACTCGGGCGTCAGTGGTGGATCTATAAGATAGCGTGGCGCCGGGCCTCTGCTGAGCAGTTCAGTGGCCAAATCATCGAGCATCTCAGTGGCGGCGGGGGATCTAAAGCCCACAGAAAAAGTCGTACATTCCCCAATAGCAACGCCGTGATGAGCGATCTGAGGCGGCAGATATAACATATCGCCGGGCTCCAATACCCACTCATCGGTTGGTGCAAAATCAGCCAGTATTTTAAGACCTGTATTCTCTGCAAGCGCTGTGTGCTCATCGCAGTGCTGACCAATCTGCCAGCGACGTTTGCCAGCACCTTGAAGCAAAAATACATCGTAGTAATCAAAGTGCGGCCCAACACTGCCTCCATCTTCGGCATAGCTGACCATAATGTCGTCGAGGCGCCATGAGGGTAAAAAGTCGAATTTACACAGCAGTTCGGCAACTTCAGGGACCCAGAGATCAACCGCTTGAACCAGCAGCGTCCATTGGCTTTCAGGGAGATTGGCAAAGCGCTCTTCGTCGAAGGGGCCGTGCTCAAGCTGCCAGTCACTGCCAACAACTAGACGAGATTCAACCTCAGCTTCGAGTGCCATGCCGGCAAGCTCATCACCATCAATCGGCGGCTCAAAGTTAGGAATAGCGCCACGAATTAACAACGGCTTTTTCTGCCAATAATTGGCTAAAAAGTCCGCTGTACTGGTCTCGCCGAGAATGTTTTGTAAAGAGTCCATTGAGTCCATAGCTTTAAATATTCTTCGCTTGGTCGGCAGCATTGCCAATATAAGAAGCAGGAGTCATGGCCTTGAGGGCAGTCTTAGCGCCTTCAGGCATATCCAAAGTATCAATAAAGGTCTGAATGGTTGCCTGATCCATCACATTGCCACGAGTCAGTGCCTTGAGCTTCTCATAAGGTTCTTCGATGCCATAGCGACGCATTACAGTCTGGATCGGCTCTGCCAGTACTTCCCAACTGTTATCCAGGTCGGCGGCGAGCTTGGCTTCATTGAGTTGCAGCTTGCTCATACCTTTAGCCAGTGATGAGTAAGCAATCATCGAATAGCCCAGGCCAACACCCATATTGCGCAGTACCGTGGAATCAGTCAGATCACGCTGCCAGCGTGAGATCGGCAGTTTGGCCGCCAGATGCCCATAGAGCGCATTGGCTATACCCATATTGCCTTCAGCGTTCTCGAAGTCGATAGGATTAACCTTGTGCGGCATAGTCGAAGAGCCCACTTCACCGGCAATGGTTTTTTGCTTAAAGTAACCGAGAGAAATATAGCCCCAGATATCTCGCGCATAATCGATCAATATAGTGTTAGAGCGGGCCAGCCCGTCAAACAGCTCAGCCATATAGTCATGGGGCTCAATCTGGGTGGTGTAGGGGTTGTAGTCAAGACCCAACTGCTCAATAAAGTCTTGGGCAACGGCCTGCCAGTCAATCTCTGGGTAGGCTGAAAGATGCGCATTGTAGTTGCCCACTGCGCCGTTGATTTTGCCGAGCATGGGCACTGCTTTCATCTGTGTAATTTGACGCTCTAATCGATACGCCACATTGGCCATCTCTTTACCCACAGTGGTGGGCGAAGCAGTCTGTCCATGAGTACGGGCAAGCATTGCCGCATTGGCATAGTCGCGGCCCATGGCCGCTAGCTGCTGGTGAATATCTTGCAGAGCTGGCAGCACTATGTTGTCGCGGCCTTCTTTAAGCATCAGTGCATGGGAGAGATTATTAATATCTTCTGAGGTGCAGGCGAAGTGAACAAATTCACTCACTGCATTGAGCTCCGCATTGTCAGCAATGGTCTCTTTAATCAGATATTCCACGGCTTTAACGTCATGGTTGGTGGTGCGCTCAATCTCTTTAATGCGCAGCGCCTGCTCAAGGGTAAAATCATTAACCAGCTGATCCAAGATACTATTAGCGGCAGCAGAAAAAGGTGCCACTTCAGGAATAGCAGGGTGCTGCGAGAGATACTGCAACCAGCGAACTTCGACTATGACGCGGTAGCGAATCAAACCATATTCACTAAACACATTGCGCAGTGATTCAGTTTTGCTGCTGTAGCGGCCATCGATAGGGGAAACAGCGGTCAGAGAAGAGAGCGGGATACTGGTCATTAAAAGTCCAAGGAGGGTGGTTAATTAAGCCGCGTATGATAGCGGAATCACTGTCGAATTTCAGATTATTTGCGCCTCAGCGGCTGAGGCGCAGGCATCGAGCTAGTCTAGTTTTGCAACGCTCGGATCAAGGCTTTGCGGTAGACCACCAGGTGATATCGCTTGCCACCTAATTGACGCCAGAGAAAAGCACTTCTAACAGCGGCAAATAGCAGACAGCGAATGCGCTCGGCAACGCCGGGCTGCTGCAGATAAATAGGATTACCCTTCACCTGAATACGCTGGCGCAATGTGCTGATGGTCTGTTGATAAAGCGAAGCAATATTGGCAAAGACATTGTCGTGAATGACCGAGAAATGTTCGGCCTGACGGGTGGCATTGTCTATCCCTTCGGCAATATTTTTTAGCATTACCGGGCGGCTATCTAGCTGCCGTTCAATGCTTAAAATTGAGATGCCATAAACCAGAATAATACTACTAAAGAGATCGTTGCCCTTATGCTCTCCGAGCAATAGGGTCATGGCAGCTACACCGGTTTCCAAGTTCTGCTCTGAACCATAGAGGTCAATCAAAGACTCTGGATCCTGATTGAGCAGGGCGCCGATACAGACTTCCATCTCTTCAGTTGAGGCTTCCCCTGTATTAGCCAGCTTGTCCACGAGGTGGCAGGCTTGAAACAGTGCTGCCAGAGCCATAGCTTGGTCGTGGGTAGGTTTAGCAAACATCAGTGGCTACCATTTCAGCATTCCACGTCGCTTCAATAGTGCCGCCACCGAGACAGTGATCGCCCTGATAAAACACCACTGATTGACCTGGGGTTATGGCTCGCTGGGGCTGCTCAAACTGCACCTCACAGCCAGTTGCTGTGGGCGTTACCAGACACTGTTGGTCGGGCTGGCGATAGCGAGCTTTGGCCATGCAGGTAAAAGGCGAGGAGGGCGCATCATTGATCCAGTTCATCCCCTCAGCGCGCAGATGATCAGTAAATAATAATGGATGCTGAGCGCCTTGACCGACCACTAGGCGATTAGTCGTTAGGTCTTTTTGTAATGTATACCAGGGTTGGTCTGGGCTGTCTTTGACTCCGCCGATTCCCAAACCCTGACGCTGGCCGATGGTATAGAACATCAAACCCTGATGCTCGCCAATCACCACGCCCTCAGGTGTGACCATTTCACCGGGCTGAGCCGGAATATACTGTTCGAGAAAATCTTTAAAGCGACGCTCGCCAATAAAGCAGATACCGGTGCTGTCCTTTTTGGTCGAAGTCACAAAGCCATGCTCTTCGGCAATACGCCGCACTTCAGGTTTTTCAAGCTCGCCCACAGGAAACAGAGATTTGGCAAAGGCGCTCTGTTCAACAGCATGCAGAAAGTAACTTTGATCTTTGTTGCCGTCGAGGCCTTTTAATAACTGCGTCTGGCCACCAACCTCAGCAAGACGAGTGTAATGGCCAGTGGCTATGGCGTCGGCACCCAGAATCTGGGCGTAGTCGAGAAATACCTTAAATTTGATTTCGCGGTTACAGAGGATATCCGGGTTGGGTGTGCGACCGGCGCGGTACTCTTCGAGAAAGTGCTCGAAGACATTGTCCCAGTAATCAGCGGCAAAATTAGCCGTGTGCAAAGTAATACCCAACTTGTCGCAAACTTGCTGAGCATCTGCCAGGTCAGCCTTAGCCGTGCAGTATTCAGTCTCGTCGTCTTCATCCCAGTTCTTCATAAACAGGCCTTCGACGCTATAACCCTGCTCAATTAAGAGTAGCGCTGCGACGGAGGAATCAACGCCACCGGACATGCCGACTATGACTTTTTCTACTTTGCTCATGGTTTACCAGGTAAATGACAGAGGATTTGCTAGAGGTCGCTACTATATATAGCGTTACTATAAAGTGTTGCGAAATATTTCCATAGGGAAAATACGCTGAGCCAAATAATCATCGAGGCAGCTGATGACGCCAGGACTGCGCAGATGTTCTAGGTTTTGCTGAATCTCTTCGTAGCTCATCCAGAGTGCGTTATCTATATCCGAGTCAATCACGGCATCCGCGTCGAACTCCAATGGCTCGGCAGCAAAGGCTAAACGATAGTAGGTAATGCCGCTGGTCTCATTAAACGAGGTTAGAAAGCCGAGAAAGCCTGTCAACTTCACATGCCAACCGGTTTCTTCAAAGGTTTCACGGATGGCGGCAGCCTGTATATCTTCGCCGGGCTCCACATGGCCAGCTGGCTGATTGATCACCTGACGGCCAAATTTAGTTTCTTTGACCATCAAAAACTGGCCCTCTCGCTCAACGATGGTGGCCACGGTGAGGTGTATTTTATTGGGCACGTCTAGGGTCTCCGTTTTGCTAAGGGCTTTCTATTAGCTAAAGGCTTTTTATCGGCTAAAGGCTTTTTATTAGCCAACGGCTTTTTATTGCCAGCTCTTTTCGAGGCAGGTCTATTTGTTACGGGTTTTTTCACTTCAGGGGTGGCTACAGTTTCCAAACGAAACTCTCCAGGGCTAATATCTGTGACTTTCCAGTCGCCAATTGCAGCGCGAACTAATCGCAATGTCGGCAGCCCCACGGCGGCGGTCATTCGTCTAACCTGACGATTACGCCCTTCATTAATAGTCAGTTCGATCCAGGTGTCAGCGACACTCTGTCTTGCTCTTATAGGGGGCACACGAGGCCATAGATTGGGTGGGTCCATGAGGCGGCAGGCAACTGCAGAGGCGGGACCATCTTTAAGATTGACGCCATTAATAAGCTCCAGGCAATGGGCCTCGGTAGCTGAGCCCTCGACCTGAGCCCAATAGATTTTGTTGAGTTTGTATTTTGGATTGCTAATTTGGGCCTGAAGTTGCCCATCATCGGTTAACAAGAGCAGACCTTCGGAATCATAATCAAGTCGTCCAGCGGGGTAGACCCCTTTGACCTGGATAAACTCAGACAGGGTTTTTCTCGCCTCCGAGTCGGTAAATTGGCTCAGGACATGAAAGGGTTTATTGAACAGGAGTAGTTTAGACACAAATATCTCTAATTTTTTCTTATTGTAAATGAAACAGGGTTACAAAAAAGGGTCGAAATGATGCTAAAATGCACCAAATTGGTAAATCTTTTACAAATAACATTAACCCCGCGGAGACAATAATGGGATATCAGCATATCCAGATACCCGAATCTGGTAAAAAAATAACCGTAAATTCAGACTTTTCACTCAACGTACCTAACAATCCTATTGTGCCTTTTATTGAAGGCGATGGCATTGGCGTAGACATTACTCCAGTAATGATCAAAGTTATCGACGCGTCGATCAAGAAAGCCTATGCCGGCGAGCGCAAGATCTCTTGGATGGAAGTGTACTGTGGTGAGAAAGCCGCTGAACTTTACGAAGGTGACTGGTTCCCAGCTGAAACATTAGAAGCTGTTAAAGAATATGCAGTTTCCATTAAAGGACCATTGACTACACCTGTAGGCGGCGGTTTCCGCTCGCTGAATGTTGCCTTGCGTCAAGAGTTGGATCTGTTTGTTTGTCAGCGTCCAGTGCGTTGGTTCCATGGTGTTCCTTCTCCGGTTAAGCAGCCTAACAAAGTTGATATGTGCATCTTCCGTGAGAACTCCGAAGATATTTATGCAGGTATCGAGTGGAAAGCTGGCAGTGAAGAAGCTGCTAAGGTCATCAAGTTTTTACAAGAAGAGATGAGCGTTACTAAGATCCGTTTTGACGAAAACTGTGGTATCGGCGTTAAGCCAGTATCAGAGCAGGGCACTAAGCGCCTGGTCACTAAAGCGATTCAGTACGCCATTGATCAGAACAAGCCGTCTGTGACTATTGTTCACAAAGGCAACATCATGAAGTTCACCGAAGGTGCATTCTGCGATTGGGGCTATGAAGTCGCTCGCGAACAGTTTGATGCAAAGCCTTTAGACGGTGGCCCATGGCACGTAGTTAAGAACCCAAACACTGGCGAAGACATTGTTATTAAAGATGTGATTGCCGATGCGATGTTACAGCAGATTATCCTGCGTCCTGACGAGTACAGCGTTATTGCTACGCTGAACCTGAATGGCGACTATATCTCTGATGCTCTGGCCGCTCAGGTCGGTGGTATTGGTATTGCTCCAGGCGCTAACCTGTCTGACGACGTTGCTATCTTTGAAGCTACTCACGGTACTGCACCTAAGTATGCTGGCCAAGACAAGGTTAATCCTGGCTCACTGATCCTGTCAGCCGAGATGATGCTGCGTCACATGGGTTGGGGCGAAGCTGCTGACTTAGTGATTAAAGGCATCGAAGGCGCAATCTCTGAAAAGAAAGTCACTTATGATTTTGAGCGACTGATGGACGATGCAACATTGATGTCCTGTTCAGAGTTCGGCGATGTGATGATCGAAAATATGTAGTAGCTCTTGTTTAGGAGCTCTTGTTTAGGAGCTCTTTAATAGGGGAGTTTAGATCCATAAAAAAACCGGCCTCACAGCCGGTTTTTTTATATCTATTGATTATTGTTTTAGATGGTTTGCTTATAGAGCCCTATTAAAAGCAGCTTTAAATATCGGGCTTAGACGTTTTCTCGTTTGTAGTATCACTACCTTTCTGCGGTTTCGGTGCCTCACCGGGGATTATATTGACTGCGTGGCGACCATTTTTGCCATGCTCCACCTCATAAGTGACCCGCTGAAAACATTTGAGTGTCTTGTAACCTTCCATAATGATGTTTTGATGATGAGCAAACAGCTCACGCTCACCGTTGTCAGGCTCGATAAAACCGAACCCTCGGTCGTTGCTAAACCACTTAACTCTACCTGTATCTGCCATGCTTTATGTCTCTCCATTTTGTACTTTCCCATTCCGTTGTAAAAAGACAAGATGTTACAAGCTGCGCCCACTGTAAATAGTTGAATATCCCTGTCAAGACCGCTCATCGTTTAGCAGAATCAGCAATCTGATGTAAGATGAAAGACGTACCCTATATGTAAACTAATTGGCAAAAATTGTATGAGTGAAGATAAAAATCCCCCTTCGTGGCAACAAGACAGTAATACTGTGGTCGAAACAGAAAGGCCTAAGCTAAAGAAGCCATCAATGTTCAAAGTAGTGTTATTAAACGACGATTACACACCGATGGAATTTGTTGTCGAATTATTGGAAAAGTTTTTCTCAAAGACGCGCGAAAACGCTACGCGCATCATGTTAGCTATTCATACCGACGGAAAGGGCGTCTGTGGCATCTATACTAAAGATGTGGCAGAGACGAAAGCGGGCACAGTAAATCAGTATTCGAGGGACCACCAGCACCCGCTTTTATGTGAAGTAGAACCCTGTAACGATGAAGAAGAGTAAAGACTATGCTAAGTAGAGAACTGGAAGTTACCCTCAATCTGGCGTTCAAAAGTGCCAGAGACAAGCGTCATGAATTTATGACAGTCGAACATCTGTTACTCGCACTGCTGGATGATGCCTCGGCATCAAATGTGCTTAAAGCCTGTGGCGCGGATATCAGCGTGCTGCGGCAAGACCTCATAGAGTTTGTCGACTCAACCACACCGATCATCTCAGATATTCAGCTGGAGCAAGAAACCCAGCCCACTCACGGTTTTCAGCGAGTACTGCAGCGTGCAGTATTCCAGGTAAACTCAGCCAATCACAGCGAGGTGGTGGGGGCCAATGTTATCGTCGCGATCTTTAGTGAACAGGAAAGTCAGGCGGTGTACTTTTTGCGTCTGCAAAATATTGCTCGTATTGATGTGGTCAACTACATCTCTCACGGCATCTCTAAATATGTAGATCAACCTGAGAACAGCAGTGAGAACTCCACCAGCAGCACAGAGTCTGCCAGCGCCTCGGATTCTCAGGAAGAGAGCCTACTCAGTCAATTTGCGACCAACCTTAACGAACAGGCGGCCCTTGGCAACATTGACCCCCTGATCGGACGTGCCGCAGAAGTCGAGCGTGTCAGCCAGATATTGGTTAGACGCCGCAAAAACAACCCGCTGTTAGTGGGTGAGTCTGGTGTAGGTAAAACCGCCATCGCCGAAGGTCTGGCAAAACTTATTATCGAAGACGCAGTGCCCGAGCCGTTAAAAGGCAGTGTCGTCTACTCATTAGATATGGGCGGCCTGCTGGCCGGCACCAAGTACCGTGGTGACTTTGAAAAGCGCCTCAAGGGTATTATTGCTGAGCTGGGTGAGCGCGATGGTTCAATCCTGTTTATCGATGAGATCCACACCATTATTGGTGCAGGAGCCGCATCCGGTGGCGTGATGGATGCCTCCAATCTGCTTAAGCCGCTGCTCTCGTCAGGCAAATTGCGCTGCTTTGGCTCGACCACTTATCAAGAGTACCGCGGTATTTTTGAGAAGGATCAGGCCCTGTCGCGACGCTTCCAAAAGATTGATGTGGAAGAGCCCTCAGTTGAGGAGACCTATCAGATTCTCAAAGGCCTCAAGTCACGCTTTGAAGAGCACCATGATCTGAAGTTCAGCAACCCAGCATTAAAAGTGGCTGCGGAACTGGCTGCCAAACATATCAATGATCGCTTTTTACCTGATAAGGCTATCGATGTAATCGATGAAGCCGGCGCCTATCAGCGTCTGCAGCCCGCCAGCAAGCGCAAGAAGATCGTCGGTGTCAGTGATATCGAAATGGTGATCTCTAAAATCGCTCGCATTCCGGCCAAGAGTGTTTCCAGCTCCGATAAAGAGCAGCTCAAAGGTCTGTCTGAAAAGTTGAAAATGGTTGTATTTGGTCAGGATCCAGCGATCGATGTATTGACTACCTCGATCAAAATGGCGCGGGCTGGTTTGCGCGAAGGCACTAAACCTATTGGTAGCTTCCTCTTTGCCGGTCCCACTGGCGTAGGTAAAACTGAAGTCAGCCGTCAGTTGGCGAATATCCTTGGCGTCAATCTGATGCGCTTTGATATGTCCGAGTATATGGAGCGACACACTGTGTCACGACTTATCGGCGCGCCTCCAGGCTATGTTGGTTATGATCAGGGTGGATTGCTCACCGATGCGGTTAACAAGCATCCCCATTCAATAGTGCTGTTGGACGAAGTGGAAAAAGCCCACCCAGATGTCTTTAACCTGTTACTGCAGGTTATGGATCACGGTACGCTCACCGACAACAATGGTCGCAAAGCGGATTTCCGTAATGTTATTCTGATTATGACCACCAATGCCGGTGCTGAGTTAATGAGCCGTTCTTCAATGGGCTTTGCACAGCAGGATCACCGCACCGACGGTATGGAAGCAATCAAGAAAATGTTTACCCCAGAGTTCCGCAACCGTCTCGACAGCATTGTGCAGTTCGCTGAGCTGTCCATGGATGTGATTACCACGGTAGTAGACAAGTTCTTGGTGCAGCTGCAGTCACAATTGGACAGCAAGAAAGTCTTCCTGGATATAGATGACGATTCACGAGAATGGTTAGCTGTAAATGGATATGACGCCAAGATGGGCGCACGACCAATGGATCGATTGCTGCAAGAGAAGATTAAAAAGCCACTGGCCGAAGCCGTATTGTTTGGCAGCCTATCTGAGAAGGGCGGTACCGCGTTTGTGCGGGTCGAAGATGGCGAGTTGGTTGTGCACACCGAGGATGAGCTCGCTACCAGCGAGTAAATAGCAGCCAGCAAAAAACCGTCCTATGGATTCCATGGGACGGTTTTTTTATTCACAAGAAATTGTGAGGAGTTGGAGCTTATCGCTCTCTAAAGGTAATACGGCCTTTAGTTAGGTCATAGGGAGTCATCTCAACCTTAACCTTGTCACCCGTAAGAATACGGATGTAGTGCTTGCGCATCTTTCCAGAGATATGGGCAATGATAACGTGATCATTTTCCAACTTAACTCGGAAAGTCGTGTTCGGCAAAGTGTCGATGACTTCGCCTTCAAATTCAATGTGGTCTTCTTTCGCCATAAGCTTAATGTAGTGCCCGTCAATGAGATTGTTTAAACCCAGTGCTAGTAGGGGACGTTCGCCGGTGCGGATCCCCAAAAAGCGCGGCAAGTTTGCCTTAAAACGCCCCGTATAGCAAAGTCATTCGGCAATTCCCCAGCTATTTTGTCGGTACAGCTCAAGGGGGCGGTAATTGGTCTTGTATTTCATCTTGTCACAGCCGGATATCCAATAGCCTAAATAGAGATGTTCAATGCCGAGACGCTGGGCCATATCGATCTCCACAAGGATCGCCAGCACCCCGAGACCGCGGTCTGAAAAAGCCGGGTCAAAATAGGTATAAATAGCTGAGAGACCATTTTCAATCACATCGATCACTGCACAGCCGACTAGCTGATCGCCCAATCTAAATTCAAGAAACTGAGTGCACTCCCAAGCATTACCGAGAAAATCTTCAAACTGCCGGCGCGATGGCGGGTACATATCCCCGTCGCTGTGGCGCTGCTCTATATAGCGCGCATAGATCGGAAAATGCTCACCAATATTAATCGAGTCGAGCTGTTCCACCATAATGTCATCGTTCTTTTTCCAGCAGCGTTTCTGAGCGCGAGTCGGTTTAAAGTCGTCCACCGGCAAGCGCGCCGGAATACAGGCATTGCAGCCAGTGCACTTGGGTGCATAGAGAAAGGGGCCACTGCGGCGAAAGCCAAGCTTGGTCATGCGCGAGTAAAGCGCAACATCAATACGCATTTCAGGGTCTACAAAAGCGGTGGTCGACTGTCGGTCAGGCAGGTAGCTGCAGTCATGGGCCTCGGTCAAGCAGAGCTTGATCATGCCTATATCTGGCGAGATATCGCGAGTCATTTGGGACTACCTTGTTAGTGGGTGTCTTGTTAATGGGTGTCTTATTAGCGTGTAATGTCAGTACGTGTAATGTTAGTGCATGTAAGGTTCGTGCATGTAAGGTTCGTGCATGAAAGGTTCGACAATAGTCACAAGAGTAGTTCAGCGTTCTAGGATACTCAATGCGGCTTTTCCACCGACTTGATCACCAATTGAACTCTAGCCTTGTTGGCTGCACCCCAACTCTGGGCCGTGGCCAATCTAAGGCCCTATCTCGCCAGAGAGATAACTCTGTGAGAAAGGCACTGCGATCTATACTCAGGGCGCCCAGGCTGACTAGATGAGGGTTAACCAGCTGACAATCAATCAGCTGCAAACCGGATTCCAAGCCCCAGCGGCAGAGATGAGCCATAGCAATTTTGGACGCACTAGCACGGCGGCTAAACATTGATTCACCACAAAAAATACTGCCAACCGCAACACCGTAAAGACCCCCAACCAATTCACTATCCAGCCAAACCTCAAGCGAATGAGCCTTTCCCTGCTGATGCAGCTGGCTATAGGCAGCCATCATTTCCTCAGTGATCCAGGTGCCACCGTCGTCGTCACGGGGTTCACTACAGGCGTGGATAACATCGTTAAAGGCATGATTAACGGTTATCTGATAATCATTGCGACGTAGAGTTTTACGCAGGCTTTTGGAACAGTGCAGATCAGTGGGTGGCAACACACAGCGGGTTGCCGGACTCCACCAAAGAATAGGATCCTCATCCTGATACCAGGGAAAGATCCCTGAGCTATAGGCATTCAAAAGAGTTTGCGGCTGCAGATTACCCCCGGCGGCGAGTAAGCCGTCGGGTTCAGTTAAAGCGCCCCTAGGATCGGGAAACTGCGGATTATCCTGATCTAGCAGAGGTATCTGCACAGACAGACTCCAGAGTTGCTATAAAGAGTTGCTATTTATTGATCCAGGAAACGCTCCGCATCCAGCGCTGCCATGCAGCCGCTGCCAGCAGAAGTAACCGCCTGACGATAGACATGGTCAGCCACATCGCCTGCGGCAAATACACCAGGTATGCTGGTTTCAGTAGCGTTGCCCGCCATACCACCGGTAATAGTCAAGTAGCCATCTTTCATGGCCAGCTTGTCGGCGAAGATATCGGTATTGGGTTTGTGGCCAATAGCAATAAACACCCCATCGACAGTCAGATCTTTGGTCGCGCCATCAGCGGTACTCTTAATACGCACCCCAGTTACACCGGCATCATCACCCAGTACTTCGTCGAGATTGTGGCTCCATTCAATGGTGATATTGCCGTTTTTCTCTTTTTCAAAGAGCTTGTCCTGCAGCATCTTCTCAGCGCGCAACTCATCGCGACGGTGAATCAATGTCACCTCACTACAGATATTTGACAGGTAGAGAGCCTCTTCAACAGCAGTATTACCGCCACCGAGAACAGCGACAGGCTTATTGCGATAGAAAAACCCATCACAGGTAGCACAGGCACTGACGCCTTTACCCATAAACGCCTCTTCAGAGGGCAGCCCCAAATACTGCGCCGAAGCACCTGTAGCAATAATCAGCGAATCACAGCTGTAGTTGCTAGAACCTTTGAGGCGGAAAGGGCGCACGTCGAGAACTACTTCATCTATATGATCAAAAATCGTCTTAGTATCAAAGCGTTCCGCGTGCTTTTGCATGCGTTCCATCAACTCTGGACCCTGAACGCCATCAGCGTCACCAGGCCAGTTATCCACATCGGTGGTGGTCGTTAACTGACCACCTTGCTGAATGCCGGTAATAACAACTGGACTCAAGTTGGCCCTTGCGGCATAAACGGCAGCAGTCCAGCCAGCAGGGCCAGAACCTAAAATAATCAGTGGATAATGTTGTGTCTCAGACATGGGCGCTCTCTAAAAGATAAGTTCAAAAACTTTAAAAAGTTTAAATGATTTGGCTACGCCAGCTATATAAACGGACAGCGCGTAAAAACAGACCGCCATCATAATCAATCCCATGCCGCCAACAAATAAGTTTTTACACTATATTCAATATTTAGGCTCTTAAATTCATTGCCGAACTGGGTGATTAAGCGCGGCTCAAACATAGCATTTAATTCTCAACGGGCTACAATTGGCCCTGCATTAACATACAGGGAATCACCCGTTGAGCACAGATAAGCGAAAGCCGCGTAATCCAGCACCAGCCGAAGCCAGCTATAACGAAACCCGCGGCAAGCGATTGCTCGCCGAGGGCGCGCTAATAGGTTGGATCGCTCTCTGTTCAATACTGCTGCTAGCCCTGCTCAGTTACTCCTCAGATGACCCAGGTTGGTCACACACTGGCGTCCGTGGCGAGCTTAACAATGCCGTAGGCCTAGCCGGCGCCTGGATCGCTGATATCTTCTTTGCCCTGTTTGGCGTTATGGCCTACCTGTTCCCAGCACTGCTTGCGGTCCGCGCCATACAAATTCTGCGCACCTATATTCTCCGTGAAGGGGATGCCTTCGACTCGGTTACCTTCACCCTGCGCGTCATCGGTTTTATTCTGGTGATGATCAGCGCCACCTCACTGGCCAATATTCAATACGCCGAAATTCACAATAGCTATCCCTTTGGCGTCGGCGGCATACTCGGCAACAAGATCGGCGAAGCCACCATGGCAGTGTTCAGCTATGTTGGCAGCACCTTAATACTGCTGTCGCTGTTCCTCTTTGGGCTCACAGTATTTGTCGATATCTCCTGGATCTCCCTGATTGACCGCCTAGGTCTAGCAACAATGGATCTCTACGATCGAACGCGGAGCAAACTGGCGGCAATGAAAATTGCCCGTGCCGAAAAGGCCAAGTCCCGTGAAGCAGTTCTCGAGCGCCAGGCCAAAGTTGAAGTCGAAACTAAGATGCAAAAGCTGCGCACGCCGCCAACCATTCAGGCCCCTAAAGCCAAGCCAATTGTTAGCAAACGCATCGAACGTGAAAAGCAGCAGACGCTCTTTGGCGACGCCGAAGTCATTGGTTCACTGCCGCCGATTAACCTGCTCGATCCAGCAGACAACAATCCCAATAGCGGCTACTCCGCTGAATCTCTCGAGCATCTCTCACGTCTGTTGGAGCACAAGCTCCTCGACTTTGGTATCAAAGCCGAAGTAGTAGAAGTGCTGCCAGGCCCAGTAGTCACCCGTTTTGAAATCCAGCCCGCTGCAGGTATTAAAGTTAGCCGTATCAGCGGACTAGCCAAAGATTTGGCCCGTTCCATGGCTGTGATTAGTGTGCGCGTGGTTGAAGTGATTCCCGGCAAGTCCGTAGTCGGCATCGAAATCCCCAATGAAAAGCGCGAGATGGTACGTCTCAGTGAAGTACTCTCATCTGAAGCCTACGACCGCTCAAGCTCACCGGTGACATTAGCACTGGGCCACGACATTGCCGGTATCCCCATAGTTGCCGATCTCGGTCGTATGCCGCACTTGCTAGTAGCCGGAACCACCGGTTCCGGTAAGTCCGTCGGCATTAATACCATGCTCCTAAGCCTGCTGTTTAAAGCCTCACCAGAAGAAGTTAAGTTAATTCTGATCGATCCCAAGATGCTAGAGCTATCGGTTTACGATGGCATTCCGCACCTGCTGACACCGGTGATCACCGATATGAAAGACGCCGCCAGTGGCCTGCGTTGGTGTGTGGGTGAAATGGAACGACGCTACAAGCTCATGGCCGCACTGGGTGTGCGAAATCTAGCCGGTTATAACCGCAAAATTGAAGACGCCATAAAAGCTGGCGAGCCGATTACCGATCCACTCTGGACTTTTAACCCAGATGAAATGGGCTGGGATGCGACTCAAGAAGCACCAGAGGCACCGACGCTCAAGACACTGCCCTACATAGTCGTAGTGATCGACGAATTCGCCGATATGATGATGATCGTCGGCAAAAAAGTTGAGCAGCTGATCGCTCGAATTGCTCAGAAGGCACGAGCCGCAGGTATCCACTTGATACTCGCCACCCAGCGCCCCTCAGTGGACGTTATCACGGGTCTGATCAAAGCCAACGTCCCCACAAGAATCGCCTTCCAAGTCTCGTCAAAAATCGACTCAAGAACCATTCTCGACCAGGGTGGCGCAGAGCAGCTATTGGGCAATGGCGACATGCTTTATCTACCGCCAGGCACCAGTGTCCCGGAACGTATTCACGGCTGTTTTGTCGACGACCATGAAGTGCACAAAGTTGTCGCCGACTGGAAACGTCGCGGCGAACCCAACTACCTCACCGAGATCACCGACGAAGTCGCAGTCTCATCGATCGCCGTACCAGGCTATAGCAGCGGAGAAGAGGGCGAAGACGATCCAGAATCTGATCCCCTGTACGACGAAGCCGTGGCCTTTGTACTTGAGAGCCGTAAAGCTTCGATCTCATCTGTACAGCGCAAACTCAGAGTGGGCTACAACCGCGCTGCGCGCTTGATTGAGCAGATGGAGGTGGCTGGAGTGGTTAGCCCCATGAGCAGCAATGGTAGTCGTGACATACTTTCTCAGAGTGGCGGTTGATGTTGATGACTCAGTGCCAAGACTATGAGCCCTGTAAATTCAATTTATTATGCTGTTTTTGAGTAACTGAATATGACTATAGACACCATGGCTACTTGGCATCAGGTGACGAAGGATAGAGATGTAAAAGGTCTTTATAATCTACTTGATGAAAACGCCGTGTCCTGTTCACCAGTAATTCACACCCCTCAAGTCAGCAAGAGTATTACCGGTAAATACCTCAGCGCGGCTTTTGAGGTGTTTTTTTAAGATAGCTTCATCTATGTCCGCGAAGTTCATGGAGAGGGTAACGCCATACTTGAGTTCGAGGTCGAAATTCAGGGTGTTCTGGTCAATGGCGTCGATATGATTTCTTGGAGTGAAGCTGGACTGATCACAGAATTTAAGGCGATGGTTCGTCCACTCAAGGCGGCCAGCATGATTCATCAAAATATGGGTATCATGCTACAGGCTCAGCAATAGAGTCTGTCGACCAATGGGCGTTAGCCTGCCACTGATTTGCTCGGTGACACTGAAACCCTACAAACGGATTCTTCCTCGAACGCTAAAACCAATACCCCAAATCCGGAAACCCCACCAACCCTGTATAAAACAGCACAGTCATCACCAGCGCCACAACCCACACAGTAGTGATATAAGTCGCCATAAGATTTTTCAATTGATCCGCAAAACTATCCCCACCTCCCGAAGATTGATTCCCCCGATTGGTCCAGCGCTGTTTCGATAGCCGAGCCAGGCAGTAAACTTTCACCCCGGCATTCAGCAGCTGATTAAAATACAAAATAAATGGCCATTCAATATGCACGCTGTTGCTGTAACGAAACAGAAACAATGACAGCGCCATGCGCGATATGGCGATCCAGATAAAATACGAGACAATATAGTAGGGGTCGTGAAGCACTGTAGCCGCGATGGCGACTATGGGACTGACCAGCATGGTCCACATGGCGATGCGCTGGTCCATAACGCACCACCAGATAAAGAATCCGATTTTGTTGGGCCCCAGTTTGAGTGCTCTGGTGCCGTTGCGCAGCATATTGCCAGACCAGCGGCGGAAGTTTTGCGTCATACGCTCTATACCAGAGCCTTCAATTTCTTCGATGGTGTAGACCAGAGCGTCGGGCACATAGAGCATTTTGGCGTCTTGGGTGAGCATGTAATACCAGGTGCTTTTATCGTCTCCGGAGAGAAACCTAAAGGTGCCCCAGAGCCAGTGATAGAGGTGGTCGGCTTCGAGCATGCGGATAAATTTATGTCGGGTTAAATGGTTGGCACGAAACATCGACATGCGGCCGGTGAGGGTTAAGACTTTGTTGGCCATGGAATGGGACTGCATGGCAATTCGCCGCTGGGCGAAGCGCATGGTGAGCCATGACTGAATCCATTTGGGGCCGTAGCAGATCACTTCTTCGTCGGTGGTGATGGCCTGGAGTTCTGGGTCGTTTTCAAATAGCGGGCAGCATTTGCGCAGGATGCCCGGTGCTAATACGGCATCGCCGTCCATAAATACAATCAGGTCATCGCTGTGGATTCCTCGCCGTGACATGGCCCGCAAGACCAGGCCTATGGCCATACGCTTGCCGGATATATTTTGCCGAATCATAACCAGCTCTAAGGACAGATGACTGGCGTACTGGCGCAGATAGCACATGATGATATCTTCATCATAGGCATCTCCAGACCCTAGCCACAAGGTGGTTGCCACGCCCGATTGCTCGACTTCTCGACAGATGCTCTGAATCACCAGTTCGGTGGTTTCTCGGCGTTCGCGAAAGGTCGTCATCATAAAATGCATGTGCCGAGGTCGCCAGCCGTCACACCAGACTTGGTCGGCGTTGGCGCGAATGGTTGGGGAGCGTTTATGCTGGTAGAACTCTGCTCGCAGCACATGGACAAGCCACCAGCTATAGCGCCATATCCCGAGAGTCCCAAGGGTAATGGTGATCATCTTCAGCTCTGGCTGCCAGATTTTATTCGGCAACCAGAGCACCGCTAACAAGCAGAGGCTGATATAGACGAGGAGTTGCAGAAGGGCTTTGCTGTTCCATTTACGCGCTTTATCAGTGCTCTGTTCACCACTGACTAGAGCACTGTAATCTCGTGTTGGCTGGTAGGTTTTCACAGCGCCTGCTGGGAAGCCACTGGGCCTTTATCGGTGTCCAATAGCCTTTTATCCAATAGCCTTTGCTCAGAAAAGTATTTGAGCACTGCATGACTGATTTTCGTAGTGGCAAAACGCACTTCTACAGGCAGCCCAGAACGGAGCCTGAGTTTGTCGACATTATCCATTTGCAGCTTGATTTCGACCCTTACGTTGCGCTGCGGGGCGTTCTCTGGTCTGTAGGCGATCTGTTGCCTGGTTGATGTCAGCGTATCCTTCTTAATTTCGGTTACATAGCCCAACCAGTGCTGATCTAAGCTGAGCAAATGCACCTGGGTTAGCTGATCGAGATAGATTGAGCGAGCTTCCTGCTCGGTAACAAAGACATCTACCACTGGTGTTTCTGTGCGCTCAAAGATGCCCAGGGTTTCACCGCGTTTGATCACCGCACCGCGCTCGTGGAGCAGTTGCACCAGACGGCCGTCGCCGGGGGAGCGTATTGACAGGTCTTCCTGATAGGCATAGAGGGCCAGCAAATCCTGCATGGCTAACCTCACCTCCTGCGCCACCAGATCAATATCAATCTGTAATAGCCGCGCCTCTTTACTGGTCACTGAGCCGGAGGTTTCAATGGCCAACATATAGCGTTTACGCTGGGCCTCAAGTTCGAGCTTTTTCTGCTCTATGGCGGTTTTAGAGTCGGCAATTTGCTTGGTTAGCTGAGGTGACTCAATAGTTAATAATGGCGTGCCCTCGGCAAGGGGCCTGTCGATCGCGCTTGATACTTGAGTAATGCGGCCGTCTACCATTGAGACAATGGATTCCATCGGCGTAGAAGTGGCCGCGGTACTGACCTTTAAGCTTAAAAAGTTTTCATAGACTGTGATGGTTAACAGACTCAGTAAGCCCATACCCAAGCCCAGATACAGCAGCGACATCATCAGCATTCGTGCTGGAATGCGTGAGGCTGGCAGCTCCGTGAGGGGGCTGGCATTGGGCTCAGTTGAAACTGAGGTTACAGGTGAATCAATGCGTAGGATTGTATCTTTTAGAGGTGTCATAGCACCGCGTATGAGCTGTTCTATAAAGTGGTTCATGAGCTCGGTTTGACGCTGATCCAGATCTATAAACTGACAGGCGAAGTGGCCAGTCTGGGAATCAATACGTACCACTTGGGCAACCACGTCAAAGGCAATCATAAAGCCCTGAAAGGGCAGTTCAAACTTCCACGACAGGGGATCCCCAAACTTTAAGTCGTTATTCCAGCGATCCCAGTTGCTTACCCTAAAGCCACCCAGACTCCAGTCCACCGCAGTGTAACTGTGGCCATCATGATATAAATTTAACGGTGTCGCGACTCTGTGGTGCAATCGCTGACAGGCTTTCTCACGGGTGATGTGCAAAGACTGTGGCCTTCCAGTGGCTATTTTTTATTTCTCGGTATAAACCTATCGCAAGTATTGGGCCAACTACTTTCTCGAGAAAAAATTAGTCAAAATCTTTTAGAGTTTTCTAGAGTTTTCTAGAAATCGATTGCAAATCAAAGAGTTAAATATTGAATTAGCGGAACCCAATGTGTGAGTTTCGGCGCCTTGTAATAAAGTCACTATTTCTGTTTGCAAAATGCAATGCAAAGCGCGAACAGAATTTCAAATTGCGATGCACTTTCGATATAAGGCCAGGCACTAATTCCTCCCAACCCCCCTTCAGCAATGACTTTAAAAGCCCTCACTAAGATATATATGAGTTGGCTCGACATTTGCTTCCTGTTCAAAGAGGCTGATATTTAAGCTTAATAAGAATAATTAGATTCAACAGGATGCAATAACAGATGGTTTTTTCGAGCAATATTTTTCTCTTTGCTTTCTTGCCGATTTTTTTATCGATCTACTATCTATGCCCAAACAAAAAACGCTCTTGGGTGATATTGATTGGCAGCTATATTTTTTATGCCTGGTGGCGGGTTGATTTTCTACTGCTGTTTATTGCCGTCACTCTGTGGAATTATTTTATTGGTCGCGGCATTTCAAATTCCGGGCCTCAATCTGTGCGAGCACGTCGATGGGTGGCTGTGGGTGTCGGCGTCAATCTCTCGGCACTGGCTTATTTTAAATACGCCAACTTCGGTGTAGCTACGGTTAATACTGCGATGACGGAGCTGGGTTTGGATCCCTGGCTCCTCACCGCAGTGATATTGCCTATAGGTATTTCCTTTTATATCTTTCAGGCCATTAGTTACATCATTGATGTCTATAGAGGCGACACCCCAGCCACTGAGAGCCTTGTCGATTTCGCGGCTTTTATTGCGCTGTTCCCGCAGCTGATTGCCGGGCCAGTGCTGCGCTATAAAGACGTGGCTGATCAGTTTTCGCAGCGCACTCATACAGTGGATAAATTTTCTCAGGGCGCTCAGCGCTTTATGCTCGGCTTTATTAAAAAGGTAGTGATTGCAGATACTCTGGCGCCGATAGTTAATCAGGGCTTTGCTTTGCAAGATCCCTCTTTTTTCGATGCTTGGTTGGCCGTGCTGGCCTATACCGCACAGCTGTATTTCGATTTCTCGGGCTATGCGGATATGGCCATTGGTCTGGGCCTAATGATGGGCTTTCGCTTTATGGAGAACTTCACCCATCCCTATATTAGTCAGTCGATTACCGAGTTCTGGCGACGCTGGCATATCAGCCTGTCCAGCTGGCTCAGGGATTACCTCTACATTCCGCTCGGGGGCAATAGGCGCGGTGAAATTATCACCTACCGCAATTTGTTTCTCACCATGTTGTTGGGCGGCTTGTGGCATGGGGCCAATTGGACATTCCTGGTTTGGGGTGCCTGGCATGGGTCGGTTTTGGCACTGGAGAAAGCTCTGGGTGTGGATACCTCAGGAGAGCGTTTCTCGCCACTGCGCTGGTTGCTGTGTTTGCTGTTAGTGATGCTTGGCTGGGTGGTGTTTCGGGCGGAAAATCTAACACAGGCGCTAACTATCTACGCTGCATTAATACCCAGAGCAGCCACTGAAATCTATCAGCTGAGTCCAGTTTATGCAGGTCAGATCACTTCCTTACAACTCTGGGCACTGGCTTTAAGCTGGCTGGTGATTGTGCTGCGTGGGTTTTATCAGCGTCAGCAGGACAGTCAGAGGGCGCAGGGAGATGTGATGCTTAAGCCCACTGCATTGGCTCCCTTCGCTTACACAGCACTCATCATGCCGCTGTTTGTGTTGGCAATCTTTAAGCTATCTGCAGAGAGTTATTCTGCGTTCCTCTACTTTCAGTTTTAAGGAGTTTGCTATGACAGGGATGTTATTTAAAAAGCTGATAGTGCTGTTTTTTTTGGCCACTGTATTTGGGGCAGGGGCCTCCACCTGGATCAATCTTAAGCCTGAAACAATAGCAAAGGTTAATACAGAGTCCACTCAGGGGCAGGGCATTAATCGCCATTACCTTTGGTCTGGGGAGCTGGCCCGAAACTTTGAGCAGCGCTATGACAGTGATTTTTCACTGCGACAGATTGGCCTCAATGCCTGGGCGGCCTTTCAATACAGTTTATTTAGGGAAGCCAAAAAGGGTTTGCTGATTGGTGATCATGGGTGGCTGTTCTCCAGTGAAGAATTTATCGCCTACCCCAATGGAGAGCTGGCTCTAGAGAACAATATTGAGTTTATTGCCGAGACTTCACGGCAGTTGGCCAGCAGAGATGTGGCCTTGATGGTGGTCTTGATACCCTCTAAGGCAAGGCTGCTGGAGACCCAGACCGGTCGCCATCAACCGGCGCCGCTGCAGCAAAAGGTCTATCCACAGGTACTTAATAGCCTTCAGGCAGAGCCTATTTTGCTTGTTGATGGTTTGCAGGTTATGAGCAGTCACCCGCAGCCTGAGTCTCTCTATCTGAAAACCGATACCCATTGGACCCCAGAGGCTGCACAGCTAGTCGCATCCAGTGCGGCGACCCTTTTAGAGCAACGTATGCCTGAGTTAGATTTGATGCCTGAGAGATTTATTACCGAGAGTGCTGGCAGCCAATCGATCGACGGAGATTTACTGCGCTTTCTGCCCCTGGCGCCGTTATTTGACAATTTAATGCCGGCAGCAGAGACCATAGATCTGTTCCAAACCTATGCCCCTGGGGATGAATTATTTGCTGAAACGGCTTTTGAGAGGCAGGGCATGCCTAAAGAGCAGGACTTATTTTCCTCCATTGAGCTGCCAGAGGTGGTTTTGCTGGGAACCAGCTTTAGGGCCGATCGGCGCTGGAATTTCGATGGCGCATTAAAACAAGCCTTCGCAGTAGATATACAAAACCTCGCGGAGCAGGGCCAGGGGCCAATAGCGCCTATGGCGAGATTCTTAAGCGATTATTTACCTGATCATTTACCTAATCAATTACAAGAGTCAGACAATCTGAAGTTAGTGATTTGGGAAATTCCCGAACGCTATCTCTCGGTTGCCTATTCCCAGAGCACTAAATTTTAAGACGAGCCTTCAAGCACAAGCACCTTAGCTCTAAAAACATAGATAGGGATATCAGATGATCAACAGACCACAGCCCTCAGCAATAAGATTGTTACAGACTCTCATATTGAGCTGTCTTTCCTTTTCCAGCTTCGCCAACGAAGCTGCGCTCTATGATTTGGCACCGCCGGACTCAGCGTTTCTGCGGATCATTAATCTACAGAAAAACACTACTACAGAGGAGATAGCACTGCATATAGGAAATAAACGCCTATCCACCGGCGCCTATTGCAGTGCCTCTGAGTTTATTTACCTGCCTGCCGGCGACTATAGCCAGCAAATGAACGGTTTACCCTGGAAGGGCATTCTGCAGCCCGGCAAGGCCTACTCCTTACTGGTTGGGGATAAGACTGTGACGCTGCTGAAGGATTACCGCGCCGAGGATTCACGGCGGGGAATGCTGGTGGTTTATAACTTTTCCAATCGCTCTAAGCTGAGCCTCACAACGGCTAAATCTGCTCGGCCGGTTCTGACCCATATTCGCCAAAATGCATCGGCAGCCCGGGGGATTAACCCCCTAAAGAGTGCTTTTTCGGTGGTCGACAGTGGCGATATTGAGGCTGTGAGTCTTGCGCTTACCGAGGCGATGATTTTCCAGCCCGGGGTTCTCTCGAGTTTGTTTATCTGCTCCGACCAGAGCGGTCTATTTACCCGTTGGGCGGATAGACTGGGTGGACGATAAATGAATCTGGTTTTGTGGTTAAAAGGAGTCAGTCTCATTTTACTCTGGGTTATTTTGAGCAGTACTGTGGCCAGTAACACTGATATTGCAGACTCAAATGCAAAACCTATAAAAAATTCACTCTGCGCCGCGGCGGCCAGCGCTGAGAACTACAGCGGTGCTTTTCTAAAAAGTTTTAAAACCCTGCAACTAGGTGAACACAACTGGTTGTTTCGGGATATGGACTTAAAGCGCGCCTATGGCCCCAGGGCGCCGGGCTATAAAAGCTTGCAGCAGTTACAGCAGCTATTGCAGATCCGGGGCATCAGGCTGGTTATGGTGCCAATTCCGGGGCGGGCGCTGGTGCACCCGGAGTACCTGGGTAAGATCGACTACGATATACAGCGTGGACGAAAGTCCTACAGTCAATATCTCGAGCAACTTCGCAGTATCGATATTGTGGTGCCGCAGATCGACAGTCTATTTCAGCAGACCCAAACCAAACCGCTGTTTTTTGCCCGCGACCACCACTGGAATCACCATGGTGCTCGCACTATCGCCAGACTGACGGCCTATGCAATCAAAGCTGAAAAGATCGCAGGTATTAAAAGACAAAAGTTTACCAGCTACAGCGTCGGTGGCGACCACAATGATGGCAGCTTGCAGCGGGCTGCCCTGGAACTCTGTGAGCAGTCTTATCCAAAAGAACCCTTTAAACTTTACCAGACTGTCGCTAAGAGTAAGACCGCCGATGACCTATTCGAGGAGCTACCAGAGCCACAGATTGTTTTGGTGGGCACCAGTAATAGCCAGGGCCGCTTAAAGTTTAATTTTGATGGCTTTCTCGCCCACTATGTAGGCACAGCAGTGGACAATAAAGCGAAGAGCGGTGGCGGCTTTGGTGACGCACTAAAAGAATATCTGAGCAGCGACGAGTTTAAGCAGTCGCCGCCACGGATAATAGTTTGGGAAATTCCTGGCTATTATTCGCTCAATGAACCGGCTTTCTTTGCTGACCTGCTCCAGGGAATGGAGACGCAGATATGAGGATTAGCCGCTCTCTGATCCATGCACTAATGTGCGCACTCACAGTGACTCTATGTGTTGGAGCTAATGCTGATAATCAGCTACTGGCCACTGCAACCTATGGCTATGACAGTAACCCGTTTAAACTATCCTCCCCTGAGGGTACAGAGTCCGGTGCCCAGTATAAAACTCTACTACTAAAATATCAGGGCGATAACCAGCGCCAAGGCAGTTCGACCAAAGCCAATTTACGTTACAGCGCGGACCTACAAAAACAACTCTACAGTCACAGCATCAGCGCTGGGGATAGCTCCATCCTCAAGGGGCATATTAGCTGGATAGAGCGGTTTAAGCTGGCAAAGCGCAAGGCTAACCTAAGACTCAGCGCTGATCTGCGCAGTGAGCAAAATACCTATTACAGCCAAATTCAGCGTCAGGTAGCCGAGACCGGCAATGGTGATTTAATGGGTGATCGCTTTAGTTTTGACAGCTTAGAGTTGAGCGCGGAGCTGACCTATTACCAGAATAAAAAAACATCTTGGTCGCTGTTATCCCGGATTGGACAGCGCGATTACCAGAGCGATTATGAGGACATAGGACTGGAGCCGTTAGATTATGACGAATTTCGTCTCCAGCCAGGGCTGCGCTACAAGGCAGATTCAGGGCTTAATGCGCGACTGTTTGTGTACCACAAATCTCGCCGTTATAAGGGGCTGCACAACGGCCCTGATAACGATTCATCACTGGTGGAGTATTCGCTAAACGGTTATGGCCTAGTCCTTAGCAAGTCATTTAAGCAGCGTATAGACACATCGGTGTATTTCAGCGGCTACTTTGCTCGAGATAATGGGATGGGTATTCGCGATCTCGATTTTCACAAGCTTGTGGCTAAGTTTAACTATCAACTTGGTGACGATGCTGAGATCACGGTTAAGGCTGAGGCGTACTGGCAAGGTTATCTGGATCTAAAACTATCGCCTGAAGAGTCTCAGATTGGAAGCTCCGGTAACAGCCGGCGTGGAACGGTATTTGAGCTTGGCTACAGCCGATCACTGGCTAGCGAAGCTATTAGAGGCTCTATTTATGTGCGTCGCGAGTACGAAGAAAACGCGCTGGTTGAACTCGGTTATCAGCGGCACATAGTCGCCATTGGACTGCATTATCAGCTGTAATCTATGGCGCCACAATGAGGATCTTGCAGTTAGTTCAGGCTCTTAACAGAATCATTCATATATGAATAGAATATGTTAGTATCCATTCACGCATAGCTAAGATAGCGCTATATCCAGGGAGAATCAAAACATGAAGGGTTTTGTTCTAGACGGCATGATGGGTTTCCTTGCACGTCAATATGATAAGAATTTAGTGTCCGAGCTGATCATATCAATGGGCCACCCTGCTGTTGGTGTCTATTTATCAATGGCTGACTATCCCGATAATACCTTAGATTTACTGACTGAAAATGCGGCAAATTTACTCGAGATACCTAAACAAAAGCTGGCAAAAATATTTGGTGTCTATCTATTCTCTGAGTTGTTAGCGCTTAATCCAAAATGGATCGAGCAAAGTCAGAACACCTTCGAATGGCTCAAAAACCATGATCTAGCTTTACATGCAATAACTGAAGTAGGCTTTCCAGGATTCGTTCCACCTTCATTTGATTGCACCGCCATCACAGAAAATATTTTGGAAGTCAATTATCGCTCAACATTCTTGCCAGCATTAATGGCTGAGGGCCTTATCGATGCAGGATCTCATCACTATAAGGAACACTTCAGTATTGAAAAAGTCAGCGAAAATCCACAGGTAGGTTTTAACCAGAAATTTATTCTCAGGCGTAAACAGGTTCAGCCTATATTTTAGTGGACTAATTAAAACACCACGGAATTACACCGCCATGATTGACGAAGTCCTATACCCTTTGCCAAATACTGACTCACCAGACTCTGCGTTTAGAGTTATGGTATCAGCCCATTTTTTCGGGGATGTAGCCTATGAACGTAATTTATCTACTCAATAAATTAGTGACTTTGGCATCTAATAAGTTTCCAATAAAGCGCTTATTGTGAAGGGTTTTATTCTACTAGAAGTCGTTAAATTCCTTAACCGGCAGTATGGTGATACGTTTTCGGCCGATCTGATACTCTCAATTAAGGCATCAATGAAGCCATCAATAAATGGTGCCTACTCACCCATTGACGACTACCTTGATAAGGCTTTAGATTATCTAATTACCAATGCTGCGACTTTACGGAAAATGCCTAAAGCGGAGCTATCAAAGATAATCGGCGCCTATTTTTTTTCAGAACTATCGAAGTTTAATAAGTCATGGGTTCGTTGCAACACTAATACGTTTGATCTCCTGAAAACCCATGATATGGCGTTTAATGAATTGACGCGAATACACTTACCAGGTTTTATACCGCTCGAATTTAGCTATACCGAAATTAGTCCTGACCGATTAGATCTTAACTAC
>Ga0075443_10000088_pt1 | contig 35099 bp, 27 predicted proteins | sample CoawatmetaG00DNA_3_FD_71583 | JGI IMG/M metagenome (GOLD analysis project Ga0075443, IMG submission 71583) | Marine microbial communities from the West Antarctic Peninsula - Coastal water metaG006-DNA | ecosystem: Environmental > Aquatic > Marine > Coastal | place: Atlantic Ocean: West... | reverse complement strand
CAACATTTGGCCCACACCGGAGTCAATAAGCACCTGCTTAAAAGCCCCGCCCGCACCGGTAATTAAAATCACGACTCCAGCAGGCTCCAATCCTTTATTGGCGATATTTAACAGTGCCTCTCGGCTTAAATCACATTTTTTGCGGGCTATTATCAACGCCAAAATAGTCGCGATAGTGAGGGCTACAAAGGGGTGCCCTAAAAAGCGCACAACGGTTAACAGCCTGCTCTCTGAATTTAATACAAATGGCGCAGTAGTGGCCAACATAATCAGCAGTAGCGGCAGTAAAATAATCGACGCCATCCAGGCAAAGCTCGGGGCGGAAACATTTGATGCTGCGGCTTGATCTCTATGGGCCTCTGGCACCGGGACAAATATTCTGTTGGCGATATATTGACCAAACATGGGGCCGGCGATAATCATTGCCGGTACGCCGGCCATTGCGCCAAACAAAATCACCCAACCTAAATCCGCCTTAACTAATTCAGCCACGGCGATGGGCCCCGGCGTAGGAGGGATAAAACTATGCGTAATAGCCAGACCAGCCAGCAGTGGAATTGCGTAATAGAGCAATGACCGACCCGAACGATTGGCCAGGCCATATAACAGCGGCGCCAAAATAATAAAGGCCACATCAAAGAAGACCGGGATGGCGACAATAAAACCAGTGATGCCAAGACTCCACTGGATTTTACCCGGACCAAAGGAATTGATCAGGCTGTCGGCAATACGCTGAATACCGCCAGAGCTCTCTAATATTTGACCTAAGATTGCCCCTAAGCCCACCACTATGGCGACAAAACCCAGGGTGCCGCCCATGCCATTTTTAATCGAATCTATAACCTGCTGTGGCTCTAAACCAGATGAAAGGCCCACCATTAAACTGGTGATCAGCAATGCCAAAAAGGCAGGCACTCGCAAACTGACAACCATAAATAACAGCAGCGCTATGCCTGCACCGGCAACAATAAATAGACTTAAATCCACATCAAATCCTTGGCGACATTAGTTTTTAACCCTTAATTCTCAGCCCTTAATTTTCAGCTCTTAATTTTCAACCATCACTGTTGCGACCTTTAGGTGGTCGCCAATAATAATTTCAAATTCACCTGGCTCAACAATAGGCTTGATATGACGGTCTAATAGCTCAAAATCTTTATTATCAATGATGAAACTCAATGACTTCTTCTCACCGCGTTTTAAATGTATACGCTTAAACGCCACCAGTTTTCTAACCGGCGTGGTCACTGTGCTGACCTTGTCATTAATATAAATCAATACCACTTCGTCGCCATCCATTTCACCTGTATTTTCAATATCAACAGTCATGGCAAGACTATCTTTAGTGGTCATGGTTTCTGGCAGGCTGAGATTGCTATAGTCAAAAGTCGTGTAAGACAGGCCATAACCAAAGTAGTACAGCGGCTGGCGCGAGCTAAGATAGAAGCCGCCGCGATGAAAGGCTGAGGGCTTGTGGTTATAAAAGCTCTGCAAATGACCCACAGAGCGCGGCACGGTAATCGGCAGTCTGCCAGCTGGGTTAATCTTGCCAACTAGTGTTTCCGCAATAGCTTGGCCGCCATACATACCCGGCTCCCATGCCTCTAAAATGGCATCGGCATTCTCAGTTAACCACTCCGAGGCAATCGGACCACCATTAACTAAAACCACGACTAATTTTGAACCGCTGGCTTTGATGTTTTTAAGCAGTTCAATCTGGTTTCCCACCAAGTCTAATGTGGGACGATCAACATTCTCAGCACTGGTTTTGTTGGGATCAAAGCGCAGTGAATTCTCACCCATAACCGCAATAACCACATCAGCTTGCTTGGCTGACTTGCTCACGGCAGATAGCTCAGCAGCGGAAATCAGTTCGTGTCGGGCAATAGCCACATGATCAATTATCGAGTCAGCTGCATATTGTTGCTTAATGCCCTCTAACACCGTAATCACATTATCGTCTGGCTGCACACGAGTCCACTCCCCCAAGAGTGCCTGATGATCAGCATTGGGGCCTGTGACTAAAAGACGCTCGACACCCTGTTTCAGAGGTAAGACACCATTGTTCTTCAGTAGCACCATAGATTTTTGCGCAGTTTTTAATGCCAGGTCACGATGAGCCTTGCGCAGCAGCGTATTATTCACTGCCTCTTGGCTGGTATAACGGTTTTCAAATAATCCTAACTGAAATTTGGCATAGAGAATTTTGCTCACCGCATCGTCAATGCGACTCTGGGGTATTTCACCCTCCTCCACCAAGGCTTTTACATTGTCAAAAAACCCCGGGCCCTGCATATGCACATCCATACCCGCCAGCACAGCCACTTTGTCCGCTTGTTTTTCTGAATCGACAATTTTGTGGGCGGTTTCAAGACGCTGAATATCCATCCAGTCGCTGACATAAAAGCCTTCAAAACCCCATTCATTGCGAATCAAATCGGTTAAATAGCCTTCATGGGCATGAGCAGGAATACCGTTAATTTCATTGTGGGCCGGCATAATGGTGTAGACACCATTTTCAATTGAGCCGATAAAGGGGGGGAAGAAAATTTCATGCAAGGTGCGCTCGGAAACATCTGCTGGTGCGCCATTGACACCATTGTAGGCAATGCCTCCAGCGACAAAATGTTTGGCAGAAGCCAACACATTGGACTCAGAGCCAAAGTCTTTACCCTGATAACCCCGCACCATGGCATTACCCATCTCCGTGACTAGGTAGGGATCTTCACCGAAGGTTTCACCAATACGGCCCCATCGCGCATCGCGCACCACTTCCACATTAGGGGAGTAGGCCCAGTGAAATCCGGTTGCGCGCATTTCACTGGCGGTGTACTGGGCCATTAATTCGGCTAACTCAGGTTCAAATGATGCGGCCAAGCCAATTTGAGTGGCATAGATAGTGGTGGCATCCATATACATGCCATGACCATGTATGGCATCGGTGGCGATCAGCAGTGGAATTTTAAGGCGCGAGGTTTCAGCCAAGCTTTGTAAAATATTGGCTTCTTCAAAGGTAGAGACTTTTAAAAACGAACCGATTTTGCCCTCTTTAATCAGCCCTGCTCTATCGCCTAAGGCTAAGGTGTAATCTGTTTTAGTGTCTTTGCTATCAAAATCGATATCCGAGGCCTCACCGACAAACTGGCACATCTGGCCAATTTTTTCATCCAGCGTCATCTCTTCAAGTAACAGCTCAACACGCTGGTCTGAAGATAAACTCGGATCTAAATAAGAGGCTGTGGCAGCTATGCTGTCGACTGAAACAATAAAGCAGGCCGACAGGATCAGCCGTTGAATAGCAGAGTTCATAAAAAAGGCCCTAGTAAGAGAGTTGTAGAGTTTTCCGCTGGCTTATTAGGAGTCAGTTATTGTCAACGGCGTATTGGTTGCGCAATCATTCTATGTAACAATAGGGTTCTTTACAACTATCAGCGCGTAAAACCTCATGTTAAAACCATGAATACCCTACGCCGTTAAATGATTGCGCAAACACACATTTGGATAGAACCATTATAATGTCGTCATTAGAAACCACTGCTCAGCATCAACTACAGCCCTTGCTGGTGGTAATCATGGGCGTGTCGGGAACCGGTAAGTCAACGCTCGCCAGTGAAATTGCCAGACGCTGCGGATTTACTTTTATAGATGCCGACTCTTTTCATAGTGCCGAAGCGATTGCACAGATGTCTCAGGGCATCCCCCTAACCGATGCACAGCGAGCGCCTTGGATAGAGCGACTATATAGCCAGCTCTGTCAGTATGAATCAGAAAATAAGAACTGCATCCTCGCCTACTCCGGATTAAAGCAACAACACAGGGAAGTCATATTTAGCACTTTTAAGAATACCGCTGGAGTCTTATTAAACGCCGACCAAAGGTTGATAACTGAGCGTTTAGCCAAGCGCACTGATCATTTTATGTCTCCGCATTTACTCAGTAGTCAAATTGCCGAGATGGAACCCTTTGGTAATGAAATACAGTTGTTAAGGCTCGATACGGCGGAGAGCATAGAACAGCTATTGGTGAAATTTGACCACTTTATGTCCTTATTAAAATAATCGCCCGTTAAGTACTTAACCCTTTGTGAAAAGGTTATTTATCCCAGCTATAGATCTCCGAAAGGCTCAAAAACAAGCAGAGACAAATAGAATAAGGACTAAATTAATCTTATTTTCTTTAGACAGCGTAATTGCTTCAGCGTAAAAAATTATAACCGGAGTGAGTTTTGGACATTATTATTTCATCTATCGCCTTTTTCAGCATAACCACCTTTGTCTATTTTAGAGTCGGGTTTGCCAACATTACCAACAGCTATAGGCTCTGGTTCCAAGATGGCTACTGGGTAAACTACAACATGGTAGAAGCTGGGGCCTGGCTTGCTAAAGCCGCTGTCATCTTGCCCGGGCTTATTTGGCAAAAAGAAATCTGGCAGTTACATGTGATTACACTGTTTACTTCCGGCCTGTTGATCTGGGTATCTGAACGGAAGTTGCTGCCGACAATGGTGGCCTTTAATACTCTTTGGATTGGGTTATCTTCGGTGGTGATTGTGCGGAATCTATTCTGAGGTGGTTAATTCAGAATAAATTGTGTCTCACGAGCTTGAGCTTGGTAACCCGCTGCCCTTGCTAAGAAAGCAGAAACTAACAGATGCGCTAGGCCTGAGAACAGACAAAAATCCAGCGCAATAGAGAGGCAATCTATCAGGGCTACTCACCTCAGCCGCAAAGGCTAAAGCGCCAAAAGAAGAACCGTGAGTGACATGATAAACAGGAACGCAACCTATCTGCACAGGGATTCCGCTCAACCTTTCGTGACTCTATTACCTACAAGACGACCTGTGACGGTGTAATGACTTAACACGGCCTCACTCATAACAAGATCCCCGACGTGGCAATCGCCCCCTATCAACGAAATACTCTGGTGGAGAGGCGTCGAGTGATAATACAGATATACGCAGATTACGTCTGCCAGACTGAGGCTGACAAAGATAAGGTAACGAAAATAAGCGCGTAATTAACAGGTAAATCAATGGAACGATCACTTTTACCCCTTCGTTCAATTATCGTTTAAGCCTCTGGCTCCACTGCTCCACTACTCCCAAGCAGGGTTATACAACCATGGATGGGCGATTGCGGTACTGTGATCAGTTATCAAGTGAATTCATGGTACCAAATTGCGAACAGTGAAAAAATTACCCGTACAGCAGACACTTATAAAAGCTAAAAGGCATGCGAAGAAAGGCGAAGTAACCTGTGCTCAAACGCTTTATCGTAAGATCTTAGATACTTTTCCCGAAAATCAAAGGGCGCAACAAGGCCTAACGGCTCTAACAAATTCTCATAAAGCTAATATCACTCAAAATCCACCTCAAGATATCGTTGAGAATTTGATTGATCTTTATGAAAAAGGGCATTTGGCAGCAGTAGTTGATCAGGCTCAGAGGCTCGCGGAAAATTATGCGACGGCTTTTATCATTTGGAATATTCTGGGTGCTGCAAATAATGGTTTGGGTCGGTTTTTTGAAGCGTCTAAAGCATTCGAAAAAGTGACGGAACTAAACCCAAACTACCCTGACGGTTTTAATAATCTTGGGATTGCGCTCAATCAGCAAGAGAAGCTGGACGAGGCCATAGAAGCATACAGCAAGGCCATATCCCTCAAGCCAGATTATGCTGAAGCCTATAGCAATATGGGGAATGCTCTTAACGGCCAAGGAAAGCTCGGCGAGACCATCGAAGCATACAATAAGGCCATAGCCCTCAAGCCAGATTATGCTGAAGCCTATAACAACATGGGGCATGCCCTTAAAGACCAAGGGAAGCTTGGCGAGGCCATAGACGCTTTCAGCAAGGCCATATCCCTCAAGCCTGACTATCCTAAAGCCTATAGCAATATGGGAAATGCTCTTAAAGACCAAGGAAGGCTGGGCCAGGCCATAGACGCTTTTAGCAAGGCCATATCCCTCAAACCTGATTATGCTGAAGCCTATAACAACATGGGGAATGCTCTTAGAGACCAAGGCAAGCTTAACAAGGCCATAGAAGCTTTCAGCAAGGCCATATCCCTCAAACCTGATTATGCTGAAGCCCATAACAACATGGGGGCTGTTCTTCAAGAGCAACGGAAGCTTGACGAGGCCATACAAGCTTTCAGCAAGGCCATAGCCCTCAAGCCTGATTATACTGAAGCCTATAGCAATATGGGGAATGCTCTTAAAGACCAAGGAAAGTTGGGCGAGGCCATAGACGCTTTCAGCAAGGCCATATCCCTCAAGCCTGATTTTGTTGAAGCCTATAACAACATGGGCAATGCTCTTAAAGACCAAGAGAAGCTTGACGAGGCAATAGAAGCATACAATAAGGCCATATCACTCAAGCCTGATTATGCTGAAGCCTATAGTAATATAGGGATTGCAACTCTTATGAAGCAGGATTTCACAAAAGGGTTTGAATTGTATGAGTGGCTCCTAAACACCAAAAAATTTCTTGGAACAAAATGGAACACGCCGAAGCCCATTTGGGCAGGTCAAAGAAAAAAGAATGTATTTTTATGGGCTCAGCAGGGCATCGGTGATGAAATTATGTTCGCATCACTCATCCCCGAACTATCTGCCGTCTGCTCAAGACTAATTATTCAGTGTGATAAACGCCTCATCCCGCTTTTTAAGCGCTCATTTTGCCAAGACATTATCTACCTGAGTGACCGATGCTCTGTGCAAGAGGCGGATTATGATTTTCACATACCAATGACATCGCTTCCTAGAGTCTTTCGACCCAGCTTGGAAAGCTTTAACGCATCCTCAAAAGGATATTTACATTGTCTAAACGATAAGGCGTGCGAACTAAGAAAGGTAATCTTAGGAAGTGATATAAAAAAGCTTATCGGCATCAGTTGGGCTTCAGCATCAACGTTACCCAGTGCGCATCACAGAAACATAAAGCTCGCACAGCTTGCCAAACTCTTAGATGGACCTGACACGCAGCTCATCAGCTTACAATATGGCGATGTTTCTGAGGAGATTTTACAGTTGAGATCGGACTCAGGCATTCAAGTTACGGAAGTTGAACAGGTTGATAACCGTAATGATATTGATGGTTTAGCAGCCCTCATCATGGCCTGTGATCAAGTGGTTTCTATCGACAATGCAACCGTTCATTTAGCCGGAGCCTTAGGTGCTGACACTAAAGTATTATTGCCGTTCAATCGAGATTGGCGATGGGGAATTGAGCAGCCAAGTAGCTATTGGTACGATTCGCTCACCTTATATCGACAAAATCGCCCGAACGATTGGGACAAGGTTTTTGCTCAAGTGCGAGAAGACTTGAGGGCTTGAGGGCTTGAGGGCTTAAGGGCTTAAGGGCTTAAGGGCTTAAGGGCATTATGAAAGATATTGTTTGTCTACCAGTGCATGATGCGGTGGCAGTCCAGCAGTATCAGAAGGGATGGGCAAAGGGGATCATGTTAGAAACGTGGCAGAAACATGCGAGAGGGGTAAGTACAAAGGTGAAGATCGATTACCCACTCTAAGGAACAACTGCAACAATACTTAAAAAACATCATTGATGGAGCTGTTAGGCCATTAATCACTCGTTGCGGATATTGAGACAACGAAACCTACTCGAGTAATCGAGAGTTCAATTCGGTGTTAAAGCCCAAACCTTAATAAACTCACTGCTGGTATTGGCCTGTATGGTACCTATTTCGATAGCCAGATAGCAGAGCTTGTGATGAAGACAATGCAAGCTGATGGCATAGTAGTGTTACCGATACACGACAGTTTTCTTGTTAGAACTGACTATCCGCAGTGGTTAGAAGTGGTCATGGAAGCTGCTCTTAAAGATGTCACTGGTGGTATTGTTGCCACAGACGCTGATGGCCCTAAGCTGTCTAAGCACTTTGCACTGAGCAAGAAAGAGTTGATTAACGACGAAAGCAATGGAATAGTTAATGGCGGCTCTTTAGAGCTTACTAGTTTGTTTGAAGAATCCGTAATGACAAGATATTTGAGCTACTGCCAACAGTCGGATTCTCAGAAGCTCTAAGACCAATAACTACAAACTTCTAGAAGTTGCTCCTTTTAGAGCTCTTTAAAGCTCTATAGGTTCATTGAGTTTGTTGAGTCCCTACTGTTACCCTGCGAGGCTGAGAGCTAGTAGTTGTTACCACTAGTTATCGTTAATGTTTCGCTAGAGCCTCTATTACGGGAAACAGGTTCAGCAGTTCCTTTACTAAGAATAATTATAGGCTTCGTATATGTGCCTCTTTCGCCTTTACAGCTTCGCACTACTCATAATTCTAGTCAGCTCTAACTTAGCTGCAATCTCACCTCCAGATACTAATAACTCCGTGATTTCCATTTCACGTGCAGCGTACAGTGAAAAACTGCAGGGCTTTTGGCTGGGGCAAAATATTGCCAACTGGACTGGTTTGATCACCGAAATGGATAAGGTGGGCACACCGGAGACAATGCCGTTTTACACTGATGAGGATTGGGGTAAGCCTGACTTAAAAGCTATGTGGGGTGAATATGTCCCCCATGCTAGCCACATTGATTTTTACTTTGAGGAACAAGGTCAACCCTGGGGCTCGGATGACGATACAGATATCGAATATATGTATTCCTTTCTCCATGATCAGCATCAAGTCAACAAGCTTAGTGCTGAGCAAATACGCAGGGGTTGGTTAAAGCATATTTACTCCGAGACCGATGCACCACTGTTTAAGAAATTCTCTGATTCCACGCCACAAAAAGACAACTTCTTGTGGGTGTCAAATGAGCGAGCGCGTATCTTGATGGAGCAGGGTATGAGCCCGCCAGAGACCAGTGATCCGGCTAATAATTCGAACTCTCTAATGATTGATGCCCAGCTCACCACTGAGATATTCGGTCTTCTAGCGCCAGCCAGAGCCGATATAGCGGTGGAAATTGCCTCGCTGCCGATTCGCACTACGGCTATTTTAGATGCCCAATGGATCTCGCAGTTTTATGTGGCTATGCATGCATTGGCCTCTAGGGTGGATCCTACCCTGAGCTTAAAGGAGCAGACACAGTGGCTCGCTGAACAGGCGAGAAAGCAGCTCCCCGAAGATTCTAGCGCTGGGAAAATGTATGCTTTCGTTAAAACCCAGTATCTGAATAATCCAAACAAAGAGGATTGGGAAAGTACCAGAGATGCTTTGTATCAACGCTATCAGTTATTGATAACCGATGGTTACACCTATGATCAGCCCTTCGATGCGGGAATCAATTTTGCCGCAAGTTTGGTCAGTCTGTTTTACGGTGAAGGTGATATCAAACGTACACTTCAGATTGGTACATTGGCGGGCTGGGATTCAGATAACCCTACTGCCACCTGGGGTGGATTACTGGGCTTTATGCTGGGTAAGCAGGGGGTAGAAGAGGCCTTTAACAAAACCAACCTTTCGACCAGCTATTCGATTCATCGGACCCGACGGAATTTTCCCGACCAGACTCCAGATCAACTGGGCGAAGATGATTTCGCCAATATGGCGGCTCGAGATTTACGCACCATAGATAGGGTGGTGGTGGAGTTGATGCAGGGATCAATCGATACGGATACCAATCGATGGATAATTCCTATCTTGTAGAAGGGGGTAACATGTAGTCTTGATCAAGCACTAGGCTAGCGGCTTCTCGCTTAAATTCCGTACTGTACGTTCTTCGTTTGTTCATCATTAAACACCTCTCATCCAGCGGTGACCTTACCACCTAAGTTGGTGTCCGACTTTATTAAACCACTACACACTACCTAGCGTTCAAGAATCGGCGTACAGTCATTCGAGTAGAGTTATTAACACTGAAGCAGTACCAAACTTACTAAGGCAGGACTTTCACCTGCTGCACCCCGTCAGCTGCGCTTAGCGCACGCCCCGTTATTAAGACCCTAAAGAGAGGAAAAACCCCACCTTGGAGAAGACAAAAAGAGAGCGTGCTTTAACTTTTTTTGTCCATCCAACAATATTAAAAAGACGAGACACATATGCGAAAGGAACCTGAGAGCCTGTGAATATCTCTGTGGTGCGATGACGAAAAAATCACAAAGCGATTTGGTATCGCACCACAATAGGGAAGCTACAAAGCGTCAATATGATACTTGACCCCTTTTTCATTCTATTACTGCTTCGCGAATTCATACAATAAGTGCAATTCCTCTGATTAAAAAAACAGTGTACGATATTTTTTCAATCAGAAATGCCAAGCCTGGCATCCCATAACCATTGACAACCCAGCACCGCCCTCCTTAACCTGTTTCAAAGCCACCGGTTATAAGGAATCAACCATGACACGCCCAAGGAAGGAACTGGTGTCCGTTGCGGACACGCCCTACTATCATGTAGTTTCCCGCTGTGTTCGCCGCTCCTTTCTTTGCGGTGTTGATCATTCTAGTGGCAAGGATTATGAATACCGCCGTCAATGGATTGAAAACCGCATGCGGATTCTCTCTTCGCTTTTTGCCATTGATCTTTGCGCCTACGCCGTTTTATCAAATCACTTTCATATCGCGTTGAAGCTGTGTCCGGAAGAAGCAGAAACCTGGACCGACGACAGGGTGGTCGAGCGCTGGACAAGTCTGTTTAAAGGCCCCCTGCTAATCCAAAAATGGCAGGCCGGTGACCCGCTAATCCCCGCACAGCTAAAAACCATTAGCGACTGCATTGCGGTTTATCGTGAGCGACTGAGCAGCTTAAGCTAGTTTATGAAATGCCTGAACGAACCCATAGCCCGCCACGCCAATAAAGAAGATGGCTGTACCGGCCACTTCTGGGAATCTCGATTCAAATCACAAGCACTGCTCACTGAAGAGGCGGTACTGACTTGTATGGCCTATGTCGATCTAAATCCCGTCAGAGCCAAGATGGCAACAACCCCCGAAGCCTCAGACCACACCAGCATTCAAGAACGAATTGCCCCACATTTTAATCTTAAAGAAGCCATTCGTCAGCAGATCGACCAGCAAAGCTTAAGGCGTTTTGAGATACCTCTAAAACCCCTAGCTAGATTTGAAGGTGATGTCACTAATCAAAAACAGCGAGGAGTTTTATTCAGCGCTGAAGACTATATCCAGCTAGTCGATTACACCGGAAGAATCATCCGCCCCGGCAAACGAGGTGCAATTCCTCAGCACCTCCCGCCTATTCTTGAGCGGCTAAACATTAGTCAAAAAGAGTGGCTGGAATATTCAACAAAATTTGAGCGAATTTTTTATCATCGCTTTGGTCACCGAAGACAGCACCAGACGAACACTGGCTAAATGACCCCTCCAAATTCAACCTTCCAATGACGCATTAAGTACCAGTGGGGTTGCTGTGAGTGAAATTCGGGATTTTTATGCATTTCGCTAAAAAAGCAGTGAAGACTTAAAAATCCAACTCTCAAATAGCCAGAAAAAAATCAGATCTCGGAATCTTTCAGCTGCTTTTTTAACAGTGCCTGTCCGTGTTACCGCTATAGGCCCACCTTTAAACACTGCTTTTCATATTTTCGCATTTGCTGGACATAGCTTAAGTCTGCCGGAATTAGCGACCCTCTACCTGCGAGTTGCTGTGCCCGGTTTAGCACTTCACGCTGTTCAGCTATTCGGATAGGTACTACTCGTGAGCGCCCGCCTTTACACCAGGTGGATTTTAATTAGATATGGTCTTGTTTGTCCGCAATGCGCAGCTGGAACTTAATTGACTCTTCTAGTCTTAGACCAAACACCGCCTGAAGCGCCAAACTTATTTGGATATAGCGGCAACTTATTTGATGATGCTTTTCTGGCTCAAGTATTTTGGCTTTCGATGCCTTGGCAACCAACTGCCGCGCACCAATCCCATAATGTTCATTGGTGCTCGCCACCACCTGTGATCGACCTAACTTGTTCGCCCACCATCGCAGAACAGACAGACGGTTCTTTAGAGTGCCAACAGCCAGGTTTTCACTTTGATAATGATTAACCAACGCTTATACATGTTTTTGCTTGAGGGACCGGGATGCCATACCCCGATAGCCTAATGCTTGTAAATCATTGGCTAAGTTTTGTAAGGTCTTGTGACGATTGAATTACGTTGAGTAACTGCCATTGTAATCCCCCCAATAAACTAAAGGCGGCAAAAGTAGAAAATTCCACTAAGATATAGAGAGGAGTTTTTTTTGAGAAAATAAAAATTTACAGACAGCCAAATCATGGCGATGCTGAAACAGAACAAAAATGGTATAGCGGTTGCCGATCTGTGCCGAGAGCACGGCCTAAGCCAAGCTCAGCTCTACAAATGGCGTACAAAGTTTAGTGGCATGGACACCTCAATGATTAAGCGCATGAAAGAGCTGGAAGACGAGAATCGACGGCTCAAAAAGATGTATGCCGAGGAGAAGCTAGTCGGCGAGATTGCCCGCGAGGCGCTAGCAAAAAAGTGGTAAAGCCATCTCTCCGACGCGAGCTGGAGCTCAACCTCCGTATTAAACCGCGACGTAGGCTCAAGCGAGACAAGCCTGAGGCCCTAAGCAATACGAGCGACACAACGAATGGCTTCTAACAAAGAACAACTACTAGGAGCTCATCAATTACAGACTATACAGGAAGACTAAGAACAAAGGTCAGTATAGTTACCCTGCGGGGCTAGACCCTAAAAGACTAGCAGTAGTTGTATGCTATAGCAGCTACAAGAGTGAAGGCTGAACCAACAACTATTACATTACCAGTGCTTAATTAGAATACCCATCAGCACACGATGCCATAGCTGTGTAGCAGCAACACCAGCAATGAGCTAAGGAAGTCATGCTAGAGACTTGGCAGGCTCATTTGGATGGTGTGGGGACTAAGGTGAAGGTCGATTTTGGCTTGATCAAGAGACTTCCTTAGAAAATTAATCCTTAACTACTCATCAAAGAACTCTCTCAAATGTTCAAAAAGCTCACGGGCATTAACTTCGATTCGCCACTCATCATCTTCTTCGTCATCAACATAGTTTAAAGTTAGCATTCCACAATCATCGACGCACATTGTAGTTTGCTCATCTAAATGAGTGATTTCATTTACTATAGGCTTCATTAGCTTCTCTCTTTGCTCTCTTCATAGGCTGGTGATTTTTTCCATATTATCTTATTGCATTTTAAAATTAAATAGGTTTTTCGAAATTCATGGAAAATTTTTCAAGTTCCCCAGTCTCATAATCTTCCATAATAACTATCGGTGTAAAAATTATATCTCCATCATTGACTCAGCTAGGCATTAGTAACACCCCTGAGCCTTGTGTTTACTGTTGTTGACACCCCTTAAGTTCATTACCAAAGGCACATACACGCCTACTATCAGACTCACACAAGGCTGCCACGAGTATGCTTATGCCCACGGTTAATGCTTAGGGGCGGGGAGTCCTCTGTGGGCTGGTGATTGCGACTATATCTGGGCAGATACTTTATAGACAGATCTGCAATACCTCACCTTAAACGCACAAAAAAACCTTGGTTACCAGGGCTTCTTCTAGGGACTGCATGTCGTCAAAGATAACCTTTCCGCTCCATTGTTATAAACAAGTCGGCAAGTAGCTCTGTATCTATAAGAGCTCCATGAGTGGATCTTTTGGTTCTGTCAATTTCGAAATAGTCACATAGAGAGTCTAGACTTTTACTTTCTACTAACTCCGTCATTGATTTTTTAGCGGATTTTAACGTGCAGATAGACTCATTATTTAGAGCAGAATAACCTATTAATTTAAGTTCATTATTGATCATTCTTAGATCGTATGATGCGTTATGGATGACCAACGTACTATCGCCAATAAATTCCAGAAAATCATCTGCTATAGATTTGAATTTTGGCTTATCACTAAGGAATTCTTTTGATAGACCATGTACGTTAAAGGCCCTATCAGGAATTCCAATTGTTGGGTTTACGTACCTATGAAAACTACTTCCTACCTTCCCATTTTCTATCTCAATACATGCAATTTCCACAATCTTATCTGAATTAGAAAACCCAGTAGTTCCTGTGTCTATAGCAATTAGGCGTGTTGACGGATGATCCATATTAATATCCTATGTTCACATAATTATTTAAACAGAAAATTATCACTGGCGAACTTATTTTCAATGAAACTAACATTGGCTCTATTTTTTTCGCGGCAGCTCTTTCAATAACTCAGGCTTTGATGGACGTATTAACGAAATTTCGAGGCTAACCTTGGTAGCCGAATTTTTTTAAATTAAATAAAAACCAAAGACAATGTGTTTAAGATACGAATATAATTATTATCATAATAAATAACACTCGTAATATTTTCTTAGAATTTTCCGCGATGCCTTTAAGTAACGAATAAAGGTAAGCGTGACAAAAGTAGTAGCGCACTTCAACACGTATCGACGTTGCCCTCTAGCTTGATGTGCGTTATATCAATTTATCTGACAGCTAACCGGTGTTACGCAAGCCGGCGGCAATACCAGTAATGGATATCATTAAGGCTTGCTCTAATACGGGTGCCGAGCCCTCCTCTAAACGGCGCAGGCGACGCATTAATTCTACCTGCGTAATATTCAATGGATCGACATAAGGATTGCGTACATCAATCGAGAACCGCAGCATAGGAATATCTGCCAATGGCTCTTTCCCACTGACATCAATAATCGCCTTGCGCGCCTCAGCCAAACCCTGCTGTAATTCATCTCCCAAACCAATTAACTGCTGATCGTCCAGTAATCGCTGTTCATAATAGCTGGCGATTTTAACTTCAGTTTTTGCCAGCACCATTTCTAACATATCGAACAAAGCGCGAAAAAAGCTCCAGTGTTTATACATATCTTGCAGGCTTTCCAACTGCCCCTCAGACAATTCATCGGCCAGGGCTTTACCCGTTCCCAGCCATGCTGGCAGCATTAAACGCATTTGTGTCCAGGCAAACACCCAAGGGATAGCGCGTAAACTTTCAACGCCACCGCGATTATTACGTCTAGCTGGGCGACTACCTAACGATAAACGCCGTAACTCTTGCTCCGGTGTTACACAACGAAAATACGGTACGAAGCGTGGATCATGATGAACAACGCGGCGATATTCCTCTACAGATCGATCCGACAACTGTTGCATCATCTGCCGCCAGCTTTCTTTAGGCTTGGCAGTCGGCTGCAGAGTCGCCTCTAAGGTACCCGAGGTATAGAGCTCTAAATTTCGCTTGGCAAGTTCAATCAAGCCAAATTTAAACTGAATCATTTCACCTTGCTCGGTGACCCGCACACTGCCGTTAATCGTACCTGGCGGTTGCGATAACAAAGCTTCACGGACGGGGCCACCACCTCGACTGGCAGAACCGCCACGACCATGGAAAAATGTAACGTGTACATTATGGCGTTCACACACCGCACTGATCGATTCCTGAGTTTGGTACTGCGCCCAAGAAGCCGCAAAAAACCCCGCGTCCTTGGCTGAATCCGAATAGCCAATCATCACTTCTTGATGGCCATCGATATCATTGCGATACCATTCAATCGACAACAAACGTTCAATAGTCTCTGTGGAACCTTGAAGATCACTCAGAGTTTCAAATAGCGGCGCAATTCTCTGCGGTGTTTTACAGCCCATTACTTTTTGTAACAAACGTACAGCCAACACATCAGACGGATGTGTTGCCATAGAAATAATATAAGCCCCTAACGCAGACGGGGGCTGCTGCGCCAATACTGCAAACGTATTCAATACTTCCTGCACATCACTCGATGCAGGAAATTCACGTGGAATTAATGGGCGAGGATTTTGTAATTCGGCAACAAGGAAGTTTTGCTTCTCGACTTCTGGCCAAGCGCTATAAGGCTGTTCGTTAAGGCGAATACCCAAGTGTTCGGTGATTTCTTCAATCACTGCCTCATGGCGCATAGACTCTTGTCGAACATCTAATCGTAATAACGTTAAACCAAAACACGCAACGCGGCGTAAAAGAGTTTCTAAACTCCCTTTCGCTAAATCATCCATTCCGCAATCGAGTAGCGACTGTTGAATTAGCTGCAGCGGCTCACGCAGCTCGTCATCATTCAAATAAATAGGCAGATTTAGTTTTTCGCCTTTAAGTTTCGCCTCTGCCCAACTGCGTGTATTGCGCAATTTCTCCCGAACGTCACGTAATAATTCACGATAGGGTTCAGGGTGATCACCTACGCGAGCACGCAAAGCGGCATTGCATTTAGAGAGCGAAAGATCTTCTCGCAACTCATTAATATCGCCCAAAAAAAGTTCAGCCGCCTCCCAACGTGCCAAAGTCAAAACCTCCTCTGTCACTTCCGCCGTCACATTTGGATTGCCGTCACGGTCCCCCCCCATCCACGAAGAGAATCGTATCGGTACGGCATCAATAGGCAAACCACAACCGGTATGTTTTATTAATTGGTGATCAAGGTCACGCAAAAAATCCGGCAGCGCTTGCCACAGGGTATTTTCAACGGCGGCAAATCCCCACTTAGCCTCATCTACGGGCGTGGGTCGATGACGCCGAATTTCATCGGTGTGCCATCCCGCAATAATACGACGACGCAACCGCTGTAATGCTCTATCGCGTTCAGAGGGTGTTAAATCCGTCCGATCTAACTGCCCCAAAATATCGCTAATATCGTTATGTTTTCGCAACAGTGTACGACGGGTAACTTCGGTAGGGTGTGCGGTGAGCACCAATTCAATCTGCAAACCCGTGAGAGTCTGGGCAATTTTATCTGGGCTGTAACCTGCTACAAGCAAACGTGGGAGTAATTCAGCAATCGAGCCGACTTGCGGAGCGGCATCGACATCAAGCTGGTGCGCGCGACGACGTCTAACTCGGTGATGCTGTTCAGCAATATTAGCATAATTTAAAAAGTGAGTGAACGCACGCGCCACCGGCACCAAGTCAGCATCAGGTAATACACTCATGACTTCCAACAGCGGCTGCCAATCATCATTGCCCCGCGCATCTTTGGCTAACCGCCGAATCTCTTCAACTTTCTCAAATAAGGTGTCGTCGACTTGCTCGCGCAGAGTATCACCCAATAAGTCACCCAGGAGGCGAACATCTTCCCGTAGAGGTTGGTGTGGGTCTTGATTCATGGGGTACCACCTGTTGGTGTCATAAAAGTGAGCAGCGATTTGATGCTATTTGTATCACTATACTTTTTTAAAAACTAATACTCATGGAACAAACACAGACAGAACTTGGCGTCACACGTAAATCTGAAGGCAGGTTATTGCGACAGTGTATAACCGAGAGCACGGCACCGACTTGCGTTAATGTATTGACAAAGCGCTGCAGTGCTGAATCGTTACCGCAGCAGCTCCGGTAAGACATCAGGATTATTGGCCCAAGCTAAGGTCTTGAAAAAATTGTTGTGGCACGGCTGAATGATAGGAGAATGAACGTCTCAATTTTTTAAATAATAAATAGTTAGCCGTGCTAGGTCCGATCTTAAAAACTAATCTAAGCGCCAATAATACCGGCATGTAGAGCTCTCATCCGAGATTTAGATCGATCCTATCGAGACTCTGCCAATAGACCACACCGCATTAGCCGCGCTAGAGGGAGAGCTACCCTAACTTGCTCCGGATAGGGTTGTCGAACCAGTGATCCAGACGCTCTCGAGCAAGCTCAGGCTGATCCAGTACAACATCTGCGGAAGGTCGGTGAAATGTAACCTCCACAACCTCGCTATCGGGGTCCGTCATATACACCGAATAACACCAGTCATGGTCAACGGTAAAGCATTCAACGCCTGCTACTTTGGCCCGCTCATAAAGGTCATTCACATTGTCAACACTATCAGTGCGAAAGGCAATGTGGCGCTCAAATGCATCATCAGTGTGCTCGGCTATCTCGCCGTGAAAACCCTCTTCAAACTGGAAAAAGGCAATCATCGAACCGTCAGCCACCTCGAAAAAACAATGGATATAGTTAGACTTTTCGTTCGTCACGGGGTCGTAGTCTGCGACCTGCGACGAGGTGAGCGGCAAGCCAAGCAGGTCTTCGTAGAAAACCCTTGTCTTGCGGATATCCGCAACCCGTACGGCGGAATGCGAAAGTTGTTTTACGCGTGTATTCGAACGCCGCTGAGCCATGATCTGCGGATCGTTTACGGTATAGCCCTTTAAAGCTGCAGCATCTGTCATTTCTCAAAACTCCGGTCAGTATTTATATAATATAAGGCGTTGTCACCTCATGCTATCGTTAGCATAACCGCTTCTTTGTTAACCGTCAAGTGAATATCCGTCAATTAATATTTACAGCTGAGCTGAACAGTTTCTGCGGTATTGATCTTGTATCATGGAGCGTCGATGTGTGTGGTTGACCCTCTGATGACGAAGGTTGACTGACTGATGGAGCGATGGGGTTGGATAGGGTTAGTGACACCTCTTTGCAGTTGATCTAGGAACCAAAGACCACATGAGCGTGCAAGGGATTCGATAGGCGGCTGCACGGTTGTAAGGCCAGGCCCCAGCCACTTATACCAGCTCGGATTACCAAACCCGACCAGCGAAATATCATCCGGGATGGACACGCGATGCTCCATCAAGATTTCAAACGCACCCTGAGCAGCGTCCGCTGAGCCCGTCAGAATGGCGGTGGCTCGCGGCGTTTGTTGCAAGATGGTCGCAACCGAGTTCTTTCCCAAGTCAACTCTTGGTAGCCCAATATACTCATCAAGCACCACCCCCTCGATTCCCGACCCCGCTATTGCTTCTTTAACCCCTGCAAGTCGCGCCCTGCCTGTGGAGAGACCGTCAGTGCCACCAATATAGGCCAGATGTCTGTGTCCGAGTGAAAGCAGGTAGGTTGCGGCGGAGGCCATCGCTGCTTTGTCGTCAATTTCAAAAGAGGTATCGCCAAGCGATGGTAGAAAACGTAACAATTGTACATGGGGTATATTGCGGAGCAGACGAATACTATCCTTATTCGGCGTTACAGTGGGAACGATAATAATCCCGGCTGCGCGCGCATCTAAACACGCGCGGATGTGACGACTTTCGGAATCCTGATTGTCGCCTGTGATAGACAATGATATCCGATAGCCTTCGCGGTCAGCGCATTCTGACAGAGCTTGGGCAACCGAGGCATAAAAGTCGTTCCGGACATTAGGAAGAATTAACCCGATCTCGTTGTTTGAGCCGCCACGCATGACACGAGCTGCCAGATTACCGACATAGTCCATCTCATCTGCGACCTTGTGTACTTTCTCCTTAGTACGGATGCTGATACGAGGGTCGTCCGTCATAGCGCGCCCAACCGTCGATACTGAAACGCCGGCTTTTATCGCCACCTCTTTCGCTGTAACCATTTTTTTAACTTCCATTCTAGCGCAAGATGTTAGCATAACTCACAAGGGGAAAATGGGGTTATACATTATCCTTAACCGACACATTAAAATTGGTCGAGGTCACGACCGGTCACGACGACGCCATCAAAATTTTGGCGGACACCATTCACATAATGGAGATAGTCAGTCTCTTCGTCACTACCCATGATCAGGTGTGACAGTACGACCATCTTCACGCCGGCTTTCTGCGCCAACTTCCCCAGCTCCTCAGAGGTTAAATGCTCCTCCCGCATATGCGCGATATGCGCACGGGTGCGCTCTAGATCTTCAGGCGATGAATTTTTATAGAGACTGTTGAGATACTTCATGGTCTGCTCGATATCAATCACCTCGCTTACCAAGATGTCCGCGCCCTTGGCCAGCTTTGCAATAGCATCGCTAGGCCCGGTATCACCGGTAAATACAATCGATCGATCTTTACTGTCAAATCGATAAGCGTAGGACTCTATCCGGTGCTCAAACAAGGCATCGGCATTCATCGTGGTGTAATGCGAATTGCCCACTGCCGTTACCCTCACCCGCTCATCGACAAAGACTTCCTCCGAGGTCGAGATATCAATATCGTGTGCGTTAACAAATTGCGTTAACGATAGCCGCGGCGGCAATTGTGCAGCATAAATTTTGACTGGGTCTCGAAGGTAGGCAAGCGCACCTTTAACAAAATTACCGGTGCCCGGTGGCCCGTATACTTCAAAGGGCTCCGATTTGCCTCGGGTCCACGCAAGACCAACTACCGGCGCCAGACCGATAACATGATCCAGGTGAAGATGAGTGAGAAAGACATTGGTTATATCTTCAACATCAAAGCCTGCCCATTTAAGCTGACGCGAAACACCCGTGCCGGTATCAATCAAGTAAGGATAGCCGTCGACGACAATAAGATTGGCCGGCTGAGATCGGTGCTTACGAATGGTAGGGCCACCCTGCGTGCCCAGAAGTACAAGCCGGGTACCTGTATCCGCAGCTGATACTGGCGCGTCAGCGGCGGGCGTCCCCGCATGGGGGACAAACGATAGACCACACAGCGAAATTAGTGCTATTGCGTTAATCAACGTTACTCTTAATTTAATCAATTCATCATCTCCAAAAACAGGTGCCCGGAAAAGCCAATCTATATTCTGGATAACGAATTCTCTCCGTCTTCCGCACGCTGACTCTTCAAAAAAATGCTATCGTTAGCATACTTTAATGGTAACAAACGTCAAGCTATTTCAAAATACACCGTCATCTTTTCCGCAGTCACTGCATGCCATCTCTATTCGATTTTTAATCGTCCAGCATATTTTTCTTGACCGATGTCTCAAAGCTGATAACTGAAACTACTCGCCGTTCTTTTGGCATTGACTTTCGCTATACAGCGACTTACAATTCATGCTATCGATAGCACCAGTCCATGCATTGCAGAGACCTTTGGGGAAAGGCAGCACTGTCGGCGCAATGACTCACAATAATAAGGGTAGGAAATAATGGTAGACGATCACGCTTCAGAACAACCCCTACAGCAAGTATTGAGCACCGGCACACTGGCTATATTATTGGTTCTGGCCATTGCCACTTTGTGCATTGCACCTTTCGAACACCGATTTTTTGTTGACTGGGTGGCAACTGCCTTTATAGCGGCAACGCCTGCACAAGTTGTTCTGGGATTGCTTTGGAACAATAACAAACCGGACTGTATCAGTGGTTTGTCTCAACCAGCTAAGGGGCTATCTCTGCTGGCGATTACCCTCGCGGTCGGGGCGCTAGTTTTTACCCTGCTCATACTACTGATGAGTGGGGGTTATGGCATGACCCCTATGTTCGTGCAGTTTACCATCATGACCGTAGTAGCGATTTTATGGGTTTTACTAATATGGCAGTGCTGGCCATTAACTAAACTGAGCGAGGATCCCTTTAAGTTTGGAAGTTTGGCATTCCTTTTTTCCTACGTCTTAGCTTACCTACTCTGGACAATCTTTTTTGATTACAGCCTGCTGGGAACAGTGGGTCACCCGCTCTATCATTCCGATATCGACCCGCAGGGTTTATTCAACATGTGGTCTGCTATGACTTTTTGTATCACCACGGTGGGTGTCATTGTGGTTCATACCCTGTTTGATTTCTGGCCGGTCGATAAGCTTGCCGGTCAGGCTACCCAACCCTTACGAGGATTTATCGCGACCGGCTACATCTTAGTACTGTCGTGGCTGATTCGTGCAATCTTTGTCGACGGCCTCGGTATGGCTCCGGTTGAATACTTGGTCAGAGTGCCCGTTTGCTTGATTTTTGGAAGCTTTATCGTCAGTAACATGATGCAGTTTTCGCTGTTTCCGAAATTTGCGCAGCCGATTCGAGGCTTAGTGTTATTAGTCTGCGCGGCGTTAACAGCTGTGGTGATGTATGAGCTTTATTCCCATGCATCAACCTTGCACGCCGGCACAGTTCTAGGAATGGGACCCGACAACGATTTTGCCAAGGAACTATGGATTGCCTCGGCCATGCTGGGCGTGACCTTTCCGATTATCTTTGTGGTGTCTGGATTCTTTGCTTTCTGGCCGCTCAAGCGCTCTTGAGCGCAGCATCTTTTGAGATATTCGAAATAACTTTACACAGCCCTTTCAAGAACCGCAGTGGCGCCAACGCAGGTTTGCCACGCACGCCCAAGCTTTATCTGTTTTATAGATGGCACAAGCTTTAAAAACTCAAGTTTTGACTCAAGGTCGACAACTATTTAATGATACTACAGGAGAGGACAATGATACGAACTATTAGCTACACTACGGTACGTCACACCGACCTTGCCGCGGTGCGGGATTTCTTTACCGACTTTGGTCTTGTGGTTTCCCACGAGTCAGACAATCGCATCTATTTCAGGGGTACTGAAAGTCGCCCGTATATTTACATCGCTGAGAAAGGGGAGACATCAGCCTATGTTTCCGAAGCTTATGAAGTGGTATCGCGCGAAGCGTTGGTATCCGCTGCCGAACGTTTCGGTAAGACAGTAGAACCCATCGATGCACCCGGCGGCGGTGAAAAAATCACCTTGCTTGATCCCGATGACAATATCGTAGAGTTGGTTTATGGCATCGAACAAGTAACCCCTATAGCCCTGCCTCGGGACCCAGTGAAACTGAACGTGGGCGGACAACGGGCTAGATTGGGACGCTTCCCCATTTTTGACAAAGGGCCACCACCGGTGCTGCGGCTTTGCCATATTGCCCACTCAACACCTGACCCCAAACGGTTGCTGCAGTGGTATGTCGATACACTGGGCGCCTACCCCTCCGACGTTATCGTCACCCCTGACGACGATCTAGCTGTAGCCTTTGCGCGCTTTCCCAATGGCAGCGAGTACGTCGACCATCACTGCGTTGCTATTGCCAACGGGCCAAAAAATGGCGCCCAGCACACATGCTTTGAAACACTGGACATCGATGCCGTGTTCACCGCTCATCGCTTTTTAGCGGGCAAAGGCCACAAAGCCTCGTGGGGACCGCTGCGCCATTCATTGGGCGGTGCCGTATCTGATTACTGGAGTGATCCATCGGGCTTTAAAGTAGAGCATGTCACAGATGGCGATGTGCTTAACGATGAATTTCCAACCGCCTATTCAGAAGCTAGCGAAGACTCGTTGATGCAATGGGCAAGCAATCCGCTGCCCGATGATTTTCTTTAAATAGAATCCACACTGACAGATTTTTACTAAGGATTAATTTATGAATATAGAAGATACCATTCGCGAGTGCGAAAACCGGCGTGCACAAGCATTAATTAATGGTGATGTATCAGAGCTCGACCAACTGCTTCACGAGGAGTTGCTCTGGACCCACTCTGCGGGAACCACGGACGTAAAAGGTGACGTGCTAGCAAAAATCACCAGCGGCGGCACCAAATATTTCAAAATCTCTTCGATCGACAACGTTATCCGCCCCTTCGGCGACGTTGTCTTAAGCACCGGTATAGCCATCATGCACGCCGAAGTAGCTGGCACCGAGTATCACCTAAAAAATAGGTATACCAATTTATGGATAGAAGATGCCGGTAACTGGAAGATGATCCATTGGCAATCGACCGGTGTTCGGGATTAAGGCTAGCTGCGGCAACCACGGGGCCCAACTGGCCCCTCTTTAAGCTGACCGCTACTCACTCTCGAGACGGCTGCGCCACCACATCAACCACCACTACCAGTGCTAATGCGGCACCCGATAGAGCAACACCGATCCAGCCGAACGCTACATAGACCGAAACGCCAATGATCGATCCCAACGCTCCCGCCGTGTAGATGATGGTCATATAAAGCGCGTTCACCCGGCCGCGGTATTCCGGCGCAGTTTCCAGCACTACCAACCGACTAAATGTCTGAGCAGCCTGTACCGAACCGTCAATTAGAATGGCGGAGACAACAAGAGCTAGCAGCATCAGCGAATGTAACGCCCAAGCCGAACCGATGAAAGCCAGAGCGAGTAGCAGGCTTACCACCAATGTTCCCGCTCGGATTGAACCGTGGTCGGCCCAACGACCCGTGAAGAGCGCGGCAATCACACCGCCGATACCCACCATTGCAAATACCGCAATGTCAGTTTGGCTGAAGCCAAAATAATCAGTCAGCATGATCGGTACAGTCGCCCAGAACATGGTGTAAGCAGAAAAGAGTAATGCCTGATAAATCGCTCGACGGTACACACGGTGCTCCGCAGTAAACAGTACGAACATCGAGGTGATTGTATTCAGGTACGACATGCCGTTTTCTGGTCGACGCTCAGGCATAATCGCCCACAAGAGAGCACCCATAACAAAGGTGCCGCAGGCCGACAGAATATAAATACCTCGCCAGCCAAACTCGCTCGCCACGAACAGCGAATACGGTCGGGCCAGCATCACTGTAGCTAGCACCCCCGCCATCACGACGCCCAACCCCCGCCCTTTTCTGCCAGCTGGCAGAACATGCGACAGATAGGGCACCAGCACTTGCGCAGCACTGGAAAACACCCCGGTAACAAAGGCGCAACAAAGAAACACCGTCGCAGAAGTAGCCGTCGCAAGCCCGAATGTCCCCAGCAATACCAGTAAACCGCAGATAAGTACCAACCGCCGGTTCTCGACCTTATCCGACAGCGGCACTAGCAGAAACAAGCCAAATCCATAACCGAACTGACTCGCGCTGACAACCGTACCGGCAAAGCTGGGCTTGATGCCCAAGTCTGCCGCGATCATCGTGATTAACGATTGCGCAAAATATAAATTAGTGACCAGGATGGCAATGCTGGCTCCAACCACCCACAACAGTAGGGGAGATGCTTTGGCCACCGCTGGCAGTGGCACATAGGAATCAGTAGGGAGAGTCAATGTGAGAGAGGCCTTATTTTATTGCAGTCTTTTCAACGCCCTTCAGCCCCAACATCTCGCGCGCCTCGCTTGGCGTCGCTACTTGGTGCCCCATCTCTTCGACAATACGGCGGATCTTGGTGACCTGTTCGGCGTTTGAACCAGCCAACTGCCCTCTACCGATAGAAAGACTGTCCTCAAGACCTACCCGCACGTTACCACCCAGCAAAGCAGCCTGTGTCGCGAATGGCATCTGATGGCGCCCCGCTGCAAGTACTGACCATTGATAGGTATCCTTACCAAACAGGCGGTCGGCGGTTTGCTTCATGTACATCATATTCTCGAGATCCGCACCAATCCCTCCAAGGATGCCAAAAATCATCTGCACAAAAAACGGGCCTTTTATCAGCCCTCTATCCAGAAAATGAGCAAGGGTATAGAGGTGCCCAACATCATAGCATTCGTGCTCGAACTTAGTGCCGGCCTCACCGAGGGTTTTAAGGATGTATGCTATATCTCGAAATGTATTACGAAAAATAAAGTCATCACTATTTCGGATATAGGGCTCTTCCCAGCTATGCTTCCAAGTTTTAACTCGGTCTGCAGCGGGAAAAGTAGCAAAATTCATGCTGCCCATATTCAACGAGCACATCTCAGGTTGAAAGCGCGTCGCGCCTCTTAGCCGATCTTCAACGGTCATCGCTGGGCTACCACCCGTGGTGATATTGATGACGGCATCTGTACGCTGTGCAATGACCGGTAGAAACTGGCCAAACACATCGGGATCCCCTGTCGGCTCACCCGTTTCAGGTACCCGCGCATGGAGATGGATAATGGCCGCGCCTGCTTGTGCAGCTTCGACGGATTGATCCGCAATTTCAGACGGCGTTACCGGCAGCGCATCTGACATGCTTGGGGTATGCATTGCACCGGTCACGGCACAACTAATAATGATTTTCGACATTACAATAATCCTTTCATTCAGGAACTAAAATTGGCTGAGGTCTCGGCCCACAACGACAACGCCATCAAAATATTTGCGCACTCCTTTCACGTAGTGCAGGTAGTCCGTCTCGTCGTCAAAGCCCATAACAATATGTGACAGCACCACCATCTTCACCTTAGCCTTCTGCGCCATTTTTCCAAGATCCTCCGGCGTCAAGTGCTCTTCACGCATGTGGGCAATGGTAGACTTCATTTTCTCCGGATCTGATGGTCCGAACAGCTCGACTTGATACTTCAGCACCTGCTCGACATCGATCACCTCACTCACCAATATATCCGCGCCCTGAGCAAGTTCTGCGATAGCATCGCTAGGACCCGTATCACCTGTGAAGACGACCGAGCGATCCTTGCTGTCGAACCGAAAAGCATAGGATTCTATCGGGTACTCAAACAAGGTATCCGTGTCCAAGGTGCTGTAATGCGAATTGATGACTGCCGTGACTCTGACCCGCGAATCCTCAAAGATCAGCTGGGATTTATTCAGATCAATATCATGTGAATTAATAAATTCAGCCAGTGATTTTCGCGGTGGTAATTGCGCCGCATATATTTTCACTGGGTCGCGAAGATAAGCGCGTGCACCATCAATAAAATCGCCAGTACCCGGTGGTCCGTAAATTTCAAAGGGCTCCGGCTTGCCTCTGGTCCACGCAAGACCCATCACCGGCGCTAAACCTGCGACATGATCCAGGTGAAGATGGGTTAGAAAGACGTCGGTGATGTCCTCTGGGTTAAAACCGGCCCATTTAAGCTGACGCGAAACACCTGTGCCCGCATCAATCAAATAAGGATGGCCATCGACAACCAACAGACTTGCTGGCTGCGCCCGAAACTTACGGATGTTGGGGCCTCCCTGCGTGCCAAGAAGGACCAGACGGGTTCCCTCAACAACCCCAGCTGCGGATTCCGTTTCGGCAACTGTAGACGTCGCCTCCCCAGCCGCGGCCAGCCCGCAAAATAAAAACGATACTAATGCAGTAGCACCCATCACTGCAGCCCTTAAATTAAGCATTTCTTTCCCTCCTTATCATAAAAAATTTAATTGCCCAACAACCACCCCAGATATTGAATAGCATTCGCGGTGACACGGCATTGATTTAATGCTAACGTTAGCATATCGAATTAGACTCGAGTGTCAAGTAATTAAATAGATCTAATCGTAATCGCCTGCAACCAAGAATTTTTTGGCGAGAGCTTGACACAAGAACAACCATATAGTTATGCTAACGTTGGCACTAGGACAGGCGCATCGTCATCGCGCTCCTCGGATTATCAAGTGCTCGTAGGCGCATTGCCCCAATACTACCCACCATGGAGAAGTAACAATGAAAAATAATAATACTAAGGGAAAGTTATACACCAGACTGATAGTGTCTGGGATCGGCGGACTGATGTTGTTGCCGATTTCCAGCGCCGTACTTGCAGCGATTGACGATAGCAGCCAATTTATGCTGGAGGAAGTGGTCGTTACCGCCCGTAAACGTGAGGAGAACCTACAGTCAGTCCCTATCGCCGTTTCGGTACTTTCCGGCGAGTCAATGAAAGCGCGTGGTGCCCTCAAGCTCGACGCTATCGGCAAAATTTCGCCTAATGTTCATTTCGAATCTTCAAACCCGACCAGTGGAGTTGGCTCACCTAAAATATTCATTCGTGGTATGGGTCAGAGCGATTTCGTCATCGTTGAAGATCCAGCCGTTGGCATTTATGTCGATGGCGTCTACATGGGACGTACCATGGGCAGCGTCTTCGACCTAGTGGACGTCGATCGCGTCGAAGTACTGCGCGGTCCTCAGGGAACTCTGTTTGGCCGTAATACGATTGGCGGCGCGATCAACATGATTTCCCAACAGCCAACAGATCAGCTAGAAGGCTCCGTGGATCTGATTCTTGGTGAGGACAATCATCAGGAAGCGCGAATTTCTGTCAACATACCAATAGCCGATGGCGTTGCCGGGCGTTTTTCAGCCTTCAGCCGAGAACGCGATGGCTACGTCAAAGCCTTGCAATACGATGACTTAGATTTAGGCAGTGACGATGTATGGGGAGTGCGGGGACGTATTATCGCCGAGGTAGGCGACAACTTGACTCTTGATTTTAGCGCCGATTATTCAAAATCCACACCTACGCCAGGCGGCGCTGTGCCGGTAGCCGGTATGGGCGGCTGGAACGGAGACGTTGAGGCCGGGGCGGGCAATCCAGGCGTCTTCGGTAACTTCTGGAACGCTATGTTCAGCGGTGACGCGGCTTCTTGTACCACGGCCACAGGTCAGGCGACGGATACACAGTGTTACGGAACTATTTGGAATACCAATAGCCCGTACGAGAACAACAGCGTTTTTGCGAACGACGAAGGTACTAAAATTAAACCCAAGCAGGACCAAGAAGTCATGGGGGCCAGCCTGACTGTCGAGTTCGATGCAGGGCCCATAACCGTGAAATCAATCACTGCGGCCCGTGAATTCGACACTTATATTGTCAACGACCTAGACTATTCACCCCACATCATCTTTGCCAACAACCACCCGGAATACAGTCAGGAACAATTCTCTCAAGAGCTTCAGTTCTCGGGCACGGGATTTAACGATCGAATGAGTTATGTCACCGGGCTTTTCTATTTTGAAGAAGAAGGCGTACAAGACATTATTAACCAGATTGCGCATCCGATTTCTTCTGGAGCCCCAGCGTACTTTTTCCAGAGAGTTGCGCGAAACATCAAGAACGACGGCACTGCGGCCTTCGGTCAGTTCACCTTTGATTTTAGCGATACGCTACACCTAACGGCGGGCACGCGTTGGACGGAGAGCAACAAAGATTTCGAATTAAACACCGAGCGGCTGGCAGGGTCCACGTCACAGGGCGGCTATCTGTCACAGGAAGAATGGACGCACGCGCTCAATCTATCTTGGGATGTAACGGAAAACATCCTGACTTACGCCTCATATTCCGAAGGGTTCCGCGATGGTGGATTTCCGGCGCGTTTCACCGGTGCTGTACCTGACCCATTGCCCAACTATGATGCGGAATTTGTAACAAGCTACGAGATAGGTGTCAAATCCAGGTTAGCTGATAATCGTATTCGCCTCAATGCCGCCATCTTCACCATGGACTATACAGACATGCAGATCGAGGCAACCACTGCTGTGGCCGGCGTTGGCGATAACACCACCAAGTTTAATCTGGGCGATGCGACCATTAGCGGTGTCGAACTTGAGTTCAGTGCCGCCGTCACCCGGCGACTGACAGTGGGTGCCAATTTTGGCTATCTCGACGATAAAATCGACAGTCTGGTTGGCGGTGAGCTGTTCTCCTCAGGTATCACCATCGATAAGTCTCACGACCTGCCCTTTACTCCAGACTGGACCACAGCCATCTCGGCTGAATACAGATATGAGTTTGACACAGCAGGCGCACTATCGCTGCGCGCAGATTGGAACTACAAGAGTGACTACTACAGCAGAATTGAGAACATCGATGAAACGCTTGAAACGAATCATCAGTCGCTCGACCTGATGGCACGGTTCACCAGTAGCGATGACGCCTGGTCACTAGGCCTAGGGGTTCGGAACGCCACGGACGAGTTCTATTTTCAATCTCGTGATGTATTCTCTGCATTCGACATGGTTTTTGGCCAACCGGTACGTCCACGTACCGTGTACGCCACGCTCCAATATAACTTCGGAGATTTATAAAGAGGCTGAAGCACTCGTTATCGTTCTGGAACGTGGCCCACCGGTACGTTCCAGAATAAATTTTGCGAGGGATAAGGCTGTTGATAGGCCTTACCCCTCATTAACCTTATGGAGAAAAAATAACAGCTAATGAAGAGTAAACATAAACAACCCGTGGTGGTATTGACCGATTACGCCTGGGAAGACCTCGAAGTTGAACAACAGATTTTTGCCCAGGCCGGTATTAAGCTAGTGGCTGGGCCGGCCATTGCATCAACGGCAGAAGATGTAGAACAGCTAATCGCCGACGCAAACCCCGACGCCATCATCACTTGCTTTGCCATGGTCTCGGCAGCGGCTATTCAGACACCCGATCAGCTCGCCATCGTCGCTCGCCTAGGTATTGGACTAGACAACATTGATGTAGAGGCGGCTACCGACCGTGGCGCCTGGGTCACCAATGTGCCTGACTATTGCATCGGCGAAGTCTCCGATCATGCGGTAACGTTCTTACTCGGACATATGCGCGGCATCCTACCCTTTGATCGCGCCGCCAAACGCGGCGAGTGGGCCCCCGAGCAAGCGAAAATGCGACGGATATCCGACCTTGTTGTCGGGCTGGTTGGCTATGGCCGCATCGGCAAAGAGACTGGCCGTAAGTTGCGAGCATTCGGCTGCCATGTGCTGGCCTATTCGCCAACACTGAAGGAAGCCGGAGATGGTGTAGAAGTTGTCACTCTTGCGGAAATACAACAACGATGTGACGCAATTATTTTGCACGCGCCGCTGACTGAACAAACCCACCACCTTATCAATAGCGCCTTTCTGGATAACTGCGATAAGCACCCACTCATTGTCAACTTGAGCCGTGGCGGCCTAGTGAATAACGACGCGCTACTGCAAGCGCTTGATAATGGCGATATTACTGGGGCTGCCCTAGACGTCATCGAGGGAGAACCGACCCCACCGCAGGCACTACTGCGCCATGACAAGGCGATTATTACCCCTCATGTCTCCTATTCATCCGATACATCTTTGCTTGAATTACGACGACGAGCCTGCACCGAAGTAGTCAACGTACTCAACGGCGAGCAGCCACAATTTCCATGTAACCAGCCCAGCCGAATCCTTGAAGGCGGGGTGTCGAGTGACATCCGCATCGTCGAAGGTCCCGACGGGCCTGAGGTGATCAAGCGGGCGCTAACCAAGCTGCGGGTAAACGCTGACTGGTTTGCAGATGCAGACCGCTCCAGCACCGAAGCAGCCGCACTGCGCACGGGCAGAAACTTGCTCGGTAGCGACGCGGTGCCAGCCGTTTTATGGGAGGATGCCAAGGAGCACACCTTTGCACTGCAATACATCGGCCCACCCTTTGAAAGCTGGAAAGAACGACTACTGCGAGGACAGGCCGACATACCAGCGGCTGACGCTGCCGGCCGGTTACTAGGCGAGCTTCACCACGCCTCACGCGACCGACAAGATATACGCGAACAGTTTCAAGACCAGACTAATTTCGAGCAACTGAGGATCGACCCATTCTTCAGACGCACCGGGGAAGTTTGTCCTGACCAAGCCGACGATCTCATGCGTATCGCAAACGGCATGGCCAACAGACGCACGACGCTGGTACATGGCGACTATAGCCCCAAAAATCTACTGACTGACGGCAAAGCCATCGTAGTGCTGGATTGGGAGGGTGCCCATTGGGGCGACCCACGTTTCGACATCGCCTTTTGCTTGTCGCACCTGATATTGAAATCCTTCCATACAGACTTAGACAGAACTAGCGTTATCTCGTGCGTGGACGCCTTTTCTAATGCCTATCGTCAGGCGAACTCCGGCCTATGGGATATACCTCTGGTCGAACTCACCGGCGCCCTATTAATGGCTCGCATCGCCAATGTATCGCCGGTCGATTATCTCGAGCGGCTCGATGTAGCCGCAGTAAGGCAGCTGGCAACCCATTTGCTGTACGGCAAGCCGGAACTGACGAGCCACCCCTTTTTCACTAATTTGGAGAACACTGATGTCACCAACGTCAAATAAAATAGCGCGAGTCGTAGCAAGGCAGATCTTTGATTCGCGAGGCCGTCCCACCGTCGAAGTCGATGTAGTACTAGAAAACGGCGTGATGGCACGAGGCTGCGCACCATCAGGTGCGTCGACCGGACGTCATGAGGCGATAGAACTGCGGGACAATAACCCTAATGAATATGCCGGCTTAGGTGTTTCAAAAGCCGTCGCTAATGTACAGAGCGAAATCGAACCTGCACTGAAGGGCATGGCAGTTGATCAACAACAAGCCATCGACGCACGACTGGTGTCGCTGGATGGCACGGCAAACCTGTCTCGCCTCGGCGCCAATGCCACACTAGCGACCTCTATAGCGGTATGCCGTGCGGCGGCTATCGGCTCAAGCCTTGCACTGCATGACTACATCCATCGCATGGTTCCCGAGCGCACGATGACTATGCCCATGCCCATGACTAATATCCTTTCCGGTGGCGCACACGCTAATCGCGGCATGGATATTCAAGATTTTCTGGCAATACCTGTGTCTGCTAAAAGCTACACAGAAGCTCTCACTATGGTAAATGACGTGCGCTTGGCGGCCAGTCAACTTTCCGAAGAACGAAAGCTGCCGGTGTTACTCGCCGATGAAGGTGGTCTCAGTCCCGGTTTTACAGACCCCACCAGCGCTCTAGACCTGATGGTAGATTCGTTCAAGGCGGCCGGCTATGTACCCGGCAAAGATCTCGTCATCGCGCTCGATATTGCTGCCAGCGAATTTTATGTAGATGGTTGTTACAAAATGGCTAGGCAAGGCAAGACACTAACAGGCAGTGAAATGGTCAGCTTCGTAGTGGGGTTGGCCGAGGCGTATCCGATAGTATCGATCGAAGATCCGCTGGAACAGGATGACTGGCCGCAATGGCAGTACCTGATGAAAAAATTACCCAACTGTCAGATCCTTGGGGACGATCTCTTCGTCACAAATTCGAAACGTATCGGCATGGGTATTACTCAAAACGCCGCTAATTCAGCGCTCATTAAGATCAACCAGAATGGCACTTTAAGCGGTACAATAGAAGCCATGCGTGCAGCATGGGCCGGAGGATTCTCTACGGTGGTGTCCGCGAGATCAGGCGAAACAGAGGATAGTTTCATCGCCGACCTGGCGGTGGCAACGGGGGCGGGACAAATCAAGATTGGATCAACCCGCAACTCTGACCGCCTATCCAAATACAACCAATTGTTGCGTATTGAGGAATCTGGTGGACTACCATATGAGGGCGCCAAAGCTCTCGCCGGTGCGGCATCACCCATCGCTGTGTGACTCCAACATTTAAGGGACCCATTATGAACCAGTACGCCCTCTCCGTTATCGACATAGATAATAAGCCGACGCCAGTCATTTACACCGGCGGGGAATATTATGCTATTGCCGAACTGCTACCAGACCTGCTGACCGATACTGATTCGAGTCTGCTGCCGCTGCTTTCCGACTGGAACGCCTCCCATGCAATGCTTAAAGTGCTTGCCGCTACGCTTTCAAACTCTGCACATGAAAATCAGCCAGCTGCCAGTGCACAAACTGCGCAATTCTGTCGGCTTATCACCTACCCGCCTAAAGTAGTTTGTATCGGCTTCAACTATGACGAACACATCAGTGTTGACTCGAAAATCACCGGCTTTGACAAGAGCGCAGCCGACCCGCTGTTTTTCTTCAAGCAAAATGGTTCGTTGGTAGGTGCAGGGCAAACTATTCCCTACCCCACGCAGGTCAAGCAGCTTGACTGGGAGGTCGAGCTGGTCGCGATCATTGGCAAGAGTGGTAAAAACATCAGCGCCGAAAACGCCATGGAGCACGTCGCGGGTTATGCCGTCGGTATAGATTTATCGGCCCGTGACTGGCAGTTAAATGAGCGCAGCATGCGCAAGTGGGACTTATTTTGTGGCAAGGCTTTTGACAACAGTGCCCCGGTTGGCCCTTGGTTTGTACCTGCAGAATTTGTGAACATCGAAGGCCTGAACCTGAAATTATGGGTCAATGATGAGTTAAAGCAGGATTCGAATACGCGTCATATGGTCTGGCCTATGCCGGAGCTAATCGAAGAATTAACTATACATATGGCCCTCGAAGCAGGGGACATGTTTTTTACCGGCACCCCCGCCGGCGTCGGCTTTGCTTCCGATACATTCCTAAAGCCTGGTGATGTAGTCCGCGCCAGCATCGACGGGCTGGGCGAACTAGTCACACCGATCGCCGCCACCGAAACCTTAAAGGCAACGTAATAATGACCCATAAACCTGGCACTTTGTGCCTCACTTTCGACAATATGGGCAGCGCGGCATTGGTCGGGCAAGGCCAGTTGGCTGGCCCCGGCCCCGATGATATCGGACCCGCTGGTTATCCTGAAACACTGGCACTGCTAGACAAACTAGACCTCAAAGCAACTTTTTTTGTTGAGGGGTGGAACGCACTGCACAATCCACAAGCCGTTCGAAACATTGCTGACGGAGGCCACGAAGTGGCTGTACATGGCTGGGTCCACGAGGTACTCCACACCCTCGACGCGATAGAAGTCGAACGCGTTTTGACAGACGCCGTGGCAGCATTCCACAATTTGGGTATCAAACCTGAAGGCTTCCGTGCGCCTGGCGGAAAAAGAGGGTTTTCCACTCTTCCCATCCTCAGAAAGCTGGGTTTACGCTACGACAGCAGCGTCGACCATGCCCATAATGATGCGGAAGAAAATACTCCCCATGCCCTCCCTGAATTACTAGAAGGCGACTTCCCAACCCTTCCCTGGAAATGGTCATCAATCGACTATTACCATTACTACATGCACCCTGAAGGCGAACAGTCACCTGACGCCGTCGTGAGGCACTATTTCGAAGCGCTTTCACTTCTGGAACGCACCGGCGGCTTTTGCACATTCATTTTCCATCCCTTCGTCTCATGCCAAACCGCCGAGCGAACTGATGTGCTTGAACGCATCCTACGCAAGGCGATAGATAGCCCAAATATTGATATCGTAACCGCAGGTGTTGCAGCCGCAGCACTCCGTGAATAAATACACTCTGGATATCTATCATCAGGGACGGCCACTGCATAATCATTGAATAGTCCTTTAGTGTAATACACATAGTTAATGGCGGAAAAATTATTTGCCTTTAACAAAGGTCTAACTAGGGAATGTAAGGTCGTGTACGTTAGCCTATTTACACATTCGAGCAAACTTGTCAGAAGTCGCCGCTGCGTTGCGTACATGAAACAGGGTACCTGCCTTACCAAAGTAGTTCTGGCCACGTAGGAGCACCTCTCTAACGCCCTTAAATAGCGACATTACCGCCTTTTTCTTGGCCCCAACACTCTTCTTATCCTTACGCAAAAGCGTGATCAGTCCCTTTTCTAGATCAATATCAGTGTGCTTTAGGGTGTGTATTTCCCCTTGACGCATGCCTGACTCCAACGCAATATCTATAGCAAGTATTATCCACTTGTGTTTACCCGCTACTTCTTTGAGCCGATCGTATTCTCCAGGCTGTAACCGCCTATCTCTATGAACACTTCCCATGATGACTTTGCGATCCACTAATTCTTTAATGGCTATGCCTGTAACGTCTTCCTCCAACTTTACTCGACTAACGCGAATAGCCTGCTGCAGGTAACTCATTTATTTTTGTAAAGTGCTAGGGCTAACAGCACGGCGGCGGTGTGCCGCAAAGTCCAAGACGTCATCAACAGTGAGGTCGTGTATTGACCACCCCTCGAAGTATCGTTTGAGTTGATT
>Ga0075443_10000076_pt1 | contig 37500 bp, 40 predicted proteins | sample CoawatmetaG00DNA_3_FD_71583 | JGI IMG/M metagenome (GOLD analysis project Ga0075443, IMG submission 71583) | Marine microbial communities from the West Antarctic Peninsula - Coastal water metaG006-DNA | ecosystem: Environmental > Aquatic > Marine > Coastal | place: Atlantic Ocean: West... | reverse complement strand
ACAGCGGACATAGCGACCGCATGGGCCTTGCCCATATAGCCCCCACCGACAATCCCGATCCCTAATTGTGTCATTGTGCGTCCTATTTTTGAAATACGGTTTGCAACCGGTTGCAAAATTAGTATCGTAGGAGTCGAACAACCGTCAATGGACGAAACGCATGGACCCGAAAATGAATACTATCACCCTGACCACGGCGCAGGCCATCGTCCGTTATTTGGCGGCGCAATATACTGTTGTATACGGCACAGAAACCCGCCTGTTTGGCGGTGGCTTTGGCATCTTTGGCCACGGTAACGTGACCTGTTTGGGTGAAGCGTTATATGACAATCGCGAAGCGTTGCCGCTGTACCGTGGCCAGAATGAACAGGGCATGGGATTCGCGGCAGCCGCTTATGCCAAATACCATATGCGACGCCGCATGATGTTTTGTACCGCCTCTGCTGGACCGGGGACTGCGAACCTTTTGACAAGTGCCGCGCTGGCCCATGCCAACCGTTTGCCGATGTTGCTGTTGTGCGGTGATACATTCCTGACCCGCCTGCCCGATCCAGTTTTGCAGCAGCTAGAGCATTTCGGCAATCCAACGCTTGGCGTCAATGACGCCTTCAAACCCGTGTCGCGGTTTTGGGATCGGATCACGCATCCGGCCCAGATACTTCAGTCCCTGCCCGCAGCAATTGCGACGTTGATTGATCCCGCTGACTGCGGCCCTGCGTTTCTTGGGCTCCCGCAGGATGTGCAGGGCTGGACCTATGATTATCCTATCAGTTTCTTTGACAAGCGGGTGTATCGCATTCGCTCGCAAGCCCCAGATGTGGCTGAGGTTGCTGATGCGATTGCTTTGCTTAAGTCCGCCAAACGCCCGATGATTATCGCGGGTGGCGGTGTACAATATGGGGATGCGGTTGCGGAACTGACAGCGTTTGCCGAAGCCACGGGTATTCCGGTGGTCGAGACGATTGCAGGCCGCGCAAATCTGCTCGACACCCATTCGTTGAACATTGGGCCGCTTGGGGTGACTGGATCAGACAGCGCAAACACCATCGCGAAAGAGGCCGACGTGATTTTAGCGGTTGGCACCCGCTTGCAGGATTTCACCACTGGATCGTGGACCGCGTTTAGCCATGACGCCAAGATTATTGGCATGAACGTCGGTCGCCACGACGCGGCCAAACATATGTCGTTGACCGTTGTGGGTGACGCGAAATTGTCGCTACCTGCGATGGGGACTGATTACAAATCCCCCGCCGAATGGACAACGCGCGCCCAATCCGAGCGGGCAAAGTGGTCGGCTTATGTCGCGGAAAACGTGAAGCCAGGCAATCGCCCTAATTCTTATGCGCAAGCGATTGGCGTCGTGAACGCGCTTTGTGATCCGCGCGACCGTGTGGTCGCTGCTGCGGGTGGTTTACCTGCTGAGGTCACTGCAAACTGGCGCACGCTGGACATCGGCACTGTGGACGTCGAATTCGGTTTTTCTTGCATGGGCTACGAGATCGCTGGCGGCTGGGGTGCGCGTATCGCACAGGCCGAGGGCGAGCCGGACAGTGACACCATCGTCTTCACCGGCGACGGGTCTTATATGCTGATGAACTCGGATGTTTATTCGTCCGTATTGACTGGCAAAAAGATGATTATTTGCGTGCTTGATAACGGTGGATTTGCGGTCATCAACAAGCTGCAGAATAACACTGGCAACGAAAGCTTTAACAATCTGATCGCGGATACGCCAACGGCTGTGAACCAAGTGAGGGTCGATTTCGAAGCCCACGCGCGGTCGATGGGTGCGAACGCAGAAACCGTGTCAAACCCTGCCGAGATGGCCGAGGCGTTTAAGCGTGCCAAGGTCGCCGATACCACATCGGTTATCGTCATGAACGTCGATCCTTATGAGGGCTGGACGACTGAAGGCCACACATGGTGGGAAGTCGGCACGCCGCATATTACTGACAATAAAAAGGTCCGCGATGCTCATAAAGACTGGGAATCGACCCGCCCGCAACAACGTAAGGGGGTCTGATCATGGATGTGATCAAAGGCATCGCCGGTAATAATTTTGTCGTGGTCGGGCGGGTCGGTATGGACTTGTATCCATCCGCTGGCGTCTCGATTGAGGACGTGGATAACCTGACTGCTGATATGGGTGGATCGTCCGCAAATATCGCGGCAGGCATCGTGAAATTGGGCGGCAAGTCGGCCCTTGTGACCAGCGTTTCCGATGATGCAGTTGGCCGGTTTTGTTTGAAAAAGCTTGCCCAATACGGCGTTGATTCCAGTCATGTGACGACGGTGGGCGGCGAGGCCCGTAATTCATTGGCGCTGTATGAATCCCGTGTACAGGATCATCAATCGGTGATTTACCGCAACGGGGCCGCCGACTTTGAAATGACCATAGCAGACGTCGAAGCGGTTGATTATACGCGGTTTACCGCGTTTGTAACCGCAGGCACTGTGTTCGCCGCAGAGCCATCACGCAGCGCTGCATTCCGCGCGTTTGAATTGGCTCGCGCTGCTAGTTTACCGATTATTTTCGATGTCGATTACCGCCCCTATTCATGGCCAAGCGTAGAAGTCGCTGCCGATGTGTTGTCCCGTGCTGGCGCGTTGTCAGACGTGATTGTCGGCAACGATGACGAGTTTGGCTTTATGGCAGGGTCCAAGGACGCAGGCCTGCAAAAAGCCCGCGATTTGGCCAATACCACTGCTGCGATCGTTGTCTATAAGATGGGTGAACATGGCGCGGTGACATTTGCAAACGGCGAAGAAACCCGCACTGGAATTTACCGTGTCACGGCATTAAAACCCACCGGAGCTGGAGACAGTTTCATGGCGGGCATGTTGTCGTCGATCGCCGCAGGGCACGATCTGAAATCCGCCGTTATGCGCGGATCAGCCTGTGCCGCCATCGTGGTCGCCAAACCCGGCTGCGCACCTGCCATGCCCATTACATCTGAACTCGACGCATTTTTGACCAGCCACGCTGGCCCCACGACGACCTGAAAGGACGCACCATGCATATCGCCCCTCATGACAATCGTAACATCCCTATCGTGGACGCTGACGATGCGTCGGTGCCGCTGAACTACTTCAACATCGTTAAGCTGAAGAAGGGTGAGGCGTTCACCTATCAAGTACCCGGATACGAAACCTGCATCGCACCCGCGACTGGCACCGTGGACGTCGAAATTGAAGGCGTTGAGTACAAGGCCATTGGCAATCGCGGCACGGATGTTTGGGACGGCGAACCCGAAGGCGTCTATGTGCCCGTCGGCGCAAAGGCCACAATTGTCTGCACATCAGATGCGACTGAGACGTTCATTGCAGGTGCCCGTTACGACAAGGTTCTCGATCCATTTGACGTGCGCGTGGCCGAGTTGGACACCGTGCAATACGGGTCTGACGACACGAAGACACACCGCAAGATCAAGCATATCCTTGGCACAAAATACCACGACAAGGTCGGCCGTTTGCTTGTGTCGGAATTATTCACCGTTGGCCAAGGCGGCTGGTCCGGTTTCCCTGCACACAAGCATGACACCGACCGCCAAGACGCGGATGGCAACATCATTGAGACCCGCCATGACGAGACTTACAACTTCCGTTTCCGCCCCAATTACGGTTCGGGCGTGCAGATCATCCAGCGCGAAGAGGGCAAGCCCGGCGAGGCCCATCAACTGATGGATGGATCGACGATCATGCTCGACAGCGGCTACCACCCCTGCGCCGTGATGCCCGGCTACGAGATGTATTATTTCACTATCCTCGGTGGGTTGTCCCAGCGCAGCCTCGTGCAGTTCTTCCAACCAACGCACGCCGCACAGATTGAGACAATTCCGGGCATCAAAGACATGATCGCCAAGTTCAAATAACCGCCTCTTTGGTTTTCAAATATCACCGCCGGAGGCTCCGCTAATGGCCAAAAGGACATACATAACATGCCGCTCGTCACCCTTGCAGACGTCCTACAACCTGCGCTCAAAAACGGTTACGCCGTTGGTGGGCTCGTTACCCTTGGCTGGGAAGATATGCGCGCCTATATCGCTGCAGCGGAAACGCTTGGCTGCCCAGTGATCCTGCAAGCAGGGCCAGGGTGTCGCGACCACACACCACTGCCGATCTTGGGAAAAATTTTCCAGCATTTGGCCGAAGGCGCATCTGTGCCTGTCGTCGCCCATCTTGACCACGGGTATACGTTTGAAGATTGCCAAGCCGCACTTGATGCGGGCTTTACGTCGCTCATGTTTGACGGGTCGCGCAAACCGTTGGCGCAAAATATTGACGAGACAGCCCGCGTGGCCGAGCTTGCTCATAGCGCCAGCATTTCTTGCGAAGGCGAGATTGGCTTTGTCGGCTACGCGGACGGCGAAAACTCTGCCGGTACAGACCCAGCCGAGGCCGCGATATTTGCGCGCGACAGCGGCGTGGATGCGATGGCGATTTCCGTGGGCAACGTGCATTTGCAACAAGATAAAGAAGGCAGGCTGGATATGGACCGCATTCGCGCGATTGAGGCTGTGACGCAGGTGCCATTGGTCATTCACGGCGGCTCTGGTGTGCCTGTGGATCAGCGGCGCGATTTGGCGGCTAACTCAAAGGTTTGTAAATTTAATATCGGGACCGAATTGCGCATGGCGTTTGGCACGGCGATGCGGACGGCGGTGAACAGTGACCCAAGCCGATTTGACCGCAATACCATTCTTAAAGAAACACACGACCCCGTCGTTGCCGCAGCCATACATGTGCTGCAGGCGTTTGGCGGCGCAAAAGGATAACCTATGCTGAATATTGCAATTCTTGGCTGCGGGCGGATTGGTCAAGTCCACGCCCGCACGATCAAATCCATGTCGGGGGCCCGCGTGACGGCTGTGGCCGATGCCTATCCAGACCCTGCGCAAATCCTTGCTGATGATCTGGGCGCGGATGTGCGCACGATTGATGCTATCATGGCGAGCGACGGTGTTGACGCGGTTGTTATCGGCACACCAACAACAACGCATTATGACCTGATCCACGCGGCTGCAAAAGCTGGCAAAGCGATCTTTTGCGAAAAGCCCGTTGATATGTCTGCCGACCGGATCCGCGATTGTTTGGCAATCGTAGCGCAACACGGTGTCCCGTTCCTGACAGCGTTCAATCGGCGGTTTGATCCCAGCTTTGCAAATGTGCAGGCCCGCATCGCTGACGGTGAAATCGGCAATGTTGAATTGGTGACGATCATGTCGCGCGATCCATCCCCGCCCCCAGTTAGCTACATCGCCACATCCGGCGGTTTGTTTCGCGACATGATGATTCACGATCTGGACATGGCGCGTTTCTTGCTGGGTGAAGAACCAGTGTCTGTCATGGCGATGGGTGCGGCCCTTGTGGACCCTGCCATCGGCGAGGCTGGTGACGTGGACACAGCAGGCGTCATGCTGCGGACCGCCTCAGGTAAAATCTGCCAGATCAGCAATTCGCGCCGTGCATCATACGGCTATGATCAACGGATCGAAGTACACGGGTCAAAGGGCATGCTACGGGCCGAAAACCATCTGGAAAACAGTGTGGAGATCGCGACCGAGGCAGGCTTTAGGCGCGCCCCTGCGCAGCATTTTTTCCTTGAACGCTATGAGGCCGCTTACCGCGCTGAAATGATCCACTTCGTAGATGCAGTCACCAATAACACGGCCCCATCCCCGTCGGGCGATGACGGTCTGCGGGCGCAAATGCTGGCCGACGCAGCAACGCTTAGCTGGGAAACGGGTGTGCCAGTCGCCATCTGATCTGTAGGGCGTAGGTTGGATTTTAACCCATCTGCCTTACCTGACAGGCAATGCCGTGGTCTGACGCACTGTGCGAAGGGCAAAGGATGATTGCATCTGCGCCACACCCGGCAACGTCGCCAAGTGACGGCGGTGGATGCGCGCGAAATCTTCGGTATCGCCTGCGACCACCTTAAGCAGATAATCTGCCGTGCCGGCCATCAAATGGCATTCAAGCACATCAGGCACCTTAGCGACCGCTTTCTCAAATGCGTCAAGCACCTCGTCTGCTTGGCCAGACAACGTGATCTCGACAAACACCGTTGTCGGTCGTCCAACCTTGCGCGGATTTAACAACGCCACATAGTCGCGGATGTACCCGTCTTTTTCCAACCGCTGCACACGTCTATGGCAGGCCGATGCCGACAGATTGACCCGTTCTGACAGCTCCGCGTTTGACATGCGGCCCGTCACTTGCAGGACTTCTAGGATTCGGCGGTCTATACTGTCTAGTTCCATTTGGCGCACGATCCTTGCTGAAAATTATATATATACGCACATTATTACCATAGATAACGCTAACAACCAAGCATTTCATCGCGGACATTGCGCGCGCACAGGCCGATAGTCCCCTTGTTAATCAGGGAGGGAGACCCAAATGCACATCGGATGTCCAAAAGAGATCAAGCCACAGGAATTTCGCGTTGGTCTTACGCCAAATGCAGCGCGCGAGGCCGTGAATGCAGGCCACAGTGTGACGATGGAAACCGCCGCAGGTATCGGCGCTGGGTTCACAGACGAAGATTATATCGCTGCGGGTGCCACAATCGTCGGCACCGCCACAGAGGTTTTTGCCTCCACTGATATGATCGTAAAGGTCAAAGAACCGCAACCCGTTGAGCGTAAGATGCTCCGCGAGGGTCAGATATTATTTACCTACCTGCACCTTGCTCCCGATCCCGAACAGACACGCGATCTGATGGCGTCTGGTGCGACCTGTATCGCTTATGAAACCGTGACCGATGACCGTGGCGGCCTACCTTTGCTGGCCCCTATGTCCGAAGTAGCGGGTCGTCTTGCCCCACAGGTTGGTGCGTGGACGTTGCAAAAGGCGAACGGTGGACGCGGCGTTCTGATGGGCGGTGTTCCGGGTGTTGGTCCGGCCAGGGTACTGGTCATCGGCGGCGGCGTTGTTGGTACACACGCAGCCAAGATCGCGGCTGGCATGGGTGCCGACGTGACTGTGCTTGATCGGTCGTTGCTCCGCCTGCGCTATCTTGACGATGTGTTCGGTGGGCAGTTCAAGAACAGCTATGCTTCTGCTGGCAACACGATTGAATTGGCCGTGCAAGCGGACCTGATCATCGGTGCGGTTCTGATCCCTGGTGCTGAGGCGCCAAAGCTGATCAGCCGCGCGCAGCTGTCCGAGCTAAAACCGGGTGCTGCCCTTGTGGATGTCGCGATTGACCAAGGCGGTTGCTTTGAGACATCAAAGGCCACCACCCACCAAGATCCGATCTACGACGTCGACGGGATCATGCATTACTGCGTGGCAAACATGCCGGGTGCAGTGGCGCGGACGTCAACAATCGCGCTCGGCAATGCGACGATTCCGTTCATGCTTGCACTGGCAAACAAGGGCTGGAAGCAGGCCTGTGAAGACGACGCACACCTGTTGAACGGGTTGAACATACATGCGGGCCATCTGACGTATTACGCGGTCGGCAAGGCACTTGGCATTGACGTCATGTCACCTGCGTTGGCGCTGCGGGCTTAACCCAAAAACGACAAAAGGCCCGCGATTATTGCGGGCCTTTTGCATTTCACAAAGTGAAACTTACTTCTTTTTCAGCGCCTTCAGGATGTCTGCAAGCAGCTCTTCCTGTGTTGGCCGGCTGGTGCAGCAGGTGCTTCGGCTTTCTTCGTTTTGTTCACCTGACGCACAAGCATGAGCACAACAAACGCGATGATCAGGAAGTTGATGATCGCCATGATGAAGTTACCGTATGTAAATGTCGCCTCACCCACGGATGCAGACAGGTTCGCAAAATCAACGCCGCCCATAAACAAACCAATCAACGGGTTGACCATGTCAGCAACTAGCGAGCCTACGATCGCTGTGAACGCAGCACCGATGATGATATCAACGGCCATATCCATGACGTTGCCTTTGGCGATGAAATCTTTGAATTCTTTAAGCATTGTAGTCCACTTACAGTGTTAAGCGCCTACCCGATTTAACGCCCGCTGCGCGTATGCGCACACTCATACCCTAGAATTGGCGCAGCTCAATGGGTTTTATTGGCCTGAGTTCCCCCCCAAAACCAGTTTGACGAGACCCTAGCTAGGTAACTGCCCGTCTAGGACATAGCGCAAAATTTGCACAACTTGCTGCGGCTCTTGCACAACAGCGAGGGCGGCTGCATCCACTTCTTTTAATGCATGTGCGTGGTCTGCCTGATGCATCACGATCAGTGATTTACCCAAGCCTGCCGCCATGCCTGCGTCAAATGCCGCGTTCCACTGTTTATATTTCTCGCCAAAGCGGACAACCACAATATCGGCGCTTTCAATGCCGCGGCGCGTGCGGATCGCATTCAGTTTGGCGCCTTTGTTGTCATGCCAAAACTTGTTGTCCTCGACGCCCATTATCGCCACACCGCAATCGTCCGATGCCGCATGATTGGTGACTGGGGCTGAAAATGTTACGTCCAAATCCTTGGCCGCATCAATGATTTGATCACGCCAGTCAGTGTGAATTTCGCCAGAAAGATAGATGCTGAGCGTCATGGAATTTCCCTTAATACAAATCGAGCGCAAAGGTGACTTTGTCTCCGTCGCGCCCTGTTTCGACCCAACCCAATCGCGCATAGAACGCTTGGGTTTCGGTCATATCCTTGTGGGTCGTCAGGTCGGTTTGCGTACAGCCCGCAGTAAGGGCCGCGGCGTTGGCCGTGTCAATTAGCCGGCGCCCAAGCCCCTGCCCTTCACCCATCGGATGCACGGCGAGATTTGCGATATGCGCCTGCTTGCCATTCATCACAAGCACGATGCCGCCAAGGATAATCCCACGATCTTCCGCGACCCAAACGTGGTGGTCGCGGATGTCATCATCCAGCCAATCGGCGACAGGCGGCAGGCCAATCCCTTTTGCCACAAAGGGCGCGTAGGCGGCAATAACTGCCGCCCGCAGGCCAACAGCGTCGTCGAGCGTCGCTGGTCTAATCATCCGCGCAGCACACCACCCGTTGCCTTGGTGACTTTTTCAACAATTTTGGCTGCGACGGCTTCGATGTCCGCGTCTTTCAACGTGGCCACTGTGGGCTGCAAACGCACAGTGATCGCGAGTGATTTTTTGCCTTCGCCCAAACTGCCGTCGATAAATTCATCAAAGACACGCACGCTTGTGATCAGCGCCTTATCAGCACCAGACGCCGCATTGACCAAGGTCAATGCCTCGACGTCTGCATCCACGACAAAGGCAAAATCACGGTCCACTGCTTGCAAATCTGTGGCTTGCAATGCGGCGCGGGCTGTTGATTTCTTTTTTGGCAGCGGCACGTCTTCTGGGTACAAGACAAAGGCCACGGCGGGCCCTTTGATGTCCATTTCGCGTAGCACTTTGGGGTGCAATTCGCCAAATACGCCAAGTACCTTTTTGGGGCCAAGGCAGATTTTACCGTGCCGGCCAGGGTGCCACCACGCATCCGCACCGCGCATGATTTGTACTTTTACAGGCGCGCCGATGGCGGATAAAACAGCCTCGGCGTCGGCCTTGGCATCATAGATGTCGACCGCGCGGGCCTCGCCGTACACGTCTTTTGGACCAGTGCGCCCGATCAGGATACCGGCGACCTGCACATGTTGTTCACCCGGCTCGCCGCCGTGGAACGCGTGTCCAACCTCGAACAAGCCCATGTTGGCAAAGCCACGAGCTTGGTTGCGCGCCGCTGCACGCAGCAATCCAGGCAATAGGCCGGGGCGCATGTGCGACATGTCTGCCGAGATCGGGTTTTGCAACATCGTGGCATCATCACCGCCGCCAAACAACGCCGCCGCGTCGCGGTCGATGAACGAATAGGTGACGCATTCGTTGTATCCCAGCGCCGCCGCTGTCCGCTTTGCAGCCTGTTGGCGCAATTGCAGCGGGGTCAAAACTGGTCTTGCGACACCAGCCAAACGTGGCAGGGGTTTGCCGACAAGTTTGGTCAAGGACGCAATGCGCGCGACTTCTTCGACGAGGTCAGCCTCCCCTTGAACGTCGGGCCGCCAGCTTGGTACATGTGCCATGTCGCCTTGCAAACGAAAGCCAAGTGCGGTCAGTGTTTGGCGTTGCGTGCTTTCGGAAATATCCATGCCCACAAGCGAAATAACCCGTTTGGCGTCAAGTTTATAGGCGCGCGATACGTCAGGGACTTGGCCCGCGACGATCAGATTGGACGCCTCGCCGCCCGCATGATCGACGATCATCCGCACCGCATGTTCCAGCCCTTCAGGCGTGAACGCGGGGTCAACGCCGCGTTCAAAACGGTAGCGCGCGTCAGAATGAATTTTCAGCGCACGCCCCGCATAAGCAATCTGGACTGGGTCCCAATAAGCGCTTTCGACGAACACATTTACCGTGTCCTCGGTACAGCCGGTATTTCGCCCACCCATGATGCCCGCGATGCTTTGCGCGCCAGTGTCGTCGGAAATGACCATTTGGCCTGCTTGCAACGTGTAGTCTTTGTCGTCGAGCGCCATCAGCGTTTCGCCGCCCGCAGCGCGGTGAACCCGTAGATTACCAGCGACTTTGTCGGCGTCAAAAACGTGCAAGGGCCGGTTTTGATCGTAGGTGAAAAAGTTCGTTACATCGACCAAGAACGAGATCGGACGCAGGCCAATCGCGCGCAACAGGTCTTGCAACCATGCGGGGGATGGGCCATTTTTCACGCCTTTGATCAGGCGGCCTGTGAACACGGGGCAGCCGTCGAGCGTGTCTGCATCAATGCCAACGGACAGGTCGGCGGTAAATGTCGCCGCGACGAATTCAACCTCACAGGGTTTCATTTTGCCCAAGCCACGGGCCGCCAGATCACGCGCAATTCCGCGCACGCCAAGCGCGTCAGGGCGGTTGGGTGTGATGGCGATTTCAATCACAGTGTCAACTTTTGCAGGATCGTTAATCGCGAGCCAATCAACAAAACGATCACCGACATTGCCCGACGGTAATTCAATGATGCCGTCGTGTTCGTCGGACAGTTCCATCTCGCGCTCTGACGCCATCATGCCGTAAGATTCGATGCCACGGATTTTACCGACGCCGATTGTCGTATCGATCCCCGGCACGTAGACGCCCGGTTTGGCGACGACGACGGTGATACCTTCGCGGGCATTTGGCGCGCCGCAGATGATCTGCAATTCGCCTTCATCGGTGTCGACCTTACAAACCCGCAGCTTATCCGCATCGGGGTGCTTTTCGGCGTGTTTGACGTAGCCAAGGGTGAAATCCTTGAGCTTGTCATACGGGTTTTCGATGCCTTCGACTTCGAGCCCCAGATCGGTCAGCGCGTCGGATATTTCATCGACGGTGGCCGTGGTGTCGAGGTGCTTTTTCAGCCAAGAGAGTGTGAATTTCATTTGGAAAGCCCTCCGTGCAGCGTGGGTACGTCGCGGGGTTGGAAGCCGTAGTGGCGTAGCCAGCGTAGGTCGGAATCAAAGAAGGCCCGCAGGTCGGGGATGCCGTATTTCAGCATGGCGAGGCGGTCGATGCCGAGGCCGAAGGCGAAACCTTGGTAGACGGAGCTATCGACGCCTGCGGCCTCTAGCACCTTGGGGTGGACCATGCCGGAGCCGCCCGCTTCCAGCCAGTCGTCGCCTTCGCCAAGTTTGAGTTGACCGTCAACCCAAGAGCAGCGGAAGTCGATTTCGGCAGATGGTTCGGTGAACGGGAAGTGTGAGGCGCGGAAGCGGACCTCTATTTTGTCGACCTCAAAGAAGGCGGCAGCGAATTCTTCGAGCACCCATTTGAGATTGGCCATGGAGATGTCTTTGTCGATAGCCAAGCCTTCGATTTGGTTGAACATGGGCGTGTGTGTTTGGTCGTAGTCAGCGCGGTACACGCGGCCCGGGCAGATGATGCGCAAGGGCGCGCCTTGGGCTTCCATGGTTCGGATTTGCACAGGCGAAGTGTGGGTGCGCAAGACGTGTGGCGGGCGGTCGTCGCCCTCAGCGCGGTGCGTATAGAACGTGTCCATTTCGGCGCGGGCCGGATGGTGGCCAGGAATGTTGAGCGCGTCGAAATTGTACCAATCGGATTCAATTTGCGGGCCTTCGGCGACCGAGAAACCCATGTCGGCGAAGATCGCAGTGACTTCTTCGGTGACTTGGGAGATCGGGTGGATTGTGCCTGCGGGACGGTCGCGCGCGGGCAGTGTCACGTCGAGCCATTCGCCCGCCAAGCGCGCGTCGAGGGCGGCATCTGCGAGGGCGGATTTTTTGGCTATCAAGGCGCTGTTGATCGTGTCTTTAAGCGCGTTCAGCGCGGGACCAGCGGTTTGGCGTTCCTCGGGCGTCATTTTGCCCAGCTCGCGCATCTGCAACGATATCTCGCCCTTTTTACCAAGGGCCTGCACGCGCAGATCCTCGAGGCCGGTTTCGTCCCCCACACTGGCAATCAGGGTCAGGTATTTTGATTTCAGATCGTCCATCACAGGCCTCTTGCATATCCAGCCTATCGGTTACCCAATGGGGGCATGGGTTGCAAGTATCGCGGGCTAGCTGGGGTGTATTTTGGCAACCTCTGATCGGAAATGCGCCAGCGTGATGGTTGCCCTGTTTCCGGCGACGCCGTGATACTTTGATCGGCCCGACGAGGTCGGCAGCCCTGCCCAAATGCCCGCGAGGTTGTTCATGAACTTTTGCTGGTCCAGATCACCTGCGACAAAGTCGCGGAACCCTGCGTCTGCGAGCAACACATCAGCCAGCGCGTCTTGGAGTGCGGGGGTAAAGCGGTCGCTGCGTTTGGCACCCACTTTGGTCACGACGCGGCGCAGGGTGTCGGGGATAAATTGATAGCGGCCAATGGCGTGCGGTTGCCCCGGTGTCGCGGCAATCCAATCGTAGATTTCGCCAATCGTCATATCTGTCGGGCGTTTGGGCGGTTTTATTGCCGCCCCATGTTGTACCGCATCATACCCCGCACGCGGAGATTCTGCCTGTCCGATGATATTGCGGATGAGGTGAACGGCATTGCTGGCGGGTGCAGTCGTTGGGGGCTTTGGCGGCACCGCCTTGACGCGCTTTGGATAAAGCGCAAGCAGACCACCCTGGGCCCTGCCCGTGAAAAGGCTAGCGCCATTGCTGGTTGTGTCGTTGGACTGAAAAAACGGAATCCGCCCCTGCCCGAAAGCGCCGCCCCCCAGCAACGACTCCATTTCAGCCAGTCCTGCCACGGGTAACGCCCATATTAAAAAGCCAAAAATCCAGCGCATTTGCATCCTGCCATAAGTGTAGAGTTGCAGGATCGGGCAAATTCGTTTCGTTTTCGTTTCGATTTGTCCCTACAAACGGAAAAAGGGCCACCCATTTAGGGCAGCCCTTAGTCTATTCAGATCAGACGGTGGTGCGTTAAGCAGCCAGCGCGTCTTTTGCTTTGCCAACGATTGTCGCAAACGCTTCTGGTTCGTTTACAGCCAGATCGGCAAGAACCTTACGGTCGACTTCAATGCCGGCAAGAACCAGACCATTGATGAACTTGGAATAGTTCAGTGTATCGTCGATAGCCCGAACACCCGCGTTGATCCGCTGGATCCACAATGCGCGGAAGTTCCGCTTACGATTGTGCCGGTCGCGTGTTGCGTACTGGTTCGCTTTTTCGACGGCCTGTTTGGCGACCTTGAAGGTCTTGGACCGACGATCATAATAACCTTTTGCAGCGTCAAGAACTTTCTTGTGACGACGATGCGTGACTGTACCACCTTTAACTCGCATATCAAATTCTCCTTAACGTGCGTAGGGCATCATGCTCTTGATGATTTTCGCATCAGGAGCTGAAAGGGTTGTCGTGCCGCGTGCGTCACGAATGAATTTGTTGGAGCGCTTGATCATACCGTGCTGTTTGCCCGCTTGACCCGCTTTGACTTTACCAGTGGCAGTCATTTTGAACCGCTTTTTGCAGCTCGATTTTGTCTTCATCTTCGGCATTTCCGTCTCCTCTATAAGGGATTGGTCGGAACGCGCGACTCGGCATGCCATATCGGCCGGACGCGCGGATTGAATTTGTCGTTTAGGGGGAATCAATCCGCCATGCAAGTGGATTAGCCGATATATCGACCAATCACGCGCATAAATACATCAGGCAAGGCTTCAAATGTAAACGCACCGGGCCGTTCGCTGACCGCATACCCCACCATAAGGACCCCGATTAAGATAATCAGAGCCGGATAGCGCGGTGTGCGGTTGTAGGAAAAAGCACTCACGATCGCAGGAATTGCGAAAGCGGTGATGATGCACCCCAAAACAAAAATCAGATCTAGATCCATAATATTTATACCTAAAATAAACTATGGTATGGAGCTTACTCTGGATCGGCGGCGTAAATCAAACGTTCGTCGCAAGGGGCGACGCGCAGGATGTTGGTAGACCCTGTAGTGTTAAAGGGCACACCCGCTGTTACGACGATTTGGTCTTTCTCTGACGCCAATTCCTCGCTTACTGCAGCACGTACAGCGGCAATCACGGCGGTCTTAAACCGATCAACAGCACCTGTGACCACGCAGTTGGTACCCCATGACAAGCAAAGTCGCCGCGCAGTGGACCGATAGCTGGTCAACGCGATGATCGGCACACGTGGCCGTTCGCGTGCAACCAGCAAGGCAGTCGTACCGGATTGCGTGAAGCAGCAGATCGCTTTGACGTCTGTGGTTTCCGCGATTTCGCGGGCCGCAGAGACGATCCCGTCGGCAACGGTTGTCCGTTTGATGCGACGGGATGCTTCGATAATTTCCGTATAAGTCGGGTCGGCTTCAACCTCGGCTGCGACGTTGCTCATGGTTGTGACGGCTTCAATCGGATACGAGCCAGCCGCGGATTCTGCGGACAGCATGATCGCGTCGGCACCCTCATAGATCGCGGTCGCCACGTCGGACACTTCGGCGCGGGTCGGCATCGGGCTGTCGATCATCGACTCAAGCATTTGCGTCGCAACAATCACAGGTTTCGCAGCCGCGCGGCATTTGCGGATAAGCCGTTTTTGGATCGGCGGCACGTTTTGCACAGGCAGTTCAACCCCAAGGTCGCCACGAGCAACCATGATACCGTCGGACACCGCAAGGATTTCGTCGAACAATGTTACCGCGCTTGGCTTTTCGATTTTGGACAGGATTGCAGCACGGCCTTTGGCCAGCGCGCGCGCCTCGTTCACATCAGCGGCACGTTGGACAAATGACAGGGCCAGCCAGTCGACGCCAAGATCGCAGACGAAATCCAGATCGCGGCGATCTTTTTCGGACAAGGCCGCAAGCGGCAGGATCACGTCGGGGACGTTCACGCCTTTACGGTTGGAAATCTGACCGCCAACGATGACTTCACAATCAGCAAAATCCGCGCCGCAGTCTTTGACCCGCAGTTTGATCTTACCGTCATTCACCAGCAGGTGCGCACCGGGTTCCAGCGCGTCGAAAATCTCAATATGTGGAAGTTGCACGCGGTTTACGTCGCCAGCTGCATCATTCAGGTCCAAGCGGAACGCGGCACCCGGGATCAGTTCAACACCGTCGTCATCTGCAAAGACACCAACACGCAGTTTTGGCCCCTGAAGGTCAGCAAGGATTCCGATTGGCGTGTCGAGGTCTTCTTCTACTTTACGGATAATCGCGTGACGGACACGGATTTCATCATGATCGCCGTGGCTCATGTTGAGGCGGAACACGTCTGCGCCGGCTTCGACCAAAGCGCGGATCATCTCATAGTCATTGGACGCAGGCCCAAGTGTCGCGACGATCTTTACATTGCGGTGGCGTCTCATGTTGTAATCCTTAATCAAGCGTCAAATGGCGGCTGTTAGCGGTAACGCCGCACGTTGCGTCCGTATATACGCAATTCCATTCGCTTCACAACTAGCCTAAATGCAATGGCAACTGAATGGCAGGTAACATGACACAACCATCTTTTCATATTGACGGTGCTGAACGCGCAGGACGCTGGCTTTTTACATGCGATCACGCGACCAACCGTGTGCCTGACTGGGTCGGCGGTGGCGACCTTGGGCTGCATCCATCCGACATGGAACGCCACATCGCGTTTGATATTGGGGCGGCTGCGGTCACCCGCAAATTGGCTGGCGCAATGGATAGCCCTGCTGTGCTGTCCAATTTCTCGCGACTTGTAATTGACCCCAACCGCGGCGAAGACGACCCGACGTTGCTGATGCAGCTTTATGACGGCACGATTATTCCCGCCAATAGGCACGCAGATGCAGCCGAGCGTGAGCGTCGTTTGACCGAACTCCACCGCCCGTACCATGCCGCCTATGCTGACTTGGCGCGCCGCCATGATAGTGTTGTGGTTTGTGCGATCCATAGCTTTACCCCGCAATTAAAAGGCCGCCCGACCCGTCCGTGGGAAATTGGCGTGCTTTATGCGGGGGACGACAGATTGGCCCGTCCGTTTATGGCCGCATGCCGCGACCAAGGGTGGTGCGTCGGCGACAATGAACCCTATGTTGGTCACCTTCCTGGGGATGCTGTGGACCGTCATGCACTGCGCGCGGGACGGCCAAATGTGTTGATTGAGCTGCGCAATGATTTGATTGCTGACGATGCTGGCCAGACCTTGTGGGCCGACCGACTTGCCCCCATTTTAATAGACGTGCTGGCCACATCTGGCCTTTGAAAGAGAGACACCAATGGACGCCCAAACCAAGCTAGAACTTGAAGCCGCCGCATTTCGCCGCCTGCAAAAACACCTGATGGAAGACCGCACTGACGTGCAAAACATCGACATGATGAACCTAACGGGGTTTTGCCGGAATTGCCTGTCGCGCTGGTATCAAGAAGCCGCAGTGGAGCGCGGGATCGAGATGTCAAAGGACGAAGGCCGCGCGGCGTATTACGGAATGCCGTTTGCAGACTGGAAAGCAAAATATCAAACCGACGCGGGGCCCGCGGCCCAAGCCGCGTTTGATGGAACACACCCCAAAGGTTAACGCCTACTGTTTCAGCATTGGAAACAATTCCCTCGCTTTTCCGCCCATCGTATTGGAATACATCATAAATATGTTTAGAAATTGACATTTTTATGGCAACCAAAGAAATTAACACCAATCGAATCGTCTTGTGTTTGCGTGTTGTGGGAGAAGTTTTATGGAAATGATGTTGTTACCAATTTTGGCGTTACTGGGATTGGTTTTTCTCTTCGACACCGACAGCGATGATGATCCAGACAACACTCCGGCGCCGGAAACCAATCCAGATCTTAATCGTCAATCATTTGGCGCCGAAGACGACACAACCACCGGTACAGATGTTACTGATTACCTATTCCTGAACGATGGTGATGACATGGCGTCCGGCGGCGCAGGTGATGACAAAGTTTTCCTTGGTGATGGCGCAGACCAAACGGTCGTTTTGAATGAAGACGGCACCTTTGACACCGCAGGCATGGAAGGCGACGATCTGATCCGTGGCGGCAATGGCCGCGATATTCTGATCGATGCGCTAGGCAGCAACACTATTTATGGCGACCTTGGCTACGACCGGATCAGCACCGTTGATGATGATACGTCGCAGGATACTCCGGACACAGTGTTTGGCGGATTTGGCGAAGACGTGATGTTTGTCGACAACGGTGATGTCGTCTCTGGCGGCGCGCATGACGACCGTTTTCAAGTTATCACAGACGTTGAAGGCGATGCTGTGACGATCACTGACTTTGAGGATGGCGATACGCTGTACTTGCGCGACGCAAATGGTGGCTATGTCATCCAAGAGCGCATTACCACTGAACTGACCGCAGATGGCGAAGGCACAAATGTGCTGCTCGACGGTGTTGTGGCGGTTATTCTTGAAGGCACAACAGTGCTTGCTGACGGCGCGATCGACAACCCGACTGCGCCAGCAATCTTTGGTACACTTGAAGCGGACACGCTTGAAATTGGCGAATTTGGTGACCGTGTGATTGGGTTTGATGGCGATGATGTCATCAGCTTTGCAGCCGGTGAAGACACCACTGGCCGCGACATGGACGTCATGGGCGGATCTGGCGACGATACAATCACGCTTGGCTTGGGTGACGACAGCGTTCAAGGCGGACTTGGCGCTGATACGATTTTCGGTGGCGGCGGCTCTGACGAATTTTATGGTGGCTACGGCAACGATATGTTGAATTCAGCTGGTCCTGCGGGCGATCTGGCTGACACAGTATTCGGCGGCGCAGGTGATGACACCTTCTTTGCAGATGGTGGCGATGCGCTTATCGGTGGTACCGGAGCTGACGAATTCAACATCGACTTCAGCGATCCGGCAGCAACTGCTGTGGCAATTGACGACTTTGATCCAGCAACCGAGCAGCTGAGCATTGATGTATCACTGGCAGTGGATGCGGTGCCTACAATCACCTATGAAATCGCCGCAGGCGGGTCGGGTACGAACCTGCTTGTTGACGGCAATGTCGTCGCCTTCTTGGTCGGCGTGGACCCAAGTACGCTGAACGCGGGCAACGCCAACGTCACAAATACCAACGTTACTCCTTAACTGCAGCGAGGCAGTTAAGGCACAAAATAGGGGCCGCTGGATCACTCCAGCGGCCCCTATTTGTTTGGCAGACTTAGACCGCGACTTTGCGGCTTTCTTCCAGATATATTTCGCGCAGGCGTGTGGCGATTGGCCCGACTTTTCCAGTGCCAACGGGCGCGCCGTCCACTTCGACCACGGGCATCACGAATGTGCTTGCGGATGTGATGAACGCCTCGTCCGCATCTTGGGCCTCTGCAATTGTAAAGCTGCGTTCTGCGACCTGCATCTGGGCTTCTTCTGCGAACCGCAGAACGGCAGCGCGGGTGATCCCGTGCAAAATCTCGTTGCCCAAATGGCGGGTGATAATCGTGTCGCCTTTGATAATATAGGCGTTGTTTGATGTGCCCTCGGTCACGTGACCGTCTTCGACCATCCAAGCATCGTCACAGCCCGCCGCCTTGGCCATCATTTTGCCCATCGACGGGTACAGCAATTGCACCGTTTTGATGTCACGACGCGCCCAGCGCTGATCTTCTATACTGATCACCTTGATGCCCTTTTTGGCGACAGGGTTATCTGCAAGGGTCGGTTTGTTTTGCGTGAACAGCACGATCGTCTGCGGCGTATCCGTCGGTGGATAGGCAAAGTCACGATCATCAGGCGCGCCGCGTGTGATCTGCAAATAGATCATGCCTTGATCGATCTCGTTGAGCCGGACCAATTCGCGGTGAACCTCTAACAGGTCATCCTTGGAAATCGGGTTACCCATGCCAAGTTCAGACAGTGACCGCGCCAAGCGAATGGCATGCCCGTCAAAGTCGATCAGTTTGCCGTCAAGAACGGTGGTCACCTCATAGACCCCATCGGCCATCAGGAACCCGCGATCAAAGATCGATACCTTGGCTTCGTTTTCAGCGACGTATTCGCCGTTCAAATATACTGTGCGCATTTTGGTTATCCCCATAGTCCGGCGGTTGGTGCGTGCACCCCTGCCGCGTCAAAAATCAAAGGCTCGGCACGGTCCTCGGCCAAAAGCAGTGGACCGTCAAGGTCCGTGAACGCAACACCTTGGGCCAAAATCGTCGCGGGGGCCATGGCCAGCGACGACCCCACCATGCAGCCAACCATCACGCCGTAGCCTTGGGCAATAGATTCGCCTTTCAACGCCAGTGCTTCAGTCAACCCACCGGTTTTATCGAGCTTGATATTCACCATATCGTATTTGCCGCGAAGTGCAGGTAAAGATGTGCGGTCATGACAGCTCTCGTCGGCGCATACAGGCAGCGGGCGGGCAATTTCACCCAACATATCATCGGCACCGGCAGGCATTGGCTGTTCGACCATTTGCACGCCAAGCCGGATCAAATGCGGGGCAAGATCGGCGTAGACTTCGGCGCTCCAACCTTCATTGGCATCGACGATAATGCGGCTGTCGGGGGCGCCACGACGGACTGCCTCGAGCCGTGCCATATCATCCGGCGTGCCGAGCTTAATTTTCAGCAATGGACGGGCAGCATTCTGTGCGGCCTGCACCTGCATCGCATCAGGCGTATCGAGCGACAGGGTGTAAGCGGTAATCTCTGGGCGCGGCGCTGGTAGCTTTAGCAAGTCCCAAACACGCACCCCAGCGGCCTTGGCAGCATGATCCCAAAACGCGCAATCAAGCGCATTGCGGGCGGCACCGGCTGGTAAGGCACCGGGCAAATCTGCCCAAGCGCCTGTGAACCCTTCGATCTGGGCGGTCACACTGTCCAACGTCTCGCCGTAGCGGGCGTAGGGCACGCATTCGCCCCGCCCCCTCACGCCACCGATTGTCACAGACACTGTTAAAACATCCGCCTGCGTGCGCGAGCCGCGCGAAATCGTAAACACTTGGGCCAGCCGGAATACATCCCGCGTCACTTCAATGCGCATCACTTCACCTCTTTGGTTCTCAAATACCCTCGCCGAAGGCTTGGGTTTGCCCCGCAGGGCAAAGGCAAATCAGATATCAGCTAAAGCATCAACCAAACGCGCAGCACCCTGACGGAACGGGTCAACCGCTGGCAGACCCATGCGGGCCTCGACCTCAGCGAGATATGCCTCAAACTTATCATCAGCCAGATGCTGGGTGTTCACCGAAATGCCAACAACCTTGCAGGCAGGGTTCGCGACCCGCGCAATTGGCAAGGCCATATCGCGCAATGCTTCAAGCGACGGCAGATCATACTCTGGCAGACCGCGCATATGTGTGCGGGTCGGCTCGTGGCAAAGGATCAATGCATCGGGCTGACCGCCGTGGATCAGCGCCATGGTCACACCGGAATAAGACACGTGGAACAGGCTACCCTGCCCCTCAATATGATCCCAATGATCCGCGTCATTGTCAGGTGTCAGATATTCAACTGCACCAGCCATGAAGTCCGCGATCACAGCGTCCAGCGGCACGCCGCCACCTGTGATCAAAATACCTGTCTGTCCGGTTGGGCGGAACGTGGAGTTCATGCCGCGTGCGTGCATCTCAGTGTCCATCGCAAGACCTGTATACATCTTACCGACTGAACAATCGGTACCGATTGCGAGGCAACGCTTACCAGTCCGGTTTTTGCCATTGGCGATCGGATAGGCGACAGATGGGATGCGCACATCAAACAATGTACGGCCATTCACACGGGCGGCAGCCATCAGTTCGTTCTCGTCACGCAGCAGATTATGCAAGCCCGATGCAATGTCGTAGCCCATGTTCAAGGCAGACACCAAAATCTCTTTCCACTCAGCAGAAATGTAGCCCCCACGGTTGGCGACACCAATCACAAGGGTCTTTGCGCCAGCTGCAAGGCCTTCTTCCAATGTCATGTCTACAAGACCGACAGTGGTGCCGCATGTGGGCATGCGGAACTGACCGACGGCATTTTCTGGGCGCCAATCCTTGATGCCTTGGGCCACTTTAGCAGCTAGTTGGTCAGGCGCATCGCCGAGGAACAAAAGATATGGGGTCTGGATCATGGGGCAGCTCCGGTCTGTGTATAAGATTCGTCTTGTCTCGCGAAGATTTGCGCGTCTGGCGGGGAATGTCCTTGCACAGTGCGGCACTGATACAGCTAATTACGACAACTTCTTGCGCACTTCGTTAATAGCGTCGAATAATCTTGCGCGTTATTGCGTAGGATGGGTTTTAACCCATCGCCCGACAAAAAAACCCGAGCGCGAACGCTCGGGTTATCCTCAGGGTCTAGTAGGGAAAGAAACTAGCCTCTTGAGAACTCGGGGTAGGCTTCCATGCCCAGTTCGGACATGTCCAAACCGTTGATTTCAGCTTCCTCGGATACGCGGATACCAACAACCATTTTCAAGATGTACCAGATCACGAGGCTGGCAAAAAATGTGAACGCACCGTAGGCCACGATACCCAAGATCTGCGCACCAAAGTTGCCTGTGTAGAAACCAACGGCCAACGTCCCCCAGATACCCGCGATCAAGTGAACAGGGATGGCACCAACAACGTCATCGATCTTGAACTTGTCCAACAGTGGAACAGTGATCACAACGATCACGCCACCAACGGCACCAGTCAAAAGCGCGCCAAACAACGTCGGAGCAAGTGGTTCAGCCGTGATGGATACCAGACCAGCAAGCGCACCGTTCAGGACCATCGTCAGGTCGGCCTTTTTGTACATGATCTGCGTGACAGCCAAGGCAACAACCGCACCGGACGCAGCCGCCATGTTGGTGTTCGCAAAGATGCGGCCAATGTCCGTGATGTCGCCAACAGTACCAGCAGCAAGCTGCGATCCACCGTTAAAGCCGAACCAACCAAGCCACAGGATGAACATACCCAATGTCGCCAGCGCAAGGTTCGACCCTGGCATTGGAATGGTTTTGCCGTCTTTGTACTTCCCAATACGTGGTCCCAGCACGATCGCGCCAGCCAAAGCAGCCCAGCCACCAACAGAGTGCACAACAGTCGATCCAGCAAAGTCAGAGAAACCAGCCTCAGACAACCAGCCGCCGCCCCACTGCCAAGATCCAGAGATTGGGTAAAGGACACCCGTCAGGATCGCAACAAAGGCAAGGAATGGCCAAAGTTTAATACGTTCTGCAAGTGCGCCTGAAACGATAGATGCGGTTGCTGCAACAAACATCAGCTGAAAGAAGAAATCAGACGCAACAGATGCGTAATCAAGCGATGCGTCAGCCGCTGCAAGACCAACTGGCTCTAGCGTTGTGATTGCAAAGAATGGACCCAACCAACCCGCAATGGACCACGCATCACCTGGATACATCAGGTTAAAACCGATGGCCCAATACGCAATGGATGCGATGCCAAACAGCGCGATGTTCTTTGTCAGCTGCATGGCCACGTTCTTGGACCGCACAAGGCCTGCCTCAAGCATTGCAAAGCCGGCCGCCATAAAGAACACAAGGAAACCTGCCACAAGGAACAGCAGGGTTGTCAAAATATACGGGCCGATCTCGTCAAAGGTCGGCGCAGCGGCGTCTTGCGCCAGCGCGAGGGTCGGGAGCAGCGTTGCGGTTGCGGCGACCATCATAGTTTTACGAATTGTCATTGTTTGTCTTCCCTCTTATCTGCTTACAGCGCGTCGTCGTTGAGATCGCCGGTGCGGACCCGCACAGCACTTTCAACGTCGATTACGAAAATCTTGCCGTCACCGATTTTGTCGGTCTTGGCGGTAGTGGTGATGGTGTTCACAACCTGCTCGGCCATGCTGTCAGCCACGACGATCTCGAGCTTGACTTTGGGCACGAAATTCACGGCATATTCAGCACCACGGTAAATTTCGGTGTGGCCCGATTGTGCGCCAAACCCTTTGACTTCTGATACCATCATGCCGCGCACGCCGATGGTGGTCAGCGCTTCGCGGACCTCCTCGAGTTTGAACGGTTTAATAGCTGCGATGATCATTTTCACGTGTGTTCTCCTTCGCGTGTCTGATGCTGGCCTGCATCTGCACAGGCCTGCTTGGGAAACAGACAACCGCGATGCTGCAGGTGCAGCAATGATTCAAGGGTAACATTTCCGCCCAGATTCAGCGCAATTGCACAATTTTTGCACAAATCGACTGTGGTGCTTACTATTTAGGCGTATTCAAAATTGGCTTGACCGACTTCCCGCTCTCTACAAGTCGCGCGCAACAGGCTATCAATGGAAAAAACAGGCACAAATGTCAGTGAGCAGAGCATGAGTAATAACCAAAAACGCGGGCCACTTGTGGCAGATAAACGCTATTCCAAAACGGCGCCTGTGAAAAAACGTGCGGCAAAGCGTAAGCCTGCCAAGCGCAAGCCTTCGCGTGGCCCAATTGGGTGGTTGGTTGCGGCCATTATGGCGGCCATCGGTTTTGTCCTGCGTCTTATCTGGAAACTGATGTGGCGCGGCGCGGTTGTGATGGGTGTGATCGTTGGCATTGGCATCTATTATTTTGCCAGCCAAATGCAGCCCATTGATACGCTCATTGATGGCCGCGCACGCGGATCTGTGACCATGACCGACGGCGCTAGCGCAGTATACGCGTGGCGCGGCGATCAATTCGGCGGCATGATCACGACTGACACTGTGTCGTCGCATCTGAAAAATGCCGTTGTCGCGTCAGAGGACAAACGGTTCTACCGCCACTTTGGTATTTCGCCACGCGGTGTCGCATCTGCCGTGCGCATCAACCTGCGTGCGGGACGCGGTCCGTTGTCTGGCAACGGCGGGTCGACGATTACCCAGCAGGTCGCGAAACTGTTATGCCTTGGCGTCCCCTACGATCCCAACACTTGGGCGTCAGAGCGCGAATATGAGGCCGACTGCCGCCGCACCACACTTTGGCGCAAAGTCAAAGAAGCCGTGTTCGCGATGGGTATGGAGGCCGCCTATACCAAGGACGACATCCTGACCATCTATCTGAACCGCGCCTATCTGGGTGCTGGCAGCCGTGGTTTTGAGGCCGCTGCACAGCGGTATTTCAGCAAATCCGCTGCCGAAGTCACCCCCGCTGAGGGTGCGATGTTATCAAGCTTGCTGCCTGCCCCGTCCAGCCGCGCGCCCACCCGTGATCTTGTGCGCGCACAGCAATATGCAGCCGTTGTTGTCGGCCTGATGGAAGCCCAAGGATATTTGTCCAATTCCGCCGCAGCCGATGCCCGCGCGAACCCAGCGACCTTGTCTGCCGCTGCCGAACAAAAGGCCGGTGGTTATTTCGCTGATTGGGTTATGGCATCCGGCCCCGAGTTTTTCACCCGCAACACGACCGAAGACGTCATCATCAAAACCACCCTCGACCAGCGCATTCAACGCGCGGCCGAAGACGGCTTGCAGTGGGTGTTCGACAATAAGGTCACAACTGGGTCGCAGGCACAGGCCGCAATCGTCGTGATGTCAGCTGATGGTGCCGTGCGCGCCATGGTTGGTGGCCGCGACAACACCGTCGCAGGTGCGTTTAACCGCGCCACCCAAGCCCGCCGCCAAACTGGATCGGCGTTCAAACCGTTTGTTTATGCCACCGCGCTGGACCTTGGCATGTCGCCCAACGATTTGGTTGACGACGCGCCAACGTGCTGGACCGTGCGCGGATCCGGTGAATGGTGCCCCGCCAACTATGACCGCGAGTTTAAGGGGCCGGTCACCCTGACCCAAGCCCTATCCGAAAGCCGCAACATCCCTGCCGTCATCTTGTCCGAACAGATGGGCCGTGAAATTGTGCGCAGTGTCGCCACTGGTTTCGGCATTGAGAGCGATCTGGCGGCTGGTCCTGCGCTGGCGCTTGGGGTGTCGGAAAGCACGTTGATCGAAATGACAGGCGCATTTGCAGGCATTTTGAACGGCGGATCATCAGTGACCCCTTACGGGCTGGTGGAATTGCGGTTTCAGGGCGACGACGAACCGTTGATGGACAGCACAGGCACCGGCATCGGTGAACGTGTGATCCAAGAAACGGCCGCGCGTGAACTGACGTGGATGATGTCGCGGGTTGTGGCCGAAGGTACAGGCAGGCGCGCCCAAATCGACGGTTGGGACATTGCGGGAAAATCCGGCACGACCCAAGCTTCGCGCGATGCGTGGTTCATTGCCTTCACTGGCGATTATGTAACTGGCGTTTGGATGGGCTACGACGACAACCGCCCCTTGAGTGGCGTGACGGGTGGTAGCCTTCCCGCGGAAATCTGGCGCGAAACCATGACCCGTGTTTTGGCAGATCAGCAACCAACACCATTGCCGATGCAAGCCCCCGGAAATGCCACAAGCAACACGGTTTTGGGTGGTGGCACTACAGACGAGGTCGCCGATCAGGTGTTGATGGATGTGCTTAACGGTATCCTTAACGGAAATTGATTAGTTGGCGTCATCCGCACAGCGGTCATACCTAAACGCATAGCCGTTCCAGACCATAATAAGCCCTCCGGATTCTTTGTCGTTCATCAGCATCGCGCGCTCAGACCACGCGGCGTCTTCGCCCGCGCATTGCATGTTGTAAAGCGTCGCGTCCATATCGACGACCTGCACCGGACTTGCCATCCGGCATTCCATACCCACGCCGTAAAAGATGTCGTCTTTGATCTGTAGCGATCCGCCATCCACGCCAACAAGGAAACATTCCGCGTTCGCCGTTTGCTTGTAGACGCCGTCAAACGGCCCAGCCAGCGCGAGACCAGGCAGGACCGCAAATGCGATGGCCAACCGGATCATACCGCGCGCATTTCGGCGATGAGCTTATCCAGATCACCGCGCTGCCGGTCAAGCATCGCGCCGACCTCTGCCCGTTCGGTCAACAGCATATTCACGCCTTCAATGATGAAGTTAAAGAACAGGTGCCTGCCGGACCTATCCGACACATGCCAATCCATCCGCAATGGTGACCGTCCGCGCAACAGCACCGTTGTCTCGACTTCGATCCAACTTTTGATGGGCCGCGCGCCTTGCACAGTGATTTCGCCGCCGATGAATTCGCGGAACCGACGCCCATATTTGGTCGCGATATAGTTGGCAAACGCAGGCGTATATGCCGCCATCTGGGATGCAGACGCGGCCCGCGCATCAGCCCCAAGGCAATAGCGCGCGATTGTGGGCACATCAGCGTGGCGATCAAGGACCTTGGCAAAATCAGCGATCATGCCTGCCTCTGACTTGCCCGAACTGATGACGGTGTTCACGTCTGCAATCAGCTTTGTGACCAGTTCTTGAGCGGCAGGGGCGGACAGCGCAAAGCCGGGCTGCGGAAACACAACGGCGGCGGCACCAGCAGCCATAAGCGAACGGCGGGTCATAAGGGTCATGTTATTGATCTCCAAAAATTTCGTCGTAAGGGTCAACTGCATCCTCGGGCGGGGTGGTGCCCAATTCAAATCGGCGGTTTTGCAGATAGATCAAGCGCAGTTGCGCATAACTGTCGACACTGTCGTTCAGCACGCTGTCGATGGTGTCGCCTGCTTGGGTGATTTTTATAACGCGACCGGCAACTTTACCGACGGTGCCATAGTCGATTTGTTCCTGCGTGCCCACCGCATCAAGCGGGTCGATCAGCGCATCCACAATGCGACCAAAAAAGGCGCGTTCCGTTGTCGGGCCAAGCAGGGGCAGTTCGAGATAGGCCCCTTCTGGTACACCCCAAACCGCCAGCGTTTCGCCAAAGTCAGTTTCTTGTTCGGGGATTCCCATCGCATCGGCTGGATCAAACAGACCCAGAATGCCAACGGTTGTGTTGATCAAAAAGCGGACTGAATTGCTAATCGCACCGTCGAGGTCGCCTTGCAGCACCCCGTTCACAACCATGCCTGGCAGACTGACATTATCGCTAAAATCAATAACGCGGGCGGACAACTCGGGCGGGATCGCGCGCACCGGATCGCCGGCTGGCCCCGACAGCGTATCACTGAACGATTTGTTAAACGCATGCGTGCGACGGTTTTGTGCTTCGTAAGGGTCATGCACCGATACGCCCTGCGGCGCAGGCGAGCAGGCCCCAAGAAATAGGGTTGAGATCAAAATTGGGGCGGATATCTTCATCATTCTAAAATACACTTTGACAAAAGGCAGGTTCAGGCGCTGATATAGACCCATTGTGCCACTGTGGCGATGAAAATGCACTGTTATCAGATAGCGCATTAACATCGGTGGGTTTTCTGCGTAATTTAGAGAAAATCAATAAGCAGACACCAACCCCAAAGGCGAAATTACGCGCATGTCCGATGAACTTACCGCCCGAGGCAGGGCCGAATTGCTTAGCGCGCGGCGCGAAAGCCGCACACTTTACTGGATGGTTGCCCTGTTCAGCTTTTTTGTGAACATGCTGATGCTGACGGGCCCGCTGTATATGTTGAACGTGTACGACCGCGTTTTGGGCAGCCGCAGCCTTGAAACGCTGATCGCATTGTCAGTGTTGGTCGGGTTTCTCTACGCCTGCATGGGCATCCTAGATTTCGTCCGTGGCCGTGTGATGGGCCGGATCGGCGCACGGTTTCAGGCCAAAATGGACCGCCGTGTATTTTCCGCTGTGCTGAAAGCCACAACGCTAAATCGCGCGCCGAGAGAGGCTGCAACGGGTCTGCGTGACCTTGAGGCGGTGCAACGCCTGATTACGTCGCCTGCCTTGATGGCGCTGTTTGATCTGCCTTGGGCGCCGCTGTTTTTCGTTGGCATCTTTATCTTTCATCCGATGATGGGTGTGCTGGCCTTGGTCGGTGCGGCAGCACTTATCCTTGTGGCGCTGGTCAACCAAGCATCCACCAAAGGCCCGTTGCAAGATGCCAACGCCGCCACATTTGCGTCCTAGCAACTGGGTGCGCAAATCCGTGGCGAAAGCGAAATGGTCCATTCATTGGGCATGCGTGGGTCGGCGTTCGACCGCTGGCAGATTGCACGCGGCGCATCGCTAGACGCCACAATTGCGGCCACTGACGCCTCTGGTACGTTCACCTCAATGACCAAAGCGTTCCGCCTGTTTCTGCAGTCTGCGATGCTTGGCCTTGGGGCCTATCTGGTGTTGCAAGGCGAATTGACACCCGGTGCGATGATCGCTGGGTCCATTCTGTTGGGCCGCGGGCTTGCCCCGATTGAAATGATCGTTAACCAATGGGCCGTGTACCAAAAGGGCCGCGAGGGCTGGGGCAAATTGGCGATCTTACTGGGTGCCATTATGCCAGAACCAAAACGCACCAACCTACCAAAACCAACCGCGCGACTGGTAGCGGATCAGGTCACGATGTTGCCTCCAGGTGGCCAGCAAGCGACATTGCGCGCTATCAGCTTTGCGGTTGAACCCGGTCAGGCGGTCGGCATCATCGGCACATCGGGTGCCGGGAAATCGACGTTGGCGCGCGCATTGACGGGTGTTTGGAAGCCCGCAGGCGGAAAAATTCGGCTCGATGGCGCCGCGTTGGATCAATATGATCCTGACGTTCTGGGCCAGCATATCGGCTATCTTCCACAGCGGGTTCAATTATTTGACGGCACGATAAAAGAAAACATCGCCCGCATGTCGCTGACACCTGACGACGCCAAGGTTGTAGAGGCCGCGAAAAAAGCTGATGCACATGAAATGATCCTACGGTTGCCGGACGGGTACGACACCCGCGTCGCGGCCAACGGCGGGCTGTTATCGGGTGGTCAAATCCAACGGATTGGGCTAGCACGCACCATGTACGGCGACCCCGTTGTGCTGGTATTAGACGAGCCAAACTCAAACCTTGATAACACCGGATCGGCAGCGCTTAACTCTGCCGTAGAGCAGCAAAAAGCCGCGGGCGGGATCGTGTTTGTCATGGCCCACAGGCCGGACGCGATTTTCCATTGCGATACATTGCTGGTGCTCGAAGACGGAACAAAGCGGGCCTATGGCCCCAAGGATGAAGTCCTTAAACAAGTGACCAAAAACCGCAACGAAATTGTTAAAGCGGCCGGAAAAAGTGCAGGCGTATCATGACCAACCCATCCGACAATCCAAAACAACGGTGGTCCACGACAGGTCCGATGACGCTTGGCCTGATTGCACTGTTGGTGCTGGTCGGTGGCTTTGGTACATGGGCCGTCATGGCGCAGATCACGGGTGCGGTTATCGCGTCCGGTCAGATCGAGGTCGACCGCAACCGCCAAGTCATTCAACACCCCGACGGCGGTGTCGTTGACGCGATTTTGGTCCAAGAGGGCGACGCTGTTGTTAAGGGCGACACCCTGATCCGGCTTGATGCGTCGCTGTTGAAATCTGAATTGGCAGTCGTCGAAGGGCAATTGTTTGAGATCATCGCGCGCCGTGGCAGGCTCGAGGCGGAACGCGACGGCGAAACGGCTTTAACGTTCGACCCGCTGCTGTCCGATGTCCCCCAAGGTCCGTCGCTGATCGCCGGTCAGACCCGCCTGTTTGATGCCCGCTTAGAAAGCAACATGCGCGCGATTGAACAGTTGCAACAGCAACGCGCCCAGATTTCCAGCCAAATATCAGGGATCGCAGCGCAGCAAACAGCGTTGGACACTCAAAGCGACCTGATCCAACAAGAATTGATCGACCAGCAGACGTTGCTGCGACAGCAGCTGATCCAAGCCAGCCGTGTGCTTGCATTGCAACGCCAAGAGGCCAATTTGCTAGGCCGCGTCGGCGAACTAACTGCATCTGCCGCCCAAGCCGCTGAACGCCGAACCGAGATTGAGATCCAGATCCTGACCCTTGCCTCGACCCGTCGAGAAGAGGCTATTACCCGCCTGCGTGACCTGCAATATAACGAATTGGAACTGTCCGAGCGCCGTCGCACGCTGCGCCAACGGCTTGACCGGCTTGACCTGCGCGCGCCAGTGTCGGGCATTGTCTATGGGATGCAAGTATTCGCCGAACAATCAGTCATTCGCGGCGCCGAACCTGTAATGTTCTTGGTCCCGCAAGACCGCCCGCTGGTCATCGCGACCAAAGTACAGCCGACAGATATTGACCAAATTCATTTGGGCCAAGATGTGACATTGCGCTTTTCTGCATTTGATCAACGGCGCACCCCTGAATTGATGGGCACCGTCACGCTGGTGTCCGCTGACATCTTTCTCGATGATGCGACGCAAGTATCGTATTATCAGGCTGAAGTTCAGTTGAATGAAGGCGAGGCTGAAAAGTTGCCCGAAGACATGGTCTTGATCCCGGGCATGCCAGTAGAGGCGTTCGTGCGCACTGCCGACCGCAGCCCGATGGATTACCTGCTCAAACCGCTCGCCGACTATTTCGCCAAGGCATTCCGCGAGCAGTGATTGCGCCCCATGCCATTGCCCGCTAGCGTCGGCGCAAATATGCATATCAAGGAGCCAACTCATGTCCCAGATCGAAGCTAAACTCGCCACGCTTGGCGTCACCTTGCCCGATGCGCCTGCCCCTGCGGCCAACTACGTGCCGTTTGTCGTGGACGGGAACACAGTTTATGTGTCGGGTCAAATTTCATCAGGACCTGATGGTTTGATCACTGGGAAACTGGGTGCTGGCGTATCGATTGAAGACGGGGCAGCTGCGGCGCGGTCTTGTGCCATCAGCCTGCTTGCGCAGCTCAAGGTGGCGTGTGGCGGCGACATTGATCGGCTCGACCGCGTCATCAAACTAACCGCATTTGTGAACTCTACCGCCGATTTCACCGAGCAACCAAAGGTCGTCAACGGCGCATCAGATTTCCTTGTCGAAGCATTGGGCGACAAAGGCCGCCATGCGCGGTCCGCTGTCAGTGCAGCCAGCTTACCGCTTGGCGTGACCGTCGAGATCGAAGCGATCTTTGCGATCAAATGATGCTGCCCGCCGCCTTCTTTGATCGCCCGTTTGCGCACCGCGCCTTGCATGACGTTGGCTTGGGCCGAGCTGAAAACAGCACCAAGTCCATCGCGGCGGCGATTGCGGCGGGTTACGGCATCGAGGTTGATCTGCAGCTATCATCCGACGGCGTGCCAATGGTGTTCCACGACTATGATCTGGGCCGATTGACTGGCGTCGCAGGTCCGATTGCACAGCGAACCGCTGCCGAACTTGGCGCGATCCCGTTACTGCATGACGGCGGCGGCATTCCGACCCTTGCGCAGATGTTGAACCTCGTAGCGGGCCAAGCCCCCCTATTAATTGAATTCAAGGATCAAGACGGTCAGATGGGCCAAAACGTCGGGCCAATGGGCAATGCTGCAGCGCAAATTTTGCGCGATTACACGGGTGCGTTTGCGGTGATGTCGTTCAATCCGCATGCGGTGGACGAGCTGCAACGCTTGTTGCCGGACGCCCCGCGCGGCATCGTCACAGACCCTTATTCAGCCAGTGATTGGCCTATATTGCCCGCGCATGTTCGTGATCATCTGCGCGGTATTCCTGACTATGCACGCACCGGATCGTGCTTCATTAGTCACAATCAGGCTGATCTGGATGCGGCACCTGTGGCCGCTCTAAAATCTGCTGGGGCCGCGGTTTTCTGCTGGACCGTAAAGTCCGCCAAAGTTGAAACTCGCGCCCGCAAATTCGCAGATAATATCACGTTTGAAGGGTATCTGGCTTGACCCAAGCCCGCAGACGCCCACCTGTTGCACCATGACAGACCAAGCGATCGAAATTAGCACGCACCCAACTATTGCCGAGATCGGACAAGCCGATTGGGATGCTTGCGCCTGCCCCGAAGATGGGCGACCGATTGATCCGTTCACGACCTATAGGTTCCTGCACGCCTTGGAAGCCAGCGGATCTGTCGGGAAAAACACTGGCTGGCAACCGCGATATTTGCGGGCCAAGCAGGGCGGGCAAGTCATCGCTGTCGCCCCGCTTTATGCCAAGGGGCACAGTCAGGGCGAATATATGTTCGACCACAACTGGGCGCAGGCCTATGAAAATTCCGGCGGACGGTACTACCCTAAACTGCAGATCGCGGTGCCGTTTACGCCCGCGACAGGCAGGCGGTTTTTGACCCGCACGGGGTTCGATGCGGTGGGCATGAGCGCGTTGATCCAAGGAGCCGTGCAAACCGCAGCCGACAACCAAGTGTCATCGGTCCACGCGACGTTCTGCACGCAGGCAGAGGCGATAGCGGGCGAGGAACTGGGTCTTATGGCGCGCATCGGACAGCAATTTCACTGGGTCAACGACAGCTATGCGAATTTCGATGGGTTCCTTGCCACGCTCGCCAGCCGCAAACGCAAGAATATACGGCGTGAACGGGCATCTGCCCAAGCGTTCGGCGGCGATATCGTGATGCTAACAGGCGAAGCGATCCAGCCTGAACACTGGGATGCGTTCTGGGAATTTTACCAAGACACGGGCGATCGTAAATGGGGAACGCCCTATCTAACGCGGGCGTTTTTCGATATCGCCCACGATACATTGCGCGACGATATCCTGTTGGTGCTGGCAATCCGCGACGGCAAACCCGTTGCAGGGGCGCTAAATTTCATCGGGCGCGATACGCTTTTTGGACGGTACTGGGGCTGTACGGAACACCACGACTGTTTGCATTTCGAACTGTGCTATTACACCGCCATCGACTTTGCGATTGAACACCAAATGGCCCGCGTCGAGGCGGGCGCACAGGGCGAGCATAAGCTTGCGCGCGGCTATCTGCCTTGCCCGACCCATTCGCTGCACTGGTTCGGCGATCCAGGATTTCGGGACGCGGTTGGCCGGTATTTGATTGAGGAACGCAATGCGATTGACCATGAAATTGAAGTCCTGACAAGCTACGGCCCTTTCCGCAAATCCAACCCAGAGGAACAGCCATGAAACTGACAGACACCCAACGGTGCGACCTGATTGATCCGCTTTTGGCGACCGGATGGGCAATGGTTGATGGCCGTGATGCGATCCAGAAATCATATGTCTTTCGCAATTTTATTGACGCTTTTGGGTTTATGACGCAAACCGCAATTTGGGCGGAAAAGCTGGATCACCATCCGGAATGGTCCAACGTATATAAAACCGTCAATGTCACGCTAATCACGCATACCGTGGATGGGCTGTCGGTATTGGATGCAAAACTAGGCGCAAAAATGGACGCGCTGGCAAAGGAATAACGTGCAAGATTTTCTCAACACTCCAATCTGGGACGGCAAATCGCTGGCCGATCTGCTGACGCTCGAATTTTTGGCATCCATTGTGGGCAGCGTCATGGGCGCGGTCGCAATTTTGGTTGTTGGCTTCATAGTTGCAGGCTGGGTCGGTCGTCGGATCACCAAACTGGGCGCAAAGTACGCGCACCTTGATGACACCTTGTTTAAGTTTGCGGGCAACATCATCCGCTATGTGATCATCGGATTTTCGTGCTTGTTTGTACTCAACACATTTGGGATTCAGACGACATCTATTGTCGCTGTCATTGGTGCCGCGGGTCTGGCCATCGGCCTTGCCTTGCAAGGAACACTGTCCAACGTGGCCGCTGGCGTCATGATTATCCTTTTTCGACCGATCAAGATTGACGACTTTGTCTCGGTCAACGGCCAAATGGGCACGGTCAAAGACATCACGCTGAACTTTACCGAGCTAGCATCAGTCGTGAACGTGCAGATTATCATCCCCAATTCTCAAGTCTGGGGCAATACGATTACCAACTATTCCGCGTACCCGACCCGTCGTGCCGAGTGGGAATTTGGTGTGGGTTATGGCGCCAATCTGGCCGCCGCTGAAACGATCATTCGCGACACGATCATGGCCGATCCGCGCAGCCATGTGGACCCTGAACCGTTCATTCAGGTGAACAATCTTAACGCCAGTTCCGTCGATTTTTTGGTGCGTGTCTGGTGTGACCGGACTGAATATTTCGGCTATCAGGCCGATATGAAACGACAGGTCAAAGAGGCGCTTGATGCGGGGGGAATCGATATTCCGTTCCCAACGCGTACAATTGTGCAAGTCGCCGACTAAACCAACCCTTCCGGCATCGCGGCGCGCGTTGTGTGCGGGCGTAAATGCGGAAGGGTGAAGTTAATGCGGGTCAGAACTTATAGCGTCGCGAGCAGTGTTTCACCGGCAGAGATTTCGCATTCGCCTGGGCTGCCTTCTTCGTTCAGGATGGTAACAACGCCATCATCTACCAGCATCGAATACCGTTTGGAGCGGCTGACGAACCCAACAGGTGGCGCGTCAAAGTCCATGCCGATGCCTTTGGTAAATTCAGCAGACGCATCGCCCAACATCATGATGCCCGCATCGCCAGCGCCTGTGTCCTTGGACCATGCGGCCATCACGAATGGGTCATTCACCGAAAGACAAATCACTGCATCCACACCCTTTTGCTTGAACGCATCAGCAGTGCGCATAAATGACGGCACGTGCGCGGTGGAACATTTGCCTGTATAGGCGCCCGGCAAGCCAAAGATCACCACTTTGCGACCGGCAAGCAGATCGTTCATCTGCACCGTTTCCGGCCCATTGTCGCCCATCCGGCAAAGTGTTGCATCCGGTAGCTTAGTTCCTGTCGTTATCGTCATATAATTTGTCCTCGTTTGGAATTGCGTCTGTGTTCTAGTCACATGTAGGGTCGCGGTAACAATTGGCCAGCAATCAAAGGTGGAAATCAGCATGACCCATATCGTCGTTATCGGGGCCGGACAGGCCGGATTATCGCTTGTGGCCAAGCTGCGCAGCACCGGCTTTGATGGGGATATCACCCTGATCGGGGCCGAAGATGTTCCGCCCTATCAGCGCCCACCACTGTCCAAAGCCTACCTGCTTGGCGACATGGCGCAAGAACGGTTATATCTGCGCCCCGCCGCATTTTACACCGACAGCAACATCGATCTGCGGCTTGATACGCGCGCGGTGGGCGTGGACAGCGCGGCCAAGACGGTTGAATTATCGGACGGCAGCACGCTGCATTATGACAAACTGGCGCTGACCACGGGATCGGATCCACGCACATTACCAGCGGCCATTGGCGGCACGCTCGACGGGGTATTTGGCGTGCGTGATCTAAAAGACGCCGATGCGATGGCCCCCGCATTCACCGCTGGCAAAAAACTGCTGATCATTGGCGGTGGCTATATCGGGTTAGAGGCGGCGGCGGTCGCGTCAAAACTGGGACTTCAAGTCACGCTTGTTGAAATGGGCGATCGTATTTTGCAACGGGTCGCAGCCCCGCAAACATCCGACTTCTTTCGCGAACTGCACACGGCCCACGGTGTCGATATCCGCGAGGGTGTCGGGCTTGATCGGCTTTTGGGCGACGATCATGTCACCGGCGCGCAGCTAACCGATGGCACCAAAATCGACATCGGTTTTGCGGTGGTCGGCGTCGGGATTATGCCCGCGACTGCACTGGCGCAAAGCGCGGGTGTGAGTGTCGATAACGGCATCGTCACCAACGATCATGCGCAAACATCCGACCCTGATATCTATGCGGCGGGCGACTGTGCGACGCTGACATTCAAAGGCCAAACCATCCGGCTTGAAAGCGTTGGAAACGCGATTGATCAGGCCGAAGTGGCGGCCCAAAACATCAGCGGCGGCGATGTGACTTATACGCCAAAGCCGTGGTTCTGGTCTGATCAATACGACTGTAAACTGCAAATCGCAGGGCTGAACATCGGTTATGACGCGGTTCATGTGCGCATGGGCGATAAGGGGCAATCGCACTGGTATTATCGCGGCGACACGCTGCTGGCCGTCGACGCCATGAACGACCCGCGCAACTATATGGTTGGCAAGCGGCTGATCGAGGCAGGGCGCAGCCCGACGCCCGCGCAAATCACCGACCCTGAAACTGACATGAAGGCGCTGTTAAAACCGTGAGGATCATCGGCGGCACACATCGCGGCACACATTTAACCGAGGTTGGCGCGGGCGACGCAAAGGCGCACCTGCGACCAACATCTGACCGCGTGCGCGAAAGCCTGTTTAACGTGTTGCAAGGCGGACGGTTCGGAAACCCGATTGCAGGTGCGCAGGTCTTGGACCTATTCGCGGGCACAGGCGCATTGGGGCTAGAATCCCTGTCACGCGGGGCGGCGCACGTCACGTTTGTTGACGATGGTAAGGTCGCTGGCAAACTGATCCGTGATAACATCGCCAAGCTGCGGCGCGGCAGCGATTGCACGCTGATCAGCACAAACGCCACGCGGCTGCCTGCAGGCAAAGCCTGCGATCTGATCTTCCTCGATCCACCTTATGGTCAAGGATTGGGGATCAGCGCCCTGAAATCGGCACTATCGCAAGGCTGGGTCGCAGACAGTGCCCTGATCATCTGGGAAGAAAGCAGCGCGCAACCCGCACCCATCGGTTTCCAGACCCTCGACAGTCGGAAATACGGCGACACATGGGTGACGTTCCTGACAACTACCGCTTAAACAGTATAGGTCGGGTGGAATTTTCCCGATGGCGACAGCGTGAAAATCTCGGCACCGTTTGCCGTAATCCCGATCGAATGCTCGAACTGTGCAGACAGCGATTTATCGCGCGTCACTGCTGTCCAGTCATCTGCCAAAACCTTGGTCTCTGGGCGGCCCAGATTGATCATCGGCTCGATGGTGAAAAACATGCCCTCTTCCAGCACGGACCCAGTACCGGCACGACCGTAATGCAGAACGTTCGGCGGCGAATGGAACACGCGGCCAAGGCCGTGTCCGCAAAAATCGCGTACAACAGACATGCGCTGGCTTTCGGCGTAGACTTGAATGGCGTGACCAATATCGCCAAACGTATTGCCCGGCTTTGCGGCCTCGATCCCCATCATCAAGGCATCATGGGTCACTTGGATCAGACGCTCTGCCTTACGTGACAGCTTGCCCGCGACATACATCCGCGACGTGTCACCGAACCAACCATCAACGATAACTGTGACGTCGATATTGACGATATCACCGTCTTTCAACTGCTTTTCGCCCGGGATACCGTGACATACGACATGGTTAATCGAGATGCAGCTTGCGTGCTGGTAGCCCTTATAGCCAATCGTGGCGGACGTCGCGCCTGCATCAACAACCATCTGCGTGATCAAGCGGTCAACCTCAGCAGTGGTCTGCCCGACGAAAACATGGGCGGCAATATCGTCCAGAATCTGCGCGGCCAAACGACCTGCAACATTCATGCCAGCAAAATCATCCGCCTCATAAATGCGAATACCATCCTTGGTGACACGGCCTTTGT
>Ga0075443_10000072_pt1 | contig 38320 bp, 41 predicted proteins | sample CoawatmetaG00DNA_3_FD_71583 | JGI IMG/M metagenome (GOLD analysis project Ga0075443, IMG submission 71583) | Marine microbial communities from the West Antarctic Peninsula - Coastal water metaG006-DNA | ecosystem: Environmental > Aquatic > Marine > Coastal | place: Atlantic Ocean: West... | reverse complement strand
TGTGAGTTTTTAAATGTGGCGTTAGAAAACTACAACAAAACCCTAAAAGGTCTAAGTATTCCTAACAAATTGCACCTTGACGAAACTATTCTAAGTAAAATAGGCGAATTTTTACCTGAGCTTATTGTCACAGAAGAGTCAACTGCAAATACTTACAATTGGGGTCGTACGGGAGACTGTATTCTACAAGAGTGGGCGATATATGCCCACATTAGTGATTTAAAGGACCTCAAGGGAAAGGATGCTTTTTTGACAGACCGTTCACCTATTAGGTTTGAAGAGATGTACGAGGCTATTGTGACCTTCCATAAAATTCAGCAGCAAGGATTCGCAATAGGTCCGTCAGTCTTTTGAGAAGGAACTCGTTCTGAGGAAGAGACGCCGAACTTCAGAGATTTTTCAGAACAAACCAACAGACGACATGTCATTCTGTTGAAAAGACTTTCACAGAACCAAGAGTGGTTAGCTGGTATTATTGAAAGTTTTTCATTTTTGAAAAACATACAACAAGATCATTCTAATAAAAACTCTTTGCTTAGTGCTGATGAATTCTGCGCGGCAAGGGAGTACACCTTGGATAAACTCCAACCTAATCTTCTATTGCAACCCAGCGGGGAACTTCTAACTACAATTGATCCGCTGGAACAAGAAGAATTTCTAACTGAGCATTATTTAGGGCAGCTTATTAGGGATTCTAGGTTAAGAATAACAAACTAATGACGCCAAAAAGGCAGTGTGAAATCTATGCGTTCAAACTAAGATTCTTAAATTGATAATTTAAAAATCTTTTCTGTAATTATGTTTTTTGTATTTTGTATTAATTTTTCTTTTATATATATACAGCAGTTTGAGTTTTATCAAATTTAATACTGAAGTTTTAGAATTCATGTAAGAAAAAGACTTTGTAAAGGCTGAGCAAGAGAACAAACTTTTCCAAGGAGTCGGGTAATCATGTGTGTATTTTAAGCGAAACTTTTAACAAAAGCCGCAGAAATATTCAAAAGTTTATTATTTTTTTGGTTCAATAGATTACGTATTTTTCAAATAATGGAGTTGCGTTAACCCTTTTAGTACCATTAGACGAATTAAGCTAAGCGATGGAGTAACTAAAAAACATTTTGGCAGACATTTATCAAAATCTGTTTGCTTTCCAGATGATAGCTAAAGCCAGAATATATTTCCCTCCTCATTCTAAAATTTTACCACATTAAGCTAATTTCATACTATATTAGAATATTTATGCATTTTATAAAAAAACGGCGCAATAAGCCATTATATAAAAAATTTTTGCCATTGAGAAAAAATGTTCAGGATAGGGACAAACTTATGAGGTTTAGGAAAAAAAAATGACAGAATTTCCAGCGTCTAATTACAAGGTTCAGGAAAAGAAATTTCTATGACCCTATTTCATATTTTATATTCAATTTCAAAAATTTTTTTAGTAAAAAATTTAAATACAACTTACAGAACAAGCAAAGACTAAGCTTTTTTTATGGCAAGTTAAGAAAAAGTTGTTTGAAAAATTTAGTTAAATCGTCTTTGAAAGAATTCAAAAGTTCAGGTATTCATGCTACTATCTTATTTATTCGAAAATTAGAGACTAGACTAGATACTGCGTTATATCGAACACATTTTTCTTATAGTTTCAAGAATGCAAGACAATTAATTTCGCATAAAAAGATTTATGTCAACAACAAAGTTGCGCGATACAATTCTTACTTATTGAAAAAGGGTGATTTAATAACAATAGATAAAAATACTGTCGAATCTGTTACTTCTAATATCTTGAAGTCTAAATTTTGACCAATACCCCCAAAACATTTTTACGTAAACTATAAAACACTTCAAATTTTAGTAATAGAAGATATTAATTATACCAACTGTTTAATATACTATCCGTTCTGAATTGATTTTAATTCTTTTCTTAAATTTTACGAAAGATAAAAATCGTATTGCGTAATTTTTCCTTACAATTAAATTTTGGAACAATCTCGTTTGGATACGTTTAAATTTAACTTCTTTCGTTAATTTATCTATCTTTTGTAGCTCAACGGTAGAGCGAGTGGCTGTTAACCACTAGGTCGTTGGTTCAAATCCAACCTGAAGAGAGTCGAGAATTAATCAAAACACGTTATAATATTAGTTTGGAAATAATCGGAATTGAACCGATAACTTCATGCTTGCAAAGCATACACTCTACCGATTGAGTTATATTCCCTTTTTTCTTTTAAGTCAATATTATTTATGTCTCATTATTCTTTTGGCTATCGCTCTTATCACGAAGATCTCATAAGATCTTCGTTATGATTCTGATGATTTTACCATAAATCATCGGTAGCTGTTATCGACTAATTTTTTATTATTTATTCGCTCTAAATTCATCATTGAGAGAGAAGTTGTGTTTTTTATTAATTTTTTAGTTCTAAATTTTTTCACCTCTACAAACTTTGGAATAACAACGTTGATATTAAAATAATAAAAAAAAGCTAGAGTAAAAAAAAGTCCGAATACTTGTGCACCTAATGTTAATATGTCAAATTGTGGAATAAGTTAAAAGCTCGTTTGGTGAAATTGGTAGACACGTCAGACTTAAAATCTGATTTTTATATAAAAAGTATCGGTTCAATTCCGATAACGAGTATTCGACCATAAAAGCCAAAATGATGAAATTGGTAGACATACTAGGTTTAGGTTCTAGTTCTTTTCATAAAGAGTAAGGGTTCAAGTCCCTTTTTTGGTACAAAATTAGTCAAACAAATGCCTACTATAAACCAATTGTGTCGCAGTAAAAGAAAAAAAAAGCAAGTGCATAACAAAGTGCCTGCATTAGATAATTGCCCACAGAAGAAAGGAGTGTGTACTAAAATTTTTCTACGGACTCCAAAAAAGCCTAATTCAGCGCTGAGAAAATTAGTTAAATTACGATTAACTAATAATAAAAAAATAATGGCTTATATTCCTGGAGAAGGTCACAAATTGCAAGAATATTCCACAGTCATCATAAGGGGTGGCCGTGTAAAAGACCTACCTGGCATTAAGTACCATCTGGTCAGAGGGAAACTCGATTTTAATGGATTGAAAGGAAGGAAAACATCTCGTTCAAAATATGGTACTAAGAAAGAATAGATAAACTATGAATAAAAAAATAATTAACCAGCTATTATTAGACGGTAAAAGTGCAACTTCCGAGAAAATCTGATTAAAAAGCATCAAGTTTTTTGATAAATCATTCGTTAGAGATTATAAAAAGTTGATTAATAAGGCATTGACGAATACGACGCCTTTACTTAAAGTAAAACAGTTAAAACAAAAGAAAAGACGCTCACAACTAAAAGAATTCCCTTATATTGTAAAAGATACAAACAGAATTTCATTAGCTTTAAAATTTTTTTTAAGCAAGACAAAAAATAAAAATGAAATAAAGATGTATAGAAAACTCGTAAACGAATTAGTAGCTGCGGCTAATAACTCAGGAGTAAGCACAAACAAAAGAAAAAGTTTATATGAATACGCTTACTTGAAGAAAAAATTTTTTTACTATAGATGGTTTTAAATGGAAGCGGTGAAATACGTTTAATGGGAGTTGAACCTATAACCTTTGGGACCGAAATCCAACGCTCTATCCAGTTGAGCTATAAACGCAAAAAGATGATTCAACAACAAACAACTTTAAAAGTAACAGACAATTCAGGTGCTAAAACCGTAAAATGTATTAAAGTTTTAAATGGTTTTAACCGACGTTTTGCTATCCTTGGTGATACGATAATAGTATCGATACAAAGGCTCCGTAATAAAGCTAGGTTAACATCAAAAGTGAAAAAGGGTGAAGTTCACAAAGCTGTTATTATTAGAACTAAAAATAAAACAGTGAGAAAAGACGGCAGTACGATTTTTTTCCAATCGAATGCTGTTAGTATAATAAACAAACAAGGAAAACCGATTGCATCTCGTATTATAGGTCCCATGCCTAAAATCTTGAAAAAGAGGAAAAAACTCAAGTTCGCAACTCTCTCTTCAGGATTTATATAAAGATATATTGAGTGTTTTTTCTCGAAACTTACTTTCATAGGATCACAAAATATGATCTGATTAATACATTCTCTTACCAAAACTTAGTAAAAATTCCCAAGTTACGGAAGATAATACTAAATTTTGGGTACCAAAAATCGAGTTTCAAATATCTTGTTTCTAGTTTACTAGCTTTAGAATTCATTTCGTGCAAAAAAGGTGATATAACAAAATCTAGGCATTTGAACGTATTTCTGAAAATTAAAAAAGGAAACCCTGTCGGTTGTAAAATAGTTTTAAAAAAAAGTACTATGCATTTTTTTTATCTAAAATTGTTAACTTCTATCTTTCCAAAAATCAAACAGTCCCAAACTTCTAAATTACAGTGAAATTTAAAATTAATTAAATCTATATCGTTCCAACTGGAAAGTCCTTTATTATTCACAGAATTAGAAAATCAATTCCAATTTTTTAAAGATCTACCACGATTAGATATTACTTTACTTACAAACTCCAACTCCCGAAAAGAGCTTTTCTTTTTGCTTAAATCTAACAAATTTCTTTCACAAATTTAGGTGTATTTTAGCAGAAGTAACTCAATTTGGTAGAGTGTAATCTTGCCAAGATTACGGATGAGAGTTCAAATCTCTTCTTTTGCTTTTTTAGGATAAGTGGTCGAGTGGTTTAAGGCGTTAGTTTTGAAAACTATTGTATTTACAAATACCGTGGGTTCGAATCCTACCTTATCCTGTTATCAATAAGACGTTTTGTTATTTATAAATTAAAAATGATTGTATTAATAATCTGTACTGTATTGAAAATTCTTGCTATTGTTGTTCCTTTATTAATTTCTGTTGCATATTTTACTATAGCCGAAAGAAAAATCATGGCTATTATACAGAGAAGAAAAGGTCCAAACGTTATTGGCTTTTTAGGTCTGTTGCAGCCATTGGCAGATGGACTAAAACTATTTGTAAAAGAAACCATTTTCCCTAGTAACTCTAATCTTATTGTATTTTTAATTGCTCCCGCGTTAAGTTTTGTGTTAAGTCTTATTGGTTGAGCTGTTTTACCTTTATCAAGACAAATAGTATTATCAGACTTAAATGTAGGTGTTTTGTATTTATTTGCTACATCTTCATTAAGTGTTTATGGTATAATAATGGCTGGTTGGTCTAGTAACTCAAAGTACCCATTTTTAGGTGCATTACGTTCTGCGGCTCAGATGATTTCCTACGAAGTTTCTATAGGGTTCATTATAATTAATGTATGTATTTGTGCAGGCTCTTTCAATTTAAGCTCTATAGTAATAGCTCAAAATAACGTCTGGTTCATAATTCCTTTACTACCTATGTTTATTATATTTTGTGTTTCAATGCTTGCTGAGACAAACCGTCATCCTTTTGACTTACCTGAAGCGGAAGCTGAACTAGTTTCTGGGTATAATGTTGAGTATTCAGCGATGACTTTTGCTTTATTCTTTTTAGGAGAATATGCTAACATGCTTTTAATGAGTGCATTTGTCTCTCTTTTATTTCTAGGTGGTTGGCTACCTATAATTGATCTGCCTCCTTTTTCTTTTCTTCCAGGCAGTGTTTGGTTCAGCTTAAAAATTGCTCTCGGTGTAATTTTTTTCATAGTGACACGAGCTACTTTGCCAAGATATAGATATGACCAGCTAATGTATATAGGCTGAAAAAGTTTCCTTCCATTATCTTTAGGTTATTTTTTATTTTCAGTAGGCATTTTGATTAGCTTTAATTGATTACCTACATAAAGTTAAAATTACCAAGTTCGGCTTTTAAAATTAAATGAATTGTAATTATTTCATAAAGCATTATTATACAAATGCTAATGCTCAATTGATAGATAACTTCTGGAGGCGTTAAAAACGTTGAAAAGACAAAAAAAATAAAATAAAACGTTTTTCTAAGTTTTTTGACAATTAGTAAATTGGTTTTGAATAAATCTAACATGATACAAAATAAAACTATTGTTTGAAAAATCAAGTTACACACATAGTATATTGACTTGTAGAAAATTAAATATTCATTCAATTTGGCTTCAAAATAAAATGTTACATTCTGAGAAGACAAATATTCTTGAAACTTTAAAAAAAATTCTCAACTAATAGGAAAAATGAAACTATTCAATAGGGAAATAAATATTACCCAACAAACTATTGTAATTCACAAAAGAGTTTTGAAGTAAATATATTCGAAAATATGTAATCCTGTAGATAGAAAGCAGAAAAATTGACAACACACAAATATTAATACCACTTGATTCGCTACATAAAAAGATAAATGCAGATAAGCAATAAAGACCTCAGCTACGTCTGTTGTCAAAAAACACAACAAACGGCTATTGTCTGATTTCAAACTAAATCTTAGAAAGATGTACAACAAAGTTTCTTTGAAATAATAACAGTTTACCATGATAAAACATCAAGCAATAAAAGAGAAAAAAATACGGTATTTTATTTCCAATAAGTATTTATAAATCATAAATTTTTTAGGAGAATAGTTCAGTTGGCAGAGCAGTGGTTTCCAAAACCAAAGGTCAAGGGTTCGAATCCCTTTTTTCCTGAATTTATTTTTTCTTTACACTTTTGTAAATGTTTTTTTTTTTAATTAGTTCATGTAATTTTTTTATTATTTTTGAAAAGTCACTAAATAGCAAAATCCCCACAAAAATAACAACGATAAGTTGGCTTGTACCTATATTTCTCATAAGATCAAAAACTAGTTTTTCTTTTTCTTCAGGCTTATAGTTTAGAGGTAGAACGTACCGCTCATAACGGTTTTGTCGTAGGTTCAAGTCCTACTAAGCCCAAAATAGCGAATGGAGTTTAATTTAAAAACTTATAAACACCTTAAGATTAAATATTATATAAAAAAAACAAATTTTTTTTTTTTTTTTCATGGAACTTCTTTAAACAGTAGTAGTTGAATTAAAATAGAGCAATCCTTTGTGAATTACCAATTAAAATATTTTAGGATTTTCAATAAATTAATGACTCATACTCTAAAAAATTCGATATTTAAAAATTTAACCTTACTGATACACGGTCCTATTATTTTATTGAACAGTAACAATGCCGAACTCACTCTTAAAAAATTAGAAAACATTAGCCCGTTAATCACTTTAATAGGCCTAAGACTAAACTATAAAGTTTATTCTAAAGAACAAATTCAGAATTTAAAAAAGATGTCATACCTTGAAAATTTGTCCATTTTTCATAGAACTATGGGGAATTCTATAAAAACGCCTTACTGAAAACTCAAAGCAAAAAAAATATTACCAATATCGAAATAATGTGATTTGAACACATGACTTCCTGTTCCCAAAACAGGCACGCTACCGAACTGCGTTATATTTCGTTGAAGGAAGTAGGATTTGAACCTACGATAAGATAAACTTAACAGATTTACAATCTGCCACTTTCAACCACTCAGCCATTCCTCCTATAATTTTCTAGTTCGAGTTCGGATTTTGATTCGTTTTTTCTTCTTTAATCTGCACCCATTATGCGAACGGTAAATGTAGCTTACAACGAATTTTGTGAAAATTTTTCGTTTCAATTTTTTGAAAATATAGGATTGATAGTTAAAGAATAAATTGTTAAAATGCACAGCAACAGGTTTCGTTCTAAAAATTTTTGATTTCAACAGTAGAGCTCGTAAAATTAAAATCATTGCCTTCGGTTGGCGTATTTTTTGGTTTTTCTGTAAATTGAACATTCCTGCAGAATAAAAAAGTTTAGGGTTACCTTTAATATTATTTACGTTAATTACAGTATTCGTGGAAGATAAATTGATATTTAAAATATAACTAATCAATTTTTGATTATTGAAGAAAGAAATATATATATAGGAAATGAGATAATTTGTTTTCATTTTAAGATGTGATAGATTAGTAAAAATAAACAAAACCAGTCAACGCACATAAAATGAAAATATTTCTTCTTTTGCAAATTTTAAAATCTGAACGTTATGAGATAAATGTTTCGTGTAGTTATGAGTCATTAAATTAGGTAAAAAGAATGACTTATTTGCTATTTTTAATAAAAGCATAAATTTTTGAAATAATTTTCATTTATATGAACTCACTAAAAAGCAAGTTTTTCTTTTCAACTCAAAAAAAACTGATTAATTTATCAAGAAGAAGATGAAACAAAACCCCTTTAATTAAAAGTATGATTGTAGGTAAAAAAAATGCAGCAGGTAGGAACAATTCTGGGAAAATTACCGTATACCATAAAGGTAGTGGGCATAAGAAAAAGTACAGAAAAATCAATTTCGTACGAACTGATGATTCGGTAGGAATCGTGACTACTATAGAGTATGATCCTTTCCGAACTGCCTTCATAGCTTCTGTTTATGACTTTTTGAATTTCAAGTATTTTTACATAATTGCCCCCAAAAACTTGAATATTGGCAATATCGTAAAATCAGGTATTAGCGCCGACATTAAAGTTGGGCATTCTTTAACATTAATAAAAATCCCCGTAGGAGGTTTTATTCATAATATTTCGCTGAAAGAAAATAAAAAAGCGCAGTTAACTAGATCAGCTGGAACCAACGCACAACTAATTGAAAAAACTTCTAAATACTGTCGGGTCATTCTGAGCTCTGGTAAACATAAATTTGTTTCTCCTACGTGTCAAGCAACAATTGGGACTGTCTCAAATGAGTTTTCATTTTTTAAAAAAATAAATAAAGCCGGGCGCAACAGATGAATGAACAAACGACCCACAGTTAGAGGAGTAGCGATGAATCCTATAGATCACCCTCATGGGGGTGGAGAAGGAAAAAGTTCTGGGGGCCGGTTTTCTGTAACGCCATGAGGCAAACCTACCAAGATTGGTAAAATGATCAATCGAAACAACAAGAAGTAATAAGATATTACTACAAGGATACTTTCTTCTTTCATTACCTAAAGTGGTATATCCTATTTAATTCCAGAATAACTACTGACTAATTTTTAGGTCCCACTATCTCTAATGGAAATCCCACAACTTCCAATTGAAATAGTTTTCGATTAGATTTACATTAGGTATTTTATTTATTTATTGTGTCAATATATAGCACATATTTTAGTGGAAAAATCAGAGTATTAAAATAGCAAAAAATGAACAGAGTTAAATGGAAAGGACCATACGTTAGGAACAGCTTACTGAGGAAGGTAAAAAATTCTAATTCAGTTTTTAAAAATAATATTAAAATTATATCTAAAAATTCTGTAATACTACCAAAGTTTATTGGGCTTACATTGCAGGTTTATAACGGAAAAACATTCATAATCGTAAAAATAATTGATGAAATGGTTGGGTATAAATTAGGTGAATTTATCTCTACACGGAAACAATTTTCGTATAAAAAGAAGAAAAAATAGATAAAAATGGGCCAGAAAACAGACGCACGAATATTCAGACAAGGTGTAAATAAAAAAAATTGGGAATTAAAACATATTGACAAAAATAATGAAGAGTCTTCTTTGTTTTTATATAAAACTTTAGAAGTCCAAAAATATTTAAATCGATTTTTCAAGCTGTACAAAATAAAGGTTCATAATTGCAAAATATTTTATTCCGACAGTTCGTTACAAGTATTTGTCTCTTTCTATGTAACGCCAAAAACTTTTTACGCCATAAATAAAGATGTAACCAAATATTCAAAAGAATTTTTAGTGCCTTCTCGATCTGCCGCTTCAAATAAGCAAAGAATAAGTTGAAAAAACATTAAAAATAAAAGTTTACAATTAAAGATGAAACATCTACGAAAGGTTAAAATTAAAAAAAACATTCAGTTCAATAAAATTGAACCACATTTGAAGGTAAATTTGAAAGATTTTCAAGAAATCTTGCTAAAAAGTTTAGAAACATACACTAATAATAAAACTAATATTTTCGTTACGCTACAAAATTTAAATCGTCACAAACGACTATCCTATGCTCAAATTGAAGACTTGAAAGAAGTGTTTAAGCAATTGAGAAATTTTGTTAAAAATTCTTTTTTTAAAGAAGCGCTGAATATTCTATTTGTTAGTGTTTCTAAAAGAAAATCCGCGAAAGTATTAGCTGAGTTCATAAGTGACCAATTTAGGCTTAACCAATTAAGAACAGATCAAATGACTATTTCTCGAAAAGATAATTATTTTTTGGGTTTTTTAAAACAAACTGTCACATTATTGATTAAATCCGAAACTTCGAGTCTTATAGGCGTAAAAATCGTTATTAAAGGTAGATTTAACAGAGCGCCAAGAGCAAAATCGAGTAGCATATGCTTCGGAAAGTTTTCTCTTCAATCTTTTAATTCTAAAATCAGTTATCATCAATCAACTGCTTATACAATCAACGGAACTTTTGGGATAAAAGTCTGATTGTGTGAAAATGATTACCAAAAAAACTTATGTTATTACAGCCTAGAAAAACCAAATATAAAAAAATACAAAAAGGCAAATTGTCTAGATACAATTTCCGTTCAAATAGGTTAAAATTCGGAAGCATTGGATTAAAAGCTACGAAATCGGGTACTATTTCATCTCGACAAATTGAAGCTGCACGACAAGCTATTGTTAGAAAACTAAGTCGAAAAGGTAAACTATGAATACGGGTGTTCCCTGCAGTCCCTATTACAGCAAAACCTACCGAAGTTAGAATGGGGAAAGGAAAAGGGGCTTTTTCCCATTGAAGTGTTAAAGTTAGTGCGGGCACGATTTTGTTCGAAGCATATGGAATATCACAAGGTGTTGCAATCACAGCCTTCAAAACTGGCGGCGCTAAATTACCTATTAAAACAATAATTTTGTTCTAGTATAGACGACAAAATTATAAATTGCAAGGACGTTAAAGCTTTTAAAACAAACTTTTGATGGGATCTTTAAAATATAAAACTTAAGTATTAAAAGCTGCTTTAAAGCCACCGGGATATCTATCTACATATATATATATTTAATAATTTGCATGTTATTACAAGCAGCTAAATTTATAGGAGCTGGACTAGCGACTATTGGACTTGCAGGAGCTGGAGTGGGTATTGGTACCGTATTCGGTGCATTAGTAATTGGTATTTCACGAAACCCTTCTTTAAAAGATGAGTTATTTAAACTTGCTATTTTAGGTTTCGCATTAACAGAAGCTATTGCACTTTTTTCATTAATGATGGCATTTTTAATTCTTTTCGCGTTATAATATTTTCACGCTAAATGAATTAAAAATGGGTATGTAGCTCAGTCGGTAGAGCATTGGACTTTTAATCCACAGGTCTTGGGTTCAAGCCCCAATGTACCCAAAATTTATTAACATACACATGATAATTTTAAACATAAATTACATTCTAAATATTGTTATAACTTTATTTTTAATTGGAGTACTAGGACTTGTTTTGAATAGAAAAAATATACTAATAACACTTATGTCAATTGAATTAATGTTATTAGCAGTAAATTTAAATTTTGTCATTTTTTCTATTTATCTAGATGATATTACAGGCTATATTTTTGTTTTGTTCATATTGACTATTGCGGCAGCAGAGTCTGCAATAGGGTTAGCTATCTTAACCGTTTACTATAGATTAAAAAACACGATTCGAATAGATAAAATTAAAAAGATTAAGGGCTAAAATATAAAAACGAAAACGACAGGACTTGAACCAGCAATCTTCGACGTGACAGGTCGACGCTTTAACCATATTAAGCTACGTTTTCTTAAATAAAATTCAATTTACTTCAATTTTGAAATACTTTCACATAAATAATATAAAGCTTAATTACGACTTAGAGTTTAAAAATAATTTAAACGATAGTTTCTGAAAACAGAATACACCCCTCATTGATTATTGCGAAACATTAGGGGTAAATATACCACATTATTGCTACCACAAAAATTTGTCTATTTCGGGGAACTGTCGCATGTGCCTTGTCGAATTGGAAAATTCACCTAAACCTATAGTATCTTGTGCAATGAACGCTAAATCCTGTTTAGCAAATGGAGCTATTTATACAAACAGCTCATTAGTGAAGAAAGCCCGTGAAAATGTTCTAGAATTTTTACTACTAAATCACCCTTTGGATTGTCCAATATGCGATCAAGGTGGTGAATGTGATCTACAAGATCAGTCTCTTTTTTTTGGTTTAACAAAAAAAAGATTTTACAGTTTTAAACGAGTCGTTTTAGACAAAAACATCGGACCTATTGTAAAAACAGTAATGACAAGATGTATTCACTGTACTAGGTGTGTACGTTTTGCCGCCGAAGTTGCTGGGGTAGAAGATATAGGAATGTTTGGGAGAGGTTTACAAAGTGAAATTGGTACTTATGTTGAAAAAATTTTTCAATCTGAGTTGTCAGGTAATGTTATCGATTTATGTCCCGTCGGAGCGCTAACATCAAAACCGTATCCTTTCGTCAATAGAAGCTGAGAGCTGAAAAACGTTACTTCTATTGATTTTTCAGATAGTTTTGGAACACCTATCCAATTATTCATTAAAAATAACCATATAATAAAAATTTTACCAGGTTACGATAATATAAATCATAAAACAAATTGAATTTCCGATAAAACTCGATTTTCATTTGATGGTATGTTTTCTCCAGAAAAAGTAATTTATAGTTTACTTGATAATAACAACAAGTCATTTATCAGTTTATCTTGACAAAAATTATTTAAAGAGCTTTTCTGTACACTTTATTTCCAGAACCAATTGCTGAGGCATTTTTATCAACCACACCAAATAACGATGTGTTTAGGTAAAAGTATAAATTTGGAAGTTTTAAATTTATTGAATATACTGACTCGTAAATATTCCTTTTTCAAACTCAGACAGTCTGAACCACAAAACGTAAATGTTGACTTAGAGCAAAATTATTTATTAAGTTCAAATCTGGATGATTCTAAAATTTTAAACTCAGATACTTGTATGTTAATTGGAGTAAACCCTCGTTATGAAGGGTCTAAGTTGAACTTAAAATTACGATCAAGGTATCTGAAAGGTAATTTCAACGTGATTCAAATAGGCTCCTTATTAAACTTAACATTTAACAACACAAATATCAGTAGTAATACAAATATTTTAAAATCTTTAATTGAGGGGAACAATTTATTTTGCCAAGAATTTGTGAACTCCGTAAACCCTATTTTGATTTCTAACACAGAAATATTTAAGCGAGAAGATTCTTTTTGCCTAGCAAATATGTTGAAAACATTAATTAAGTATATTAATACGTTTTCACAATCAGGCAATCAAAATCGATTGAATATTTTGAACGCAACTCTAAGCGATGTTGGGTTTTTAAATTTTAATGCTTTAAATTCAATAAAAAAGAAAGATTTTGAAAATTCTTTTGGAATTTATTTTATAAATAATTCGCTTTCGACGCCTAATATCAAAAAACTATTAAATTTGAAGTTGCTTAATTTTTTCCAAAATCATAAAAACAATAATAAAATACTAATAACTCAAAGTAGCAATCTAGATACAAAATCGATTCTTCAGCTGAAAAAAAGTTTTAGCTTGAACAACCACCTACATTTACCTAATACTGTATTATTTGAAACTTCGGGGACTTATGTAAACACTGATGGAGATGTTAACAAGATTACTAAAATAGTAACACCATTAGGACAAGCAAAAAGTGATTGACAAATAATAAGGAAGATACTATATTATTCTAAAAAAATGTTATATGTGACAAACTTCTTGAAAGAGAACAAATTAGTTTTTAATTCAAATACTGTTTGTTATTTCGAAAATTATATAGGATTTCAATACTACGCTGTATCCAACCTAAACAGTTTGGCCTTCAAATTCTTGAAAAAAGTTACTAAATGTCATTTAGATTTAGAAGTTTTCAAACCTAAACAAAGAAAGTTATATAATTCTCAGCTTAGGTTTTGATTAAACGATTTTTACGTTGACGGTAAGGATTTCAATACTAAATACTCATCTACAATGATCCAATGCTCAAAGTTATCTAGACTAAACAATACAAATTTCAAGTACTAGGTAAACCTAAAAAGCGTAAATAAAGCCTAAACTTACGCAGCTGTAGTGTATTGACTAATATCTTCAACGGGATTTGAACCCGTGTTACAGCCGTGAAAGGGCGGTGTCCTAACCACTAGACGATGAAGACTTTTTAGGTTTATTTCAATTTTATTATTAAATAATAAAAAATGTCATTTAAAAAAGCGATTACTTATTGGAATAAAAGGATTTGAACCTTTGAATATTCGTACCAAAAACGAAGGCCTTACCAACTTGGCTATATTCCAAAAGTATTTCAATTACAAATAAATCTAAAGAAAGAATGGGATTCGAACCCACGGTATACTAATTAATATACAAAGATTTAGCAGATCTTCACTTTAAACCTCTCAGTCACCTTTCTTGCAATAACAAAATGTAAAAGAAAATATTTAGTATGTTGCCACATAAGATATAAAATATTTTTCAATATTTTATGCAGCAGATAACAATTCGAAACCTAGCTTATGTCTAACGCTCCAATACAATAAATATAAATATAACCAATGCCTAGTTCAAACATAAAATCAATCATAGCCCAGAAACCGACAAGGTCTAACTGAGCTAATACGTTGGTCCAAGGAATTAAAAACATAGTTTCAATATCAAAAACTATAAATAAAATAGCTACTAAATAAAATTTAACATCAAAAGTATGACGGGCATCTTCATACGGCTCAAATCCGCATTCATACGTTGATAATTTTTCTGTTTCTGGTTTTTGAACCGCTAAAATATAGGAAAAAAACATTATAATAACAGATAATATGACAGCAATGAATATAAAAGTCACAATAACGGTAAATTCATTATAGAATAACGAATCATTTGAATGGAGATAATTTATTGAAGAAAAAATAGATAAAGTCATTTGTAATTTATATTTTTACCACGAAGATTTTTTCAATCCAGGAATTACACCGGATCTTGCCATTCGTAAAAAACTTAATCTTGAAAACTTTTTGAAGATTCGATTAAATTTAGCTTTACGATTGGTTAAAACACACCTGTTGACAAACCGTGTTTTATTTTGACCCCCTGAAAAATGTGATAGTTTTAAAATTGCATTCCATTTTGCGATTAAAGATAAATTTTCATTTTTAACTATACTTTTCAAAATAACATGATTTAATTCTCGTCGATTAAAAAGTTTCCTAATTTTTTTATCTTTTTGAAGTTTTTTTTTCATGTATATTTCTTAGGTTATTTACCAAGGAGACAAAAATTTAAATGCCCTATATTCTTGGCATAACTCAATAGATTCATTTATTACTCTTTTTTCTGTTTCGTTGTACTTCATTTCAACAAACCCACTTAATGGAAAATCTTTTCGAAGTGGGTGTCCTTCAAAACCATAATCTGTTAGAATTCGTTTCAAATTAGAATGATTTTTGAAGAAAACACCGTACATGTCTCAAATCTCGCACTCATACCACCCAGCTGTGAAGTATATTTGGTCACATGAGTCTACACCAAACAATTCGTGAGTAAACGTTTTAACTCTAAGTCGAATATTATAGCGAATGCTTAATAAATCATAGACCAATTTAAATCTATATTTGTTATTTGGGTAATCAACACCAGTAATACACGTCAAAATAGTAAATTGGTAAGATACGTGATATTTTAAAAGTATTAAAATGTCGTGCAATAGCTGTGATTTCACCACTATTACAAGCTCTTGGCCATAAAGCTGTATTTTTTCTAACGGGCACATCTTAGATAAACTTTGAATATTTTTTACAATTAATTGTGAGTTCATTTATTCATTTTTTAATAATTTGAGTACAGTATTTTTTATAAAAAAAGTTAGAGTTAGCTAAAATCAGTTTCTTTTTATTCAACAAATTTGAAAAAAAACTTTTTTTTGAAAAATTATATTTTTTGTATGTTTTTAAATAAGCTAGATAATCAAAATAGACAGAACCATTTGGGAAAATTTGCAAAATTTTGAGAGATTTTAATTTAAAACGCACTATAACAGGGTAAATTATCGATCAACTTCACCGAATACAATATCTTGAGTACCTATAATTGTAACAACATCAGCAATCAAATGTCCTTTAGACATAAAGTCTAAAGCTTGTAAATGATTAAATCCTGGAGCTTTAATTTTGCATCGATAAGGCCTATTAGTGTTATCAGAAATCAAATAAACACCAAATTCCCCTTTTGGGGCTTCTGTTCCGATATAAGTCTCGCTAGCAGGAACAACGACTCCTTGAGTATACATTTTAAAATGGTGAATTAACGCTTCCATTGATTGTTTCATTTCAACTCTAGTTGGAGGGGAAATCTTAAAATCGTTTGTCTTAACATAACCCGTTGGTATTAAGTTTAGACATTGTTCAATTATTTTCAGTGATTCTTTCATTTCAAACACCCGAATTAAATACCGATCATAACAATCTCCGTTAGTACCTACGGGAATATCAAATTCAAGCTTATCGTACACTTCATAAGGTTGACTTTTTCTTAGATCTCAATAAACCCCAGAGCCGCGTAACATAACTCCACTAAAACCTCAAAGACAAGCAGCATCTGCCGTCACAGTACCAATATCAACTAATCGTTGTTTTCAAATTCTGTTTTCTGTTAACATGTCTTCCATCTCAGTTAACCTTAACGTGAATTGTTCAGTAAACATATAAATATCATCGAGTAAGCCTTTCGGAATATCAACTTGCAATCCTCCTGGTCTGAAATAAGCTGCATGCATTCGTGCACCTGAAACACGTTCGTAAAACTCCATTAGTTTTTCCCGCTCTTCAAATGCCCACAAAAATGGAGTCATTGCACCCACATCCATAGCATGGCAACCTACAGCTAACAGATGATTTAAAATTCGAGTAATTTCAGCAAAAAGTGTTCGAATATATTGAGCACGCTTTGGGATTTTACAATTAAAAAGTTTTTCAATTGCTAAGCAATAGCTATGTTCTTGTGCCATCATTGAAACATAATCCAAACGATCAAAATACGGTAATGCTTGAACATAGTTTTTATATTCAATTAGCTTTTCTGTGCCTCTGTGTAATAAACCTATGTGAGGATCCGCTCTACTAACTAATTCACCATTAAGTTCTAATACTAGCCTTAATACGCCATGAGCTGCGGGATGCTGAGGCCCGAAATTAATAGTAAAATTTTTTATTTTTTTCAACAAACTTCTTTTTTTTAATGTCATTAAATAATAATAGATTTGAACTATTAACTTTTTTGTTATAAACAAAAAAACTCTACCATTTGAGTTAATTATCTATCGAAATCAATTATAAAGTTAATTGGCATTAAAAAAGCACATTGCGTTGCTAGTAGACATTTTGGGAAAATTTTCTTTGTATATATCAAAGTATTTTATATTAATCCTCACTTCGTTACTCTTACATTTATAAAAGAATAAATGAGGCCAAAAACTCGCGTGTTTTCGTAACTCAGACATTACGAAGCGACTCTACAATTGTTTTGGCAAAAAAGTTGATTTTTCGAGCCCTTTAGCAGAGTTATAAACAAATAGTTTAGCTTCGAAGGTACCTATTGCCGGAATTAAGACAACAAAAAATAAAAAATAAAAGACTGTCGCTGCTTGACCTACTACAACGTAAATATCCTTAACGGGTTTTTGACCAATCCAACCTAACAATAAAAAGTCAGCAACAAGCAGTCAATAAAATATTTTGAAAATAGGCCTGAAAGTCGTACTTCGAATTTCAGATGTGTTTATGAATGGAATTAGAAATAAAACAACGAGAGCTCCCCCCATTGCAGCCACACCACCAAGCTTATCAGGGATAGACCGCAAAATTGCGTAAAAAGGTAAAAAATACCATTCAGGAACAATATGAGCAGGTGTTTGCATAGGGTCTGCAGGTATGTAGTTGTCAGGATGGCCTAATGCATTTGGAAAATAAAGAACAATAGCGCCAAAAAAAGTTAAAAAACAGAAGAATGCAAATAAATCTTTTACCACAAAGTAAGGATAAAAAGGGATTTTATCTCCTTTACTATCTACTCCTAATGGATTATTTGACCCATCTTTATGCAGAAGTGCCAAATGCACTAAGGTTAACGCGGCAATTATAAATGGCAAAAAAAAATGTAAACTAAAAAACCTATTTAATGTTGCATTGTTTACTGTAAACCCTCCTCATAATCAATCAACAATGGAATGACCAATGATAGGAACTGCAGTTACTAAGCTTGTAATAACCGTAGCACCCCAAAAACTCATCTGGCCTCAAGGAAGTACATACCCCATAAACGCAGTTCCCATCATTAAGATAAATATAAGAACACCAGAACACCAAAGTAGTTGTCTTGGCTGCATGTAAGAGCCATAATATAAACCACGAAATATATGGCAGTACACAACAATGAAAAACATAGATGCCCCATTTGCGTGAATATAACGGATTAATCACCCGTTATTTACGTCTCGCATAATGTGCTCAACGCTACTAAATGCAAGGTCAATATGAGGGGTGTAATGCATAGCTAGAAAAATCCCAGATAATATTTGAATCACTAAACAGATCCCTGCAGATGACCCAAAGCTTCAAGCATATGTCAAGTTTAATGGGCTTGGGTAGTGTATTAAATGACCATCTAAAATAGATAATAAATAATTTCTACCTCATCTTATTGTTTTAATCACAAAAGAAGATATAAAATTGGATTTACTGTATTCACTTGAATAACGCATCAAATTTATAAATTTGCCAAAAGTACTAAGCCTCAGATCATAACTGGAACTCATAAAACTGAAATAGATTTAAACTATAATTAAATGGAAAAATTGATAGAAGTAAAACTTAAAACTCGTTAAATTAATCAATTGCTTTGTTTCGACATACCGAAAAAACACGTTATTTCAGGAAAAAAGGGAGTTGAACCCATGACCTTTGGTTTTGAAAACCACTGTTCTACCAACTGAACTATCTTCCTAAACTGTACTTAATTTTAAAGTTTGGTAAATTACGAAAGTAGAACAAAGTCAACCTTTTTAATAACTTAATGGATGCCACCTCACCAATACACGGTAATAAATAAAAATAATCACACAACATCTACAAAATGTCAATATCATGCTGCAGATTCGAACCCGAAATGGTGCGTAGATGTAAAATGATTGTAAACGATTCGTAAAAGAGAAACAACTAAACAACAAGTACCAATGAACACATGGAACCCATGAAAACCGGTAGCCATGTAAAAACAAGAGCCAAAAACACTATCGTTAATATTAAACGGTGCTTCGACATATTCCATCCCTTGTAAAAAAGTAAAAATTGTTGCTAACAATATAGTAAATAATAATCCAATGATTGCTTGTTTTTTTGCTCGTACTATTATTGCGTGATGTGCTCAAGTAACTGTAGCACCAGAACTTAAAAGAAAGAAAGTATTAGTTAAAGGAATTCCTGAAGTTTGAATTGTTTGAACTGCTTCAGGAGGTCACACTCCTCCTAAATTAAAAGCCGGTGATAAACTAGAATGGAAAAAAGCCCAAAAAAGCGCGAAAAAAAACATAATTTCTGAAACAATAAACAAAATCATCCCTAATCGTAAACCTCGTTGAACAGGTGCAGTATGTTGATCTTCAAAAGTAGCTTCTCTGACAATGTCACGCCACCAAATATACATAACATACAATAATACGAAAAACCCAACCAGTGCGAGCTGCCCACCTCCCAAAAATTTGTTCATGTACAACACGGTCCCTAAAGTCATAAAAAATGCGCCTAAAGACGCGACTAACGGTCAAGGACTCGGGTCTACTAAATGAAAACTGTGCTTGGTTTTTAAATAATTAAAACGACCGCGTTGACCAATACTCTCAAGACTTTTTCTGAAAACGTAACTCATATCAACTCTAAAGTCTGTGAAGGGAAACGAATAAAGTTCTCTCAATTGAATAGAATTTTCTAATATACTCAAAAAAAAAATTTAATGTAGGATACATAGTTTAAAACAGATATTTAATCTAATAAGTGAAAAACATAAGAAAAAATATGGAACAGCTGAACTAAACTTAAGCCAGCAATGAGAGAATACAGTGATTCAGGCTTAGTTCAATTCTAATTTCGTCATTATATAATGATGAAATTGTATTGTTGGTAATGATACTATAACAATAGGCATAAAACCATGATTTACTCCACAAATTTCACTGCACTGTCCAAAAAAAATGCCAAGACGTTTCATAAATAAATTCGCTTGATTTAATCGACCAGGGCATGCATCAACTTTCAAACCGAATGATGGAACTGTTCAACTATGCAGAACGTCAGCTGCGCTAACCAAGAGTCGTAAATGTGTGTTTGTTGGTAAAATAACTCTTTTATTGGTTTCAAGTAACCTAAAATATCCTTGTTTGGTTGTAGGTAATCCGTCTAATGCCATCATATAACAAACATATTTCAGACTTTGCTCTTGCTTTTGACAAGAATTAAATTCGGAAATCTCATAACTTCAAAATCATTGATGACCTAAAATTTTTAAAGTTAATTCCGGTTCAGAAATTTCATCCATCGCATATAATAACGTAAAAGAAGGGGTAGACAAAATTAGAAGTAATAGAGCTGGGATAGATGTTCAAAAAATTTCTAACTCTTTCGAATGCACGAATTTTGAACTAAATTTATTGTTATATTCTACGAAGTAATATATAGTATAAAGCAATAATCAGCCAATAAATAAAACAATAACAGTTAACAAGAATAATAAATGTTTATTAAAAATTAAAATACCTTCCATAGAAATACTTGCAGGATCAGATAAATAAGTTTGCCAAAGCGCTGGGCTATCACATTGTGTTATAAAAATCATTTTTTTGTTAATTTGTCGAGCCGATATTCTAGGGGAAGCAAGAACACCCATCGTCAAGCCACTTTTTGAATCTTGCAGGAATCAGGGATTTCTTATGCAAAAGAGTTATAGAAAAAATATTACAAGTAAACATTGACGACCAAGTATTAAAACCGCGCTGATCAAAAATAAACCCTTGTATATTACAAAATTTTACCAACATTTAGACTTTTTACCCGTCGAAAAAGCATCAAATACAACATAAAAAAAGAATAATGAAGATACTGCCGAAACATAAGAACCTCAAGATGCGATTTTATTGAATATGAAATATGCATCAGGATAATCTGGAATTCGTCTGGGCATACCAGCAACGCCTAAGAAATGCATTGGGAAAAAAGTTAAATTTACTCCAACAAAAAAACTTCAGAAGTGAATTTTCCCTAATATTTCAGCATAACAAACACCAGTAATTTTCTCAAACCAAAAATAAAGCCCTCCAAGCATAGAAAAAACTGCCCCCATTGACAACAGTAGCCTAGCTTACGAAACTTAAATAAGCCGACTCCAAACCGTACATGCTAGTTTCCTAGCCAACGGCTTTTTCTTACATCAATGTCGAATTAAAAAAATTAATTAATCTTTTTATGAACTCTTCTGTACCCTTATTTTTAGATTTTCTTGAACCATAAAAAATAATACCCCAATTGAACCAGTAATTACAAACTTCCTTGGCGAGATAAGTACATGGCTACCAAATAATAAAGGTTTAGATGTTTGGAGGAAAACACGCCTAAAAATACGTTTTCTTTGAACTGATATAATTTAGTCTCTTCCTGCCAGACAACTTAGTACTATAGACCATCCGGAACCTCTACTCTTTCGAATGTCAGGTCATCCCGAGTTCCATTCGTTTATGTCTTATAGCAAACTTAGATCTCCCTTTTCTTCTGTACAATATTTGTTGTTTGTTGGTCCGCTCATTCAAAATAAGAAAAACTATGTAATTTCTTATATTAAAACCAGATTAAAAGACTTCTAACTCTTCCGAAAAATTGACATTGGGATTTGCTAATCTGATCCTATTAACTTATAACTTGGCATTCGCTCTTAGTTTTTACACTCTCAGAATACCTTTTAGCACATGCTATACTCCCTTTTGAAGTTTGCCCTCTCAGGTAACTAGTGTCATGTTTTACTACAAAATGTTTGGATAACGTTTGAAATTAAGCTTTGTAGACTTTATTCACAGATAAAGTGAACATCAACGAGGTTAAACGGCGCACCATAGTGAAAATGTGCAACAACGTAGTAGGTATCGTGTAAAGCTATGTCTATCCCAGAGTTAGCAAGAACAACCCCAGTCACACCACCTACAGTAAATAAAAAAATAAAACCAATAGCGAAAAGACACGGTGTTCTTAAATCTATAGACCCCCCTCACAAAGTTGCAAGCCAACTAAATATTTTAATTCCTGTCGGAATCGCAATAATCATTGTTGCTGCTGTGAAATAAGCCCTAGTATCTATATCTAAGCCTACTGTAAACATGTGGTGAGCTCACACAATAAAGCCTAAAACACCTATAGAAAACATCGGTATGCGTCAAAGTGCTCAAAACCCACCTTGCGCCCCAAACCGTACATGACAGTTTCCTATCATACGGCTCTCCAGCAAGCAAGAACATCTTTTATTTAATTTTTCTTTTTACTAATACAAATTTTACAGAATAAAGTTTTCGAGGTACGTTACGCTTCATAAATCAGTACAAAACAATTACTGACCTGGAAAAACCTATAATAGTACCTAATATTTTCTCAATTTCTTAATCAAAAGCTGCTTGCTTGCCTGCGCTCCTTTCTTGCAAAGTATTATGAACACTCCGTTGTCCCTAGCAAAAATTATTTACGAAGGTTAAATCCCGTAGTTCTTAAGTTTCTCCGATTTTTAAGTTGATAAAATATAGGCCCTTGCGTTTATAATAACTTCTTTTTGAAGTGCTATTTCAGTCTTCCCTTGATTAAAGTCCTGTACGCATGACTTTAATCACATAACAACTTAATCATTTTTTTAAAATGATTTATAAGGTAATGGAGCCTTAGCTAAACGTATCAAGTTTCTTAACGTAACCCTCTTTTAAATCGTCTCAAATTGGTTTGACCTGTCCGTATTCCGTAACAACATCATTACCACCTCAATGCTTTTCCACGACTTTTATTAACCGCTACCCCAAAGGAAACTCGTGATTTTTTTTAAAGAGAACAAATTCACACGTATTTAACTAAAATACATAACGGAGAAACAAGCGCACCGGCGCACCGTACACCATCCCAAGATAACCAAATATAGGTTTTTTTGCAGCACTAACCACAATATGGCTAATAATTCCGAATCCAGGTAAAATTAGTAGGGGTCAACTCACACGATAAAAAACGAAATAATGCTAATCGCTTAGTTTTTATCAAAGAAAAACAACAGCTGCCCTCAGAACCGTACGTGACAGTTTCCAGTCATACGGCTCGCCAACACACTAATAATATGAAATGTAAGTGAAGTTATTTTACGTTAAAAAACTTATTTACCATTACCAACAACCATTCGCAAAGTAAAAAAGCTTATGCTGCCTGCCTCGTGTTTGATCTTCAAATCATAGATTTTTTGTACGTAAAACATTTCTGTGGAGGTTACTCCGCAAATAACTCAACCTTGACGTGCTTTAGATTTTACGCATTTGTTCGACCATTTCTGCATAGAAATAGCGTTGATAGATTCAAAGTTTGCAAAAAAAAAATTCATTTTTCGAAAATTCTCAGAGTATCCTAATTTTTTCTTTGCGTTTTTACACATCAACTCGCCACCGAAAGACCTAAATACCTTAGATTTGTTTCTAAGTTTATGTTTTGACGCTAAAATTAACGCACAAGAATGTAAAAAGAAATAATTAACTTTAGTACTCATCTTGCTAAAGTTATCAACAAAAAGGTAATAAATCAGCAATCTTGTTGAAGCTACTTTGTAGTAATTCATTATGTTTGTGTGATTAGAGTTAACTGCTCAGCACAAAGCGGTAGGTTTTAATGCCCCATCAGAGTTTTTTCTCAAAAACTGGTGGTTACCTAATTTTTTAAGAATTCCCCCAATAGGGGCACGCAAACCAACTTTAATAGTGAATCTAACTTCTATAATAACATTTCACTCAAAATGTTTAGTTACACACAAGGATTTTTCATTTCTAGAAACGCTATAAATAGCAACACTTAAAAAATAAATGGGGTGTCTTTTAAAATTAACTATGCTAATCTTATCCTCGCTAAAACTCAATTGTAAGTTGTAGTGAAGAAATTCTCTCACTTTAATTAGAATTAATTTAGCTTGTTTAAATGACCCTATAATACCAATAAGAAAACCGCTCGCGTATCTTATGTAAGTTAAAATGCAATAATCAGTACTCAAAAAACGACTGAGACTGGAAATTCTTTTTTGCGTTTTTTTACTCTGGTACTTTGATTTGAATAAAAAATCATCCTTTAAATTGACCATAAACTCATCAACGTGGTGAAAATATAGATTAACTAGAAAAAAACTAAAGGTACCATATCGTTCAATACCTACTTTTGTTTGAGAGAAAACGCTTAAATCTATATAACCAGATTTAATTAAATTACTAATTAATTCAAGGGTTTTGCCGCAAACTATTTTTTTTCTGAGTATAAAAATAATAGTTTTATGCTCGATGCGAGAAAAACGTGTGGAAATATCAGATTTAATAACTCACTTAACACCGTAGAATTGATGCTTAATTTGTTTTAACACCATGTAGTGATTGCTAGAAGACCTAAAACCATATGAATTTCGAAAAGAAGAAAATCTGAATAGCAGTTCAAGAACTAATAAAATAGCTCTCTGAACTATTTTGTCTCTAGGCAAACCTACGAAAAACTGTCTTTTTTCTTTTTTATCAGATTTGAAATTATAAGCGCTCCGGGAAGCAGAAAAACGAAACTTACCGGTTTTAATTAGTTTTGACACTTTCTCAAATCAATACAAACTTATACCATTCGGCATTTTGCTTGAAAAGCTGTTAGTGTACAAACTAATATTGTTTTCTATTTGCTTGTGCGCTAAAAGAAGCGTATTTCGATTACTAATTAAGTTTATTATATTATTGTTAACTTTGTTCTCTATCAGAAACTTATTTAAACAATCCTTTGATTGCTCAATAATTAAAGTTTTCTGAGAAAATGTTCGAATGCCTACTATCCTTCGGTAATTATTACCTACTATGACAGCTCCGTGCCCACAGCTTTTTAACGCCAGAGGGCGTCCCGAATTTTCGTATACCCCACAATCAATTGCCTTAGTGCGTTGCATGATTTTTCCATAATTAAAATTTATTAGGTTTGAATGACTAATAGAGATGGTTTTAGACCTTCGATATATTCTGAACGATGATCCCCCTATTGATGTGCTCTTACCGCTATGAAAATGCACATCGATCAGTATAAAACAGTCGTCATGTACCAACTTTGTTAGCCTACACATAGTAATTCTAGCTAGTCTAGTCTTCTCGAACCTGCGCGGAGCTCTTAACTGACTTACATACCCGCTTTTGGAATGAAACCTTTCGGTTAAAGCTAAGGACATGTGCTTTAAATTAGATTTCCCCATTAAACCTCTCACATTGAATAAAAAACGAGGATTTTATCAAGAAATAAACTTGAATAAACGACAAAACGGCGCACAAATATAGACTTCTGGGTGCCCAAAGAATCAAAAAAGATGTTGAAATAACACAGGATCACCACCACCAGCAGGATCAAAAAACGTTGTATTAAAGTTTCTGTCTGTTAATAAATAATACTTCGAATGATCAATGAGATCAAGCTGTATTCCGCACATAGCAAGCGAGTTTCCCGGCACTACGCGCTCCATCGCAAAAACCACAGCTTTACTAAATATTTCCCGATTTTCACTTCCCTGGTGTTAACTCAAGACTATCAAAAGAAATCAGTTTACCAACAATTTCTTTTTTCTTATTGATACAATAGTAATTAACGGTCAAATCCGTACCCCACCTCAAAAATGCTGACTTAGTAGATTTCATTTTATGCCTATGGGCCAAAGTAAGAGCGCATGACCGGCGTAAAAGCACATAGAGTTCATGCAAAGCAAACGGACATTCAGAACCGCTGTAATAGTCGGCTAGGCTTTTTAAAATAAAATTGAATCGACTCAGAACACAACTATCATTTGTCAAAAAAACATAATGGTTCACACGCCTTGCAACGTACTTCAACTTTTTCCCTTTTTCAGCTTTCTGCAAAAAACCCTTTTCTACATATTTTTTAGTCAGTTTGTTTATCGGTATAAAAAACTTGACCCTGTTACTCAGCTCGCATTGTTTTTCATTGGAATAGTATTTTTGACTATACCTACCGAACAAATAATACCCCAAAAACAACACCCCATCAACATGGTGCTGCACGCTAGGCTTTTCTGAAAGTAGCTTCAATTGTAGTTTCTGGTCTATAGCAATTTTCACTTTTTCAAATACAATCAAAGCGTCACTTTTTGAGCTACTAGAGCCAAATAACATTTCATCAGCACAACGCGCGTACCATAACTTTTTGTATTTGTACCCTATACCATAATACTTAACGTCATTTCTTGAAACTTGTCGTTTGTAAACTGCAAAGAAGGCCTTGCAGATTTTATTGGTAACGACATTGAAGGCTATTTTTTTAATTCTCGACAAGACCTTTAACCACTTCTTCTTCTTGTGTTCAAAAGTTTTTTCGTCTCTTCTAAAAGCATTAACTTTGGAAGTCAGTTTTTCTTCAACTCAAACATCCAACCTGTGGAAAAATATATTAGCAAATAAAATACTGAGAATACAATTTTTTAATGCCCTTTCGTTTTGTACAGGATTGCTGTCGCTTAAATGATGAACATCGATATGATCAACTTTTAATATTTTATGAATAAGATCAATAAACTGCTGATCTTTGATCTTAATACTCAAGTCTTCCGTGAGAAGTTTATGATGGACACGCTCGAACTCTTTGGCTAAATCGAATTCAATAAACCAAGCTGTATGATTTCCCATTCGAGAAACCGATTTTAATGCAAAATGACAGCTTGTAGTCAATACGAACCCATCTGATGCTTTTGATATATTAAGGTCAAATATAGGAAGCATAAGCATTTGTATAGCTTTTTGTACAATTATATCTTGCGCCAAAAGACATCCCAAAGAACTTTTCCTAAATACACTAGTTCGTATAATAGGTAAGAAAAAGTACTTTTCTGCCTGAAGTTTTTGCGCAATTTTAATTATTTTGGCAAATGTAACATCTTTCATACTTGCCCTGTCTAACTTTACGGCTTTATCTTTTAAAATTGTTGAATATACTAACAATAAAAAACACGGGTCAGATATAAGATAATACAATTTTTTATAAAACTTTTGTGTGTGTTCTGTCTGACAAAGCACGTTATTATAAAGGGTCATAACTTTTATAAAATTATCAAGAGAAAAAATTTTTCGTACTTCCCATGAACTCTCTAATAACCTATCATCATAAGGACCAAGAAAAGTTTCTGCTTCTTTTTTAACCCACTGCGACTGAGCATCTTCACGAAAACAATCTCACATATATAAATGATATGGTTCTGCTACTACACGCTCGCTTCTAGACCTGAAAAAGTAACTAACCGCTTTCGAACCTATATACACATTTCCAATAATTTTTCTTAAATAAATCCCGACCATATTTATATTTATTAAATAACTTTAGGGTCTTGCAATCTTTCACTATGTTCGACTAAAACCAAAGTGTCCTCTTTTCGAAAATTCATAAATTCGTGCAGTAATTCGAAATAACATAATGCGGTATTTTGAATTCGAATATTATAAGAGAGTATTTTTTTCTCCGCCTGGCAATTATTCAGATCTAAAAACTGTATCAAGTTTGTTAACCTACCCATAGTTATACTAGCATTACTACCTAAGCTCTTGTAGATAGAAATAAATAAACGACTGACAAAATCCACAAGGTAGTAATATGAGCTACGTTCTGCAAGTAACATTTCAAAAAATTAATGGTGAAGTGCCGCCCCATTGTGATTGCTCCAGCTAATACAGGCAAAGACAATAACAATAAAAATGCTGTAATTAATACAGACCATACAAATAAAGGAAGGTTGTGAAAAGATAAACTTTTTACTCGCATGTTGAAAATCGTACAAATAAAGTTGATTGCACCTAAAATAGAAGATGCACCAGATAAATGCAAACTGAATATCGCTAAATCTACCGAACCTCCTGAATGAGCAGTTGCGCTTGATAATGGAGGGTAAATTGTCCAACCAGTTCCCACACCTGCTTCAGTCAACATCGATGCAAATAACAATAATAACGAGGGTGGTAATAACCAAAAACTGATGTTGTTCATTCTCGGAAATGCCATATCTGGTGCACCGATCATTAAAGGTACGAATCAATTACCAAAACCCCCAATTAATGTCGGCATTACCATAAAAAATATCATTAATATAGCATGACCTGTAACGATCAGTGGCCTGACTACCCAGTACCTTTCCTAAAAAGGTCTGTCAAAGAGTCGGCCCTGAACCACACGTGCAGCTTTCACTGCATGCGGCTCTCACTACTGCTTTCTACTCTGAACAAATTGCAAACAAAACATGCGTCCCAAATATATATGGGGGTGCATGTTTTTTGCCTGCCTTCAACATAGTATTAATCAAAAAGCCACATTCTCAAAACCTTTTTTCTCAAAAATCGATTAGCGAAAAAACAAGTCTTTTAACGCGCACCTAAATTTTTTAATTGTTTATTTAACTTCTATTTGTAATCTTTTTAATAAAACATTTATTAAAACTTTTAATGTTTTTTGAAGTTTTGCAAAACTTCCTATAGCCAGTCGTTGAGTAACAAACGTCTCTTTTTTTTTCATTAAATATTTTTAGCTCTTTCCCGTACTTCTTGAAAACCTTTTTTTTAGTTTTGAGTTTCATTTTGGAAGCTATAGTTAAAACACAGGAGTACTTTAAAATAAAATGGACTTGGTTTACAAGATTTAAGTAATTATTGGCCAATAAATAATAATTCAATATCTCACTTTGGACTGTATAATAATGATTGATAAGTTTGAAAAGACGATGCTTTATGAGTTTTGTATTTTGTATCGGGTTGTCTGCTGTGGTAGCGTATTTATTGTCGATAAGCTGTTTTACTACTGCCCTAATCGGTGCATCCAAAAGGGGTCTAGATACTATTTGGCACAAACGGCCAAGCTTATTTCTATTAATAGGCATTTTTTTTAATAACGTTTTATGAATCCTGTAACCTAGAAATTCAGCAAATTCTCGTTTAGCGTGGGTAATTTTAATTTTCTTTAAATCGAATACCGTGACCGCTTCATCATGTAAAAAATCATTTATTTTGTTTTTCAAATAAAGACAATCTTTTTTCGAACCGTCTACCCCAATAACAAAATCATCGGCATACCGAAAGTAGTACATTCGTTTTCAACTAAACTCTACTTTTGATACTCACCTTATGTTTTTATTTTTGACTTGTGGCCTATTTTGAGAATACCTTCTAAAATACTCTCAATTTTTTTTGCGTATGTCCCCTTTCTTGAAGTTGAATGTAAGATAATTGATAAATCAGTCATCAAAAGAATACATACAAATGCTGTCTAAAATTGGTAATAATGTTCGGCATCTTAAAGCTTCTATACTAGTAGGAATACTTTTTTTAGTCTTTGTTTGATAACCTGGATTAGCATAATAATGCAACAAATTAATAAACGTTTGATCGTCAATTCAGAGTTCTATAATGGATGTCAGCTTTTTATAATTCAACATGCCAAAGAGTTGCCAAGTTTTACCACCAATATACCAAGAACAAGTGTTGCATTTCATTCGAATGTCGTTTAAAGCTATAAAGCACCCCCGGTTCAATTTTCGATTATAAGAACTATTTTCGAATGAAGACCCAAAAGTAAGTTCTAATAAAAATCGTACACCTTCTGGAACAATTTTGTCTTTTAGTGATAGTCTAGCCCTAAAATACGATTTGGCATTGTCAAATATTAAGGTATTTTTTTTTTTTAAAACTTGTAGTTTATAACAACTATTCCTTGCTTTACCAGCATTAGCAATTTCTGTGAATCAAGATTCCCGGATTCCATGAATGGAATCATCAAAAATTGAAGGTATACTACCTTTGTTAGATCCTATTCGGATTCAACAAACAATTAGATAATTGAAATCACTCATAACCAAGCTGAGATTTGTAGCTTTTGACTTATTTCCCATGTCTAATTTAAATTTCGACAAATAGTAGCTACTATAAAAATTCATGAACAATGAGTCAAGCAAAACTAGAATCCTTTCTACAGACCCCTGTAGTAATATAATCCCTCCGTTCCCCCCATTTCTCCAAATATTGAGGAATCCCGAGTTCCATTAACTCACGCCAATTGCTTGCATTAGGCTTCTCTATCAGTAATCCACTTGTAATGGCTGCCTGTGTTGGTCGCTTTAGTGACTCTAAAACAACGTAATTAGAGTCACTTATTACTGCTTGTGAGACTTTTCACCCGAGCCTGAAATTGAGATTCGTTACCCTAACCATAATATGCTGTATCTCGGCAAACATTCTTACAGTAGGCCTTTTTGCACATGCTGTCTCCCCCAATATCAGTTTAAATTCCTGTTAGGTAAGTGCAATGATTTATGACACATATAAACTTAGAAATTACTATATGAAAACGACCATGTCAACTGGCAGACATCCAGTATGCGTGTGTAACGTTAAACGGCGCACCATTGTATAAATGGTGATTATATTCTAAAAAACTGCTGTTGGGCTGAGCTAGCGTTATTCGAATATACAGAGATAAAGCAGTTCCGGCAACCCCTGAAATTGCTCCAAATATTAAATACAAAGTTCCAATGTCTTTGTGATTTGTTGAAAAAAGTCAACGAGTTACAAATTTGTAAATAGGATTTAGCTGTGATTTATGAGTGATCATTTTTATATGCTAAGTTTTTTATAAGAAAAGTCTTGTCAGTTTTTTCTTATAAAAAAAACTCAATACGAAAAGCAGGAAGAAAATTTTGAAATCAGAATAACTACCTGCTGCTATTCAAAATTGCCGTACCCCTAAAATGAAAGTAAGACCTATTAACATTAAAAAAGTGTAATGATATAAATATCCTGTTTGTAACTTAGAAATATATGAAGCTTTTTTCGTTATAATAGAAGACAAGCCCATAGGCCCAAAAACTTCGATGATTCCTCTATCAATTATTTTATACGTAACAGTGTAACTCATAGTAAAAAATAATTGACTAATATACTCATTGTATACTTTGTCAAAAAACCATTTTTTGTTAAGAAAATTATAAATTTTCTTACCAGTAATAGACATTTTTAATTGAATTAATAATTTACTGCCAAACGAATAAAGCAAGAACGATGCTGTAGCCCCCGATAAACTTAAAAGAACAGGTAATATTTTATAAATATGAGTAATGAATTCCGAATCTATTCGATTCATATTTTCAGTACTAGTAAATATAGCATTTCCCCAAAAATCGCTCCCAAAACCAATAATCATGTCTTTAGCATAAAAACCTATCAGCACACTAGGAATGGCTAAAATAAATAAAGAAATGGATATCTGATAAGAAGAATCATAAGCTGAACAGATTACTGATTTATAACCATTTGGTGAAGATAAAAAAGTTAAATAAATCAATCGAGTTGAATAAAAAGCAGTAAGAAAAGCACCTAAACTGCCTAAAGTGTAACTAAAATGACCTTCTGATGTATATTTGCCATAAGCAACTTCAAGGACAACATCTTTTGAATAAAACCCCGTTAAGAAAGGAAAACCAATAAGAGCAAGTGACCCAATAATCATCATAGAATAAGTAAACGGTACTAATTTTCTCAATCCTCCCATTTTTCGCATATCTTGTTCATCCGCTACCGCATGAATAACAGAGCCTGCGCCCAAAAAAAGCAATGCTTTGAAAAAAGCATGATTAGCTAAATGAAAAACTCCTACTGAGTAGTTAGATAACCCGCAAGCAAACACCATATAACCTAACTGACTGCATGTTGAGTATGCAATTACTCGTTTTAAATCGTTTTGTAACAATCCAACGGTCGCTGCAAAGAAAGCAGTACAAGCGCCTGTAATAGTGACTAAATTGAGTACACCAGGGGTATATTCAAACAAAGGAGAACTACGTGCAATCAAAAATACACCAGCAGTCACTAGTGTTGCCGCGTGAATCAAAGCAGAAACAGGAGTGGGGCCTTCCATGGCATCAGGCAACCAAGTATGCAAACCTAATTGCGCAGATTTACCTACAGAACCAATAAATAAAAAAAAACATATAATAGAAATTAAATCAAAATCAAAACTTAAAAAATTGAAAAGCTTATTAGTGAGTATTGGGGTTAATGCAAAAACTGTAGCATAATCTACAGCTTTATACTCAACAAAAACGATTAAAATCCCAATCACAAGCCCGAAGTCCCCAATTCGATTTATGACCATGGCTTTTATTGCCGCTTTATTTGCTTGTATTCGAGTAAATCAAAAATTAATAAGTAAATAAGAACATAAACCTATACCCTCCCAACCAAGAAACATTTGTATGTAGTTATCAGCAGTTACTAAAACCAGCATGAAAAATGTGAAAAGAGATAAATACGACATAAACCTAGGAAGATGAGGGTCGTGTGCCATATACTCAGTAGAATATAGATGCACTAACGAAGAAATGAAAGTCACTACGCAACACATTACAACAGTTAAAGAATCAAATAAAAAACCTCAATCTACATTTAACATTTCAGAATTAATTCAAGATGTGAGTTTTATATATGTGCAACAATTTAATAAAGATACTTCATAAAAAGCAAAAGAAGATATAAAAAAACTAAACACTAAACAGTTTACAGTAATATAAGATGCCCCAAGAGGCCCAAGTTTTCGGCCGAATAACCCAGCGCTAGCAGAACCAATTAATGGTAAAAAAATTAACAATAGATACATACAAAGTTCTTAAGTTGTTAACTTAAAAACTCTAAAAATCAAAAAAGTTGCTAGTTGAATTACTTCTAATTCCATTTAACTCTTTATGGCCCAACTTCTAGACAAAGTTAACCATAAAAATTTAAAAAAACAAAAACAATGAAAATACTATAAAAACGTGAAAACTTTACAAACACAGTTTCCGTAAATATATATTTAGAAAGCTATTGATTGAAGAAATGAAGTAAATAAGAATAAATTATAAGTCATTATATGAATAATTGCAATTAACAAAAGTAATAGATCCGCTTTGTACTATAAAATCGATATTTATTTAATGAAAACTAGATTGTTTATTTTAGCCATATTAAACACGTAAGAATTTCTCAGACGGACAAACATTAATGAATTAAAAGACAAAGTTTTGGAAGATTGTTTCGACTGGAACGCCATTTAAAACTTAATTTTTTTTAGCCTACACTTTTAACTGTTTAAGCTTGCCATTGATATAAACTCATTGATTCATTATGCAAAAGGAACGCTGTCACTTTTATAATAAGCTACAACTGATTAAAAACATTAAATTTCAAGTTCTTTTCAAATTCAAAAGTTCTTTTTCACCTTTCCCTTACGGTACTTGTTCGCTATCAATCATTAATACTTTTTAGATTTTGAGGGTGGTACCCCAATATTGGAATAATACATGACATGTATCATTTTACTTTTTACCTTAAATTTTTTGAATATACTTTACAGGACTGCATATGGGTTAATTTATATTACCTTCTTTGGTTTTTGGTTTTTGAGCATACTATGTATAAGTGTTAAGGTAATCTAGGCCGCTTTTGCTCGCCACTACTCACGGCTTCTCGATTGATTTTTTATCTAGTTACTTAGATGGTTCAGTTCACTAGTTTAAGAAAAATTTTAATTGGAAAACAATTAAAATTTGTTTAAATTCATTAAAACTCTTTTACGATTAGAAAAATTATAAGCTATACTTTTTGGCTTTATAATATTTCGTTTTACAAACGTTCTTTATGTTATTAATGTTGAGGTATTCCTTTAATGTATTAAAAAGATTTAATTTAACGGCGAATAATGGGATTTGAACCCATGACATTTAGAATCACAATCTAATACTCTAACCTAACTGAGTTATATTCGCCAAAGTTTAGATGAAATCATTGTAGGAAGGTTGTCTTAATGGGTAAATACGTAATAAAAGGAAAAGCTTAGTTTTAATGTTACAAAAAAGGGCTGCAGTCATTCTTAATAACATATGCCTGAACTTTCAAACTGAACAATACACCAATTAAATAAAACTAATGATAAACAAATGAAATGTTAAAAAAAAGACGAGCAAAAATAACACACGAAATTTATATATTTAAATACAAGAGAAATCTTTATAATGAGATTTTGCGTGTCGCTTTTGCCGACGCTTGCCCTATCCTCTCTGATTGGAAGTATAATACTCAAGAGATCAGAAAAATATACTCGCCATTGGAACACACTCCCTTTTTGAAAAAATAACATTACAATTCTTAAATAAAACAAAGATTTAATTTTTTCTAAGTATCTTATCGAAACTATCGAACCCTTGCCTACCGTTAACCTTACTCTAGTAGAAGTTCTAAAGCAGTTGTTAAAAAAATCGGCACCTTGTCTAAAATAAATTCGAAATTGGTTTAAACTTTAATTTCGGAAAAACTACAGTTTAAGATGCTTGCAAAATCGGTCAATTGCTTGAAATTACAAGTGATACATTATAAAATTTTAACAATCATTTTACGGAGTGCTTATCAAGTAAAGACTTTTGAGGATGTATGTTTGTAAGTGTCCAATTTGCCACTGTGGTCGCATGATATAAGAGTTGGTGGTATGCTATAGTTTTCTAGAATCAAACATTTTCTAGTGTATTATGCGGGTTTTCCACTAAAATTTAATGGCATTGGATGTTTTTACTAAGCTTAAGTAGACTTGAACTACTGACCTCACGCTTATCAGGCGTATGCTCTAACCAACTGAGCTACAAGCTTTCAATTGATAAATTTGTGGTATTTCGTTTTATGCATAAGAGGAGGTATTGAGGAAATAGCTTAGGAACGAATAACAGGGTATGAACCCATGACATTTAGCATGATAATCTAATACTCTAATCTAACTGAGTTATATTCGTTAAACTTCAAATGAAAGTATTTAGTGAAGATTAATAGCATCGTTGAGATAAATACAAGTTAATATAGTAAAAACATACGCTTGAATTAAGGCTACCCCTAACTCTAAGCCCATTAATAACACTAAAATTAACAAAGGTATAATGTGGAAAACAGCTAAAAAATCTTCTAATAATAGCATACTCCAAGAAAAACCTACAATTACTTTTAGTAAAGTATGCCCGGCCATTAAATTTGCAAATAGTCGAACCCCTAAACTAATAGGTTTGAAAATGTATGATAACAGTTCAATAGGGACTAATAATAAAGCTAAACCGAATGAAGTATTAGAAGGAATGAACAAAGACAACATATGAAATTTATGTGTTTGAATACATATTATGTTTATACCAATAAAAATTGAAAAAGACAAACTGAACGTAACAATAAGGTGACTTGTTGTTGTAAAACTGTACGGAATTAACCCAATTAAATTACTAAACAAAACGAAGGTGAAAACAACAGAAATGAAAGGAAAATATTTTTCTCCATCTTTGTTGATATTGTCAAATAATAATTGTGATGATGCTTCATACAGTGTCTCTACTAACACCTGTCATGTACTTGGTATGAAAAAAAAACTGGTTTCCTTTAAATAACTAGAATTTGAACTGAAAAGAGTAACGATTGCGCCAAAAAATAACAAAACTAAAAAATTTACCAATACTAAATTAGTAATTGAAAAATCAAGACAAAACAATTTGATAGAAAATAATAAAATAATTTGAAACTGTTCTAAAGGGGTATGTAACATAATTTTTAGCACTTTAAGTTTTTTTTGATAGAAAATTTACCTATAATAAATTAAAAAAACTGGATTCTTATACTAATCGCGCAAATTTAGGGGCAAAAAAATATAAATAATACTCAATATTCAGCTTTTATCGCTGCAACACTAACCCAACAGGATCTTAATACAAATATTTTAAAGTTAAAAGACCCTTCTTAATCTCAGCTAACGCTTGCCCACTATTACAATTGCAATCCTTTAATTGGGCTTGTTGTGAATCTCGACCAAAAAAGATGTGTCTTTGGTCGTATCTAACCCCTACAACAATATTAAGACGTATAAGATGATAGGTTTCGTGCAAAAATTTTGAAAAATGTTTCTCTGTGTGCTTTAGCCAAACGAAGACAGCATCAACCAGCCTTACGTTTTTTTTGGTGAAGCCAAGATGGGACAGCACCTGTGGGTTTGCCTGCATCCCAAATTGGTCAAACAAAACTTAGGATGCATTAACCTTGCAGAACAGACTCACCTTTCTCAAGAATCTTGAAATTCTTACCAAAAGCCCTTTTCAATGTAAGCGGTGTAAACTTTATGCGTAAGAAGCCGTGAAATCGGCCTGATCCCCGCGATTAATACTAAAACGTTGAAAAAACCTACAATTTTTTTTAATAAAATACCCACAGCCTTTAAGTTTACAAGTAGCCTAATAAGGTTTGAAAATATATAATAATGGTTAAATAGTAACTAATAATGACGCTAAACCGAATGAAGTGATAGGAAAGATGAACAAAGACGACGTATGCAATTTGTGTGTTTGAATCATGGAAGAATTGAAAAAAACAAACTGGGCATAACAATGACGTGAACTGTTGTCATAAAACTGTACGGATTTGACCCAATTAAATTACTAAACAAAACGGAAATTACAACAACAAAAATAAAAAAATTACCAATGCTAAATTAATAATTGAAAAATCAAAACAAAACAATTTGAAGCTGTTCTAAAAGAATATATGACAAGAAAAAGAGGGCTTGATGAGGAAGTGTCTGATATATATCTAAGTAAAACTAAAAGACTGCGTTATCAGTTAGCCCTGTTTGAAATAACCGCACTTCCATACCAATACCAACAGCCACCCCCTTTTTGATACATCACTAAGTAGATAAATATGATAACCTATCGCTACCTCCCCAACATAAAAAATTTAAGCCCTTAAATTGAAGAACGTTATTACTCTGTCATGAGAAAGCCTAACATTTTTTTGAAAGAAAAACCTTCTTGCACACCCTACAAGCTCCCAGGCAATAAAACCTAAATGGTATTTAATACACATCTTTTCTTACTACGAGATATCTCTCGTAAATAAAATATTAGATTGATAATCTATAAAATTTTATTTGAACACACCTGAAGTGTTATCTTTTGCCGTGCGAGGCTCTTCCATCCCTAACTGAAAGATTTAATGGTAACCCAACCTCGCACCTGTCCTCAGGCAAATCAATGCCAAGCCTCTTGACCTATTTTTGGCTCAATTGAACCTAGTACCCCCCCCCTCCCATTTTTGTTGACCTCAACCAAATACAATACTTAATTCCGAGCCCGTATAAGGAGGCAGGCCCCCATCAAAACCCTGCTTCAACTTCCAATATAGTTTGAAAACACATAAAGACAATTTCATCACTTTGTGGTTAACCACACTAGTGATTAATAGAAAAGACTCGGAAAAAATGAAAGAAAAATAACCAAGACTCCATCATTTTGTCAAAGACCATAAATTAAAAACCGCTGAACAAAAGCGCGACCTATCGATTGAACCTATATTACCTAACCTACTTGCACCCAATTTACACAATCAAGTATGTTAATCGACTATACTTAGATATCTGGGTAAGCTTGCCATCTTCTCAACTAAAAAGCACACCCTGATCGCACTAACCCCAAAGTGTCGCGCAATAACGCGTCTGAAAAGTTGTGGAAACGCAAAAACCCCAAAGGGTATCTTTCCGTTTCCTTTGGCGAAACACTAATCGTGTCAAAATCTCCCTAGTGAAACCATTCGAAGCGCAAAAGATTTAGCATGCTCAAACTTCGCTAAACGAACACTTAACTTCTCCCAAAGCATCTCATGAGAAAAAGATGCAACTTTGCGGTCTCTATTGAAAATTTAACACGGGCTTTTACACAAGAAGCCGTACTATAATCAAATACCCAGTAAGTTCGTGTTAATACTTTTTGTGAGCTTAAAAGTGTTTTTACCAATAAGCAAAACCGCAAAAAAATTTGTTAGTATAACTTTTATCAATTCTTACTCTTACATAACTAACTTTACATCAACTAATCTTACATAGCTTTACATCAACTAATCTTACATAGCTTTACATCAACTAATCTTACATAGCTTTACATCAACTAATCTTACATAGCTTTACATCAACTAATCTTA
>Ga0075443_10000061_pt1 | contig 40657 bp, 28 predicted proteins | sample CoawatmetaG00DNA_3_FD_71583 | JGI IMG/M metagenome (GOLD analysis project Ga0075443, IMG submission 71583) | Marine microbial communities from the West Antarctic Peninsula - Coastal water metaG006-DNA | ecosystem: Environmental > Aquatic > Marine > Coastal | place: Atlantic Ocean: West... | reverse complement strand
AAATATGTTTCAAAGTATTTATCACTATTAACAGACTTTAATCCTTGAGCAGATACATGTGGCATTTTTTCAGGCATTCCAAATAGTGTTGATGCAGCATAAGACTTACCACTTCCTGGTCCACCAGCAGTAAATATTGCTTTGAATATACCTGGATCATATACTCCTTCGTTTAATATGTCTACTAATTTAATCATATATTATAAATATAAAGATATATTCTATATTGTTATGTTTCCGCTAATCATTGATATTTTTCCAGAACTAAAAGAAATAGAATTTGTAAGTTTATAATATACTTTCACATATATATAATCTGCCATAAGGGCAATAGCGGGTGTTGGTTCTACGGGATCAAATAAATTTACACGAAAATCATCGTTTATCATCCCGAAAGTCCAAGTTTTGCCCCATAATTCAGTTGGACCACCAACTAAAATATTTGTACTACTAGGATTAGTACCAGCAGGGACTGTAGTTGTTATAGTGGATGTAAAGGCACTTTCACCATGATGGTATATTCTTGTAGAGAATTCGGAATCAATTATGCAACTTGTGCCGGCATCTACGATAACTATTTCTATACCTGTTACCTCATAACCAAAAGTGGAAGATGGGAAATTCAGAATATTAGATACAGTTAAATTAGCATAGGCTGCATTTTTACCTACGTCTAGATAAAATTGGCCACCATCTGATATGATGGCCGTTAGGCTACCATTGGCGGCCTGTGGATAACCTCCAAAAACTTCAGTAAAACCTGTTTGATAGTAATACATATATTATTCTTCTGGATCCTCTGTTTCCCAAAACGAAGAGGATGTTGAGGAAATTTCTGTTACTTCAAAACCACTTGATCCAGAATTATAACAATAATAACCCAATGAATCATTTGGTTTTACAATTTCTGCATATCCAATCATTGTTGGTCCAGCTATATCTGTCCGAGTATAATTTTTTATTGTTCCACTAGAAACCTTTGTTGATAAGTCTGCAAGAGATGCAGATAAAAATACTGCAAATGGTTCATTAAAAAATATTGCATCACTATCATCTAATTCAGCTGATTCTACTCCATCTTCAACTACAACCTTTACAGCTATATTTTTTGTTATTAGTTTTCCATTATATCTAAAAACACTATCCCAATGATAAAGTTTATAATTACCAAATTCCTTAATAAGGTTTTCACCATTCCAAGCAATTAGTTTGCTACCAGTATATTCAGCCTTTAATTCGTTATATGTTGCCATAATTTATCTCCTAACTTGTTTCTAAGTGTACGCCTCTAATCCAACCAGACTTGCTTGCAATTGTTGGGTATTCTTGATATTCATGTATAAAGTGTTTAGATTCTCCATCAAATAAAGATCGCTTCTCCCACGAATCTCCCTTTGGTATTGTGTGATACCGGGCGCTCAATCCTCCATTTACAGAATCATTATTTCTTGTAGAAGCCGATAATTCGGATATAAGACTTAAATCTCCTGTTCTACAATCAAAATTATAATGGGCTATATGCGCGTTTGGTGCTGTTGCAGTATTCCAATGTAATACGAATTCGGTTGTTACGTCCTTTTTTGATATAATATTAAAGTGTTGCCAACATCTACCACCTGCATTAGCACTTGTTCCATTTATATATCGCCTACTTCCAGTCACCTCTGATAATCCTATCTGGTTTGATAAATCTGTTATTGTCACAGAATCTGCTTGGGTTATTCTTGCACTGTGACAGTACATTTGGCCTAAATTGGCCGTAGATCCATTAGGGTCTCCTCCACCAACTAAAGAAAACCAAACTATCCAGTCATCTCCATTTGGTGCCTTACCTACAAAATCTCCAACATTACTTGAAGCTTTTACATCTGTTTGAGATTTCCAATCATCGTTCACTAATGTCCAATCACCTGATCCTATAGTAGTCCAAGCGTTGGTTGTAGAATTAAAAGTTGTCTTTGTTGGATCAGCATAAAATAAGGTGTTTGACTTATAGTTTCCACCATATGAATGGAAACAAGCATAAAAGAATTTGTGAGTGGGACCATCTGTTGAACCACTTCTATATGCTAAAAGAGTACCATGGGATCCATTAGAGAAAGCAGCATACCCTGAAGGTTTAACTGGTTCAGTAGCTATGTGAGGATATAAAGTTGTTCCAGATTTTCTTATCACAGAAGGCTTTGATTCCATATTACCCCGACATGTGAGAAAGGCAACTGCTGATTCAGAAAAATTAGTATAAGTAGGGGAAGTAAAATTATTACTTTTTGCTGTGTGTACAGCTGTTAGAGCAGTTAATGTTCCGTCGGCATTTAGAAATTGGCCGTAAGTTTTTCCAGAAATGGATTGATTTCTCATAACTATTGCTGCCGATCCAGAACCTATTGGATATGTCCATACACCAGCAACATTTGTTACTCCTGATGTTGTTTCTGGAATAGTTAATCTTTGAAAGCTCCCTGTTCCACCTGAACTTCCATTTTGAAAAGCTCCACTATCAAAACCCTTTATTGCATGGCCAATTATTTTACAGTTGTTTGATGTATGCGCCCTATATGCAGATATCACAATTGGTTCTCCACTACTACTTAAAATAACTGTTGCACTTCTATATGGGTTGTGGCCAAGATTAGAATCACCATAATACGTATCTGCTAGTGGTATATCTGGGGCATCTACACTATGATTACCAGAATAATCGCTTCCTGTTCTGAAAACCCAATTTTTATAGTGGTCGTACCCATTAAAATTATTAAGATTATGTGTTGTCTCTCTAGGAGAAACTGGGTGGTTTGTGTTTGCTGGATTAAAATCCTTAAAAAAAGATATATTAGAAGATAGTTCAGCTGAGTATGATATTGTTCCTATAGAAGCAGATAGTGTTGAAAGGGTTGTTAAAGATAAATCTCGCATTCCACTAAATGATGATGAAATATTATACATAGATTGGGATAAACTAATATTAGCCATGTTTAATCTCCTCTATTTTATTATTTAATTCTTTTATAGATTCTATAAGTAATGGAATTATTGAAATATAATTTACAACCTTATATGTTTCTTCTGCACCAAGTATATTTTTATTTTTTACTAATTGAGGTATTATTTTTTCTACATCTTGTGCAATCAATCCAAAGTCTGGAGTTTGGTCTTTTTTCCAATTAAATGATTTTCCATCTAAGTTAAGAACCTTTTCTAATGGACTATCAATCGGTTTAATGTTTTCCTTTAATCTATAATCTGATGGGGTTGTACTAGATGCTACGACATCTCCTATTGCATGTATATCTCCACCTGCATAAATATATCCACTTGCACTTATATTTCCTGATGCTGATATATGCCCATTAGTAGATGTTAATGTAAGGTTACCTTGGTTAAGTTCTAGTTCGGAACTTCTTATTGTCGCTGGTTGTTGGTATGTCCCCAAGACCATTGAAGAACCATTCCAAATTGCAGCATAGTTGCCACCAGATTTATAACCTTGAGCATCAATATCTCCACTTGCTGTTATTTGTCCTGTTGTTAAATTTCCAGTATTTATAATATCACCGCTTGCACTTATATTTCCTGAAGCTGATATTTGAGTATGAACAGTTGTTTCAAATGTTGTTTTTATTGACTTAAATCCAACAACATCTAATGCACCACCATCACCTGCTTTTATGTTAAAAGTTCCAGCTGAAGGGTTTGTAAGAGAAACTCCTGTTACTGTATCATTATTAAGAACAAATTTAGATGATATAATATCGCCACTTGCACTTATATTACCTTGAGCAGAATTAAAACCGGATGATGTTATATTTCCTGTTGTAATATAATGGAAAGGATCTGTCCTTAATGAACCACCCTTAACATATAAATCAGATGTCGTCAACATTAATGAAGATGGAGAAGTTAGTTTGTTTGCATAAAGAATACCACTTGCACTTATATCTCCAGATGCTGATATGTGGCCTTGTACATGTAATTGTGTAGTACCTATTCCATGACCACGAATTTCTGGTGTATGTATATAACCACTTGAACTTATAATAGATGATGTTAATGAAGTATTATATATATTAGTAATACTTGCAGAGGTACCTATATATGTTGATGCTGATATTATAGATGCTGATACTGGTGCATCTAATTTTATATTTGTTCCATCTATTTCTGTTTGTTTATTATTTCCATAATAGGTAGTTGTTCCACTATCACGGGCAATAAGTCCTCCATTTGAATAATAATGATCTGCATAAATATACCCACTTGCACTTATATTATTTGAGGCTGTTATACTATGCATTATAGATATTCCCTCACCAGAATTATATTCATCTATTTGGTCAACCACTAATCTAAGAACTGTTGCAGCTGTTGTTAGAGTTAAATTATGGCCGAATAAATCACCACTTGAACTTATATTACCTGAAGCTGTTATAGTATTAAATGGTTGGTCAATATTGTCTGCTAATATGTAAGAAGCCGAATCCGCGGATATTGCATGGGATGATGAAATTTCTGTCGTTATCTCATGAGAAGCTGATATAGCATAAGATGCAGTTACGAGTAGTAATGGTACCACTGAACCTGTTCCGTCTGCTAGCTCTCCACTACTTGATAGTTGGAGTACCCTTTGATATGTATCCTGAATATTTTGGCCTGTGAAGTCGTCTGATCCAGCCATTTATATAACCCCTATTTTCTTTTTGCTAGTACTTTAACAACCGTATCTATAACTTCTCCTGTTTCTTTTACTGGATGCTTACTAACATATTCTGCTATAACATTATTTAACTTATTTCTTTTTATAGAAAGATTTTTAATATTTATTTTTTCTTTTATCAAAAGCTTTAAGATGTTTAATACATGTTGTTTTTCTGAAAGAGATATTCTAGTATCCTTTATTCCCGATACACTTATTCTTGTACTATGTGGTTTACCTATATTTGATTTATTTGTTTGAGATTTTACTTCTACAGTTACACGCTTGGATTGTTCTACTTCAAAATCACTTTCCCATGGGATAAAATATGTGTCTTCTGCAATAATTTCTAATTTTATACTTCCCTTTGTGTTTTCATCTATGAGACCTCTTAATTTTTTAATTGGTATAGAACATTTTCCAGAACTTGAAACACTACCATTAAAAAGTATGCTAAAGTCAGTTGATTCTATAACTAATCGGGCATTTGTTTTTGATAAACTTGCCCCAGTAAGATTTATGTCGCATTCAAATATTTCAGTTTTATCTGTAAATAATTTATACATGTATATTCTCCGCTTCTATTTGGGCCTTCACCTCTTTTATTATCATCTCTACGTCTTTAATGTTTATTTTTACATCTTTTACAGACTTAGATTTATCGTATATTTTTATACCTTTTTTACGCATTATTAAATGTACAAGTCTTTTCTTTTTTTCAGGATTTAATACATCTAAAGCATTTTGTAGGCCGATTTTGCCAGCTGCTCTGTTTATTCCCTCTATAAATGCTACGTCGTTCCATAAATACGGGTTATCATTCCATTCGAAATCTGCGTTTTCCCACTTTATATGATTTACAACTTGTGCCATATATAAATATCATTTAATTATTTTTAAGGTTATTAACCTCAAATATAAGTTTGTTTAGTTTTTCTTCTAATAAATTATTGTTATTGTCTAGTTCTTTGATTGACTCTATTAAAATAGGTATCATTGACATATATTTTACAACTTTATATTGTTTATCTTTTCCAAGAATATTTTTTTCCTTTACTAATTCAGGAAGTATTTTTTCAACTTCTTGTGCAATTAGACCATAATCTGATTCATCTGTATTTTTCCAGTCAAATGATTTACCTACTAAATCGCGGATTGTTTTTAATGGATTTGATATATCACCAATATTCTTTTTTAACCTATAATCTGATGGGGTTGTACTAGATGCTACAACATCTCCTGTTGTGTGTATGTCTCCACCTGTATAAATATATCCACTTGCACTTATATTACCTGATGCAGTTATGTGTCCTTGTAGTTGGAGAGGATTACTATTATTTGCGTTAACACCAAGTCTAACAGTTTCTGATCCACCATGATACCTTATTAGAGTTTGTCCTGCAGGTGTTTTCAAACTGTTAGCACGTAAATCTGCTCCATATATAGTTCCACTTGAACTTATATTACCTAATGTACTTATATTACCTGAGGCTGTTATGTGTCCAACTACATTCATACCTCCAACATTAGCTGTTATTACTTCTTCTGCAGCTGATCCTTCAGATTTAGCAACACTAAGTACTAATTTAGCTGTTACCCCAGAAGTTCCTGCAGTATTAACAATAGTCTTTATTGTTGCTGCTTCTCCAGCTCCTCTTGAATCTAAAGTACTACCTGAATCAACTGTATATCTAATAGATCCAATAATATCTCCAGGTTCAGCTATCTGCATCAAACCATCATCTTCAGCCTTCATGAGTAGTTCGGTTTTAAGACCTTCTCTTAGGCCGTTAAAATATTCTCCAGCGTCATCTGGTACCTCAATACCTAATTTTGCCGCTAGGAAGTCTCCAGTAATTATACTAGATCCACCCCTGTTAAATTTTAATATGTATTCACTACCTGTTGTTCCACCCTGTGTATCTGATAAGAATGATTCAAAATTTCCTTCTGTATTTATTTTTACACCAGCTAGCGATCCTCTTTGAGTAAATCTAACTTCATCAGCTCTAAAATCCATTTCTGATTGAGGGTCGTCTGTTCCAAATCCAATCCTTCCAGATCCAGAAAGATAAACACTTCCTGATTGGGATGATCCTGTTAAATAAAAGCTGGTTTCATCTCTTGAATCAACTTCCAGTTTTCCAAGATAGATTGTTGGGTCATTTGCATAGAAACCATTGGATTGAGATACTGCACCAGATCTAATTAGCATTACAGAACCCGATATGATTTGAACACTTGGAGAATTTTGTGTATTGACAAAGGCTTGTTGTTGGCCATTTTTGTTAATTACAGTTTGAGTGACATGAATGAGTTTACTTGTTGGGTCCCAAACCATTTGTCTACCACCATCCTCTGTAAATTTATCAACTCTTACTGGGTCTGCGCCGTCTGCTCTCGTTAGTACATCCAATGCATATGCTGGAACTTTTCCTATACCAAGAGCGTCATTTATTCGTATTAGAGCTGCACTAGTATTCATTCCTGTACCACATATTGGTGAGTTAAGTTGGGTTCCAGCATTAGAAGAAATAGCAAAAGTATTAGATACATTTCCAGTTCCATCACCTGCAGAAGCTCCAATAAATATGTTTCCATCTCCACTAGTTATTTCATCTCCAGTATTATATCCTAACATGGTATTTTTGTCTCCAGTTAGTAGACCCTTAGCTGCTTGTGAACCTAAAACTACATTATCCTCCCCAGTAGATACGTTATGCATGGCTTGTGATCCTACGCCTGTATTATCATTTCCATCAAGAGCATCTTTTCCAGCCTTCGAACCAATATAAGTATTATAGTTTCCACCATCCATGCCGAGATTAGTTGCGCCCATAAATGCCTCATTACCAACAGCAGTATTTTCTGAACAACCAGAATCATCGTTTAGTTCTCGGTTTCTACCTACTGCGTATCCAATATAAGTATTACCAATTCCACCTCCCCAATGGTTTTGTGTAGAACCATCATATCCTTTTGGGTCTCCAGTATGGGAATACATTGAATAAGACATACCAGCATATAATCCAATTATTGTTGCTTTTTCTTGGTCACTACCACCATTAAAGGTTTGTTCAATTCTTCCTCGAACATGTAACGCTGGTTTATAAATACTCTTGTATGTTGGAGTGTATTGGGATTGGGAAGGATTTCCATTAATCCAACCAAGCTCCACACTACCAGATGTCCATATAGAATCATTTATGCTTGTTGGGGGAGATGAAGATCCTGACTTATGCCAATCGCCATCATCACCGCCTCCACCGCCTCCACCACTACCAACACCATAAGATCCAGTAGTATACAATTTTCCTGTTGATGATTCTACTATTAAAACATTATTTGACATTGATGCAGCATATGGTATACCTTCTAATCTAACCTTTGGACTAGATGTACTTTGTGAAATTTGAAATATATAGGATGTTGGAGTTAAACCAGTAGTAACTAATCCATCACCTATCCATATAGTTTTTCCATGACTTCCTATTCTTGATTGTGTTATATATGTAGCTGCTATATGCCAATCATCATCCCCAGTTAAATCTGATAATAGTCGTTTTCCAACTCTACCCTTTGTTGAATGTATTACTGCTGCATATGTTGCTGAATTATCTATTGGGGCATCTGGTAAATAAATAGAACCACTATTTATTATTTCACTACCAGAAATATGTAATTCATATTCAAAATCGCCAGGTTTTGGATTTCTATAACCTATAAATGTTGCATGTGATCCAGCGTTTCTGTAGTCTGAACTTTTTCCTGTAACTAAATGAAATCTGGAATATCCACCAACACCTAAATTCATTATTCTACCGTGTCTTTCGTGTATTGTGAATCCGCCCTTTGAGGCGCCATCCATTGTTGCGCCACCAGGATCTGTATCTGCTATATCGGTATAACCAATAATAGATGAAGTTGCAGCATTATTATGGTCAAATAATATTTGTGCACTTTTACTTGTCGGGGCTGTTCCACCAATATCTGCAGCCAAATGGAGTATTGATGAGGAATAAGAGTCTAGTCTAATCGTTGCGTTACCCTCAGCTGGACCCTTCTTTATTTGTAACGGATAATTAACAAAGGATGCAGAGAATTCTCCTATTCCAACATTACCTATGTGATAAATGCTTTCAGATAATTCTGGCATTTCATGTGCTAATAGGGCTGAACTATAATGGGTTTTAACCCAATCATTATCTCCTATTGGGGTATTACCAAAAAAGGTATCTATACTAGCACTATTAAAAAATACACTTGTTGCTGTGAATGTAAATTCATTATCAAATTCTACATTTTTAATTTCAGATGTATATGCAGCTTTTCTATGGTCATCATTATAAAACTCAAACCTAAAATCTAATGCATCTTTTTCTCCGACATTACCCTTTATTGTTGGTATTATTGTATCAAAATAATGGGGAGTATATCCAAAATGGTCATATGGTTTAACAGATATATCTGCTATATACCATAATCCTGAAATAATTTTGAATCTTAATCTTGCAAATTCAGTTGCATCGGCCTTGAAAGTAAATTTATTACCACCTTGAATATTAAAGTTTAGTGGGTCTTCAGAAACAACCAATTCATTATTTTCAATACCATTTATTGTTCCTATTAGTTTTCCATCAACATCACCAGTAGAATTTACAGCTGGTCCATGCATATATACATGCATTTCTGGGGATGGACCATTTGGAGGGGTTTTTATAGCATAAGACTTAAATGAGATTTCGTAATATTGATTTTCTCTGAATTCAATATCAACCGTTGATTTTACCAACCAATAATCACTAGTTGTTTGTAGGCCAGTTGCTGTATTTAGTAGGCCTACCTGTAAGGATTCTCGTATTGGAGTTGCAACATTTCCAGTACTCATCTTATATATTATTAGTTCAGGATTATTTATGGTTGCACCTGTATTAGCTGCACCTTCCCAATATTCAAATAACGATGAACTTACACCAAATTCAGTAAAATCTCCAGCTGGAAACCTTGTTCTTAGCGATTGAGATTGTACCAATAATTCAGGAGAAAATACTGGATTATCACCAACTAAATGAAAATCATTTGTTGTTTGGTCGTTTCTAATATATGTTTTTATTCTAGTAATATCACCAGCAATTGGTGTTAAATTATTAAATTGTATATATGCATATGAAGTATAAAACTTATCATCTGGGTTTGAGGATGCACTCATTAAAGAGTCTGTTTTTAATATGGGGTCTTGTCCCCAATCTAGTCTAAAATCACTAGGTGCAAAAGTACGGTGGAAAATCTCTTTTTGATTATTTCTTCCTTGGCCCTGCATTGTTGTGTGAGGACTATTTACTCTAAGTTGTAATGGAGATAATCTTTCTATAATATATGTACTATATGCCCCTTGATTAGAATATTGTGCTGATAATGAACCAGTATCCAATACACCTGTTCCATCTCCATCTTCTAATTCATTATAAACTGGTGGGGCATAGGGACCATTTGTTGATTTTGGATATACTCCTACAGGATTAGGAAACAATATAGTTCCTCCAATCATATCATCTGTAAATCCACCAAAATCTGGTTCATCGTTTGCAAAAATAAAGTATTTATTTCCTTCTACTTCATATCTTAAACTTGCAGAAGTATTTTGAAACCCTGTATCTGATATTGAAGAATCTGAAACCAACGTAAATTCTGCTGCCTGATTGTGTTCTAAATTTGTGTATGATGATGTTAGTCTTGAATTATAATCTAATTTCCAATAGGGTCTTTTTATTTCTTCTATAGTTATATCTGGATTTGGGAAAAATACAACATCAGAAGTATTTCTTTTTCTTGGATAACAATTTAATCTTTTTTGCCAACGTATATTAAATCGACCAGAATAGTTTCTAGGCATTGGTTGTGAATTGTCTCTACCTCCTTCTGAGTTAAAACCAACCTTACCTTTAGCTGTACCAACAACAGTAATTACAGCATCTCCTTCAGGTACTTTTTCGTTTACTTCTATTGCGAATACCCTACGGTTTCCAAATCCAATATGGTCAAATGTTTTAACAGGTATTAACTCACCATTAGCATTTAATACCTCTATTGCAATTTCAGAACCTGGAACAAGATTTTTTGTACCCGTTAGGGCCAACAGATTTCTACCAGCGTTTAATTCATCTGGTATTTCTGTAAATCCGAAATAATCGTATGAGGTACCTCCCTCTTCAACAATGTAAACTGGAAGAGTATCCAATCCCCTATATGTTAGTGGTGTGAACTCTGATGGTTCATCAAATCTTAATATTTTTGCCATATGAAAAACTCCTAAACTATCAATATATAAATATCAGTTTAACGTGTGATTTAGTACACTATTTGACTATATCCTTTGGATTGATTTATCTCTAAAAGGTTATCTGTTGCATCTTTCATTAAATCTATATGGGAAATGACAATCATAAAATCAAAATTCAATTTTAGATAGTCAAACAATGAAAATATTGAATTAAGATTATTAGAATCTAAGTTTCCAAATCCTTCATCAATTGCTAAAAAGTTTGGCCTTGGTAAATTTGAAACATTTATTAGGGCAACCCTTATTGCAAGGGAACTAACAAACTTTTCCATTCCAGATGTCATTTCTAGGGCCCATTTTTCTTCTTCACCATATACAATAAAAGTATTTATGTTTCGGCCGTCAGTTTCGAATTGTATTGAAAAATCTGTTATTTGTGAAAGAATTAAATTAACTTCTTCTTCTACATATGGTAATATTTCTGAAATAAGTTCATATGGTACTCCATCTCGCTGTATTGCATTAAGATAATATTCATATGCCCTTAATCTTTCTTCTAAATCGTGGGCTCTTTCTATAGATTCTAAAATATTTTCTATTGTTTTTTGGCAAACACTAATATTACTATATGCAGTTTGTAATTTAGAATTTATATCTGATAGATTTTGTTGGATGACTTCTAATTCTAAATCTTTTTTAATTATATTTTCATTTATTTTATTATTTGAAATTATAGACCGCTTGTTTTGATAATATTTTTCTATTAAAGACTTAATGTGTTTTTGATTTAATTCTTTTTTAGTTATGTTGGATTTTCTAGTTATAGTTTTTATTTTTATTTCAGATTGATATTGTTTTATTAAAGAAAGTTTTGAATCTAACTTGGTTAATAAAAATCCTTGTCCAACAGAATCTTTTAATTGTTCTAACTCTTTCTTTAAGGTTAACTTAGATTCTAATAATTTTTCAGTTTCTAATTTTAATTTTGGTAATTCTTGTTTGGCTTTTTCAGCTGACTTTACAAAAGAATTATCACAGCAAAATTCACAATCTGGATCATATTCATGGGAGTGGAGTTGATTAACAGTGTCCAATTTATTCTTAACCTTTACCTTCATCATTTCTATTTCATGATTAAGTTTTTGTAATAAAGTTTCTACTTGAGTATTTCTATTAGAATCAGTCTCTATTTTTTTTCTATTATATTCCTTTATATTTTTAGATATTTCGAGAAACTCTACTTTATTTTCTTCAGTATATGTTTCATATTTTTCTAATTTTTCTGATTCTGCCTTAATATCTAATATTATTACTTTTGCATCGGATTCTAGTGTTTCTACACTATCTGGTACTTCAGGGTCTAGTTGTATTACCTTAGACGTATATTCTATAATCTTTTTATTTACAACTTTTTCACTTTTTAATAACTTAATTCTTTGTTTTTCTATGGTTGAATATGTTGATTTTAATTCTTCCTGTAAAACTGTTTCTTCATGTAATTTTTGAGAAAAATCAGTATTCTTAAAATCTTTTAGAAGTACCTGTACGTCTTTTATTTCTTCGTTTGCGTAATTATATAACTCTTCAAATACACTAATATCTAAAAATTGAGCTAGTAAATCTTTTTTTTCTGTTTGGGTTTTGTCTATAAACCCTGTATTGTTATTTTGTACTGATAGAGTTGTTAGTTCGAAATCTTCATAATTTCCAAGATAACCTCTAATATTTTTATTTGTATATACACGTTGGTCTCCATTTAAGGATATTGGGTTTCCATCTTCTCCAATCATCCAAAAATCAACATCTACCCTTGCTCCTCCATCTTTTTTTCGTTTACCTGTTCTTTCAATAAAGTAATCTACCCCATCTATTTCAAAATTTAATTTGCAAGTAAAATTATTTTTCTTATTGTTTATTACAGCAGCTGCCATTTTAGTTCTAGAACATTTATCAAAAATACAATATGCTAAAGCGTCTAAAATAGCAGATTTACCAGCATGATTTTCTGCAAATATACCAATAGCTCCTGACATATTATTAAAATTTATAGAATTGTTTTCGCCATAACTAAACATGTTTGAAAATTCAAATTTCTTTGGTTTCCAATTTATATTTCTACCAATTTCTACATCTGGTAAAAGTTTATTTAGGTCTCTATTTATATTTCTTATTCTTTTTAATATGGCATCATCGACTATTGGAAAGTTTCTTTCTAAGTGTTCTTCTATAAGTTTATTTTGGTACTCTGAATCTCGTATATCTTTTGTTATAGCTATACTTCCCCTAGAATTGTTTGACATATTGGCAAGCTTATCTGCCTTTATTGCTACGAAATCATGAACCTTGCATTTTTTTCTAATTTCAATTAACATTTCTTTTATTTGGGCCTGGGTAGTATTTTCTGTTATGAATCTTAGCCTTGGATATTTTGGAATGTTATCAATGTTTGGAAGTATTCCATCCTTTACTCTTAATGTATAATACCCATAATCATTATGAATATTAAAAAATTCAGATTTTCTAGTTTCAACATCCCAAATAACATATCCATGGTTTTCAAATGTTTCTCCAAAGTTTTGTTGTATCATTGATCCGGCATATGCAAAAGTTTCAGCCTTATTTAAGTATTGGTATTTATGAATATCACCAAGCATTACCATATGACAACCACTAAAGGTTTTTAATGGGAGGCTTTCATCTCGAACAGTATATCCAGCATCAGTTTTAGAATTATTTACTGCTCCGTGGAATAGGCCTATTTTATTTTTTGATGATGAATCTTTTGCATTTGGCCATTCTTCTGGTTCATCTAAAATTGAATATACTATAAAGTCTATATTAGCAATATTATATATTCCACTGTCTCTAAGATAATATAAGTTTTCATTGGCTAAATTTTCTATTATTGGAGATAGAGCATCTAACCTAGATTTGTTATTTAGATTTGCATCGTGATTTCCAGCGATAACTATTGTTGGTCTAATATTTGCTAGTCTATTTAAGAATTCGCTAACAATTTGAACTAGCTCTGGACTAATATCTGTTTTTGTATGGACAATATCTCCACCAACATAAATTAAACTATTTTTAGGAAGAGTTCTGGCCTCCTTATATAATTTTCTAAATACTTGCCTATATTCCTTGTGTCGCTTATAGTTTCTAATGTGTATATCAGCTATATGTAGAATTTTTTCTACTTTGTCAAAATCAATGTTAATATTCATTTATTTTATACTCCAGTATCTTTTGGTTACTTAATATATTAGAATTATTTAATATATTTGTTATTTTATCAAATCCTAAATCAGATGGGTCTTTTTCTGGTAATTCTATAAAAGAAACCGATAGGCCATAGGACATAAAATATTCTGCCATCTCTAATGCGTTCTTAAATGCATCTTTATCTAAAGCAATATTTATTCTATTAACTTTTTCATCTAAAATTTTCATTTTTAATGAATCTGGAATTATTTTACCAAATAATGGAATTGCATTTCGTTTTACAGCAATTGCGTCAAAGGCTCCTTCTACTATTGTAATAGGTTCATTCCAATTTATAAACAATTCAAATCCTATAATATCTTTTGATACAGTTGGATTTAAATGTTTGAATGCAACATCATAATAACTTCGACCAGTAAAAAAATTTAAGTTTCCATTTTTATCATAACTTGGTATAATAATCATTCCACTATACTTTCCTTTTTCACATATACCAATATTGTATTTCAAAATATCTATATAATCTATTCCTCTTTTTTTCAAATAATATAATGCATTTTTTACTTCTGGTAATTTTTTATTTGATTTAGACAATTGAATAAATTCTTGAGGAAGGGTTACAAAATCATAATCTTTATTACTAATATTGGAATTAGTTTTTCCAGTTATTTTTGATAATTCATTAAAATATTTTGCATGGACCTTTAATTTCTTAAATAATCCAAATATCTTGTGGCCACCTATTCCACAAACCCAACAATGCCACTTTTCACTTATTAAATTTATATTTAACTTTTTCTTATGGTGGGTGCAGAATGGACAATAAAATGTTATTTCACTACTTTGGGTATTAAAACTACCCTTAGAAAGAATTGATTCTAGTAGTTGGACTAATCTTAACTTATTCATAGTTTAATATAAGAAAAATATTTCAAATAAAAAAATTATTTTAGCCATTCTTGTGGAATTTGTTTTTCAGCCCACAATATTCCATGTTTATCACAGTAATCTGCATATGTTGTTTTACTTCCTTTTCGGATTTTGCCCTTTGGATTTTGAAAAACTATTCTAATATCTAATTCGGGATGTTGGTCTTTTATTAGAATATGTTTCTTTCTATCTTCCATAACCCACCTACCCTTTGTTTCTATAAGAATTCCATTTGGTAGTGTAAAATCTACGGTATATTTGTGATTGGTTTGGGGTTTAATGTATTGTATTACTGTAGTTTCATAACTAAAATCAATTTTAGATTCTGTTAATTTTTCTGATACAGTATGTTCAAAACCTGACCTATAACCGTGCTTTATTGCGTTTGCTCTGGTTTTAGATTTTTTTCTAGCCATTGTTGTCTCTAGTTATGTGTCATAACGTAATACTATTGTTGTGTCGTAACCGTCTTCTTTTCTTAGTGGTTTTGAGAATTTTCCTATTACCAATAATTGTCCAGCATCATTATATAAACCGACAGTTGATATGTATGGATCCCAATCTGTATCAGTTACAAATTTTGCTACTTTACTTTCTCTTGAACCAGTTGCTGTTTTTTCTATAATACTAGGATTCATTGTAAAATTAAATTCGCCAGCTTTTACATCTAAAGTATATTCATGTTCCATTATTTCATAAGTATTTTTAAATGATAGAGTGCAAGCTGATGATATATCTGAATATGATACAGATGGATGAGTTATAGCCAATATGCCATGCTCATAAAATGCATTTCCTACAAATGGAGTACCATTAGGACAATTATACAATAAATCTCGCTGATCTGAATTTAAGAATATGTCATGAATTCTAAATTCATCAAATGCTCCAGATATTGGTCGCATATACTCTCGTACCATTTTCTTTTTCTTCTTACCATCTTTATCTATAAAGTAATCTCCAGCATCATTATTCATATATTCACCAGACCAAGTCATTTTGGTTGCAACACCAAATGTTAAAATATCTGTATTGCTTTTAGGGTTTCCGTCATCTATATTTTCAACTTCACATTCCTTTACATTATTAAGATATAGCTCTAATTTAGATCCTGACTTTTGGAATATTACGTGATTCCAACTTCCAGTAACCATTGTTGAAGAACTAACCTCATATGTTCTTGTTCCATCATGTCTTCGTGCTAGTATTTGGCCAGTCATTCCCTTTGTTCCTTCTGTTGTACTTACACTCATAGTTGTAGTTGAAGCAAGTGGTCCAAATAGTGGGCCTGGGGTAATTGTTGAACTGGTTGCATTTGGAGTTATTCCATCACTATTTGCTGTAATATTAAAGGATATTCCAGTTGGTGAAGGAATAACAGGCGAATTTGTCCATTGAAATTTTGGAACATTAAATTGATTAGATGTTTCTTCAGTATATACTTTTGTCTTCCATGGAACATCAAAATTTTGTTGGTTAACACTAAATGAGGGGTGATTATCAATAATAACAGCAGATTGAGAAGCTATATTATAGTATGTGTATGTACCACCCCTAAATGCACCATTATTTGGGTACACAGAACTACTACCTATATCTATTGCAGTAACAGATTCTCCAGGAGTACTGTGTATTGTTGCAAATTCACTACCTGTTTCTGGTATCGCTGAGGAAGCACTTGTCCAATAAAATAAATGTCTATGAAAACTTGCAGTATTAAAGGCTGTTTCTCCTGCAAAGGTATTGGGGCCATGTCTACTTGTCACTACAAAAAAGCTTTTGGTGTAGTGGGTATTAGGTAAATTTTTTCCAGTTCCGCCAGAAAATGTAGAACTTCCTGCTGAGTGGAAAGTACTATTGTATGTCCATGCGTGGCCTGGGCCTTGACTAACAAGTTGGCCTACGTTTCCTTGGGTTCCAGGTATTGATTGAGATAAATATATTTGAGCAGAATATAATTTATATACTGGACTTCCGGCTTCATCCAATGGTTCGCCATAACTTGCACTTATAAGTAATGGGTGGGTATTCTCTGTTGTAGTATATCCCAATTCCCAACTTTGGTTTATTCTTGCTGCTGCTTGACTGGCCATTGTTAGGCCGGAGGCAGTTATTGCGCCATGGAAACTTATTGTTGGGTATGTTGCTTGTTTAGTAAAATCTCCAGATTCAGTTGTTACAGGAAATCTAACATATGTACCTAATGTATCTGTTAGATTAAACCATGCTGATTGGGATGGGCCATGTTTTATGGGATTTTCTGGGTTTCCTGCACCAACTCCGCCTCGTAAATAAAAGGGAGCGCCCTGTGATTGTGAACCTGACTTAAAATAATATTGGTTTCCAGCAGAACCGGTTGGGTCTACACTGTTTATTTGTACATGATCGGCAGACTGTCCTATATAGAAAGCTTTCATTGCACCAATTCTACTAGCATATTGATTAAGTGAACGACTAACATTAAAGTGTTCGACGAATAGTTGCCAAGCTTGAGTATACGAAGTTGAGGAAGAAGGCATAAAGATTGTATTGGCTGTATTTTTTGGGGTTTGTATATGTGCAGATCCAGTAAATACAAATTGAACTTCACCGGTACCATTACCAATATAAAAAGAAGCCGAACCTACATGATGACCTGTATTTATTCCAGTAGAATGTGGTTGTGCTTCAAGGTGTATATTATAGCAACCTGCAGATCCCAATATATTATAGGCCAATGAAGCAGTTTGGAATGAGTGAGTAGCTTCGTTTCGTATTCTTATAGATTTTCTAGCATGTTGTTCCATAGTACGATTAAATGTTAAAGTTGCTCTTTCTCTAACATTAGCTGTTTGATTATATGATACAACATCAAATGGATATCTTGATTGGTGCCATTGATTAGCATCGTTATCAAAATGTTCACCTTGGCCTGATGTTAATATATAATTAAATAATCCATCAGTATTTGATTGGGATTGAGGAAGATGTGTCCAAAAGCTTAAAGCAAAATCTTCATCTTTTCTAAAATCTAGTTGAGGATGTTTTTTAATTCTAATATGACTCCATTTGGTTTTATCATATATATTTCCTTGTTGTCCTGTAAGCATTATTCCTGTACCATGTTTACTTGCAGAATTAAAGAATACAGAAGTACCATATGTTGGTGTATTATATCTAGACCTATCTTCTATTACATTTGTAAATGCTGGGCAGTGACCGGATGTATGTGGCTGGTGGTATGGGAAATGTTCACTAAATCCCCAATAACCAACTAAACTACCAGTAGTTGATTGATATACTTTAAGGGGGTCAGTTAATCCTCCAGCTGATAGGTCATATAGGTTTCCAAACCCATCATCTCGAATATCTAATGAATCCTTTGTTATTTTTATAGAGGTACCTCTATGCTTATGGCTTTCCTGTATTTTGTCACCAAATAATCGTTGTGGAATTGATATTACTTGTGCTTGACCATTCAATTCTCTACGTTCATTTCTAGTTGGTTCTACACAAAAAGACTTATCTATGTTGTGTGCATTTCTATAATACATGTGATTAAGGCTAGCATGTAAAGATCGTTGAACAAAGTTATTGGTTGTTGTGTCTTCAGTACCATCTAAAAATTCATTACCCCGTATTACAAGTTCATGTTTTGTTATTGGTACATGTGCATCTTTTAGAAATGCATGGTCATGCTTACTATTATATCCATATATTCCGGCATCTTTTTGGTTATCATCACCGTGAACAGAAGCTGAATTTTCTAATAGTCGGACAGTATATTTTTTATGCGCCGTGTATGGCGTAGTTATTATATTGTCCTTAGGAATTTTTTTGAATATTGACATATCATCACAAACCTAATCCTAATATTCTAGCTTAATTCTTATCAGTGCTTCTCTATTATATGATTTTAATAACGGTTTACTTAATTTAGCGACAGCTAATAATTCGTTATTATTATTATACATACCTACAGTTGTTACGTAAACCTTAGGATCTTTGAAGAAAGATGGGTGGGAAAATGTTCCCACAGAACCAGATGTAAAGGTTGGGTTATTACTAAAATTATAATCTTGGTTTCTAACTCTCACAAAATAATGTGTTGAATGAACCGTTTCTTTGTTTCGTGCTGCAAAATATCCACCTCCACCAAGAGCTTGTTGGAAATACCATGGATTATTATTTGACATTGTTACAGGAGTTGCACAATAAGCATGTGATTGAGAAGATATATTTAGATTTACATATCCATCTAGTCCTTCACTATCAAATATCATAACACCATTATCTGGATAAACTAAACCAAATTCTTCATATGGAGTTGAACCATGTACTCCGTTGGCAATTGTTCCACTAACAATTTTATATACTTTTCCAGCTTCTGAAACTGTACCATCTGATACTGTTGAATCATCAATAAGTTTAATAACTGAAGCAGATGGACCAGGTACTAATCCTGTGTTTTGGGCGTTTCCAATACCTACTCCACCAACATGTAGTTCCCAATTACCTGGATCTAATCTTTCTTTCATTCTATTTCTTTGAACATTAATGAAGTGGAATTGTTCCATATCCGAAGATAAAGATCCTGATCTATTATCTAAACTAAATTTATCATCTCCTGGAGCTAATAACAAGTTTGAGTATTGAGAATAGATAGCTTTAGTTGGAGTAAATCCTTCAGTAGCATATTGAGGTACCTGAGAACCAGATCCTCTAAAGTGGCCATATCCGCAAGAAAATTGAACTTCTCTATCTGAGTTTTGAGATAAAGGTTCTCTATAATTATCTGCATAATATTCTCCTGAACTGGCACTTTGTATTGAGCCTGTATGGAATTCATGAACATCATCAGTTGAGGTTAGTACTCCATCTTGGTTTGACCATAATGCTGCAGTTACTACATCAGTATCTGCAGAATCTACTATATCTTGTCCTGAAAATTTAGTATATATTGGTTGTAGAACTGGTTGAGTTGGTCTTCTTCTAACCTGTCTTATTCTTGGAAGGTCTCTTTTTGAACCAACTCGTTCTACTTGATTTCTTCTTGGAGAACGTGAATATTTGTCTTTGTATGTTGCCATTATTTAATCTCCTAATATACTGCTGATTCTAAAACATTACTAGATAAGTTTTCTTTTTGAACAGTAACTGTTACTGTTACTACTCCACCAGTTTCATTTCCAATAAGCGTTATTGTTGCTGTTTTTGTTTCAATAGGTTGAGGTTTTGCTACTACTTGGAAGGTTTTTCCTACCATTGAAATTGATTTAGTGGAATCACCAGCAAAATCTGCAACTGTTGGGTTATATCTGCTATCAACCCCTCCACCTGCACCAACATTTAGATAACATACATCTGTATCCGATAATATTGCGGTGTAGCCATATGTTGCATTACCATTTGCAAAATTTACAGTTGTTGGTGTAATTGCTGCATTTTGGCCTCCAGCTGTAAGAGTGATTGCTTGTGGTATCGCCGTTACTGTTGGCATTCTAGATATATTTTTCGGCAATGTCACAAGTTTATATTTACATACCTGTGTTTCATCTGGTACTGCTTCTACCAAAGGCATTGCTTCAATTGCTTGGCCGTAATAATTACTACCTAAAGAATGATTAACATCCCAAAGACCATAATCTATTTCATCATCTGCTAATGCAAATTGTGTTATTTCAAAAAATTCAGAACCTCTTGCTAGAAGTTCTCTACCCTTTTTTGTAAGGATAGCATCTACTGTAATTGTTGTTTTGTCTAAATATCCCATTGTGTTTGCTCCATAATTTTATTTCATATATAAATATATCTTTAAGACATATTTTATCCATTCCGTCTGCTATTGTTTTGAGAACGTGGACTAATTGTGCTACCTCTCATACTTTGGCCTGGCGGTCGAGTGAATCTTCTTCCAACAGGTGCTTGAGATTCTCTTTCTGCCAATGTTTCTCCAGTACCTTCACCAGATGTTAATATTCTTCCATCTGCACTTTCATCTGCAGCAACATATTTATAAGGACTTATTTCATAATATTCAACAACTGGTCCACCATCTACTGTTTCAGATGATTCCATATTAAAATCCGAACCATTTAATTTACACCCATTCCAATATAGATTTGCCAATGGGGTTTGTTTGAAGTCTTGATATTCTGCTTTTTCAGATAATTTATGACTTGGTAATGCTTGGCCGGACAATCTACCATAGTTAAGTACAGCATTACTTAATATTAAAGATTCAGCTATTGGTTTGCCTGCAGACATGCTAAATTCATTTGCATAATAATATAGTCTCTTTGATCGCTCAAAAGAAAATCTAGATTGACTAATAAATGGAATATAGATTTCAGAATTCTTTTTTCTATTTAATCCCCATTTAACCCAACCATCGGTTACATCGGGTGCGGATGACGCTGTATAGTCATCATAATTTGGGTGACTGTTGTCTGGTGATCCATCTGGATTTAATTGTCCTAATTTTCTTACTGCATGAGGAGGAGTATGAACCGTCATTCCCCAAGCATCTCTATTATAATATGCATTCCAAACTCTTGCACCAGTTGGACCTGTACCAGCAGTTGGTTTACCTGTTGGAAATTCTATAGTTGTGTGTATGTATCTTGAACCATTTTCGAAAATCTTGTACCCAAATTTATCATATTCAAGATCTACTTCTATTTCTCCTACCGTCCTATTATCTAGGGCTTTAGCCTTTAACTCATTTGTTAAATTAGGGGTTAAAAGATAGTCTTTTGATATTGCTGCATTTTGGTCTGGAGGAGTTAACATATATCCAGCCATTCTGTTACCATGTTTATTTGGTTTTCCACTTTGAGTTATGAATGGTCCAACTTCAGCTGCTACATATCCACTAAATGACATTGATGCATATACATCTAAAGTACCATCTATAACCGTTTGATCTAATGGGTCATCTACTATATCTGAATAATAATGTTCTCTACTTGCACTAGGATACATTAATATTCTAGGTCTTTCTAAGAGATGGGGTTTAACCAATAATCCAACCTGCTTTTTTGCTCTTGCTGGTAATAATTGTTTTACTGTTCTAAATAATGAATCGTCAAAATATCTTAATACTCTTAAATATTCAAAAAAGTTTGGGTTTCCTGAATGTTTTTTCCAATAATGGTCTGACAATCTTAATAGGTTTGTATATTTTTTTGTATATGTATCTCTTGGATCACCAACAAAATCATCAAATTCAAATGCACCAAGTTCATTTGCTATATCAATATCTATATCATCAGTTGGGGAAAAGAATACACCTAATTTATTAGAGTCTAGAGGGTTTGTGTCTGCTGAACTAACTTCTCTCTTTTGAGCAGGAGAAAGTTGTCCTGATAGTTCTGTTTTTTCTAGTCTTATTTTTTCAGAATATGGAGCTGGTCCAATACTTCGTGGCATAAGTGTAAAGTAAACTTCTTCTTCTTCACTATAACCTTTTACTTTTCCAGGGTTATTATTAAATCCTATTGCTGTTCCAGCAGTTGTTAATTGTTGAGAAGGATTATTGGAGAAAAATCTATGTGCATGATAATTTGGAGCACTTGAAGATATTTTTAAGCCATTACCAACCTCATATCTATTTAAGTCAGCACCTAAAGACCATCTAACTAATAAGTCATCATAGGATGCAGATACATGTCTATGGGTTGTTATTGACGTTGGGGTTTGAACGTGAAAATCAAAGGCTGATTCTGATAGTGGATGGTGCCATATTCTAAATTCTTGCATAGATCCAGAAAATGGTACAGCTTTTCTATTTGGATCGTTACTTGCACTCATATATAAGAAGTCATCACCATAATCTTCAGAATAATTTGAACCAGTTGTTCCTCCTAAAAAGTGTTTTAATGTATTTGGTCGATATGAATCTACTAAAGGGGATTGGTCAGAACCAGATCCCACTTGAAATGCTCCCCAAGCTTCGTTAAATTCTGTTCTTGGTTGTTCTACTGTTGATGCTAATGGTGAACTACCACTAACGTCTAAACTTGCACTGACTGCCCAACCTATTTTTCCAAATGTTGCATAGTCTGACATGGTTTTTAGATACATTTCATATCGTAAATTTTGGTTATTTTGGTCAAATATTTTTGCAGATGAAGTAAATTCAAATTGCTCATTTACTTTACCAGGATCTCTTCTAGAAAGCATTATATTCCACCATTGTCCGTCATAAATTGGAGCCCATTCTGTAGATGCTGTTGTATATGTACTAGTTCTACCAATAGATCCAGACCTTAATGCAAATACAGCTCTACCATAATGACTAGATACATCGTTTGTATTGGTGGAATATCCTCCAGTATGTTCTGTCCATATAGCAGCACTTCCACTATATAGGTTCCAAAGAATTGTATCCCTCTTTAATATTGGTCTATCTGGAATCTTAAATCTAAATTGAACTGTATCTGGATACCTTACTGGACCAACCGATGCAGATGCTGGGGCCCATGCTCCAGATACCATGGATTTACCATCAAATTTCTGGGCGAAGCTGAACCTATCATATGCATTTTTTGAATGTCTTCCAGGAAGTTGTTGGGGTCCTCCATGCTCCTGTATCTTTAATATTGTTGATGGTAAACCATAAGCATGTATTATTGCTCTAACAGATTCTTCACTACCCTTATGTTTTAATATATATGGAAGATTATTTAATATTCTTTTCCATAATTCTTTTCCAATATCTTCTTTTGAAAATGATTGTGATACTTGTGTATTACTAGCTATTACAACAGATTGTGTAAAGTTTGCAGTAATTGGGATCTGGGTAGTTGCGTATTCTCCCGTTCCACTTGTACCTAAATTATAGTTCCACAAATCATCAAAGGCAAATCCTTGGTGGGGTTGCCAACCAAATGATTTTAATATTGGTTCTAATAATTCTTTTGGTACACCCTCATATAATGGGTTATCTCTTTTATGGATATCCAACAATCCTTTAGTATATAAATAAAGTTGGTCATAATTATCTCCAACCATATTAACAAATGTATTGTATGTTGAATTATCTTCTGAATATCTTATGTGGGCTGGTACATTTTGTATTAAAGCGTTATCATTTCTTTCATCATACCATGAGGCAGATGTTATTGCTCCACCTAAATAATAGTCTCCAGTTGGATTATCATTTTGGCCAAACCATTCTTTAGCTTGGTGGGAATCTGCAGGAGCTAAACTGTAAGGTTCTACACTTGTTGTTTTTGGCCAAGAGAAAGGCCAGAATACTCCATGTGAACCAGAGTAATATGATTGAGAAGAATAATATAAGTGTTCATCGAAATCATCAAATCCACCCTTTAGGGATGATATTTGCTTTTCCCATTTTAATTTATTTTGTTGGAAATAATAAGAACCAGTAGAATCAGAACCACTTAACCCATCTAAATCAGTTGTTATCTCTGCTATTTTAGAATTATAATGTTCTATTTGTCTTATTTTATATTGGAAATTGTTAAGTTTTTCAACAACTGATCCAAAATGAACAATATTTGAAAAATCATAATCTTGTATTCTCCAATCTATGTTTATTCTAGTTTTTCCAAAACTACCACTATACATTTTACTTAATAATTTTTCTTTTCTAGTATTATCTCCATCTTCTAATAGGGTTTGTTCACTTTCCCAACCGGTTGGAGATGGACTGTCTGTTGCTATTTGTATTGTGAAGTCTGGTGGAGAAAGGGTTCTAGGTCGTTTTGTTATTTTTGGTACAACTAATTGTATATCTTCTTGAATTGATTCTGCTAGGGATTGACATATCCAAAGTTCATCACCTTCTTCTTGCTCTTCTGGAAGGGGTTCATATAATTTTATAATTAGTGAGTGGGGAGATTCAGGAAACTTGTCATAATCCATGGCCCAGTTTACGGCCATTATTAGTTTGTCTTCTCCAAAATTTAATTGTATTTCTGGCCACCAAGTGTGTCGTGATAATCGGCCACCCTCTACTCTTTCACCAAGGTTTTTGAAATCATCTTCTAATTTATTATCTTCTTGTATTGGCAATACTCTTATTTCTGTCCTATCGCCAGATATTTCATCAATATATAATAGCTCAGAGTCACTACCAACAAGTCTTCTTAAAAAATTATATTTTACTGTAAATACACCTGATCTATATCCAACATTTCTGATATCTTGGTGGATATTTAATTTTATTGATGGAGAAGTATTTTTAGTTTCAGAAGTTTCGGTTGCCCATCCGGATATAGCGTATTTACTATCTAAAACATTGTCGCCACTTAATACGTGGAATTCTACGACATCATCATACGTTCCCTGGCCAAAATTGGTAAATATTGGACGAGATTGAAGTAATTTAATATCTTCCGGTTTATGTTGTGTAGACCTTATTGCCATAATTTATTTTTCACTTTTAACGAGAGTTACCTTGCGCCTGCAAGTATATCTATTGAAGACCAATCTGATGGTAATCCTCTTTGTCTTCTATGGTTAAAATATTCTTCTTCACTTGCAAATTTATATGATACTCCTCCGGCTGAGTCGAAATATACGTGGGGATCCATTGGTGTTTTTCTCCAATATCTTCCTCCAAAAGTTTTTGTTAGTTTTTCTGCAGATGAAATGCCACCATCAATTTTTCGTACATTTACTGTTTCTGATTCTGCAAATACAGACTGTATTGCTCCTTCAATTTCCATCCATGAGCCGTTAACCCATTCAAGTTGGGCCCATCTGCTATCACCTTCAATATAGTCAAAATAAGTATCAAATTTAGAAACTTCAGCATCATGCATTTCATCCCTTACATAGTTTCCAGTTGGTACATATACTGTATTTTCGCCAACTTCTTGGGCCTCTAATTCATTTAATAGGCCACCCAATATATTAACGAAATATGATTTAGAAAAAGCTGTTCCTACTTCATTGGATACTTCTAAAGTATATCTTCCTCTATGTTGTAATTGGGCATTTCTTAGTCTTAATGTTGATGTTGTTCCAACAACTTGATTTTGAGATCTACCCATACCATCAGCTGTGAATCTCCATGTCCATGAAAGACCATCTCTTATTTTTTGGCCTAATTCATTTCTATAATTAAATCCTCTAGCTGCTAGAACAACTGTATGATTTGCTGCAATTTGTAAGGAAGGTTCTCCTATTTCAGGTAAAATTTGTATTGAGAAACCATCAGAATATTCTCCGTCTAATGTACCAAAGCCAGGATAACATTGTATTGTATCTATTACAGGTATATTTGTTGGGCCTGTTACTTCTTTAGGCATTCTTCTTAATTGGGATATTGAAGTATCAACTTGTTTTATATAAGATTTTGCTTGAAATATATGTTTAATATTTGCTACAATATAATGTTCTTGGTTTGACTGGTCTGAAATTAAAACTCCCATTCTATTTCTAGTTTGAGCAGCAGTAGTACTAACCAATTCTCCATCGCCTGTTCTGGATAATGCTCCTGCTCCATATCTTAAAGTTTCATTAACACTAAAGTCTGTATCTCCTTCACCAGCTCCTTCAACTGATTCAATAATATCTACTAATGCATCATAAGGAGTTTGTGTTTCTCTAAAGGAATTAAATTCTACAGCATCTTGTATTGTATTACCTTTTTCAACCTGTATTGGAGACGTTGGATATTCTCTCTGGCTTTGTGGTTTGATGACTGGTTTTACCTTTGGACGAGATCGACTTGAGATAAACCTTCTAGATTTTATTTTTTTTCTACTGTATGCCATAATCTATATCACAACCTTAAATGAATAATCATTATCATATATGTTTTCAATTGAACCTGTAACTACCTTAAACATAAAACTATATCTTCTACCAGCATATAATTGGTCCATCCATAAATCTAAATAATTTCCTATGGAGTCACAACTTAGTTTTGTGCTTCCAGTGTTAAATGGTAATATTACTTCTCCAGTTTTTGAATCCTTTAAGGCATAATATGTTGTTGGTGGTAAATATTTCACAGCTAACTCTGCAGAAACTGTATCATATGTTTTAGTAGGATATTTTTCTCTACCAACCAATCTAAACCTATGCTTATTATCCTTTTTATATTTTCCAACATTATCTTTAAGATATATTATACTATTCTTATTTACATCAAACGGACTCAAAGAACCAGTGGATTCTGATGAGTCATCCCATCTAAATTCTAATCTTGGTTGATATACTGTATGAGAGTCTGTTGAATAAAATTGTAAGGTTCCATGTGGTCTTGAATTTTGTTCTTCACTATATTCGTTTGATATTGAACCGGAACGAAGCACTATGAATCCTTCATTTGGAATTGTACCATCTAGCCATCTACGTACCGTTTTACTAACATCTATAGATATATCTGTTTTTTCGTAATCAAATTTTTCTGTTGAAACATATTGTTCAGTAGAAGAAGACACATACCAAGTTGCTCCACCAGGAGTTGTTGAATATGAACCAGTAGTACCAGGAGAAAAATTGGCAGGAGTAGTTGACCATGTATTACCAAAATAGTCTTTTCCATCTCTAAATTTCCAACTAACTCCTTCTTCTTCAAAAGATATTGCTCCACCAGGAGTTATTTTTTTCTGAGTTGCTCTTCCTTGTCCCATATCCCAAGATTGAGATATTGGATAAGCTTCAATACCATACTTATAAGATAATGAAGCTGCTCGTGTAGTATATAGTTTTAAGAAAACTGAGGCTGAGGATTCTGGATGAGCTATATTGGGTATGTTTCCATCGACCATAGATTTTGATATAGATGAAAGGTCATATTTTATAAGAATTCTAGAATTATATATGTTCACCGTATTAGATGAAGATACCGTTTTTTGTATTTCTAGAATTTCATCAATTCCTGCATTGAGACTTTCGGATCTCTCATATATTGTTGCATCTTTTTTTGCTGTTATTGAATAATACATAATTATCTCCTAATAAGTGACTACTTTTCCTCTTATATCTTCTGTTGGGTATTTTACCTCCCACATTATAGGGTCTTGTGATGGATAAACTATTTTATTTTTTGTTGCGTCTATTATATCATAATAGTTTCCAGAATATCCTGAATCTGTATCCCATTTACAGTATATATTTATGTCTTGTACTGTTTGTACACCTTCAATTTTATCAATTTCTGTTGCGATGTTTGCAGCAAATATTGGTTCATTGAATTGCCAATGTAATATATTAAACATAGATTGTAGTTTTCTATTTATTTGTAATAATACACTTTTACTATTATATGATGGTAACGGTATTATTGAATAATCTATTCCAAGATTTACAACATGGCCATCCTTTATATTTATAGCATCAGTAAGCATCCTATATCTTTTTAGATAATTTCTTAAATTTTCCTTTGTTACCTCGTTTGCTTGTGTCAATTGGCCTTGATTGTTGTATGCCAGAACATATAAATTTAGGGCTAGGGGGTTTTGTACTGGTCCTCCTGAAACCTTACTAAATTGTTCATCTTGTATAATATAAGCCTTAGCAATATTTCCAAATCTTCCAGGCATAGAATAAACTCTAGATAAAAAATCTTCTCTAGTTACTGCTCTATTTTGTGCAGCATAAAAGGCCATTGCATTTTGTCTTATTTCTTCAACAGTTTCTTGTGATTTTCCACCAGTTGCTGGAGATGGATTATTAACTGCTAAAGATTTATAAACGAAATCAACTGTAGATCTAGATAGTCCATCAACATTTAATGAGAAAGATGAAGCTTGAACCTCTCTAATTTCACCGGCTCTGACGTTTGCTTTAATTCCTCCACCTACTAAATACTTGAAGGTTATTGTTGTATCTGATGGAGCGGTACCATATGCTCTAGTAAACATCGTGTTTGATGGATCCCATGCATTATCCATTGCTGATGTGTTTCCATATGGTAATTGCATTCCTATATTATTTGGATTAGGCACAATGAGTTCATCAGATACTGTTGAATTTCCAGCTCCAAAATTTATCTTTGTTTTTCCATTTGCCAATAGTTCTTGTGTAAATCTTCTTCCAGTTTTTCTTAATTTTAATAAATATGGGGTATCTTCTGCGTGGACTGCAAATTCAGGATCTATATATCTAGTGTTTTGTACTTCTTCATATACTAGATTTTGTGCAAGATAATCTACTTCATACCATTTATTTTGATCACTATCTCTAGCCTCTATTATTTCAATTATATTTTTTTCTTGCAATAGAATACTATCGTATTTTTTAGGGTTTGCAAAACTATATTTTTTATATTTTACATTACCAGATTTACAAGTGACGTTCTTTTTAATCAGGAAAGTTTCTGGATTACCATTTGCATCTATTTTATAAACTGAAATATCTGTTGGATCAGCTGAACTTGATACCCTAAAGTCAACTGGCCTTTGTGAAAAGTAATTTGTTGTTCCTGCAGAGGTTTCTAATCCTGATTGTACTTCTGGAGCATATCTCCAGTCTGGACCAGTAGTAGCACCTGAGCCATTTGCTGGTAATAATATGTATATGTCAAGTTTTGCACTTGCTGCAACTGCAGCTGGAGATTTATAACCTAATCCTTTAGCTATATCTAGTACGTTTGAACGCTCTCTTGCATGCAACAATAAACTTTCTCGTAGTTGTGTATCTATATAAAAGGATAATACATCTCCAACATAAGCAGACAGTTCAACAAACATTTGGGCTGGGGAAGCCTCATTAAAATCATTATGTATTGTTGGAAAATATGTTTGTGCAAAATTATTTAATCTATCCTTATACCCCTTAAAATCTTTTTGTAAATATTTTACATCTGTTTTTAATTTTTCAAATCCCATATTATTCGCTCCCTATTTCCAACACTATTTCTGATTCATCTATAGAATTATTTTGTAAACCAAATTTTAAGGCTACCATTATTGCATGATATCTATCAGTTAAACCGCCTTGATTCGCATCGGGTATTTTAACATCCAATGATTTTACTATAATATACGGCAACCAATCTTCTATTGCTTGTCTTACTTCACCTCCAACCTTATCCCTTAATTCTTTATTATTTGGTTCAAACAAATAATCTTGTAGATTGGTTCCAAATTTTGGATGCATTGGTCTTTCGCCTTTCCTAGTTAAAATAAGGTTTCTTAGATTAGAAAGGGCCTGATCAATAGAAAAATAACTTACTTCTCCAAACTTTCCAGTTTCTGAATTAAATGGTAAAGTGAGGCCTATTCCTGTATCTAACTCTTCATCTATTACTGGACTCGATATAAATTCTCTATTTCCATTTGCCATAATATATTATTTTTTTCTTATTGCGCAGGCAGTTTTATTTGGGTGCCAAACTACTCTATCCGTATTATTTTCAACATATTCTATTTCTTCATGGGACATATGTATTGCTGTTTTTCCCATTTTGCCGGTTTCTTTCAAAACATCTAAAGCGGTATTTATTCTATCACTACCATCTACTTTTGATGCACAACCATCTTTTCTCATACATGCTGCGATATCTTCAATTATATACCATCCTCCTGATTTTACAAGTGGGAAAAGTGAAGCAAGTGATTGTTGTATTGCACATGTCTTATGGGTACCATCATCTAAAATAAAATCAAAATCTTTTCCACACTTAGTTTCAAATTCAGCCATACCTAATGCATTATTTTCTCCAGCACCTGTTTTTACACGGGAATCTCCAAAAAAACCAGTTACGCGGTCATGTTTTGGTAATTGTTTGTAAAATTTTTCAACACAGTCAATAGCATATACTTGTGCTTCAGGAAAATATTCTAGCCATAATTTTATAGACTGTCCTTTATAGACACCAATTTCGCAAACCTTTTTATATTTGGTTCTTTTTGATTGAAATATTGAATTGTAAAAATTCAAATATCTACCTACTTTATCTGTCTTACAATCTTTATCGTTTGCTATTTGTGTCATTAAATCCATTTATTTACCTTTTTTGTTTATCACCTTCATTAGATCGCTATAATCTCTTGTTAAGGCTTTTTCTACTTCTTGAGGTACTTCTATGTGTTTTCTATCGTTTGGTATCATTTGTTGGGCTGTTGGTTTTCCACCAAATGTTTGGTCTGGAGATTGCATTCCCATTATAGCTGCTAAACCTGTCCTTCCACCACCAGCATCTGACCCCTTTAGTGTTTTGTTACCCATTGTTTTCCAAGAATCGGCTGTTTCGTTTAGTGCAGCATTTAATACTGGGTTTTTTGCAAACGATGATTTACTTGTTTCTTTTGGATTAAATAAATCTTCAGCATGACTCATAACATTTGAAAATTCAGTAGTTGTAGATGGTTTTTTAATATCCAACTCTTCATTTATGGCAGCTTTGACTTCTTCTCGGACAACTTCTCTAACTGCATCCTTTATAATTTTTACTAATATAGATTTTTTCATACTTTTTCTCCTTTGGTATAATACTATTATACGTTATATAAATATAAAGAGTATACAATTATATGTTACGACCAGGGAATCGTTACACCACTAGATACATTTACTGCTAGACCCGACATAAACCATGGGGTTGTTGTTGCTGCTAATGCTGGGCCTAATGTTCCAGAGGTTTTTGAATTAGCTAATGTTAATAGGTCGAAACCCATATATCCCATTGGTGGTACTGCTGCAAATGCTGGAAGCATTCCGGGCGCCATCGTTGCTGCAAATACACTTACACCAGCATTCATTAAAGTTTTTCCTTGGTTTGGGGTATTGTATGCCGCAATAAATAAAGCTTTCATTTGTGCTTTTCCAGCTTCAGATGTTAGTGTTGGAGGGGTTGGTATACCATATCCACTAGCAAAGGCATCTGCCCAAGCATTTGCGTGGGCAATAGCACTACTTGGTGGATCTAGTTCTATTGAATTAACCGACGTTATAAAGAGGGCTGGGTTAAACATAATAATTATAAAGTATAATTTTGTGCACTAAGTGCCTGTTTTGCATTAGTTTTAGCTTGGTTAAATGGGGATGGATCAACTAATCCTGTTGTTGGTCCTTGCGCATGTAAATGATTATGACTCATTAATGCGTCTGCTAGGGATTCCATCCATGCAACCAAAGTATCTCCTAAAACACATTTTTCTTTTGCGTCTAGTCCTAAGTATATTCCCGGACTATTTATTATAGTATCTTCTCCAGTATCTACATTAAATGTACCATTTGTCGATATACCTACAGATTTATCAGAAAATAAAAACACAGAATCTTTTCTTGCGTTAAATAATATTCTATCTGAACTTATTAGTACTTGTTTTCCAGCGTATTTATCTGGTGCTTCTGGTTTGTATGCCATTGTATTTTTCTCCTGTTATATATAAATATCAAAATATAACAATTTTTTAATCCGGATCCATTTCATTCCATTCGTCAACTGAATTTTGAAGTGAATGTCTTGCCAATTCTATTCCCCGCATTCCATCAGAAAATGAGGTCATACTTACACTACCAAAATTAAAATCTAAAAAGTCCATATAATTATCACCATCTTTTATTGGGGTTTTTGGTAGTGTTTCTAGTTGGTCATCATCAAGAATATATTCTTGCCAGCCATTGGGCATGGTACGCAACATTAGTCTTAGGCCGTCAGCCCCTACCTCAACAAATACAGTTGTTTTTTCTTGTGGGGGTGCTTCTCTTTCATGATCAGGATATTTACAATATTTATTTGGTCGACTACCATGTTCAGTACAACCACCCCAAACATATTCACTATAGTGTTTGTTATTTTTATCTTCTTGATCTATGCATGGAGGATAATGGTCGTTAATATGATTACACCTACTTCTACAACAAGAAACCTCTGGTACTTCTCCTGAACAGTAAGATTGAAGCATTTTTTCAGCATCCCAATTGTGTTTTTCCCCATATTCATCAATTCTACCAGGACAACTATTTGCATACATACAGATAACTGCAAATTGTCGCATAGTATTCCAACCCTTAGCTTTTACCTTTTTTAAACTAGATTTATATTTACTAATGAGGGCGTGATCCTGTATTTTTTTATTATAATCTGAGTGTATCATATTTCTCATACCTGTTTCCCACCAGCTATAATTTAGTTCCTTTGTATCTGCATACTCTGAAAAATGTTTTAAGAATCTAAGATTTATTTTATTAGACCCAAATTTGTCTGCATTGCTTGGTGAATAATCGTCTCGATCTATTCTTGAATATTTTGATTTTTTTGGTGCTAATCCATAACATTGTCCTTTTGATGGATCAGGTTGTGGCATATATGCATTAAAATTAAAAAATGTTTCTATTGCTGTTTTTCCATCAATCTTATAACTATCCATTGCTTCGTATAATGTTCTATGGTGATATCCAGTCCAATGTAAAATTCCTGTCCAGCATTCACCACCCTTCGGATTTGCTCCACAAACCGTTTTATTACTTCTGTCCATCCAACCTAAGTCAGTATATTTTTTAGAACCCCCACCCGCGATTATTTTAAGAGCTATTTCTACAACCTTTTTATCTGTTGCATCGCAGGTTTTATCACAATTATGTTCATTTTCTTTTTTTACTTCTTCTGAATTTGCGTCTTCAACTACAACTGGTTCAGTTATATCGTTTCCATGATTAGATTCCCCGTCCTCATCTCCCTTTCTTTTATTATCTTCCTTCTTAACATCTTCCTTCTCCTCCAATACTTCTACCTCTGTTTCTTTTACCTCTACTGTTTTAGGGTTAATTTCAAATTCGTCTTTTTTAGCAACTGTTGGGGTATTTCCATATGAATCCCAACGAAGAGTATCACCATCTAAAGCTGTTACGGCCAGAGGTATTCGTTGTGTTGAGGTTAGCATAACAACTCCATCATCATTATTTATACTTTCTAAATGATATTCTGAATCTTTTTCTGGTCTGTGGCCAGAAGAAAATATGGTTATTGGGTCGCTATCACTACCTGCTCCAGACCAATAATTTTTACTATTGGGTAATTTTTGTGTTGCACCAAATCTTAAACTATTACCAAATCTTCCTTCAATGACTTGATCTCCCTCATATCTAAATATTTTAGGTATATCTTCATGTTGAAAATATTCACCAAATCTAACAACAGATACATCTTCTCTATCCTTTGGATTTCCTGTTGCGGATGAATACTGTCCTGATGGGTTACATGCTTTTTCCTCTGAATCGTCTGATTCTGCTAATTTTATATTTGCATGGAAACTTGAAGCTGGTAATTGATTATTATTTACATCTTGCCATACATTTATAGGAGGTAGGTAATATAGTTCTCCAGCATTTTGGTCTACTTGTCCCCTGCTGCCTATTGCTTGGATCAACAATACAACCTCTCCAATTAGTGGGGGTTGATATACACCTGTTCCAAATATTGGGTGATACCATAATAGATCAGCTTCTGCAGCATTAAATTGTGTTGTTAATATTCTAGCTCTAATGGCACCAATAGTTATAGATTGAGCAGGATTAAATAGTTTATGGGTTGGATCCATAACTATATCGGTAACTTCAGCTGAGACGAAAGTTTGGTTTCCAATTGCTGTACTTACCTTCTTGGCAGCCATTGGCTTTTTAGGCTTTTTTCTCTTAAATAAATTTTTTAATCTTCCCATAATTTAATCTTCTAGAATTCCATCCTTTGGCCGGCATTATATTCTATTATTGCATTTTTAATATCCTTTATATACATGGTTAATGCAGTACCACCATGGCCGTCATTTGACGAACTAGCCAATCCTGAATCAACGTTCTGTACAACATATTCTCCTAGAGATCCAGCAACATCTTCTTCTGGATGGTTAATATTTAAGAATTTCTCATTACGAGCATTAGGTAAATTATTTTCCATTATCTTAAATCCTTGTTCATTTCCTACTTCTGTTTGTGCTTCTGTTGCTGCATTAACTGGTGGCTCTATTATTTCATTACCTTTATCTCCACTTTTATAATACCACTCCCAAACAGTTAAAGCATCTTGTCCTGAATCACCTCTTTCTTTTTGTGTTTTTGGCCAAGCATCTTTATAGTACTCTTTTTTACCGTTTCTTGTTTTATATTTGTTTGGTTTATAATTTTTATTAGCATTTCCATATGCATTGGTTGGTGAACCATATTTATATGAAGATGGTACTTCAAAGTTTGCAACAACTTTCCAAGCTACTTCAAATACGTCATTACTTGCAATTGCAGTTTTCTGTGATATGCGATATGTACTACTATTTCCCATTTCATCCCATAAATATCTTACTTGAGCCAGTATTCCAGAGTGTCCTTTATATAATGCATTCCTTAAGGCTCTATTATATTGGTTCCTATTATATTTTTCTGCTGGTATACTACCATATGGTGGGCCACCACCACCATCCCAAAATCGCAAATTACCAATTAAGATTTGTTCAAGGTCTTTTCTCCTACTACCAGTCCATTGAGCTAATCCAACGCCTCCAGACCAATTTGAATAGTCTCCTTTATAGTAATGATATTCTTTTCTCTTACCATTTCTGGTTTTTACAACAACATGATGTTTTTCATATGCACCAACACCTACCCATCCTTCTGGTAGAGGTGGAACTGCTTTGTGGTATGCATTCTTTGGGGTACCTACAACTCCGTCAGTACCTGGAGATGGTTTAACATACAATTCTAAATTGCTGCAGGCCGAAAGAGGATTTCCCGCTCTTGCTAGTGGGCCCATTCCTTCATGAATTAAATTTCCAACTATTCCTGCTCCTCCAGCAGGGGTTGCTCCGAGAGATACCAATAATTGAACACAATCAGCTATTATTTTTGAATTTCCGTGCTTTTCTATGGCCTTGCCTCTATATGTTATTAGTTGTCCATTTTTTTCTGGTTGGGCATCATCAGCTAATAACTCTTCTGCTTTTTGCTCGTTTAATTCTTCTGTTGATGTATCTTTATTTTCTTCTAAATCTTCTAGTGGGCGATCTTCTTTTGTTAAATTTGTTTCGTGTTTTTTCAGTTCCTTATCATTCGTAAAATCAAAATCAAGTTGGACCTGTTTTGCATTCTCAAAAGATGTTTCATAACTATCCCATAGGGTTGATGCAAGAATAATTGGTATACTTTGGCCGTCACAGAAAAATATTACAGCATCATCATAATTTATATCTTCTAAATGGTAATCTGCTCCTGGAGGGGGTCTGTGGCCATTACTTAGTATTGCTATTGGGTCGCCATTTTCTCCAGATTTTGACCAATTATTTGGTGTATCTGCCCATGAAACTGTACTACCGAACCTTATACTTTGGCCAAATCTTCCTTCTAATATTACATCTCCTTCATATGGAAAAATCTTAGGAATTACTTCATCAATAAAATATTCACCCAAAGGAAACACTTGTTCTTCCTCGGTCTTTACATCACCATCTGCTGCAGTAGGATATACTCCTGCAGGATCACAGATAGGAGGATTCATTGCAGAATTAGCTACATCAATTTGATAACTAGAGGCAGCCATTTGGTTATTATTTGCATCTTGCCAAATATTTATTGGAGCAATATAATAAAATTCAGTTGATGTTTTTTGAGATTGGGCTCCTTTATTTGCAGCACGTACTAATAATACGTTTTCCCTTAACAATGGATATCCAGTTGAAAAATTTGGGAATAGAGGTTGATACCATTCCAATGTATCTGGTCTAGCATTAAATCTGCTTAGGGGTCGAGCCTTTATGGAACCCTGCATTAGTCCTTGCTGGGGGTTCCATTGAGGATGGTTTGCGTCTAATATAATATCCATAACCTCAGCAGAAACAATTTTTCCCTGCTGCAAAGATCTATTTGACTTACCTACTGTGGTCTGCTTAGTAAATGTTGTTTTAGAATATGATGAATTTTTTCTTGCCATGTTTATAAGCCTCTATATGTTTTTTCTGCTTGACTAATACAAACCTGATTTAATTCGTCCCAAAATTCGCCATTTGAACAGATACAATCACAATTACCATTCATCTTTCTTGGAGGATCACAACCAGCTTGATTTAGAATCTCAGCACCACTATTCAAGAAGAATCTACAGTCACATTCACCGGTATCTGTTTTCTTACCCATCATTGGTGAGAAATTATTGTCACACCTAGATTGACATTGACATGGTTCTCCAGTTCCAATTGGGGTAATGCCATCAGTTGATGGTGGGTTTGTCTTTGGTTGTGGAGTTGGAATAGGAGGGGCTTCACATGTTCCAACACCTTTTTCTGGACCATAGTCAGTTTGTTCTCTCCATTCTTTTACATAGCATGTTGCTGGTACATCTCCTGTTCCATCAAGACTTCCATCACCTCTTTGAGTTTTACCACATCCACCAAAAACAAATTCCCTATATAATTCATTGGTTTCGTCAAACCTACAGCAGCATGGTGGGTAGTGTTTGTTAACGTGTAAACACCTACTTCTACAACAAGATACCTGCTGTTCTCCAGGACCTGTTCGTGCATCCTTATCTCCTCTTGGACCATTATAGTCTTTTATCATTCCTCCACAGTAATATTTCATAAGTGCTTCTGCGTCCCATTCCAAACAGTCACCAACAGGCATACAATTTTCACCAACCATTGAATCTACCATTTTAGTAGTTCCTCGGTTAAGGACCTTTCTATTTTCATAGGTTGTTCCTTCAGACCCATACCAATTAAATGTATATAGTGGTGCACCATATGAATTAAGGAAGAACATTGCAATTGCATATTCTCGTTTGGTTTTCCAACCACCCTTTCCTTTATATGTTGCTACCTTCTTACCAAACTTAAGCCATACAGCTTTCTTTTGTGCTTTTTCAGAGTCACTACCACTTTCAACAAACCGTTTCATTGGTTTTGCCCACCAGTCATAAAGTAATTCTTTGTAGTTTGCATTTTTACAAAAATCATTTAATACATCTTCAGTAACTGTTAAAGTTTTTCCTGCATATTTACCATCATAGTAGTATCCCTTACTAGGGTCTTCGTTTGGTATGGTTACCTTGTCTGGCCAGTATTTACGGATCATACCTGTTGATTTCATACCGGCATATAATGTTGCTGTGGATCTACCTGTCCAATGTAATATACCAACCCAACATTCACCTCCACCTGAATTAAATCCTCCCTTGTCAGTTTTCCAATTTGGTCCACTTTTTCCATCATTTTTACCCATCCAACCTAAATGGTCATATTTTTTAGAACCACCACCAGCAATTGTATTAAGAACTATTTCCATACATGCATCTTCATTAAAATCTGATTCTGTTCCACATGTATGGGCATTTTTTGTTTTATTTACCTCTAATGCTTCAGTTGTTTTAATATCTTTAATATCTTTAATATCCTCAGGTGTAACTTCTACTGGTTCATCATTTTCTTCAGATATATTTGGTGGTTCAAATGGTTTTGCTGGACCTATCTTTTCTATTTCTTTATCATTCATAAAATCAAATATTCTTTCCTCTTCTGAGGCTTTTTCATATTCTACTTCATAGGAATCCCAGTTAGGATCTGTGGCTACTGCAATTTCAACAGCTTGTCCACCACATATAAACATGGTACCTGCATCGTGATTTATATCTTCTATATGAAAGTCGCTTCCTTCTGGTCTGTTGTGTCCATTACTCATTATTATTATAGGATCGCCAACAGTACCAGCGCCTGACCAATAATTTGGAGTAGCTGCACCAATATTTGTACTTCCAAATCTAATACTTTGGCCGGCTCGACCATTAAAGAAAACGTCTCCTTCATATGGTATTAGTGTTGCTATATTTGCTTCTTGAAATGTTCTACCTAATTGAGGGGTTAAATCTACTGGTTCGTTTTTTGCATCAACATTTGAGGAGTATTGTCCTGATGGATCACATGCAGTTGTATCTGTTCCTGCTTGGGATGCTAAGCCCAGATTTATATCAAAACTTGAAGCTGGTAGCTGGTTATTATTTTGGTCTTGGAAAACATTTATTGGTGGTAAATAATATTTTTCAGTGCTTCTTGTTGATTGTTCACCATCTTGTCCTATTGCATCAATTAGTAAAATTATTTCGCCAATTAAAGGATATGCAGTATAAAAATTAGCTAGTAGTGGTTGATACCATTGTAAGTCGTCCGTTTTTGCATTAAAGGATTTTAATGGGCGAGCCTTTACTGATCCGATTATAAGGTTTGTTTGGGGGCTCCAGGCAGGATGTCCTGGGTCTAATATAATATCTACAACCTCAGCAGAGGTAGCTATACCCCCTAAGGCTGTATTAGCCGCTTTAGTTGTTGACGTTGATTTACTAAACGTCGTTGTATTACTACTTGACCTTTTTCCCATCGTTGTGTACTTCTTTTTCCCATTTTACATTAGCTGTTTCTTTTACGGTGTCTAATAACTGCCTTTTTTCATCATCTGAAAGACTAAAATCTGTTCCCTCTTCAGTTGTCCTAGTCATGGCTCTTTGTACTATGCTGGCCATTTTGATTAGTTGGTCGTCATTTTTAACACCCACATCTAAATAGTCTTTTATCAATGGTACAAGTATTGTTGCATCTGTTATGTTTTTAACAAGTGGTTGCAATTGGGCAATTAAGGAAGTTATTTGTTTATCCTTTTTTTTAGAATTTGTGTGTATTTCTTTTAATAGATCCGAAAAGTTCTTTCCTTCGAATATTTCATTTTCAAACATAATTTTTCTCCGTCTTTACTATAAATATCAGAGTCAATGGAAAATAAAAAAGCCTGGAGAATAAACTCCAGGCTTCTTAATCAGTATGTATTAAAATATACTACTTTTTGACAAAAAATGACATTACTACTATCAAAACTACTAGTCCTACAAATCCACCTTGTCCAAGTGAATTTACTAGAGCAGTTAAGTTAGTAATTACATCCATTCCAAATACTGAACCACCTGTTAAGATTGTCCATAAGATTGTTACTGGTAATACTGCCATCATTACTGATAATAGTCCACCAAAGAATCCTGTTACGTATTTAATTACATTTTCCATGTTGTTTCTCCGTTTTTTAATTGTTAATACTAAGTTGAGAGAGCATCTCGGTTAATTATTTAATTACTAGAAACGGTAAGCCAACCCTAAGTTGAACGTACCCTCTCTATCTCCGTTTGCGTCTTCTTTAAGACCCATTGTGTAGTTAGGTTCTACTGCTAACCCTTTCCATACTACGAATGAATAACCTAATCCTATTGTTAAGTTGTCCATCATTTCTTCAGTTGGTGCTTGTACTGAAATATATACATCTGTATTCCAGTTATAACGACCAAAAAGGTCGTAATTTTTGTCACCTAATGAATCCTCTCCAGCTGTGATTAAACCAACTGTCCAAGTATCGTTTACCTTGTAACCAATACCCATGTTGTCGGTTAAGCTAGACATTTCCCACTCTGCGCCTTCTTCTGCTGCAGTGTAAGTTGTGACTACCATAAAATTCTGTGCTGATGCGAATATTGCTGCCATGCACAGTGCTACTGTTAAAATTGTTTTTCTCATAAATTTTCCTCTCTTTGTTTAATTTGCTTAGTTGAATGCTCTCTTCATTTAAGACTTTATTGAATAACCTTGCGCTATTCCAATAACCTTTAT